>ERZ773165.165-NODE-165-length-59975-cov-10.979372_pt1 | contig 59975 bp, 49 predicted proteins | sample MGYA00581003_ERZ773165 | MGnify/ENA primary metagenome ERZ773165 (study PRJEB29015, sample SAMEA2737817) | human gut metagenome | biome: human gut; feature: human-associated habitat; material: faeces | place: China | collected 2012 ... | reverse complement strand
TCGAACTTGTTCGGATTGCCGAGGTGAGCAGCAGGGAAAGAGCTTGCTCTTAACCCTCAAACAAACAATTCAAAACAGCTTCTAAGTAACCCTTAGTAACCTTTCATGTTCCTTAAAAAAGACTGTTGACAACGCGTCTCAAGTAATATTTTGGCGGCCATCTGCAGATGGCCGCCTTTTATAGTACAGCAACACGTCTCCTGCAGTCTGCCCCAACGAGGGTCTGTTTTCATTTTTCAATCTATGTTTTCCTCATTGAAAGCAGACAGACCTCATCGGTCCAGACTTAATCCGCCCGACCATACCGGCCTTCCCATAAGACAACTATTCCTCTTATACTCACGAATATAGCCATTATTCTCGGAAACGCATAGAATTACCCTGAACATCATATTGTGCAAACCACAGGCACGCAAGAATGGCTCTGGTAATGCCGGGAGGCCATAGTGCGTGGCTGACCCCCACATCCCGAGGGAGGGTCAGCCACAGTGATAGTGGACTGAACACCGTTGGTGGCGTTTTATCGTGTCCGTGGTTTGTAAATGATTGGCTTTCTTTGCGGACAATGCCCTTAAGTTTGCCCTTACATGCTTTCTTTCTTGAGAACATCGGTCACTTCGGCATGCTCGGCGACCGGAGGTCATTCCTTGCCGTCCTCGATGGAGTCACGGACGGTGCGGAGGTACTTCCGGCAGGACTCGATGAGTTCCTTGGAACGCTTCACAAGCGCGCCGATGTCGTCCAGGCTGGTGGCCGGATCCTCTACCTTGGCGGCGATCTCGTCCAGTTCGGCGACCGCCTTTGTGTAATCGAATTTCTTTTCTGACATATTCGTTGTTTTTTATTGATTGCTTGAGAAGCTGTGGTTCAGATGCTCTGTCGCTTCGGCCCTTCGACAGGCTCAGGAACCTGTCTGCTTGCTAACTTATTTCACTCATCGCCGGGAGGGCATCGTCCTCCTTTCCCGGCACATTGCTTTTAAGATCGACCTCCACGACACCGCACTTGACGGTTCCGTCGGCAAACATCATACGCACACGGTCACCGACACGGGTCTTGGTGGCGGAATCCATCTTGACACCATCCCTGTCCAAAGCCAGAACGAAGCCCTTGCGGAGAATGTTGCGGGGGTCGTTGGCGGCGATCTTGGTCTCGACCATCATCAAATGGGACAAGGCACCGGAAAGCACGACACCCACACGACCCCTCAACCTCTGCTCAATACGGTCCAAAGAGGACGCGGCCTTGTAGATGCTTCTATCGGCACCGTGCAGGATTCTGTCTGACAATCTGTCCAGCCGATGTTCCTGACTGACCAACCTGTTCTGGACAGCCTTAGTCAAAGCCGCGCCCAGAATCTCCACCTTATGCATCGCATCCGCCACACGGGCATCAGCCTGACGGCGGACACGGGCTTCCAGCAGATCAATGCGCGAGGACATAGCCGACAAACGGTTGTTGAATGACATCATCAGCCGGGATTCCAACGTTCCCAAACGCTGGTCCTCAGCGATATAGCAATCCAAAAGCAGGTCTGCCAGAGCGGTCGGGGTCTTGACCGAGGTGTTCGCCACCATGTCGGCGACATGGTGATCCTTGTCGTGGCCGATCGCCGTGAAGACCGGGACCGGGCAACGGGCGATGGTCACCGCCAAATCATAGTCATCAAAACATCCCAGATCCAGGTCAGAACCGCCCCCGCGCATGATCAGCACGGCGTCGTAACGGACCGGTGAGGAGAGAATCTCAGCAAATGCCGCCATTATCGAAGCCGGCGCTCCGTCACCCTGCATCAAAGCCTCGAACAACCGCACGTTGAAGACGAAACCATATTCATTGTCAATCAGATGGTGGCGGAAGTCGCCAAAGCCCGCCGCACCCGGGGCGGAAATCACCGCCAATGAATATGGCAGCGCGGGCAGCCGCAGACGCTTCTGCAGGTCGAGCAAGCCTTCTTTCATGAGCCGCTCGATCGTCTCCTGCCTGCGGCGCTCGTTCGCACCAAGGGTGAACTCCGGATCGATGTCCTCTATATTCAATGAAAAGCCGTACAGAGGATGATAGCTGACCTGCACACTGGCAAGGATCTCCATCCCGGCCTCCAGAGAGGAGCCGGTCACGCTTCTGAACCGCTGGTCGATCATGTTCCAGCGGAACGCCCAGATTGTCGCGCGGGTCTTCGCCACCACTCCCCCACCCTCGCTCTGGGACAGTTCGAGGTAGCAGTGGCCATTCTGCTTGCGGCTCAGGCTGCTGATTTCGGCCTTGACCCAAAGTCTCTGCGGGAACAAGCCCTCCACAACCGATTTCAGACGAGCCTGAAGGGTGAAGAGGTCTATGTACTTCTTTTCCATAATAACAGTTCTATCTCTTACAAAATTAACAAAAATCCACTATCTTTGTAAAAGAATCGCTTAGGCAGAAAGAAAGATGACCATCACTGAAGCAAAATTCGCAGGCAGCTGCACCAGAGTCAGCCAAAAGCCGTCCCGCAGACTGCCGGAGTTTGCGTTCATCGGACGCTCCAATGTCGGCAAGTCATCCCTGATCAACATGTTGTGCGGCAACCGCAAGCTTGCCAAGACCTCAGCCACCCCGGGCAAGACCCAACTGATCAACCACTTCATCATCAATGACAGTTGGTACCTTGTCGATCTTCCGGGCTACGGCTTCGCCAAGATTTCGCAGAAAGGACGCGAAGAACTCCGCAGGATGATCAATGACTACATCGGGAGATCCGAGGAGATGGTCGCGCTCTTTGTCCTGATCGACTCGCGGCACGATATCACGAGGATTGACAGGGAGTTTCTGGCAGGCCTCGGAGAGAACGGAATTCCGTTTGCGATAATATTCACAAAAAGCGACAAACTCGGGCCGAACGCACTGAAGGCGCAGATCGAGCGGGATAAGGAGATCCTGTCGGAGGACTGGGAGGAGATGCCGCCGATGTTCGCCTCCAGCGCGGAGACGGGAGCCGGAAAGGAAGAGATACTTGACTATATTCAACAATACATTAATTTATAGCATAGTTTAATGCACATGGAACACAGAATGGAATTGTTTGCCTGCAGAGCCTCCAAAGACTTTGCTTGCAAGGTTGTTGACGGACTGAACATCATCGGAGCCGCAGCTGGCGAGAAGTATCACCTTGGCGCGTCCGAAGTAACCAGATTCAGCGATGGAGAGTTCGTTCCCTCTTTCACGGACAGCGTCAGAGGCGCTACCGTGTTCATCCTGCAGTCAACTTTTCCACCAACGGAGAACCTGATGGAGCTTCTGTTGACAATCGACGCGGCCAAAAGAGCCTCCGCGGACAAGGTGATCGCGGTGATGCCGTACTTCGGATGGGCCAGACAGGACCGCAAGGACAAGCCTCGCGTCTCTATCGGCGCCAAACTGGTCGCGAACCTTCTGACAGCCGCCGGAGTTGACAGGATCATGACCTGTGACCTGCACGCCGACCAGATCCAGGGATTCTTCGACCTGCCTGTGGACCACATCTACGCAAGCAAGGTGTTCATCCCTTACCTCCGTTCCCTGAACATAGAGAACCTCGCCATAGCCGCTCCGGACATGGGCGGAGCGAAGAGAGCCAACGCCTACGCCAAGGAACTCGCATGCCCGGTTATCATCTGCCACAAGTCCCGCGAAAGAGCGAACGTGGTGGCCTCGATCACAGCGATCGGAGAAGTAGAGGGGAAGAATGTGGTGATTGTGGATGACCTCATCGACACGGCCGGAACCCTCGTGAAGGCCGCCGAAGTGCTGATGGAAAAAGGTGCCGCCAGTGTCAGGGCATGCGCGACACATGCCGTGCTCTCCGGCCCTGCCTACGACAGAATCAACAACTCCTGCCTGAAGGAAGTGTTCGTCACCGACACCATCCCGCTCAAGGAGGGAGCCGACACAAGCAAGATAAGGGTAGTCTCGATGGCGGAGACCTTCGCGGCGATCATCCGCAAGGTTTACAACTACGAGCCTATCAGCACGGAATTTATATTCTAAGAACATGAAAACTGTTCTCGCCGCGATAATCATCCTCGGAATCGGAGTCATCGGAATGTGCTTCAACATCATATTCCGGAAGAACGGCAAGTTCCCGGAGACGGAGATCAGCCACAACGAGAACATGCGCAAGATGGGAATCAAGTGCATGAGGGAGCAGGACGAGGAGATATTCTCCAAAAAGAAGCCCAAAAGGAACGCTTCCTGCACTGGTTCCTACAGCGACGCCTGCACCGGATGCGGTTTCTATGAATATGAGTTCGGCGGAAAGAAGCCGAAGAAGTAGAATCGCGGAAAGTGTTTAACATTAAGAAGTAAAGAATTTATTATGAGTCTAGTAGCTATAGTAGGAAGGCCGAATGTCGGCAAATCGACTCTTTTCAACAGACTTGTCGGAATGCGTCAGGCCATCGTTGACGAGACCGCCGGCGTGACAAGAGACCGCCACTACGGCAGATGCGAATGGTGCGGCAAGGAGTTCTCCGTGGTGGACACGGGAGGCTGGACGACCAATTCGGAAGATGTGTTCGAGGAGGCGATCCGCAAACAGGTAGTGATCGCCATCGAGGAGGCTGACGCTGTGATATTCATGGTCGAGGCCGCCGCCGGCATCACAGACTACGACGCCGAGATCGCCGACATTCTCCGCCGGAGCAAAAAGCCTGTCGTCCTGTGTGTCAACAAGGTGGACTCCGGAGAGAAGATGTTCGACGCCTATCAGTTCTATTCATTGGGACTGGGAGAGATCTGGGCGACATCCGCTGCCAACGGAAGCGGAACAGGCGACCTTCTGGACGAGGTTCTCAAAGTCCTTCCTGAAGAGAAACCACAGCAGGACGACGACCGTCCTGACCTTCCTCACATCGCGATCGTTGGGAAGCCGAACGTCGGCAAGTCCTCCCTGACCAATGCCCTCCTTGGAGAGGAAAGAAACATCGTGACACCGGTAGCAGGAACCACAAGGGACTCAATCTCAACTCTCTACAACAAGTTCGGCCACGAATTCATGCTCGTGGACACCGCCGGGATGCGCAGGAAAGCCAAGGTCAACGAGGATCTTGAATTCTACTCAGTGATGCGTTCCATCAGGGCGATCGAGCATTCGGATGTCTGCATCCTGATGATCGACGCGAACAGCGGAATGGAAGCCCAGGACATGAGCATATTCAACCTCATTGTCCGCAACCGCAAGGCATGCGTGCTGGTGGTCAACAAGTGGGATCTCTTCATCAAGGACAGCAACACGATGAAGGAATACGAAGCCTCGCTTCGCCGCCGCATCGCTCCGTTCGATGACGTGCCTATCATATTCACGTCTGTCACCAGGAAACAGAGAATCATGGATGTGCTGGATGAGGCCGAGCACGTTTACGGGAACTACTCCCGCAAGCTTTCGACGGCAAGGTTGAACGAGGCGATGCTGCCGGAAATAGAGAATTATCCGCCGCCGGCCTGGAAAGGCAAGTACGTGAAGATCAAGTATGTGACCCAGCTGCCAACGAGGTTCCCCGCGTTCGCGTTCTTCTGCAACCTGCCGCAATATGTCAAAGAGCCGTACAAGAGATTCCTTGAGAACAAGCTGAGGGAGCACTTCGACCTGCACGGATGTCCTGTCCAGATTTTCATGAGGGCTAAATAATGGCTGCCTATGCTGTTGGAGATTCTGAAAGCGTTCATAATCGGCATCTGCGCATCGGCTCCGCTCGGGCCGGTGGCGATTCTTGTGCTTCAGAAATCCATCTGCTACGGTCATAAGGCTGGTTTCACGACCGGTCTCGGTGCGTCGCTTGTCGACACCGCCTACGCGATCATCTCGATTTTCGCATGGGCCTTCGCGCAGAATTTCATCAACACCTACGAATCAATCATATTCCTGATCGGAGGTCCTGTGATTGCTTTTTTGGGATATTCAATGGCATTCAAGGACCCTTTCAGGAAGATGGAGCCGGGGGACAGCGTGACCCGTGGAGCCTCAATCAAGGATTTCCTTCAGGCGGTGGCGACAACCATCTCCAACCCGGGGGCGATTCTGGTCATGTTCGCCTTGTTCGCTTTCTTTCAGGTGGATGTGTCCGACAGGAGTTTCAGGATATACCCGATAATCCTTGCCGTCGCCGCCGGCTCTATCGCCTACTGGCTCTTCTTCTCATGGTTTTTCAGCAATTGGAGAAAGGCGTTCGACATAAAAAAGATAATGTGGATGAACAGGATCGCGGGAATCATCATAATAATCATAGGATTAGCCCTGCTCGGAGAAGGCGCGTTCGACTTGCTCTTCACAGGCGGAAAGTAATTTACGAATATGGCAGAAAAAACAGAAAAGAAAGGTTTCTTCGGGAACTGGATCGTGAAGAACATCATCCTTGCGGTGCTGTTTTTCACGATTTTGATACTCTTCAATTCGATCCTTCTGGGTACTATCACGAACCACAACGAGACAATCGAGGTCCCGGATTTCACAAGCATGAGCCTGAACGAGGCAAGGCATGAGGCCGCAAGACTGAAGTTGAGAACCGAGGTTGTCGATTCCATTTTCGTCAGGAAGATGGAGAAAGGGGCTGTTTACAGCCAGAATCCGAAGGCTGGGTCAAGAGTAAAGAAAGGCAGGAGAATCCTGCTGACGATCAATGCCAAGAACGCCAAGAAAGTCAGTATGCCGAACCTGGTCGGCTACTCCATGCGCCAGGCCAAGGCCGAATTGAGTTCCAAGGGATTGGCGTTGGGCAAGCTGATCTATGTCAACGACATCGCGACCAACAATGTGCTCAGGCAGATCTACCGGAACCGTGAGATCAGGCCGGGAAGGCAGATCGAGACCGGATCCGAGATCGACCTTGAGGTAGGGCTCAATCCGGAAGATAATCTGACCTACGTGCCGGATGTAAAGGGTTTGAAGTACCTCAGGGCAGTGGACGCGGTGCATGACAATTCCCTGAACATCAACAGAGTGGTGTTCGACAAGACCGTGAGGAACTACACGGATTCGCTGAACGCGTCCGTGACCAGACAGACTCCGGAAGCCTCAGGCAATCCGATTCTCATGGGGTCAGACGTGACCATCTATTTTTCATTGGACAAGAAGAACGAATAACGTGGACGAGGAGAGACTTTACAACGACCAGGAGGATAGCGTCGAGGACGAGGAGCAGGGGATGTTCGAGCATTTCCGGCTCAACGTCGATGTCGGCCAGACCCCTATGCGTGTGGACAAGTATATGGCCACTCATCTCGAGGACACTTCCAGACACAGGGTTCAATGCGCGATCAAAGAGGGTTATGTACGTGTGAATGACAAGATTGCGAAAGCGAACCTCATCATACGTCCCGGCGATGTGATCCGCTTCGTGATGCCGTACCGCCGCCGCGGCCTTGAGATCCTGCCGCAGGACATCCCTCTGAACATAGTCTATGAGGACAACGACCTCCTCGTTGTCAACAAGGCCGCCGGAATGGTCGTGCATCCCGGCCACGGCCACTTCGAGGGGACGCTCATCAATGCTCTCTCCTACCATTTGGGAATATCCCAGGGTCCGGAGGCGGCCGATGAGAGGATGGGCATTCTGGTACACAGAATAGACAAGGACACTTCAGGCCTCCTTGTCGTGGCGAAAAACGATGAGACCCAGCTGGATCTGGCCCGACAGTTCTTCGAGCATTCGATCGAGAGACGGTACGTGGCCGTTGTCTGGGGCAACATCAAGGAGGATGAGGGGACGATTGACGGCAACATCGGACGCGACCCTAACGACAGGCTTCGTTTCAAGGTCTATGCCGGTGATGATGAGCGCGGCAAGCACGCCGTGACACACTATAAGGTGCTGGAAAGATTTGGCTATGTGACGGTTGTCGAGTGCAGGCTGGAAACCGGGCGCACGCACCAGATCAGGGTTCACATGAGCTACATCGGCCATCCGTTGTTCAATGACGAAAGGTATGGTGGCTCGGAAATCCGCAAGGGCACGATTTACGCCAAGTACCGCCAGTTCATCCAAAACTGCTTTGAGATCTGCCCTCGGCAGGCTCTTCACGCCAAGACCCTCGGATTCGTCCACCCTGGCACCGATAAATGGATCCAGTTCGATTCTCAGCTTCCGGAAGACATGACCGCCATGATCGACAAATGGCGCAACTACGTCAATTTTGTCGGGATGGAAAATCCATTAATCCGCAATAATATTTATCAGTGAGTGCAATCGGGCCGAAATCGGGCAAAACGTCGCCCAAGGGCGCAGGGCGGCACTCACAGGCGACAGAAAGGGGCATAAACGTCGCCCATTGGCGCAGCCCTCTCCGCAGGTGACGATTGTGGCCGGAAGCACCGCCTATGAGGCGTGCCGGATGCGCCACTGACTCTGGTGAAAATATGCCTTCTTGAAAAACCTACTGTCCTAGCATCCGGCGGAAGGTCTCCATGCCTTTGGTGGCGACTTGGTGGATCTGGGTGATGCGAGGGTCGGCGATGGCCACATCCTCGGGGTCGATCAGGTAGATCGGAATGCCGTTCGGGGCATAGCGGTAAAGGCCGGCGGCGGGGTAGACGTTCAAAGACGTGCCGACAATCAGCATGATGTCAGCGGCGGAAACGATGTCGATAGCCTTCTCGATGTTCGGGACGGCCTCCCCGAAGAAAACGATGTGAGGGCGCAGCTGGCTGCCGTTCGGAGCCTTGTCGCCAAAATGAACCTCATCATAACCGATGTCGATCACCTCCTCCTCTGAATATGTCCGGTCATATATCCCGTCCTCCGGGCGGACCTTGGTGGCCTCGCCGTGAAGGTGCAGAACCTTCGTGCTGCCGGCCCTTTCATGCAGATTGTCAACATTCTGCGTGATGACCGTCACTGAATATTCCTTCTCAAGAGCAGCGATGGCGTAATGCGCGGCGTTCGGTTTCACCTCGCTGAGCCTCTTGCGCAGGTCGTTGTAGAAATTCAGCACCAGCCTGCGGTTGCGGTACCAACCCTCGATCGACGCGACCTCGTCGGGATCATATTTACCCCAAAGTCCATTGTTACCCCTGAACGTGGCCAGCCCGCTCTCGGCACTGACTCCCGCTCCCGTCAGAACGGCTATCTTCTTCTTTCCCGCCAAACTCATATATTCGTAAATTATTGATTCTTACTAAAATAATAATTTCTCAGCCAGTACTCGAACAGTGGATCGAGGATCACCGGCCTGCCGTCCTCGCCGACGAAGGACAGGATCTCCTTCTTCATCAGAGCGTCCTTGAGACGGCGCACGTTGGCGGACGAGTTGAGGGAATATTTCCGGATCACCTCAGCCGTGCTGAACTTCGAATAGCCGTCGATGATCGCCTTCAGCAGGCTCACCTGGAAGGTGGTGAGGTCGTTCATCATCGAGATGAAGCGGCCTCTGTTTATCGCCATCACGGTCGCAAGGGCCTCCAGCAGGACAGGCTCCATTATGTAGCCTTTCGACAGCGAGTCGCAGATGGACGTGAAATGATTGACATAGAAAAGGTTGCACTTGAACAGACGACACGCCCCGCTGATGAGGTCCCTGTCGATCACCTTCCCGCTCGCGAGGAACCCCTTGATGATGTGTTCCACGATCTCCCGCTCGTCCACCTTGCCCAGTTTCAGACGGGTGGCGCGGCGGTAGAAGAAATGCCTCTTAATGAATATGTCTTCCATCGCATTGACCTGGGAGCCAATGAATATGTAGGAGAAGATCCGCAGGCCTTCAGCCTTGACCTCATCCATCACCTGCTCCATCAGCTTGAAGATCCGCTCGCCGTCGCCGGCAAGGTCAAGGTTCTGGAACTCGTCGATGATCATGAATGTCTTCTCTCCCCTCTCCGCCGCAAGCGCGTAAGGAAGTCTCAGGACAGCCTTCAGGTCATTGTCGTCCAGATCCCAATTCGTGGAGAGGATCACGTCCAAATCCGAGAAAGCCTTGCGGTCGAACACGAAATGCGTTCCCTCAAGGTACTTGGTGACAATGCCCTCATACTCATCGGGTGTGGACGCGACAAGCCTGATGACGGCCGCGCCAAGCCTTTTGACGAAAGCCTCACCCTCCCTGATGTCCAGGGCAGTCATCTCGCCGACACTGAATCTGTCGCCGTCCACCTTCATCTTTGTGAACACCTGGTGAACCAGCGACTTCTTACCGGTTCCGAAAGGCTCCCAGATCACCACGTTCTCGTTCTGGCTCAAGAGGTTGCCGAGAATGGCGCGCTCATCCTTCCGGCCTATGAAATGCTGTCCGGTCACATATCTGTTGTACAAAAACGGGCTATCCATCGAAATAACATTTTTGTTTTCACAAAATTAATATTTTTTTCCTATCTTTGCACCCGCTTTGGAAAGCGAGCGGAAAAATTCGGCATAACTTGCCGCGATGATTCCGAAAAAGAGAAAAAGGAGGTGGTAACAGCATTATGATCATAGTTCCTATCAAGGAAGGCGAGAACATCGAAAGGGCTCTGAAGAAATTCAAGAGAAAATTCGAGAAGACCGGTGCCATCCGTGAGCTTCGCGCCCGCAAGAACTTCGAGAAGCCTTCTGTAAAGAGAAGAGCCGCGAAGATGAAGGCCATCTACGTTCAGCACCTCCAGCTGCTCGACGAGCAGTAATCAAGACTGACACAGACAATCATGACCGGATCGCGCCCAGCGGTCCGGTTTTCGTATTTAGTAACGTGAAAAAAATAACCTGCTTCAGATTAGGAGAAGATTTTCGAGGATAGATCTATTTTCGAAGAAGGAGTGTGCCGGTGGCACATGACTGATGAGAAAACAGATATAGACCGAAAAGATTCCTTAAGATGAGGCAGGTTATTTTTTGAAGGTTACTTAGTAATCCTAAATCATTAATTGGTAAAGTTTTGGCCGCGTTTTCGAAGATAGATTTCTTTTTGAAGAAGGAGTGTGCCGATGACACATGGCCGATGAGAAAAAACCGCCAGACCGAAAAGACAATCAAAGATTACCAACTAATTTATTAACGCTTACTTATCAGCAGTATTGAATCCGGCTAATTATAGCTATATTTGTAGATTATGGGAAAGGATGTCGTCAAAAAAGGGGCGCGGCGCTGGCTCCGCCCGGCACTCTGGACAATCTTCGGCGTATGGGCGGTGATCATCATCGTCCTGCAGATCGCGTTGAACTCCAAGGTACTGACGAGAGTCGTCAACGATGTGGCCAAGGAATATGTCGACGGGGATGTCACGTTCACCGGCATCAAGGCTTCCATGTTCAAGAGCTTCCCTAACCTCAACGTCACGATCGACAACTTCTCCATCACCTACCCCCACGACAGGTTCGCCGCGTTCGACTCTCTGGACGTTCCGGGAGGCTACCTCCTGAAATCAGGGCGCGGAGAGGGAGCCGACACCCTGGCACATTTCAGAAAGTTCTCCGTCTCGGTCAACTACCTTGCCGCTGCGACAGGCAGGTTCAGGATCCGCCACGCCATTCTTGATCATCCAAGAATATTCGCCCACCAGTACGACTCCACCACGGCGAACTGGAACATGTTCGGCGACGGTTCCGTGAAAGAGGATGGCGACACCATCGCCTCCACGCTGCCGCCGGTCTCGGTGGGCAAGGTCAGCCTCGGCGGACGGCCATTCATAGTCTACACGAACCCCTCCGACACCATATTCGGATGCATATTCCTAAAGCAGCTCACCGCGAAGGGGCGTTATGACGCGAAGAGGAACAAGATCGAGGGGGTGAGCCTTGAGATGGACTCGCTGTTCGTGGCGGGGCGGCTTCCTGCGGACACGGTAGCCCTTGGGGTAGAGCGGCTCGGGATCAAGGAACGCACAGGTCACTTCGATGTCAACCTCTCTTCGAGGCTGTTCCTCGGCATGGAATCCTCCGGCAGGATGTCGATTCCGGTCGAGATCGAAGGCGACATATTCCCGGAACTTGGGAAAAAGTGCGTGACGGTCGGGAATATGACCGCGCGGGTAGCCACCGTCGGGCTTTCGGCCAACGGGAAGGCGGACTTCTCAGGTAAGGATATTCACATCAAGGGATCAGTGGCGACGGAAAACGCCTCCATCAATGAGATAGCCGGGCATTTCGGAGACAACTTCCCTATTCTTAAGAAGTTGCGCACCGATGCAACGCTCACCGTCAATGCATTCTGCGACGGCAGTTATGACAAGAGTACCGGCAGCCTCCCTCCTCTTTCGGTGAGGATCCAGGTTCCGGATTCCAGGATCGGCTGGGAGGGCATTTCCGGTGACGGACGTTTCGACCTTGACATCACGGCCACGAGCCAAGACGGAAAACTCACCGCCGAGGTGCCGGATTTCTGCTTCAGCGTCAACGGGATGAAGGTGATGATGAGCGGGACAGCCGACGACCTTCTTGGCGCGGATCCGAAGTTCGACATCAGCAGCGACATCCACATCGTCCTGGACTCGCTGGCCTGCTACCTTCCTGACAGCCTCGGGGTTTCTGTCCACGGCGACCTTGAGGGGATAATCGAAGGTGACTTCCGCCTGTCCCAACTGGATGCGTTCAATTTCTCCGAGATCGGGCTTGAGGGGCTTCTGGAGAGCAACGGCATCCGGATCAGCATTCCGAAAGACACCCTGTTCGCCTACTTAGGCCACACGGACATCAGCCTCGGAGCCTTCAACCACGAGGATGACCACGACGGACACGACGGTAGCAGCCACAGGCACTCGGGACTTTCCGTGGCGATCGACAGCATGCTGACTGAATATGGCGCCTCGACGTTCATACGGGGTACCGGTCTGACTCTTTCGGCACACAACACCAAGGAGAGGATGTCCGCTGATCCGAAGCGCCACCCGATCCACGGCCATCTTGACATCGCTTCCATCGGAATGATGGACATAGACTCCTGTTTCGTAGGAGCCATCGGCTCTGTCAACACATTCAAACTGAGCCTTAAGCAGACAGGAACGCATAGCGTGCCGTTCATCAGCCTGTCCAGCAGGAACAAGAATATAACTCTCCGCGAAGGAGTCACCAGGTTCTCCGGACAGGATGCGAGGCTGTCGGTCGAGGCGCATCCGAACTCCGCGGAGAGACAGCTTCGCAGGAAACACCTGCTGGACTCCCTGCAAAGGATCTACCCTGGAGTGAAACGCGACTCCCTGCTCAGGAAAGTGTTCGGGAAATATGCGTCCGGAACCACCTTGCCGGACTATCTTTCCGAAAAGGATTTCGAGAAGAGCGACATCAAGATCCAACTTGGTGAATCCTTTGCGAACTACATCAGAGACTGGGACATCACAGGGAACATCGACCTCGCCGAAGGTCTTGTCATCACCCCGTACTATCCACTCGACAACAGGATAACAGGATTCAGCGGGAAGTTCTCCAACAACACGATCGACCTCAACAGACTATCGTTCAAATCCGGGGTGTCGGACATCTCCGCCACCGGCCATCTTACCGGTCTCAAGAGGTTTCTTGTCTCCGGCAAGGGCAGGCTCAACCTGGATCTGGGCATAACCTCCGACGAGATCGACATGAACGAGATCCTCATCGCGCTCAACGCCGGAAAGAAATTCACGCCTATAAGCCACAACGCGGCTCTCTCCGGAGTTGATGACAACGCCTACCTCAACACCGTCAAAGAGATGACAGCCGCGGACACGACCGCCTCCACCTCGCTGGTCGTGCTGCCGTCCAACCTCAACGCCAAGATCTCATTGAGCGCCAACAAGATAAGATACTCAAACCTGGAGACATCCTGGGTGGCCTCGGACATCGTGATGAAAGAGCGCTGCCTTCAGGCGACGAACACCCTCGCGACGACGAACATGGGCGACGTGTACCTCGAAGGTTTCTATTCGACCCGCACCAAGAAAGACCTCAAGGCCGGCTTCGACCTCACCTTGTCCGGCATCACAGCCGAGAAGGTTATCCAGCTGTTCCCGGCAGTGGACAGCATCGTGCCTATGCTCAAGGCTTTCAGGGGACTGCTCGACTGCGAGATCGCCGCGACAAGCTCGATCGACACATCCATGAACATTGTGCTGCCGACCCTGAGCGGCATAGTGAAAATTGACGGCAAGAACCTGTCCCTGACCGACAGTGACGAACTCAACAAGCTCCGCAGATCCCTGATGTTCAAGGACAAGGACTCCAGCTTCATAAAATCCCTGTCAATCCGCGGCATCATCAAGGAGAACCACATGGAGATCTTCCCGTTCCTGCTGAACATCGACCGCTACTCGATCGCGGCCAGCGGCCTTCAGGGTTTCGACCAGCGGTTCAAGTACCACCTTTCCGCCCTGAAGTCGCCGATTCCGTTCAAGTTCGGCATCAACGTGAACGGCACCTTCGACAATTGGAAGTGGAAACTCGGCAAGACAAAGTACAAGAGCCGCAACATCCCTCTTTTCAATGATCAGGTCAACAGCCTGACGCTAAACCTGACCTCCGCCATCCACAACATATTCGAGAAGGGCGTGGAGCAGGCTCTGAAGCAGAACGAGCTGTCGCAGAAGGCGATAGAGAACAAAAAGAAGGAACTTGACTATTCCGCCTCCCTGACGGAAGACCTCTCCGCCGACGAAAAGAAGACCCTCAAAGCACTTGAGACCGTCACCGGCGCCGGCAACATCGGTGACAACGGTGCCGGCTCACATCTTCCACCCGCCGAACCAGCCGGAACGAACGATGCGGCAGAGCGCGACGGGCAGAAAAATAATATTTGAATATTAACAGATTTCAACTATCTTTGCAAACCTTTCGGACTCGGAGCAAAGGCAGCTTCCAATCGCCCAAACTCCCTGCGGAATCCCTATCATCATCTAGATTCCCCTGCCGGAAGGCTTTGCGGGTGTGTTGAAACTGGTAGACAAGCCAGACTTAGGATCTGGTGCGCAAGCGTATGGGTTCGAGTCCCTTCACCCGCACAAGGGGACAACCTCATCCGAGGCTGTCCTTTTTTCATTCCCATAACCCACTGAAAATCCATCCAATCCCCCAAAAACGGAAGTCACAGAATATAGAATCCATAAGAAACTGACAATGACTACATTCGTAATTCCTGCCAGTCAAAAAGGGAGGGCAAGATCTCGTATGTCTCTATGGGTCAAGAGGTGGAGGGTCATCAACTGATATTCAATCAATTACCGATCGCTGCCAGGGTTAGCCTTAAATATAAGACTAAAAAAGGCGAGCCATTGGGATTTCCAACGGCTCGCCTGCATATTCTTTGAATCAATGCTTAGAAATTCAGTTTGAGAGAAAGACCTGCTGTAGGTTGAGAATATCCTTGCACACTTGTAGGAGTGTATGCGAAATAAGGTTCAACCTTAAGATCGAAGGCTGCCCTTTGCGTCCTAAGATCCTGATAGTACATATTTTTCACTTTCGCGATGTGGACAGCATCGCAAATACTCCATATATTCAAAGCCAGACGAGCCGCAAACGCTCCCCAAGCCAAACCGCCCATCTCAGTTGTGCCATCATCGTAAATGTACGTATCGGATAATTGCAAGGCCAATAAACCAACATTGGTACCGATAATAGCAAATCCACGTCCCCATTGCCCAACTATTCCTTGCCCCAAACCAGGAATGATAAATGAAGCGATTCCCGCCCAGGCACGGCTGTAAGGGTCATCACGCTGTGGCACATATTCCTTAGTATTATACAGATTTTTGTATTCACGATACCTCATACCAACAACAACTTCGGCGGTTGTATTGTATTTCTTGTCCACAGAGTTGTTATGTTCTTGAAACACCTCGTTTTCGCCATTCTCATATCTGACGATAAGTATTTCCGACTTCGATAATGTGAATGTCGGACCGTCAAGGTTATTATATTTCTTGTACTTGACTTCATTTGCATTGACTTCAAGAATCTTTGACTGAATATCTTTGCCATCCTTTGTGGTTATGATATCTTGCGCCTGCACAAAAGGAATACAACAGAGCGTGGTCAGAATCAATAAGATAACTCTTCTCATAAGATTAAATAAGATTTTTAAATAACCGGTATAACTTGTTTTTACCCGCACAAAGGTAATATATTTTCCTAACTATCAAAAGAGCTTCCATATAGCGGAGTCAAAATCAGGACAAGGAACCGCATTTATCCGTGAATCTTATGACTTTGCGACTGACATATATAGTTTCTTAATATGTTTGTGAATTCCACCTGCCTTTTTAGACTGGCTAAATCTTATATGTCTTTATGAATCAACGGGAGCATTTCATACTTTGACATTCAGGCGAGTGGAAGGTAACACATTATTAATGAAGAACATAGATGTATATCTTTAGTGAAAGCACAATAAAGGTAAGCGCCGAATCGACTGACCTTCAGGCACTTATAGGACACGCCATTTTTCCGTTGCAACTTTACCGACCTTTGCGATATGGATAAACAAGAAAGGAACGTTGTCCACCTTGAACGGACAACATTATTACTACGGAAACATCAAAGCCCAAACCGACAATTGGGATAGGGACACCATAGGCGTTTCCTACAACTATCTGAAAAACTACGGTCTCTCTGAAAACCACCCCTACAACGGCAAAAAGTGTATCATACGTAAAGGCACTGATTACGTCACCGCACAAAAAATAACTTTTCGTATCTTTTTACGGACTAAATCATTATCTTTGTTACATCAAGTCATTTTATAGGCTTGATGGACATATCAGCGAAAGTGTTTTCGTGTTACCTTGACAGGAAATTAGCAGTTTCAAAAAGGCAAGGGGTGACGGGGACATTTCGCACTTGCTAAGGTATATTGTCCTCATAGCGTTTCGCTACTGATGCTCCATATATCAGCGAGTGTGGAGTATCAGTCATTTATTTTGCCTACGGTTCTGCTAAACCTCCTGTCAAATAGATGAAATGGCTTCACACTTTTGTTTATACCACAACATTGCCACCGGAGCCAGGCTGTTACAAACATTTTTATGAAAAAAGCATTAATCTTAATTCTGTTACTGTCACTCTTTGCTGGATGTAGGAACGACAAACAAAACCAAGAGAATATGTATGGTAGTTGGGAAGTTATTGACATCTTAAATGACTTCTACGAGCCTACTGGAAAGAAATATGTACTCCAGGAAATTGATGGCTATTTTAGTAATTCAGCCACGGCCTCAAGTGATTGCAAAGTCTATGTAATGTTGCTTAAAGGAGATAACGACAGACTCACTGGTAAAATTGTGATTGATGAGTATTGCGATAACACTCCTGATATGACGCTGAATGAATATGGCAGTCCTGCCAAGCGAGGGTCAAAAATAATTGATATGGCGAACCGAAAAGCGTATTACATTTATTGCGAATTTGGTTACACATTTGGATTTCAAGACATAGATGATAAATCGGAAAATGCAACTTGGAAATCAAAGCGTTATTCTTGGATTGAGATTCTTCGTAATAAAGAAAGTTCATATTCATTCACAATAAAAGGAGAATATAAAGATGAGTATCGATTTATGGTTGACACTTATGAATTGGACTCCGCTCTTATAGGAGCAGGACTATTATCCGAATAACCATAAAATTTAATATTATGTCACGCACAGAAGAAAGTATTCTAAAAACTCTAGCAGTAGGCGGAGATATGTTCGTATACCGTGAATGCACTAAATCATTATTGTCTTTAAAAAATGCCGGTTACATTAATTGTAATCTTGATATGCAAAACAAACTAATCACAGCAAGCATTACACCACTTGGAAGAAAGATACTATCGCAATTACAATAATACAAAAAGATAAGGTGATACGTTTTCAATACATATCACCATCTTTTTTTGGACATAAATTCAGATATGATTTAATACATCAAGATAGATTGGACAGCAAATCCTGCAAAATGATAGCAAAACGGTATTTTGTATGTTAAGGACATATAAAAACCGAGGGGTGAAGCAGAGAGCCTTACGGCTCAGAGTGGCAGCCGGGTACAGACATTACCCTAATAACGTCTGTAGTGGCTGCGGACTCTCTCAACCTTGCCGAAACGTACTCGCTTGTAGGCTCGCACCCGGACAAGTCTGATAACCTCCGCCTCAATGGCGACTATCACAAGATGTTGGCTTGTTCTCATTCTGCATACTTATTGTTAGGAGATTGAGAGAACAACCGTCCTTGTTGTAGTACCCCCTCGGTATGGGACAATAAAAAAAGCAAGCATCCCTTTTAGGGAAAAGATGCTTGCTTTTACTTGTCTTCCTAACTCGTATGAGAACAATGCAAAGATAGCCATTCTTTTCAGATTATCAAGTAATATCGTAGACTTTTTTCATCAAGACTCTTCCTTCCAACCATTCCACGAACTCCAGTTCTCTCTTGAAGTCCTCGATAAAAGTTCGATAATCTCCCACGATTCAGCATAAGGGGACAACATCATCCGAGGCCGTCCTTTTTTCCATCCTTATAACCCACTGAAAATCCATCCAATAAATCAAAACCTAAATGAAAAAAATCAAGAATCCATAAGAAACTAAAAATGAATATATTCGTAATTCCTGCTAGTCAAAAATGACTGGCAGAATCCTGTATATCCCTATGAATCAAGGAGTGGCGTTTCACTTGCTGACATTCAAGCCATTACGGATCAGTGCTAAAGCCGCTCTTGAAAAAAGGGCTAGACATTGTTGTTTTCAATGGATCTGCTTACATATATTAGGGAGACGTTTCAGGCGAGTGGGAGATAATATATTGTTAATGAGAGATATAGAGGTTTATCTTCAGCGGGAATCCGCTAAAGGCGGATACCGAATCAACTGACTTACAAGTAATTATAAAGCACGCCATTTTCTCGTTGCAATTCTACCGAGGGGAATTTCACGACAACTCTTGCCAAAACTTGTATGGCAATAAAATCAAAGCCCTTGCCACCTGACCGGGCAAACTAACGCAAAAGCTCCCACCCGAGCAGACTGGCGGGAAGTTTAGCATTGTCACACCTATATACAACAAGGGAGCACACGCATTCAACAAGGAAAGCAGACGCAACAGTGTAGTGCGGCTACGCGAAGAGGCGGAGGTTGTCGAAGGTGGGGGCAAGGGAGCCGGACTCGATGCGGTGGATGATCTCCACGACCTTGTCGTTCATCGGGGTGGGGCAACCGACTTTGCGGCCATAGGCGCTGACGGCACCGTTGATGGAATCGACCTCGGTTTTCTTGCCGCGCTCAAGATCCTGAAGCATACTGGCTTTCAGACGGGCGTGCTTGCGGATGGCTATCGGGATGATCATAAAGGAGATGAACTTCTTCACGGGATTGCTGTAATCCAGAAGCTTGACTACATCCTTGCCTTGGATCGGCTCGATGGTTATGCCGCCCTTACGGCAGACATCAATGCATTCCTTGATCAAGGCCTGCACGACCTTCCTTGAGGAACGGTCCGAGGCGGCCTCTCCGAAAGTGCAGCCCAGGACAGCGCTCATTCCGGAGAACGCGGCGTTGATCAGGAGCTTGCTCCAGCGGGTTCCGAGGAAATTCTCCTCTACCTCGACCGGGCCCATCTTCTCAAGGAGGGCCTTGACCTCAGCGAAATGCTTGTTGACATTCTCGGAAACCGCGCCCAACGAAAAAGTGAGGCTGTCCGGCGAACTGGTCAACTCACAGACTCCCGGGCCAAGCATCGTGGCTCCCCAGGCGACAGTGCAGCCAAGCACACGGGACGGACCGACGATCTCGGAAATCAGCAGCTCCGGCAACCCGTTCTGGAGAGTGACGATCACACCATCCTCAGCGAGGGAACCTTTGAGCATATTCACAACCTCGGCATTATGCAACTGCTTGGTCATAAGGAATATGACATCATATTCACCAGTCATTTCCTCATCTGTCAGGACGGTCACCGGCTGAGTGAAATTCACGGTGCCTACCACTCTCGCACCTTCGGCACGCAAGGCGGCGACGTGAGCCTTGTTATGGTTGATGAGGTCAATCTGACCTCCGTTCTTCGTAATATACGCGCCCAGAATGGTTCCCAACGAACCGGCGCCATAGATGGCACTTCTCATATTCCTTGAATATTCAAATTCCGCAAGCAGGCAATCACTTGCCGAATACAATCCGTTCGAGGGTGATTGCCCACCCTTGTCAATGAATATCTCCGCGGCAAAAATAGTGATTCCCTTCCGGATGGCAAAGCCGTTCAGCAGAAATCATCGCGGCTTCGACGCTGACATTCGGACTCTTGCTCTGCGGAACTTTCGCTTTCGCGCAGAAGAGCCCAGCGTTCGAGGCTAAGTTCAAGATCGCGGAAGGCGCTGACCTTCGCATCCTTGACGACAACATCTGGGACTACAGCAAGACGCTTGAGCCTCTGTACGTCAACTACAACAAGTACACTCCCGAGCAGTGGTGCAACCACGGGTCCAAGTCCTTCACCTCGGCTGTGCTGAAAAGGAAGGCCGACGGGAAGATATTCGCGATAATCGGCACCCACCTTTGGTGGAAGAGCGAAAAGTCCAAGCCGGGCAGCACGATGGCGAGAGCCTCACAGCTCCGTCTGGTGATGGCGGAGACCGACATCATCAGAGCCAAATACGGGGATATTCCTGTTTTTGTGATGGGGGATATGAACTGCGAGGAGAGGGCACCGTTCCGATCCAGCAGCTTATCCAGGGCGGTTATGTGCCTTGCTACAAGGCCGCTACTGTCTATGGCGACAACCACAACGGACATCACATATGCAGCCCTGGGGACGGATATTCGGTCGAGAGCCGCATACGTGGACCTGACTGCGCCACTGGAGCGATCGATCACTGCCTGATCTTCGACCCGAGCGGAAAGGCCGAGGTCAAGGTCTTCGACTGCATTATGGAGAAATACACCATCAAACTCACGGATCATTACCCGAATCTTATTGATGTGAGATTATAACCGTTTCGGTGGGATATTATTCAACAGCTTACATTGCCCGGAATCTGAATACCGGACGCTAATGTAGGCTGTGATTGTGTATTTTCATTTGCCGCAGCGGAATAGATTTCGTACCTTTGTTATCCGTTATGAAGTACGGATTCGACAACGAAAAGTATCTGCGGATACAATCAGAACACATCAAGGAACGCATAGCTCAGTTCGGGGACAAGCTCTATCTGGAGCTTGGCGGCAAATTGTTTGACGACTATCATGCGAGCAGGGTTCTGCCGGGGTTCCAGCCCGACAGCAAACTGCGTATGCTCCAGCAGCTCAGCGACTGCGCGGAGATCGTCATTGTCATCAGCGCCAACGACATCGAGAAGAACAAGATGCGCGCCGACTACGGCATCACCTACGACATGGATGTACTGCGTCTGCGAACGGAATTCCAGAACAGGGGCTTCCTCGTCAGCAGCGTCGTGATCACCCACTTCAACGGCCAGTCCAGCGCCAAGGCGTACAAGGCAAAGCTCAAGAAGATGGGCATAAAGGCCTACTACCACTACACCATCGAGGGTTACCCGAACAATGTAGCCCTGATTGACTCCGAAGAGGGCTACGGGAAGAACGACTACGTGCAGACCACACGTCCGCTCGTCATCGTGACGGCTCCGGGGCCGGGTAGCGGCAAGATGGCCGTGTGCCTTAGCCAACTCTACCACGAGCACAAGAAGAGAGTAGCGGCGGGTTATGCCAAGTTCGAGACGTTCCCGGTCTGGAACCTTCCTCTGAAGCACCCGGTCAACATCGCCTACGAGGCCGCCACAGCGGATCTGAACGATGTGAATATGATCGATCCGTTCCATCTGGAGGCCTACGGCAAGACGGCGATCAACTACAACAGGGACATCGAGATATTCCCGGTGCTGAACGCCCTCTTCGAGGGAATCTACGGCGAGAACCCGTACAAATCGCCGACCGATATGGGTGTGAATATGGTGGGCAACTGCATCAGCGATGACGACATCTGCTGCAAGGCCGCCAACGACGAGATCATCCGTCGCTACTACTCCGCACTCGACCAAATGGCTGACGGAGAGGACAATGAGAGCGAGGTCGGAAAAATCGCGCTGCTCCTGAAACAGGCAAGGATCACTACTGAATATCGCCGCGTCACCGTCGCCGCAAAGCAGCGTGAGACCACGGCCGGCAATCCGTCAGCGGCCATCGAGCTGTCAGACGGGACAATCCTTAGCGCCGAGACCTCCGACCTTCTCGGACCTTGCGCCGCCCTTCTCCTGAAAGCCACCAAGCATCTTGCCGGGATCGACCACAGCGTCAAGCTCATTCCGGGAAGGCTCATCGAGCCGATCCAGAAGACGAAGGTCACCTACCTGCACGGCAAGAACCCGCGTCTGCACACGGATGAGGTGCTGATCGCCCTTTCTGTCCTGAGCCCGGATGACGAGAACTGCCGCAAGGCTTTGGACACGCTTCCTTTGTTGAAAGGCTGCCAGGTCCACTCCACCGTCCTGCTGAGCGACATCGACAAGAAAGTCTTCAAGAAACTCGGCGTGGACCTCACCTGCGAGCCTGTCCACGAAAGGCACTGACACCTTGGATTTCTTAACGAGAATGATTAACTTTAGGCTTTGAAAGCCAGAAGACTATTCTGACTATAGGACCTATAATATTTATTACCATATTCAGAGATGAACTATTGTCCTCATTGCGGATCGCCGGTCCAGCCGGATTCCTCCTTTTGTCCAAGTTGCGGGAAACCGCTTCAGTCCCAGCCTGACTCCGCCGGGCAGACCTTCAACACCCCTCAGACCACCAAAGAGAAGGAGGACAGATGGCTTATCGCCTTGGTCCTCTGCATAGTACTCGGCGGTTTCGGTGTCCACAGATTCTACACCGGCAACACCACCACCGGCATCATCATGCTCCTGACCCTCGGCGGCTGCGGCATCTGGGCCCTGATCGACATCATCATGATCGCCTGCAACACCTATGTTGACGGGAACGGACAGACCTTGAAGTAACTGTTACGATTAGAATTATGACAAGAATACTGGGAGTTCTCGGTCCTTGACAAATCATAATAGTCTTAGAAGCTGTTTTGAATTGTTTGAAATGTTCTTTGAGGTGAAAAATCTTCAAACAAACAATTCAAAACAACTTCTTAGCTTTCAGGGGACTGATTTGTTTTGTATTATACTGTTTATTCAAACCTCATCATATTATGAAATATTGTCCAAAATGCGGGAACGCCGTTCCTGACAACGCCTCCTTCTGTCCGAAGTGCGGCACGAACATCCCGGACACCGATTCCGGCACCACCCCGGCACAGGATCCCACTCCGGCGCCTCAGACTTTCACGCCACAGCAGCCTCCTATGGAGCCATGCCCGCCGACCTACCTCGCCCTGTCCATCATCGTGACCGTGCTCTGCTGCCTTCCTTTCGGAATCGTCGGCATCATCAAGTCCAGCAACGTTTCCAAGGAATATGCAGCCGGGAACTACGCCAAGGCAAAGGATGCGAGCAAGCAGGCCAAGACCTGGAGCATAATCGGACTGTGCTGCGGACTGTTCTGGATAATCCTCTACATCATCCTGCTGGCCTGCGGATTCATGGCCGGCCTCGCTGATCTTTAGAGTCTTCTCTGTATTTGGCTCTCGGGCCTGTCCCATTTTTAAGATCTCTTCATCCGGAATCATCTCATCAGGCAGATGAACAAAGATTCCTACAAGAAACCAATCCTGTACATTCTGCTCACGGCAGCGTGTGTGGGATTGGTGCTTACATATTCACGTTTCAGCCCCGAAGACAGCACCTGGTTCCCCAAGTGCATATTCCTGCAACTGACAGGATTGAAATGTCCCGGCTGCGGCAGCCAGCGGGTAGTACACAACCTGCTGAACCTCAATATTCACAAAGCCTTTGAGGCCAACGCCTTCCTTGTGCTGTGCCTCCCGTACATCGCCGCCCTCCTGGCCTCAATTCCACTAAAATCCAGATTTCCAAAGTTCTACAACGCCCTCAACAGCGTCCCGGTCATCATCACCATCTGCATCCTGGTAATCATCTGGTGGATCACCCGCAACATCTTCGGCTGGTGATTGGCAGTTCAGAGGAAGGTAAAAGGATAATATATCGATTATATTCGTACCTTTGGGACACCAAGAGAGAAAAATTATACTATGATAATGAGACTTATTCATCCCATCTGCGTGGCGGTTATGCTCATCATCGCATCAGCATGCGAGAAATACGAACCGGATTGGGATATCTTTGAGGCTTACAGCGTGGCGGAGGAGATAAAGACGGATTTCTACGAAAGATATTCAGAGGATGTCAAGGTCACGAGCGCGGTGACATCCTACAATAAGTCTCAGGTCGAATTTATGGACACCGACGGGTTGAAGTGCACGGCCGTCTATAAAGGCCACACTTGGATGATGACGCAGAAAGAGTTCAACAAGAACGGATTCGCGTTCCTCAAGCAGCTGCCGGAGAGAATCGCAAAAGCCTACCTCAGAGCCGGAGTCAGCAAAGAATTTTACGAGTGGGATCAATCGTATGTGATCGAAGTCACACGCAGAGGGTTTGACAAAAAGGCATACGAGTTCCAGTTCGTTGTTTTTGATGAGAATGAGTTCCCCAAGCTTGCATACCGGGAGTATTTCGTGCTGATAGACGAGGACGGAGAACTCCTCGATATCCGGTCCCGCCACAACAGATCCATCTGGTGGTATGATATGAGCGGCTGTGTCGATTTTGTAAGGCAAAAATATCCCGAGGCCACAATCCTTGCCGGAATCAACGATTCCAGCGACAATGTCTTGTATATCAAAGACAAAGGCGTTCTGAAAACGGTCCGGTTTGATTATCGTGGATCTGATGAGCAAACTTGGAGTGCGACCATCTACAGATTGGAGGATTACGACAAACTACCTGACACTGTGTTGGATGAATATGCCAAATATAGGGTCTATCACCCTGATTTCAATTATTCCGAGGTCTATCGCGTCGAAACGAAGGACGGAATCTATTACGGATTGAAAAGCGCCACCACAAGCCTGACCGTTTACTTCAAGGCTTGACTCAAATTCTTAGGATTCCTCGTCCACGAATATGCCCGATAATGCTACCGTCATCGTACTTTTAGAAGCTGTTTTGAATTGTTTGTTTGAAGGTTTGAGAGTGAAAAACTTCAGTTTCGACCGCTTCTTCCAAGGAAGATAGCGGTGCTATCTGACTGAAGAAGCGGGAAGAAAATGAAGATTTTTCACCTCGAAGAACATTTCAAACAATTCAAAACAGCTTCTTAATCCACGACGGCAGCACTTTGGGCAGTATTTGCAACAGTCGAGGTTGATTTGCACCCTGACGGCAGCGATTTCGAGCATATTCGCGACTGTCGGAATAGGGGGAAATGGCAATGAATATATTTCCGAATATTCAGAAAAATTTCTAAATTCGTCAAGAGATGTGCTGGTCTGGTAGGAAGCGGCAAAATAAGTTTCCGAAGATCTGGCAAAGATTTTCAAGGGTGGATTTCTTTTTGAAGAAGGAATATGTCGGTGACACATAACTGATGAGAAAAGGAATATAGACCCAAAAGATCACATAAGATAAGGGCACTAATTTTTTAACGACTAATTAATAATGACACGGATGAGAAGAATATTTCTGATTGCATTGGCGGCAGTGCTGCCAGGATTGACCAACGGAATCAGCGCCGACTCGTTCTCTGACGGGAGGCTTTTGGATAAAACCCTGAGGATCGACTACATATTCACAGGGTCGGACAAGGATTGCGACATCGCTGTGGCTGAACTGCTTAGCGCCCACGGATGGTACGGGCGGCGCACCAATCTGAAAGAGGTTCCGCTGCGGGGTAACGGGCAGCTCACAATGACGGACAAGGCCACGGGCGACACACTTTACAGGATGTCATTCTGCACCTTGTTCCAGGAATGGCAGGCGACGGAAGAGGCCACGAGAGTCCGTAGAAGTTTCGAGAACGTCTTTCTGGTGCCGATGCCGGCGGCTCCTGCGGAGATCACCGTACAACTCTATGACTTTCACGAGAATGTGTCGGCAAAACTTACGCATCCAGTTGACCCTAAGGACATTCTGATCAGGCCTGTCGGAGGAAAGCCGCAGACAAGAATGCTGCTGGACAGCGGTGATTCCAAGGATAAGATCGACATCGCCATCCTTGCGGAAGGATACACCGAGGGTGAGATGGACATATTCTTCAAGGATGCCGAGAGTACGGTGGAGAACCTTCTGCGTCACGAGCCGTTCAAGTCGATGAAGGATCGGTTCAACATCGTCGCGGTCGCGTCTCCTTCCGAGGACAGCGGAGTCAGCGTGCCGCGTGAGGGACTGTGGAAAAAGACGGCTGTGGACTCGCACTTCGACACGTTCTACTCCGACCGCTACCTCACGACCCTGCACCTGTTCAAGATGCACGACATCCTTGCCGGAATCCCGTACGAACACATCATAATCCTCGCCAACACTGACACTTACGGCGGCGGAGGCATCTACAATTCGTACACTCTCACGACCGCCCACCACAATCTTTTCGGTCCTGTTGTCGTCCACGAGTTCGGACACAGCTTCGGAGGATTAGCCGATGAATATGCCTACGACGACCAGTTCGTTGAGTATTACTACCCGAACACCGAGCCTTGGGAGCAGAACATCACTACGAAGGCTGATTTCAGCAGCAAATGGAAAGACCTTTATGACCAAGGTGTTGCCGGGCTTGTAGAAGGCGGAGGCTACCAGACGAAAGGTGTCTGGCGAGCCTGCGAGGATTGCCGCATGAGGACAAACACCGCCGAGGCCTTCTGCCCCGTCTGCCAGAGAGCCATTGAGCGCATCATCCGCTTCTACACCGAGGAGTAACTGCCGGTCTCCTCGACAAGGGTGCCTGCAACCCCGCGCCACGACGAAAGGGGGAGCATGGAGGCTAATCCTCTATAAATCAGCGGTTAAACTAGATGTCCTCACCGCCGAACAATTGTGGAGGACACCAATTTAACCAATTATGTTTCAATAAGTTGTCCTCCACGCCCCTATCTTCTTTTTAGCCCCAGAGACTGTCTGAAAAGTCTCGGCTAGGGTTGAAAAGTCTGTACCCCATACAGGGGCGACAACAAATTCTCAATCCTCGCTGGGGGTACTTTTACTTTTAAGACAGTCTCCCCCTGTGGAAGGTCATGCCTATGCCGACGACGATGCTGGTGGTGTAGCACAGGCCGAAAATATACATGGCATTAATCGCAAATAATACATGTCATACCACTAAGTAATGTTGAAAAAATAAGTTGCACCAATCGATAAAATTGAACACATAGAATCACCCTGAATATCATAGAACGGCTCTGGTGCTTTGATTTTTTTGAGCCTTGTGCAAACCACAGGCACGCAAGTATGGCTCTGGTAATGCTGGGAGGCCTTAGTGCGTGGCTGACCCCCATATCCCGAGGGAGGGTCAGCCACAGTGATAGTGGATTGAATACCGTTGGTGGCGTTTTAGCGTGTCCGTGGTTTGTAAATGATTGGCAGTCTTTGCGGATAATGCCCTTAAGTGATGTTGAGAAAATTAGTTGCATCAATCGATAAATTGAATACATAGAACCACCCTAAACATCATAGAACGGCTCTGCTGTTTTGATTTTTTTGAGCCTTGTGCAAACCACAGGCACGCAAGAATGACTCTGCTGTTTTGATTTTTTTTGAGCCTTGTGCAAACCCTGTGCAAACCACAGGCACGCAAGTATGACTCTGGTAATGCTGGAAGGCAATAGTGTGTGGCTGACCCCCATATCCCGAGGGAGGGTCAGCCACAGTGATAGTGGATTGAATACCGTCGGTGGCGTTTTAGCGTGTCCGTGGTTTGTAAATGATTGGCATTCTTTGCGGATAATGCCCTTAAGTAATGTTGAGAAAATTAGTTGCATCAACCGATAAAATTGAATACATAGAATCACCCTTGAACATCAATATATGAGTCCACTTGAAAAAGTCGTTTTTGAAAAAACATGTGCCTCGCAGATACTTCAGTAAGGGGTAAAAAGTGGCAAATGGCACTTTTTCAAGTGGACTCATATATTGCATATTTAAAGTGATGCAGGTCATTTTTTTTACATTTCACTAAGAAGCTGTTTTGAATTGTTTGAAATGTTCTTTGAGGTGAAAAATCTTCATTTTCTTCCCGCTTCTTCAGTCAGATAGCACCGCTATCTTCCTTGGAAGAAGCGGTCGAAACTGAAGTTTTTCACTCTCAACCCAGCGCCCGAACCGAGGGCAATCGAACTTGTTCGGATTGCCGAGGTGAGCAGCAGGGAAAGAGCTTGCTCTTAACCTTCAAACAAACAATTCAAAACAGCTTCTAAGTAAGCGTTAAAAATAAGTTGATAAAGATTTGGCGGTATTTTCGAGGATAGATGTCTTTGGGAAGAAGGAGTGTGCCGGTGGCACATGACTGATGAGAAAAGAGATTTAGACCGAAAAGACAAGCAAAGATTGTCAAGTTATTTTTTAAAGGGTTACTAAAGGTTTTAATGAGCCTGTGGAAATCGCATTAAGTGTTCTGCGCCGTGGTCACTTCGACAGGTTCGGTGGCCATGGAATGGACAGATACAAAGAACACAGATACAAAGAACAATGGCCGCTGAGCCTGTCGAAGTGACCGATGGCCGTATGACAAGCTCTCCAAGAATCAGAGGAGGTTCTATTGTTTCTTTTCCGGCTGGTGGGAGAAGTGACGGGGACCTTCGACGGAGCGCCAGTGGTCGGAATCGAAATCGGGGTGGAGATATGGACCGACATGGTCGATCACGAAACTCAGATAGGTGATCTTGTAGCCTTGGGCCGTGAACATTTTCTCGTAGAAAGTCTGGACTTCGAACAGGGCGTCAATCGCGGATTCTCCGGCGACCGAACGCAATGCACAACCAGACAGATCCTGCCGCCCCGTTCCGTAAAGATCATTGGTGCCGGCCAGAATCCTCAACCCATTCTGCTCCGCCACCGCTTTGGAATATTCATAAAGAAAGCGGCTGTCCGTCTTGAGGTGGACTATTCCGCCCTTTTTCAGGAACTTGCGGTAACGCTCAAGGAAAAGCGGGCTTGTGAGACGGCAGTTCTCGCTCTTCATCTGCGGGTCGGAGAAGGTCAGCCATATTTCCGAAACCTCATCGGGAGCGAAGAAGGCCTCGATGAACTCGATTCTGGTGCGCAGGAAGGCCACATTCGGAAGATGGTTCTCCGTGGCGAACTTCGCTCCTTTCCAAAGCCGGGCGCCCTTGATGTCCACCCCGATGTAGTTCAGGGACGGTTTCCTACGTGAGAGATCGATCGTGTACTCCCCTTTTCCGCAGCCAAGCTCCAGCACGATCGGCTGAGCAGCGGTGAACATTTTCTCGTTCCAATGTCCCTTGATCGGGTGGTTCTTGAGTCTCAAGCCATCAGTGGCCTCGGACTTATCCAACACCGAGACGGCTTCCGGCTGGAGAAGGCAGGAGAATGTCTCGTTCTCCGCGAATTTTCTAAGTTTATCGTGTCCCATTTTCCTTTCTTGTGAAAATCACGCCCAATCCACGGATCGCTTCAGAATCGTTCAACACCTTGGCTTTCAATCTCCACTGTCCATGTTCAGGGAGATTCAGGGCAGCTTTGTAGCCAGACACAAAATCCCTTGAATAGTAGGAAGAATCCACCGGTGCGTCAACCCGTATGAATGTCGTGTCAGACAGGATGACCGAATCCGACGGAGAAATCCACCTCAAATCAAGAGAAATGCTGTCCGCAGGAAACTCTCCGAACGCGGGACGTTCCAACCTTGTGTAGAAATCCAATCCGTAAGACACGGTGGAATCCGACAAATCCAGATTGAATATGTAGGTGTCACCGTACTCGGCCTTCTCTCTGACCACAAAAGGCTCATAAGACGAAGGCCGCGAGCATGAAGCCACGGCCAGCGACAGAACCAGCGCCAGGAGAAGGTTACGCATCGGTCTTTGGTTTCGGCTCAGTGTCTCTATCCCCACGCTGACCGTCTCCACGTTGGTTGTCTCCACGTGGTCCATCCACGCGCTGACGCTGCGGACGGCCGTTACCATTACCGCGCGGTCCACGGTTTCTTGAGTTGGAACCTTCCGGTCTCAAGGCTACTGGAGAGCCATCAGAAACAGGTTTAGCCTGAGCCTCGGCCGAACCGATTCCAGACGCAGCAACGGCTTTAGACTTAACCTTGCTCTTGTTACGGTTCTTGTTCTTGTTTTTCTTCGGCTTGTCGAACCTTGTGATGCTGTCGTCGCCAACCGCAGAGACAAATTGAGGGCCAGCCGGCTCCGGCTCGCTCTTCAGAGACTCCGGCTTCTGACCGTTGCGGTTCATCATGATGATCTGCGCGACCTCGGAAGCCGACACAGGGTACAGGTTCGCAAGCGAACCTTTCTCGTAGGAGAAATACATCACCTCCTGAAGGATGTCCGTCTTGATCAGATAAGCCGGGCCGTCCTCGAACTCAAGCGGTTCGGCGACTTTAGGAATACGTGACTGGGCATCCAGATAGTTCGCGACCTCGTAGTTCAGGCAGCATTTCAGTTTCCCACACTGACCCGCCAGTTTCTGCGGATTCAGGGATAGATCCTGGGTACGGGCCGCCGATGTGGAAATCGACTGGAAATTCGTGATGAAATTGGCGCAGCATAGCTCCCGTCCGCAGACTCCGAGACCACCGATCAGACCGGCCTCCTGACGTGCTCCGATCTGCTTCATCTCGATCCTGATGCGGAATTCCTCCGCATAGACCTTGATCAGCTGACGGAAATCAACACGTCCGTCGGCTATGTAATAGAAAATGGCTTTCGTGCCGTCTCCCTGAAACTCCACGTCCCCGATCTTCATGTCCAGACCGAGTTCCGCGGCGATTCTGCGCGCCTGGATCATCGTGTCCTGCTCACGGGCTATGGCCTCCTGCCACTTGGCGATGTCGAAAGGTTTGGCCCTACGGTAGATTTTCTTCAGAGGAGCAGCCTCAGGATCAATGCCCTTACACTTCATCTGACGGCCCACGACAGGTCCTTCCAGAGTGACGATTCCAAGGTCATGACCGTTTGTGGCCTCGACTATGACCAAATCCCCGGCCTTGATCCCTTGGCCGGACGCATTGACATAAATCCCTTTCCGGGTGTTTTTGAAACGAACCTCAAACAGATCCTTGTACTGTTCCTGACGTATTCCATGAAGCCAGTCGTAGTCTTTCAACTTGCAGCATCCCTGACGGTAGTTGCAGTCATATTCACCTGTCTCTTGATCCTGTGAGATTGTGCACCCCCGGTTACAGTCAAACTTTATCGCCTCTTTATCAATATTTCCCATATATATATCCATAATTATCAGAAAATCAAATACAACCGTCCCACAAGGTCGGTGAAGAGAATCTTCTGGTTAACATTCCTGTCTATCAGCACCTGCGCCCTGTCCAGACACGAAACCGCCATTCTCGGAAAACTCTTACGGCAGCGTGACGCAAGCATGGTGAAAAACTCCCTTTCCTCATGCGAGATACCCGCTATCTGCGGCAGATTCTGCTGGATCAGAAACACCTTGCGCAGACTTTCACCCGCAAATTTACAAAAAGCTTTCTGGTTTTCACGCGACGGCAGCGCTGCCATCGCTTCCCCCCATCCCAAAGCGGCGGAAAGATCCTTCGAGGCGAGGGCGTCAACAAGGCCTTTGAATATCTCCATCTGGCGCAGATAGTCCTCCTTCCCGGAAAGGTAGCGGAGCGCCGCGCCGACACTGCCTCCCGCAACCAACGCCGCCTGTGAAGCCTCATCCGACGTTTTCCCGAAACTGGTTGTCAGAATCTCCACAATCTCATTTTTCGAATATGACAGGACACGGATCGCCTGGCATCTCGACGAGATGGTCTGCATGACTTTCTCCGGGGCGTGGGTGATCATGATGAACAAGGTCTTCTCAGGAGGTTCCTCAATCGCCTTGAGCAGTCTGTTGGCGGAAGCGGCATTCATCTTCTCCGGCAAATAGACAACAACAGCCTTCCATCCGCCTTCAACCGAGGTCAGCCACACCGTCTCCAGAATCTCCTTAGCCTCGGCATTGTTGATTCCAGACTGCTTGCCTTCTATTCCGAAAGCCTCGCTGACCTCAGACTCAAGGGCATAAGGATTGGACGTCATCAAAGACCTCCAATATTCAAGGAACAACTCCGCCCTGAGGTTCTCCACCTTCTCGGTGACTTTTGAGCCGTTCGCCACCGGGTAAACATAATGCACATCCGGATGTATGAGATTGGAAACCTTATGCCCATCACACATGACCTGACTCAGAAACGCCATGACAAGAGCCATCGCCCCGCACCCGTCGTTCTCGTAGAGCATCATGGCATGAGGAATGCGCCCGCTTTCGGCCATCCCTCTCAACGCCTTGACGGCATCGTGGTTCCCTATGATCTCATCCAGCCTCATCAGTTGTTCCTGTAAGCCGTGAATCCGGCGATTCTTGTAAGATATTCCTTCTCCCGGGAATCCGGCAAGACCGAAAGGGCTTCATTAGCCTTGGCGACATATTCTTTGAGGACAGAGACGGCATATTCAACGCCCTTCCGGTCGCGCACGAAGTTTCTGATTTCCTCCTTGTACTCCGGATGCTCATGGATGTCGGTCACTTTTTTTCTTATCGCAGCCTCTTCCTCGGCGCTCACTGATTTGAGAGCCCCCAGCAGCGGCAATGTGATCTTCTGCTCCTCCAGATCGATGCCCACCGGTTTGCCTATGTCCTTGCCGTCGGAGTAATCGAAAATGTCATCCTTGATCTGGAATGCGATTCCCAGACTCACCGCATAGTCTCTTACCGCCTCGACCTGTTCGGGCGTGGCGTTGACGGAGATCGCCGCGGAAACCGCCGAGGATTCAAACAAAGAGGCCGTCTTGCTGTAGATTATCCTCAAATAGTCCTTCTCGTCCGTGTCTCCGCTCGTGGCTTTCTGCAGCTGAAGCATCTCCCCTTCGGCAAGGTGGCTCAATGTTCTGGAGAATATTCTGATCACCTCATTTCCGTGAGCGGATGACGCAAGTATGTTCTCCATGGCTCTGACAAGCCAATAGTCCCCTATCAGAACGGAAGCCGCACCTCCGAGCAAAGACATCACTGTAGGACAGCCACGCCTTTCCGAACTGCTGTCGGCCACGTCATCATGAAGCAGGGTGGCATTGTGCAGCAATTCAGACGCAGCAGCATAGTGAATGCTGTCCGCGTTCGCGACTCCTCCGGAACAAGCCCTCGCCACAAGCAGGGAGATCAGCGGGCGCAACTGCTTTCCGCCGTGGGAAAGGATTGCCGCATTGGTGGCATTCAACAATTCGATGTCACTTTCCAAGGAAGACCTGATCAAGGCATCCGTGTCCTCCCAATCCTTGCCAAGGAATATTCTAACTTCTTCCAGAGTCATCCGTTCCGTGTTTAGTCCAAATGTCCGACAAGTTCGGAGACAGTGTCAGGGAACTCTATCAACCCCCTTGAACGCACGTCGAGCATCCCCGTCCTCACATAGTGGTCCAGCAGGTCTTTCAACGGATTATAGAATCCGTCAAGGTTCAACGCGAAGATTTTCCCGTTGTACTTGTCCAGTTTCGCCAAAGTCAACGTCCCGATCACCTCATCGAGAGTGCCTATGCCGCCAGGTAGCGCTATCGCTGCACAAGTACCCTCACGCATCTTTTCCTTGCGCTCGGCCAAAGTGTCCGTCCAAATCAACTGGTCAAGGCCGGGAAACTTGTACTGTTCCATGAAATGCGGCAGAACGCCGATGTGACGGCCTCCGCAACGGGCGACCTCATCGGCCACAGCTCCCATGGTGCCCTTGATGGCACCGCCGGAGACTATCGTGTAACCAAGCGAACAAGCCGCGCGGGTCACTTCCCGCGCAGCTTGATTGTACTTTTGGTCGATGTCGTAACTTGCCGAGCAGTAAATCACGACCTTCCGTTCCTCATTCATTCACTTCCGGCGATTAAAAGAAGAACGCGGCGGACACCATGACACCGTTGAAATTGTTGCCGTTGTTGACAGCGTCCTTCACGGCATCCTTCACGGTGTCGCCGATCGGGCCGACATTGCCATCCTTGTCGTAGATCTTTCCAAAGTTCCAGAAATACTTGACAGAAAGCTGAAGCCTCCAGACATCGACTCCTGCTCCAACACCAAGACCGTACTCGACTTTCTTAAGATTGTCCTTGAGCTTGTCGGCGGCCTCGCCTTTGGTACTCTGTCCGAGGCGGAAGCCCACGAAAGGCTCCGCTAAGACATAAGGGCGGAAAGCCAGAAGATCCAGCCCCCACTGCACCTGGACAGGCACCTCAAGGTAGCCTACCTTGGTCTCGAAAGACCCAAGGGATTCCGAGATGGTAGAGCTGTTGAATTTGTCAGCCGACATTCCCTTCACCTGATAGAGAAGGCCCGGCTGGATGGCGAATCCGCCAAGAAGCGGAATCTCGGCGGTAAGGCCTACATGGTACAAGGAGACGGATTTGGAATCCATGTTCTTGATCGAGGTCGAGGATGAGGTGAATCCTCCCATCAATCCGACACGGGCGGAATTGTAGCGTTGTGCGGAAGCGTCAGTGCAAAACACTGTGGCTGCCACAATGGCGGCAGCGAATACTAACTTTTTCATTTCTTCAGTTTTTTTGAATAAGATTAGACAAGCGCGTCCAGTTTGGCAGTAATCTCGCTCTTCGGCACATTGCCGACAAGCTTGTCAACCACCTGGCCGCCCTTGAAGAACAGCAGGGTAGGAATATTCCTGATACCATACTCGGCAGCCACATCCTCGCAGTCGTCCACGTTGCATTTCACGACCGTGACCTTGCCGTCATATTCAGAGGCGATGGTATCCACAGTCGGGGCCAGCATACGGCAAGGACCGCACCAGGTCGCCCAGAAGTCCACCAGAACAGGCTTGCTGTCAGAGAGTATCTCAGCAAAATTTTCGTTAGAAGCTATCTTTTCCATAATCAATAAAATTAAAATGTCCGGGACGGTAACCGCAATTACCGTTCCAGACACAAAGATAACAAAAAGTCTATAAATAATAAACGGGATTCCTTCACGCTTGCCGCTGGCCATGGACGCAATAGCGAACAGGTAGGAATCGCCGTCAAGCATGGGATGTGCGGATGCTTCGACAGGTGCCGCGACCGGGTTGTGAGCGGTGTCTGGCGTGCGGGAATAGGAGCGGTGTGGAATGCTGGGATAAGGGGAATGGCGTGCGGGAACAGGATCTGTGTGGAATGCTGGGATAAGGGGAATGGCGTGTGGGAATAGGAGCGGTGTGGAAATGCTGGGGGATAAGGGGAATGGCGTGTGGGAATAGGAGCGGTGTGGAATGCTGGGGGATAAGGGGAATGGCGTGCGGGAACAGGAGGTGGTGTGGAATGCTGGGATAAGGGGAATGGCGTGGCAGGTAATATGATGAGTATTAACAATATAAGCATTCTCGTGGTGGGGATATTGGGCACCACGAGAATGCTTATGTTGGTTATTTTCAAGAGGTTAGGTGCCACGGGTTGGAGCCTTTGCCCGAGGACTAAGCCGGGTCTTTGGCCCACTCCGTAGCTGACCGTGGGTATCAGTCTTTGTTCTTGACGGGGACTTCTATGCCGGTCGGCCAGGTGGCCGGGGAGTGGGAGACGGCGTCGTTGCCGTTGCCGGTCCAGTCCTTCACGGTGTCGCCTTGGCCTTCGTTGAACTTCCAGTAGGCGCACAGGCCCGGGGTCTGCGGATCCACATCGTACATGTTCTTATAGATCTCCTCCCTGGTGCGGACCACGCTCCAGACGCGGACCTCGCAGATCTCGCCGTCCAGCATGCGGGACATGTCGTCGGGTTCGCCGTAGGAGTGGCCGATCTTGAACATGAAGTGCTTGCCGCGCTCCTGCTTGCCAAGGTTGATGTCCTCTGCCTTGCCGTAGTTGTCGATGGAGCTGTAGAGCTGGCCGTCAACGTAGATGGAGGCGGTCCGGGACTCGGTGTCGTGGGTCACGGCCACGTGGTACCACTCGCCCGGCTGAAGGATCTTGGTCTTGTCCGGAGCCGGGAACTTGATCTCGTGGACTGCGAACTGAAGCTGCTGTTTCGGCCAGCCGGAGTCACCGAAGCGGAGGAGACAGTACTGCTCGATGCCCATGATCGTGGAGATTTCCCTGTTGTCGTCACCGAAGTCGTTGACCCGGACGATGGCCTCGTAGGTCAGCTGCTTCAGGCCGTTGACCACATCGGCGGTAGGGCTGCCGGCGTCGAAACCCGGCACCTCGAAGTAGTTGTTACGAAGGCTGACCGCCGAGGTGATGGCGCTGGAGCGGCGCACGACATAGCAGACGGTGCGTGAGCCCTCAAGCACGCCCATGCCTCCGGACACGCCTCCGATGGTGACAGGGAGGAGGTAGCCTTTGTCGATCTCAAGGTCGGTCAGGGCGTGGAAGTCCACGGTGACGGGCTTCGAGGAAGCGTGGCCGGCGGGGATGACCACCGAGGAGGCCGAAAGGGTGTAGTGCTTTGGGTCGAGGGTGGAATAGCCTCCGCCGAGACGGGAGCTGTAGAGGGAGACCAGAGACGGGTCGGCTCCGATGCTGACGCTAACGTCCTGCTCGGCCGGGAAGGCGAGGGTGGCGGAGAGGGTGCGGGAGCCGGTCTCGGTCACGTTGTTGAAGGTGAACTGGTTGAGTTCCTTGACGCGGGCGGCGTCGATGTAGACCACATTGTCGAAAGGTGAATCCTTGGTGTAGTCCCGCTCACCGCATGCGGCCAGCAGTGCGAGCGTGGCCGCGGCGGCGAGGCAAATGAATATTTGATTGATGATAAAGCGATTCATTTTATTGAGTATTTAGATTCCATTTTGCGGGTTTCTGTCAGGGAGCGATGCCAAAGGGGCATAATGCCTGGCAGAAATACAATCAGTAGGAATATAATAGGGAACTAATAGTTCTTAGGATGTACTGTCCCTGTCCAGCATACAGTTTTTTCCCATAAATTATTGGAAAACCAATTCATGATGGTTGCTGTTGTACTGGTAGGGCGGAGATTGAATAGCATCACCTCACCGTATCCACTATAACTACTTGAGCAATCGTCAATCGTTTCATAATCAGGAGTGGTTCCTCCTTGATTAGTCTCGCGGATAGTTAACTTTGACCATTTGCTCGCAGGGATGCCAGATGTTGGATAATGACATCCATAGTTAGGATGGAAATAGTCAATCGCATTGATAGCGGCAGGACTTATGCCCGGCATATAATCACCAAACCAAAACACCATGATCTTCTTGGTAGGCAGAAGCTCCCTCAACTTCAGGATGAGGCTGCTCAGGATGCTTGAACTTGGGGTCGGCAGTCCGGCAGGGGCCAGATCATATCTCGCATACTCATCGTCCAGAAGCACGCCGTCAAGCCCTTTGGTGTTGACACAGGTTGCCACCTGCTGGGCGAAGCTGTCGATCATATCTGAATTAAGGTTAGCGAATCCTACTCCGGTGTGATCGCCAAGCAGACCAAGCAGAACCTTGATTCCCTTGTTCTGCAATGGCTGAACCAAGGTACTGACATTGTTCAGAATGTGGGTTTGATTCGGGTTGTGGTGCAGCCAGGCGGATGTAGCGTTTCCGCGGATGTTGGAAGCGAACAGAATTACGTGGTCAACAACTTCCTCGCGTGGAGAAGAGTTGCAAAAGTAGTACTCTCCGGCATTGAGAGGGTTGACGTCGTTGGTCTCGATGTAGACCGTGAATTTCGGGGTCTTAACTCCGACAGCACGTGTGTCGAGGCTGTTTCGGCTGGTTGCGTCTTCGTTTGCCATTGACTCAGCCTGTTTGTTGCAGGCCTGAAAGGCCGCGCTCATCATCACTGTGATTGACAGTAAAGATATGGTTCTGAAATAATTCGTTTTCATGATAAAAATCAGTTTTGAAATAAAGAATAACAGTAATTAGAAAAGACTACTCTAAAGAATCATAGAGTAAACAGATGTAAGACTCTGCTCTGCGTACCCGTCCGCATCCCGCGGCCTTCGATACTTGTAGGTTACCTGTCCATCGGTTTCTAAGGTTGATAGTGTCTGTCATGTGTAAAAAGTAAATGAATCGCCCTATTTATCACCAATCTTTCATATATGTATTGTATCCTTGTGAATGAGAAGTTAATGTTTTAACACTATAGGAATACTTTAAGGTTCTTCGACGCCAGGTTCCATTTGGTCTTTGAGTGTAATAAGATGCACTGTCAGGCAGAATAAAATAAGGAGTATTCAGCGCACCTGTTACTCGTCCTTCATAGGCACCTTGTCTCTTTCCCGTGATGTCCTCATAGTTAACCACAATATTGTTTCTCATCCGCCCGTCACGTTTCCAGAAAAACAAATTAAGATTTTGTTGGATCCTTTCTTCGTTATTTAGAATACCTTCTCCTTCGATAGGTTGCGAAGGTAATGTAACGCTGCCATAGCGTTCCGGAGACAAACCGGCGATCGGTTGTCTGGTGTACTTGCTGTACGGGTTGTCCGTCTCCCACGGCTCTACAATCTGGATCATCTCATTCTCCTTGGCATAGCCGTGCCAGGCGTAGTCGATGTACCTGCCGACTTCGATGCCGCCGCAGAGGGTCACATCGTGGAAGTACTCGGTCGGCTCTTCCTTGTCCACAAGGGTCAGGAGTTTGTCAGGCATGGCTTCGCGCAGGGACTTTATGAGTTTCGGATAGGAGGTGGTGTTCATCGGAGGCATTCCCTCCTTGCCGTAGCCGCTGCCTTCGTCCCTGAGATTTATGCCGTCCAGTCCATAGAGTTCCACCACCTCCTTCACCTGGGCGGAGAAGTCGGCAATCTGAGTGTCGGTCATGTTGCAGAAGCCAAGGCCTTTCCCGCCACCTTGGATGCAGACGCAGACTTTTCTTCCCAAGTTCTGAAGCGGGCGGATGTATCTGGCGGAGTTCTCAAGCACATAGCGCAGATCCGGGCTGAGGGAGAAGAGGCAGCGACCGGTCGGTTGGTCATAGCCGACCGTAGCGGGGCGCAGGTTTACTATGTTGCCGATCGTTTTATAGGTAAAGGTAAAATTCTCTTCATTGAACCTTATGTAAGCCAAAATGTTGGCGGCGATAGGCGACCATTCCTCAACATTGACATAAAAGACGGTGAACAAGACGGAATCCAACTCGATGTCTTTCATTGGAGGAAACTCATAATGGTCAATCGTTACTTTTTGTTGGTTTATGTAGATTATGTATTGTTGTCTGTGTGTGTGAACCGCGCCGGAAGCGTCAGTCTGTCTGATTTCAAGAGGAAGCGAATAGATGGTGCCGGGGTCAAGGTCTTTGCCGGTAACCTTTACCTGAACGTTTTCGGAGACGGTTTTTCCAGCGGTTATGGTCAGTGTGGTGTTGTCAATCTGTAGGTTGTCTGTTGTCAGGAGAGCCGTGTCGAAGAGTGGTAACTTAGAAGAGTTGAATTTATACATATAATTGTTATACGCCTTCACCTGTGCGTTTCTTCTTTCCACTTCGGCAAGGTATTCTTCGGTGAAGGTGTCGCCGATGATGATTTCGGCGGTCACGTCGCCGGTGGCGGGTTTGTCAAGGGTGAGGAAGAGTTCGTCGATGATGACGGTCTCGGGATCCTCGCCTTCCTCGGCGGCGAAGAGGTCTACCTTTGTGATTCCGGAGAAGGAATGGTCGCTGCGCATGGCGCTCCTGATGAGGGCGAAGGATTCCTCGTCCTGGAGTGTGCCGGCGTCAAGGCCGATCGACTCCTCCTCGCACGCGGTGAGCCCGGCGGCGCAGAGGGCGAGCATCGGGAGGATAATTGTGGTTATGTATTTCGTTTTCATGTCTTTTGATTTTTATGGGTTATCTTGACGGGTTCATGGTGCGGATGACCGAGCGGGTGACCGCGTAGTTCATCGCGGAGTTGTAGTAGTCGTCTCCGATGCCTCGGATGGCCAGACCTCCGAGCGGGCCGAGGGAGGCGACATAATCCATGATCAGCGGGACCTGGCTTTTCTTGACGTTGTTGCCGTCGGCCATCTCGCCTCCGATCGATGCGGAGAGCAGCACCTTGTCTTTGCTGATGCCCGGGGCGGAGAGAATCCCTGCCATCATCAGCTTGAGATCCACGACGTTGTCAAGGTCGGCTGTAGGGGCGACCAGGAGGCTGAGCTTTGCCCTGTCCGAAGGCTCAAGGGCTTCCGGCAGTCCTTCGAAGACCAGCGTTCCGGACGATCCGGCGGCGGAAGAAAGTCTGGAGACGATGAGCGCGGCAGCCTCCTTGCGGGCTGCGATCTCGGCGTCGGTGCCTGAGTAGAGCGGGTTGCATGTGAACGCGAATCCGTCCAGACCGAGTTCGGCGGCAAGGCCGGTGATCTTGTCCAGATAGGCTCCGAGTCTGGCGGCGTCGCCCAACTCGGTCCCGGCCATCCCCGCATAGTCCACCAGAAGCAGAACCTTGGTGCTCTTCTCCTGAAGTGACGGAATGTCCTCCCTGTCGAATCCGGTGAGCCTGTCAGGATGGGCGAGGGTCACGATGTCCAGAGAGTCGGGCAGGGAACGGAGGTAGCCGCCTTCGTTGACGGGTTTCTCGGCTCCGTTGTCGAAGCGGGCGTAGGTGAGGAAGTGGCTGCTGTTCTTGTAGTCACGCAAGACTCCCATGTAGCGTGTCCATAGTTCAGGGGCGCGTTCCTTGGCCCCTTTCACCTTCAGCTCCAGAGGCTCTGTCTCGTTCCACTCGGAGCAGCCGGCCAGAAGACAGGCGGCGGCGAGGAGCGAAAGGCAGAAGCGGAAAAGAAGGGTGGCAGGTGATGCTGTCGCTTTCATATTCATATTCATTAATTATCTGTTTGATTGTCGTTTGTGTCACTCTTTCGGATGGAGGGAAGCGGCCTCATGGCTTTTTGTCCCACCAAAGTCTTGTGCCTCCGTTGTCAGGGCCTCCGAGGGCTGCGACGGCGGCGGCGATGTTCTTAGGGTTCTCTGAATACTCCAGAGGCGGGTACCACAGGCGTCGGATCATCACGCCGGAGTCGATGGTTCCTCCGCTCTTGTTCTCCACCACCGGGATGAGTTTCGGGTAGCCGGTGCGGCGGAACTCGCTCCACGCCTCGACACATAGAGGGAAGATGGCTATCCATTTCTGGGTGATGACGCGCTCAAGGTTGCGTTCGAAGTTCGCGTCGCCGTCCTCCCAGGCAATGGTGATCCTGCTGCGCGGGCCTGTCTTGTCGGAATAGGCGCCAAGAGGGTCGTTGTAGGCGGCGGGGATTTTCTCGGTGTCCGATGAATATTCATCCGCCCCTGCGACGCCGTACTGCTCGAACGAGAGGGCTATGGCGGTGTTGTAGAGAGACTTCGCATCCTCGCCCATATTCCATCCCCTCAGCGCTCCCTCCGCGCGGAGGAACGTGACTTCGGCGGCGTTCATCCAGAGGAACGGGCTGGTCTCGGTGATGACAGGACGGGAGTACACTCCGGTCACGATGTCTTTGTTGGCCACGTCGATGCCGATGCGGATGCCGTAGAAGTCCTCCTTCTTGTTGTAGAGGCCTTTTGTGAACATCTTCTCGCGGCGAGGGTCGGAGTAGCCGTTCATGTAGCTGATCAGGTCGGCTCCCACGCGGTGGTCACTCCAGTCGTTGAACACCATCGCGGAGCGGTTCTCGGCCACGGTGAGGAAGGCGTTGTCGGCGTTGGCCGTGATGACCCCGGCGGCGACGGCCTCCTCGGCTGCCTTGCGGGCGGCGGCCTCGTCGGCATAGACCATGCGCATCGCCATCCTGAGCTTCAGGGAGTTGGTGAAGCGGAACCATTTGGTGAGGTCTCCGAAGTAGACATCATCGTACTTGCGGAAGGCTTCAGCGCCGAGGCCGAGGTTCTCCGAAAGGACGGCGCTGACCTCGTCGAGCTCAACGAGCATCCGGCGGTAGACCTCCTCCTGCGTGTCATAGGCCACGGCGAGGGACTCACCCTCGGTGTCGGCGAGTACTTTTGAATATGGGATCGGGCCGTACATGTCGGTCATCCTGTGCATTATCGCCACCCTCATGAGCTTGGCAAGGGCCACGGCCACAGGATCGTCCGTGAAGTTGAGGATGTCGCGGTAGAACGGGTACGTCTTTGTGAACACATCCGAGAATGTCTTGTTCTGCCAGTCTACCGGAGGGTTGTAGGTCTCGAACTTGTCCGTCCAGGCCACGGTGGCTCCGAAGTAGCCGGCGAATGGTCCGGCGGCCAGGGCCTCGATGAACTGGTAGAGGTGCTCCTGGGTCGGCACGACGAGGCCTTGCATTCCCTTGAGGGTGGAGCCTATGATGTAGCCTTCGCGCTGAAGCTCCTCGTTGTCAACCTGATAGGGTTTCCTGTTGAGTTTGTCGAAGTTGTCCGTGCAGGAGACGAGGACGAGAGCCAAGGTGATGAGGACCGTTGTTATTTTGTGTGGTTTCATGTTCTTTGGGCTTTAAAAGTTAATCCTTGCGTTCAGACCGACGCTGCGGGTACTCGGCATCATGAAGTAGTCGATGCCCTGGTAGTAGTTGCCCGTGGAGGCCACAGACTCCGGATCGAACGGCGCTTTGTTGCAGATCATCAGCAGGTTGCGTCCGACAACGGAAAGCTGTACGGAGCAGATGTTCCCGAACCAGGAGCGCGGCAGGGTGTAGCCTATGCTGGCTTCCTGGAGACGGACGTTGGTGGCGCTGTAGGTGTAGTACTGCGGAAGCCCGCTCTGGGTGCCGATGGCGGTGTACCAGGTCTGGGCGTCGACAAGGGTGCGTCCGTTGACGAGGACTCCTCCGTTGTCCCTCGCGAGGGCTGATGACTCGGAGACTCCGTACTGGTCCATGGCCGCCTGTGTGGCTGAGTAGACCACGCCGCCAAGACGGGCGGTGACGAGGGCGCTCAGGTGGACTCCCTTCCAGTCGAAGGCGTTGCGCCAAGCCAGGTTGGCCTTAGGGAAGACGCTTCCGAGCTTGATGTCCTGAAGGTTGTCAACGGTCACAAGGCCGCCGGACGGGTCGATCTCGACCATGCCGTTCACGTCGCGCTTGAGGCCGGACTGGGTGTAGAGGTCGCCGAGGGTGCCGCCGGTCTTGAGGATGAACCGCGCCTTGCCGAGGCCTCCCACGTCAAGCCTGTCCTTGTTGATGATCTCTCCGGTCTCCGGGTGGCGGTAGTCCTTGACAAGCTCGACGATGCGGTTCCTGTTGGCGGACATGGTGAAGCCGGACTCCCAGCGGAAGCCGTTTCTCCATGTGTGCCGGTAGCCGAGGGAAAGCTCGACTCCCTGATTGCGCACGTGACCTGTCTGGAGGTAGATCGTGGAGTAGCCCGACGACACGGAGATCTTAGGGTCGAAGGTCTGGTTCATGGTGTTGGCCCGGTACCAGGACAGTGCGAGACTCAAGTCCTTGAACAGGCGCAGATCCAGACCAAGTTCCCAGGAGTCGGTGCGCTCTGGCTTGAGGCTGCCGATCGGGTAGTGGGTCTTAGGCTTCCAGGTCTGGGTGGTCTCGTCATATTCATAGGTAGGCGATGTCAGGTTGCGCGGGTACGGCATTCCGACGGAACTGAAGGAGGCGCGTACCTTGGCGTAGTCGATGTCCTTCGGCATCGGAACCATCTCGGACAGGATCGCCGAAAGACCGACGGACGGGTAGAAGAATGACGAGGTCGATGAGTTCGCGAGCTGGGAAGCCCAGTCGTTCCTGCCGGTGAGGGTGAGGAACAGCATGTTCTTCCATCCGGCCTCGACACTGGCGAAGACGGACTGGGTCTGCTCGTTCCATCCTTCCTGACGGGCCTTCTTCTTGGTGTTGTCCAGATCGAAGACATTGAACACGTTAGGGATACCGTTCTCCCTGATCGGGCCGCGGTAGCTCAACTCGTCGTAGCGGTTGTCGGAGATGCTGGCTCCGAGGTTGGCCACGATGGAGAAGTCGCCGAATCGCTTGTCAACATTGGCGAGGATGTCGGCGTAGGTCTGACGTTCCTGTGGATCCGCCACGGCGTAGTAGCCTTGGGTGCTGCCTTCGGTGATGGTGGAGTTGGAGCTTGCGTAGAGTTTCTGCTCGTACTTCGTCGTGGAGTTGTCGATGCGTACACGCCCCGACAGGTTCAGCCAAGGGGTGATGTCGTAGCTGAGGGCGGCGGAGAGCATGTAGCGTCTGCGGTTGTTGAGGCGCAGGTTGCGGTAGGCTATCCAGTAAGGGTTCTGCATCCTGAGGTCACCCTCGCCCTGCGGCCAGAACATGGTCTTGATCTTGCGGGCCGGATCCCAGCGCTCGAAGGTCTTGACGAGACTGAAGTCGTCGCCGCGAGGGAACAGGTAGACCGGAGTGACCGGATTGGAGTAGACTCCCTGGTTGGTCATATTCCTGTCATTCTGAACGATGTAGCTTCCGCCGACATCGAGGCGCATCCTGCCGTCCAGGAAGCTCGTGCTGTTGCGGAACGTGAAGTTGAGACGGTTGTAGGTGTTGTTCGGAACCATGCCGTCGGACTTGACGGAGGCCGCGGAGACGAAGGTCTGGTTCTTTTCCGTTCCCGCGGAGAGGGTCAGGGAGTTGGTGTAGACCTTGCCGGTCTCGAAGAAGTCCCTCGGCTCGTAGCCGGTGCGGGAGGACTCGTTGAGGAGAGGCCCCCAGCTGAGGATCGTGGAGCCGTCGGACTTTCCCCGGCTTCCCGTGCCGTAGCGGTTCTGGAACTCAGGAAGGACGAACGGGGTGACGAACTCGGTGTTGGTGGAGAAGGTGACCTTAGGCTTTCCGGCCTCTCCCTTGCGGGTGGTGATCACGATGGCTCCGTTGGCCGCGTTGCTTCCGTACAGCGCCGCCGCTGCCGCTCCGGTCAGGACGGACACACTCTCGATGTCGTCAGGGTTGAGGTCGGCGATGCTCTCGGTCATTCCCCTTGATCCGAACTCCTTGTCGCCTCCTCCTCCGAAGTTGTACATCGGAACTCCGTCGATGACGTAGAGGGCGTTGCTGCTCTGCTCGATGGACTTGACACCACGCATCACCACCTTGCTGGCTCCTCCGACTCCGGCGGAGCTGCTGTTGATCGTGACACCGGCCACCTTACCGCCGAGGCTGTTGATGAAGTTGGCGTCCTTGACGGCGAGAAGCTGCTCGGACTTGACCTGCTGGACGTTGTAGCTCAGGGCTTTCTGCTCGCGTCTGATGCCCAGGGCCGTGACCACGACCTCGCTCAGCACGCCCACGTCGCCTGTCAGCTGGATGTTGTAGACAGCCTTCTCTGTCACCTTGACGCTTGCCGGCTGGTAGCCCAGATAGGTGAAGCGGAGGACGTTGCCGGTCGAGGCCTCGATGGAGAAGCGTCCGTCGATGTCGGTGATCGCTCCCACGTCTGTGCCTTCCACGGTGATGCTGGCTCCGATGAGGGGTTCCTGTCTCTCGTCAAGCACCCGTCCCGTGATCGTTCGTGACCGCGGGCGGTTGTCCTGAGGCTTAGGGACGATCTTGATGTAGCGATCCTTGATCTCGTAGGTGAATCCTGTCCCGCCAAGGATGGCGTTCAAGGCTTCGGGCAGCCTCGCGTCCGTAAGGTTGAGGCTGATGGCAGGGCTGGACTCAAGGGCGGAGTCGTTGTAGCCGACCGAGAGGCCTGACTGCCTTTCGACTTCCTTGAGGGCGCTGACCACGGTGATGTCCTTTTTCTGAAGGTTTATCCTGACATCTCCCTGCGCGCTGGCCGGAGGAGAGATCAGGAACATGCACAGAAGCCAGGCGAGGGCCATGAACGCCGTCGCCCGCTTCCGCTGTTTCGCATTATTTTTGTAATTTCGCAGCATAGACTACTTAATAATTGGTTCATTAATTTTGTTGTTTTTGAAGCGCCGGAGCTGTCGCCAAATTGTTCGCGGCGTTTCGGGACTCAGGACAGATGCCTGATTGTTGGGTGGTTCTTGATTTCGGATCCGGGACGGAGGCCTGCTCGCCGGCAACCTCTCCGCTCTTGGCGGGAACCGGTTGCCTTGAATGGCTGCCTGTGACGACATCCGTACTGGTCATGGCGGCGGTGTCCGTCCGGGTCCTTTTTTACATGGTTAAAAGCTTTTTTAAGGGTTAACGATCAATCTATTATCGTTCAGACGGCTCGACGGCGGCGCCTTGTGCGGCCGGAGCGGTGTCTGAGGTGATGGTCATCGGACATATTCCTTATACAATCATTTTCGGGTGATGCGGCATTTGTCGTCTTCGATCCGGAATTTCAGGATTCCGGTCACGTCGGTGATGACTTCCATCACTTCTTCAAGGGAAGCATCCTCCCTGAAGCGGAAACTATAGCGGTCCGTGCTGAAGTCGTGGAGCCTGTAGACGAATGTGACGTCGAAGCGCCGCTCAAGAACGGTGATGATGTCGGAGATGGTCATCTGGCGGAAGACCAACTCACCTCTCTTCCATGCCGTCACGTCCTCAATGTCAGGCACTTTCAGCTGAAGGCCACGGTCATCCTTGTTAAAGACCAGTTGCTCTCCCGGGCGCAGGATTCTGCTCTTGGAAAGGTTGTCGAACTCGACAAGCACGCTGCCTTCGAGGAGCACGGCGCTGACCGCCTTGTCATCGGGATAGGCCGACACGTCGAACTCCGTTCCCAAAGCCGTGACCTGGAACCCGTCCGTCTTGACCACGAACGGCCGCTTCGCGTCAGGCTGCACCTTGAAGCCCGCCTCTCCGATAAGGAAGACGCTACGCCCCTTCCGCCCGAATTTCTCCGGGTAGAGCAGGGTGCTGCCCGAATTGAGCCGCACCTCGGTGCCGTCCGGCAGGGTGAGCGACTTGATCTGTGAATATGGAATGTGCGTCTGGACGAGGTCTGGTTCGTCTTTCGCCATCCGGAGGAGAGCCGTCCCCAGCGAGAGGGACAGCAACAGAAGTACGGAGGCCGCCGATGGCCAGAGCCACCTTGGAAGTCGGCGACGGATGTGGGTGGATAGGATTCCGCTACGGAGCCGGCTACGGATGCCGGTGTATGGGATTCCGCTACGGAGCCGCCATTCGGCCAGAGCGCGGTCAAGGTCAGGTTCCTCAGCCTGCAGGAGCGTCTTGTCGAAGAGTTCCCTCAGCGCCTCCTCCTTCTCTTCGGCGTGGTTACCGTCCGTCAACCAGTCATAGAATCGTGCGGTGGTCTTCTTGGAAAACCTATGCCCGACGAACAGAGAGATGATTTTTTTCGCGTACCCGTTCATATTCAAGAAGTGTTATAATCAGTGTCACTGACTATAAGACGTATAAACAGGGGCGACTACTTAAATCTTTTTTGAATATTTATTGAGAGAGCCGCTTGGATTTGTCTGAGGACTATCTCCAAGCCACCTTCATGGCACCCCCATTCTGGCAATCCGCGCCGAAGTGCCGCCCGGTCACCGGAAGGTGTCGGGCATTCAGTAATTTCAGCATAATCGCAAGGCTTTCCAAGCGGAAGCTCAGATGAGATGCAGGAGGAGGAACAGGAAGATGATTCTGCGAAGTTCCCGGAGGGCCAGATAGATTTGATGCTCAACTGTTCTGGTGGATAGTCCGAGAGCTTCGGCGATCTCCTTGTTGCTCATGCCGTCCAGACGGCTCATCCGGAATATTCTTTTTCTGCGCTTTGGGAGCCTTTCGATGGCCAGTTCCATCAGCAACTGGATTTCCTCGGCGTAGAGAGGGTCGAGGGGAGTGTTTTCGGAGAACAATCCATCAAGGGCTTCCGGGCGGAAGTCCCCTCCGTGCGGGCTGGTTTTTCGCCTTTTCCTGATGAAGTCCAGGGCGGCGTTGCGCGCCATCGCGTAGATGTAGCCGCTGTGACCGCCGTCTCTTTCCGCCCAGATGTCGTGTCTTGTCCATAGTCTGGCGAAAATGTCTTGGGCGAGATCCTCGGCGTAGGCCTCCGACTTCAGCAGGGCGGCGATGAAACCCTTCACTGCCGGATAATGGGCGATGAATAATCTTTCGAACCGCTTTATGAGATCATTTTCTTCTGTCATGGCCTGGACTCATTTTCGGCACAATATAACAATAACTTACGGAAATCCTGCGATTCCGCAGGATCTCCGCAAGCATTTTCGTAAGCACAAAAGAGAGGCGCTGACGGCTAGACCGTCTGCTCGATGTTCCAGACAAAAGCCCTCAGACCAAGATCCTTATAGGCTTTATCCTTCTGACGGAGAGCGTCCAGAATCGGAACGACCTTCTCGTCAGGGACAATCGTCAGGATGGCGTAGTTCTGCTCAGGCCACGCATGGTCACCGTAGTGAGGAATGCCATCGACCCCTCCCCTGCCCTGGATGTCAAGCCACTGGGTGAACCCTCTCTGACCGAAGCCCTCAAGCAGTTCAACGATCTCGTTGCCGTAGGCCTGATTGTATGCTATAAAAATCGCTTTCATATTCATTAACCTTTTATCTGTTTCATTTTCTTGACCTTGCGTCTCTCCTGCGCGGTGGCGAGGGAGCAGTAGATCGTCGGAATGAGCACCAGGGTGACAAGCGTGGAGATCGTCAGACCCCAGCAGACCGTCATACCGAGTGAGCGCCAAAGTTCGGAACCTTCTCCGCGTCCGACAGCCATAGGCACCATACCGAGCACTGTCGTGAGGGTGGTCATAAGGATAGGACGCAGACGGCTTCTCGCCGCGGTGACGGAGGCATCGACAACGCTCATGCCCCTCTCACGCATTAGGATCGTGTAGTCAATCAGCACGATACCGTTCTTCACTACGATACCAAGCAGGATGATGATACCGATCATCGCCATCACGCCGAGCGCGGTGTTCGTGGCCCATAGACCGAGGATCACACCGGTGAACGCGAACGGCACGGAGAACATGATCACGAACGGACTCATGAACGACTCGAACTGGGAGGCCATCACCATGTACACAAGGATGATGATCAGAGCCATCAGCACGACGAGGTTCAGGAACATGGACTGCTGGTCCTCGAAGTCTCCGGAGATGTCGGTGGAGATGTTGTTCGGGATGTCGGTGGTCTTGATGATGGCGTTCGTGGTGGCCACAGCCTCGCTGAGGGCGTGTCCGGTTGCCACAATGCCCGTCACGGTGATGTACCTCTCACGGTTCTTCCTCTCGATTGTAGGAGGAACCTTGGACTCGACCACGGTCCCCAAATCCTTGATGCGGACGGCCTTGCCGGCAGGAGTATAGACAATGATGTTCTCGATGTCCTGCGTGCTTGAACGGAACTTCCTGTCGTAGATGACGCGGATGTTGTACTCCTCGCCTTCCTCACGGTAGAAGGATCCCACGGAACCGTTCATCGCGGCGCTGAAAGCCGCTGCGGCTGTCGTGGAGTTAAGGCCGTTGAGAGCCAGCTTTGTCCTGTCGAAATCCACCTGATACTCAGGAGTGTAGTCATCACGGCTGAGGACAACCTGCGTGAAGTTCTCGTTGTCCAGCATCTTGCCTTGGATCTCCTTGGCCACACGGTCGGTCTCGTCGAAGTCGTAGCCGTAGATCTCAAGCCTGACGGAAGCGGCGCCGCCGACTCCTCCCATGCCCTCGGAGACTGTACCTTTCTTGACTTCAGGATACTCCCTTAGATCTTTCCTGATAATGTCGGCGATCTCGGATGAAGAGCGCTTACGGTCTTCCATGGAGCCAAGGTTGATGTTCATCGAGATGATGTACGAACCGTTGGACTGCATGCTTCCCCAGGCGTTGTCGGTGCTCGCCTGGCCGAAGCGGTACTGAAGCACCTGGATCTCAGGGATTTCAGACCGGAGTCTGGCTGCGAAGTCCTTGGCGAACTCACCGGTCACAGTCTGCTCGGTACCCACCGGAAGTTCGATCGAGACGGTCAGACGCCCCTCGTCGGAGTGCGGGAAGTACTCGGTCTTGACACTGGGACCAAGCAGTACAAGAACCGCCACGAAGACAGCAAAACCACTGAATATCACAGTTTTCCTATGCACCATGCACCAGCCGATGATCTTGGCATAGCCATCTGAGATCTTGTTGAGGAACTTCTCCACATTGTCGAAGATCGCCCTATGGAGCCTGCCGTTCTTAGGCTTGTTGCTCAGCATCCTTGAGCAGAGCATCGGGACAAGGGTAAGCGCGGCGGTCGTGGAGATGATCATGATGATGCTGACAATCCAGCCGAGCTGCTTGAACATGATTCCGGCCATTCCGGAGACCATGGTGAGAGGCAGGAACACGCAAAGCATCGTAAGGGTGGAGGCGATCACGGAGATACCCACCTCCGAGGTGCCGTGGACGGCTGCCTCCGTTGGCTTCTCTCCACGCTCCAGATGAGTAGAGATGTTCTCCAGCACCACAATGGCATCGTCCACCACCATACCAATCGCGATGGACAAGGCCGACATCGAAATGATGTTCAATGTGTTGCCTGTCGCGTAAAGGTAGATCAACGACCCGAGCAATGCAATAGGGATGGACAGCACGATGATGAACGTCGCCCTCCAGCGGCCAAGGAATATGTAAACCACGAGCATGACCACCAGAAGGGTGATGATAATCGTCTCCTTCAAGGAGTTAAGGGTGTTCAGGATGTTCGTGGAGCTATCGACCACGGTGGTGATTTTCACATCAGACGGAAGTGTGGGCTCAATCGTCTTGAGTTTCTCCTTGACACTCTTGATGACGTTGACGGTGTTGGCTCCGGACTGTTTCTGGATAGCTATCATAGCGGCTCTCTCACCGTTGGTGAAAGACTCCTGAGATTTTTCCTCAAGACCGTCGATGACTGTGGCCACATCCCTGAGATAAACAGTCTGGCCGTTCCTCGTGCTGACCACAATGTCCAGCAGCTCGGACGGATCCTTGAATTCCTTCTCGACACGAAGCGTGAATGACTCGGCGCCTATGTCGATGCTGCCGGAAGGGATGTTACGGTTCTCGGCGGCGATGACCTGGGATATTCCCGAAACACTCAATCCGTAGGCTTCCAGCTTGTTAGGGTCGCAATAGACATGGATTTCCCTTTCAGGGGCGCCGGAAACGCTGACGGTACCAACGCCTTTCACACGTCCAAGCGGAGTGACAAGCTTGTCGTCGAGGATCTTGTCAAGGCCCATAAGGCTCTTGTCCGCCTTCGCCGAAAGAATCAGCACAGGCATGTCGTCCATACCGAACTTGAAAAGCACCGGTACGGAAGCTCCGTCAGGAAGCGACGAGTTGACAAGATCCAGCTTGTCCCTGATGTTGTTGCAGGCCTCGTCGATGTCGGTACCATATTCAAACTCCAGGACAACGATGGAGACATTCTCCTTCGATCTGGAAGTGATGTCCTTAAGGTCTTCCACACCGTTCAAGGTGTTCTCAAGCACCTTGGTGAGGTTGTTCTCGATGTCGGAAGCGCTCGCTCCCGGGTAGGACGACATCACCAGAACGACGTTGGCATCGAAGTCCGGGAAGTTCGCCAGGGAGGTGTTCATCAGTGAGAAGATTCCGAAGACAGCGAATGCTACGAATATCAACGCTGTCGTCACGGGCTTCCTCACCGCGGATCTGTATATACTCATAGTTTAAACTCTTTATTTGTTCTTGGAAATCTCGACCTTGGCCCCGTCCTTGAGGCTGGAGCTACCCTTGGTGGCAACGATGTCACCCTCGTTCAATCCCTCGAGAATCTCATAATATCTGTCGAAATGACGGCCGACCTTGACGATCACGCTGTTGACAGTGTTGTCGGAACCAACCACATAGACGCTTCTCTGGCCGGAGCCCTGCATCTTGACGACGGCCTCGTCAGGAACAACGATGCTGTTGTTCACGCCGAACTCGACCTTCACCCTCGCGAACATTCCCGGACGCAGAGTCCTGTCAGTGTTGCCGACAAGCACTTCCGTAGTGAATGTGTGGCTCGTAGGATCGATTGTAGGATAGACCTTGTTGACCTTGCCTGTGAATGTCCTTCCCGGAATGGCGTCAGCGGTGATCTCGACCTGATCGCCTTTCTTGACCTTGGTGTAATCTGACTCGGAGATGCCAACGAGGAGCTTCACCGGAGTGATCTGCTGCACAACGAAGATCGGCTGGCCGGAATAAAGGTCGCCCTGATCGTAGTTCCTCGCGGTGATGACTCCGCTGATAGGCGAACGGAGCCAGGTGTTCTCAAGCAGGTTGTTGTAGGATCTGCGGCTGACCTTCCAAGCCATCTCGGCAGCATCGAAATCAGACTTTGACACGCCGCCTTCCTCGTAAAGGCTTCTCAGGCGGCTGAGCTCGGTGGAATCGTTGACAAGCTTGAGTCTTGCCTGATCAAGCTGCGCGGCGTCCATCTCGGCCAGCAGCTCGTTCTTGCTCACGAAACTGCCGACATCAACCTTGATGGTCTTGATCCTGCCACCGGTCTGCGGGGCGATGTTGTTCACGGCGAAAGCCTGTACGGATGATGAATATATTTCTGTCTGAGGCACTTCCTGCCTTGTGGCGACCGTCGTCGAGATCAAGGTAGTCCTTTCCTCAACCTGGGCGGAAGCCCCGGCGTTGTCTGCCTTCCTGCCGTTTCCGCAAGCGGCCATAAGAACGGTGGCCGAGGCGAAAATCATAGTCCTGATTGTCTTGTTCATATTCTTGATGCTTTTATTTTTTACATATTCTCAAGGTCAATGTTGCCTTGCTCGTCGATGAAATCGTAGCCGAGGGTCTTCTCGAGGTTGGACTTCGCCACCACGAAATTATAGACAGCCTGCGACTGGGCCAGACTGGCCTGCGTCAAGGTCAGCTGAGCGTCATTTAGTTCCGTGATCGTGCTCTTGCCGACCTTGTAGGACTTGGCGGCGATGTCGTAGGCCTTCCGGGCGAGGGCCACGGCCTCGTTGGCGGAGTTGAAACTCTTCATGTTCGTCTCCATCGTGTTGAGGTACTGGCGGATGGCGATCTTGAGCTGGCGCTCGGTCTCTATCCTCTGGAGGTCGAGCTGGGCGGCCTGCACCTTGGTCTGGCGCACGTCATTGTGGCGCTTTCCGCCGGAGAAGATCGGAATGGAGATGCTGACACCCACATAGGAGTAAGGAGACCACTGGTACTCGCTGAACTTGAAGTCGTTGGTCATCGCGATCATGCTGTACGAGAAGTTCGCGGCTATGCTCGGAAGATAGGCGGCCTTCTGCATGCGGACTGTCGAGGCAAGCTGCTCGGCCTGGATCTCAAGCTGGCGAAGGGTGGTGTTGTACTCCAAGGATGGGTCGCTGTTCTCGTTGATGTCCCTGAACATCTCCTTGGAGAAGTCCTCCAGAGAGCCGGACACGTCGATGTTCCTGTCAAGATCCACTCCCATCACGGCCTTGAGCTGCCAGAGGGCGAGAATCACCGAACTTTCGGCATTGTAGACGTCAGGGATGGCGGCGGCCACCGTTGATTTTGCCCTTGTATATTCAAGCTCGGAGGCTTTCTGCGCGTTGTAGCGCCTCTCGGTCTGGGCGAAGTTGTCAACCGCGTTCTCGTAGACATCCTTGTAAACGTTGAACGCCTCCTTGGCGAGCAGTACGGAGTAGTAGGCCTGCTTCACCTGTGTAACCATGTCCAGTCTTGAGGAACGGGCCTTCTCCACGGCGAGATCCACGCCCTGGCCGGATATCTTCAGGCTCTCCCAAAGCTGGGCGTTGACGATCGGCATCGAGGCCGACACACCGTAGTTGTAGGTGTTCCAGCGGCCTACGGCGAATCCGCCGCTGCCGGAACCGCCTTCCGTCTGCTCAATCTTCACCGGATCCATCCCGGCCTTGGCGGAAAGCTCATTGATGCGCATGAAGTATGGACCCAGAGAGCTCAGGAAGCCCATTCCGCCTCCGCCCTCCTCGTCCGAACCGCTGTCCGAGTCCATGTACATAACCTGTTTCTTGATTGTCCTCTGATAGGCTCCCGAAGCGTTGATCTGCGGGAACAGGGAGGCGTAGGTGCCTTTCTTGGCATATTCCGTACGCTGGATCTCCTTGTCCGCCACCTTCACGGCGACATTCTCGCTCAAGGCGATCTGAAGGGCGTCGTTCAAGGTCAGGGTCACCAGCGAGGTGTCCTTGGGCGACTCCTTCGGGATGGTGTCATTCCGGTACTGAGCCTGCGCTGCCAGAGCAAGCGGCAGGGCCGCGGCGGTCAGAACTAGATACTTCAATCTGTTTTTCATACTATACTAACTATTTTTACAATTATCCGTTGATGAATATTCCTCAAAACCCTTCGGCGTGAGCAGCACCCTTGTCACGATGTCCTCGAAGGCCGCGGAGAGCGACTTGAACGAGACCCTCTTTCCCTCGATGCGGTGGCCGCCGTCAAGGTACTCGGCCATGCCCTCGTGCATGATGTAGATCAGCAGCTGCACCCCCTCAACGTCCATGTCGGAACGGATGAGTCCCTCCTTCCTTCCGGTGTCGAAACAATCCACAAAGAAGTTGTGAAGTGCCTTGGAGCGATCCTCGGCGCGCTTGATGAAGGTCTCAGGATAGTATTTCATGATGTCCTTGACCATCCTCTTGTCCTTGTCCATGGTCTTTTTCCTGCCTACGAGGGCGAACATGGCCTTAAGCACCTGAACGGCGTTCTTGCCTTCGACCATCCTCTCGAACTCATCCTTCTTCCTCTCGACATTGTAGGTCACCACGTCGGCGACAAGATCCTCCTTCTGGGCGTAGTACTGGTAGAAGGTCTTCTTCGAGATGCAAAGCTTGCGGCAGATGTCATCGATGGACACCTCGCGGACTCCATCCTTTGAGAAGAGTCCGTTCGCCGTCATCATTATCGTTTCCTTTGTCAATTCAGCCATAATCTCTATAATTGCGTCAAGCCATTATGCAAATGCTATGCAAAAACCGTCATTTTTTCAAGCAATATAATAAAAAAATCCGCCACCCAAAAAGCAGCGGATTAATCAAGTTATTTACTCTCAATAAAATAAAACGATGCACCGAAAAACTTAAAAAATTTCCAAGTTTCCTATAGTACGCCAAAACGCTCAAGCGCGGTGACAATTCCATCCTCATCGACAGTGTCAGTGACATAGTCCGCGGCGGCCTTCACATCGTCGGTGGCATTGCCCATCGCGACACCGATCCCGGCATATTCAATAATCGGGATGTCGTTGCCTCCGTCGCCGAACGCCATGCACTCCTCGCGTGTCACGCCGATGCGCTCAAGGATGCGCGCCGCACCGTAGGATTTTGACAGGCCTTCCGGCACAATGTCCAGAAAATAAGGGTGCCAGCGGGTGTAGGAGACATTCTTCAGCACCGGATAAAGCAGCCTTCGCGCCTGTTCGTCATCAAAGAATATGGTATATTCATAAACCGTGTGATTCTCCGCGACCTGCCGGAGGTCAAGGAAGCAAGGCGGGCGCAGGTTGATCATCTCTGCGATCTCCATCGCCTGCGGGCTTGCATGGTTGATCCCCACCACGTTGTCGGCGAACACCCAGCAGGACACCTTCTCCCGCTCAGCGATTTCGGCCACCTGAAGGGAAGTCGCCTCAGGAAGCGGATGACTGTCAATCACTTCACTGCCAAGAGTCGTCTCCGCCCCGTTCATCGCCACATAGCCGTCGAACGGGAAGCCGTCCAGATTGTTCATCACCAGCCTTGCCCGTCCACTTGAAATGAAAAGCTTCACGCCCTTGGCCTGAAGATCATGAAGTCTCTCCTTAAGATTCTCGGACATCCGGTGGGTCTTGAAACTCACGAGGGTGCCGTCAATGTCGAAAAATATCGCTTTTACCATCCTACTGCATCAAAATAATGCCATCTCATTATTCAACCATACAAAACTAACCATACCATCCACCCCCCAGTCACTGCGTGACAGCCCCCTGGGGGGCACTGGGGACCGGATTCCCCAGACCCCTTGCGTCGCTTCGCTCCGAGCGTTTATCCGTTAAGGCTCTTGGCGTAGTGGGTGGGCTCGGACTTTTTGGGCTTGGTGTCGGGGATGACCGCCGCGGCCGGAATCTTCTTCTTATAAGAATATATAAGGAGTCCGATGCCCAGAAGGACAAACGGAATGCTCAGCCACTGTCCCATGTCCAGAAGCATCGCGTTCTCGAAATCCACCTGCGGCTCCTTGATGAACTCGATGAGGAAACGCATCCCGAAGCAGACAATGAAAAATATTCCTATGAAGGAACCCCTGTACATCTTGTCCAGCCTCTTGACATAGAGCCACAACAGCCCGACACCGAGGACCAGATAGCTCAGCGCCTCGTAGATCTGGGTCGGATGCTTCGGCTCGGTTTCTCCCCTGCGCTCGAAGATGAATCCCCACGGAAGGTTCGTAACATCGCCGTAAATCTCGGAGTTGCAAAGGTTTCCGAGCCTGATGAACGTTGCGGCGAAAGCCACGGCGATGGCCAGATGGTCAAGAATCCACAGGAAATCGATGTGGTTCTTCTTCCCGTACCTGCCCGCGAACCACCACATGCACAGGAGCAGCATCAGCGCCCCCCCGTGGCTGGCGAGTCCTCCGTGCCAGACGGCGAAGATCTCAAGGAAACCTTTCCAGGAGCCGAAATAATAGTCCGGCTGATAGAATATGCAGTGCCCGAGACGCGCCCCGACAAGAGTGCCTATCAGCAAGGTGTAGAGAAGCGGATCAAGAAGGGCCTCGTTGACCTTTTCCCTCTTGAAGAACCTCGCGAACATCCAGTAGCCAAGAACGAAACCGGAAACAAACAGGAGACCATACCACCTTACGGCAAACGATCCAATCCTGAATATCTCCGGATTCATATTCCAATGTACGAACAGAAGATCCATAACCTAAAAATCACTTTTCGTACAAACTTACATAAAATCTGCGATTCTTACGCCCCTTCGCCCGAGAAATTTAGAGGAAGGGGCGTGACGGTCGCGCCGCCGGCTACTCGCGGATAGCCGCGATGCCAGGAAGATCCTTGCCCTCGATGGCCTCAAGCATTGCGCCGCCACCCGTGGAGACATAGCTTACCTTGTCGGCGAAGCCGAGCTTTGTCACGGCTGCCACTGAGTCGCCGCCACCGACGAGAGAGTAGGCTCCGTTCTGGGTGGCCTCAGCCACGAACTCGGCGATCTTCTCGGTTCCGTGAGCGAAGTTAGGAAGCTCAAACACTCCGACAGGACCGTTCCAAAGGATTGTCTTGGAAGCAAGGATGATCTTCTTCCAGTTCTCAAGGGAAGCCTCTGAAGCGTCCATTCCCTCCCAGTCATCAGGAATGTTGAATATGTCGAATGTCTTGCGAGGAGTGTCGTTGCTGAACTCCTGGCCTGAAACCGTAGCGACTGAAAGTGAAAGATTTACACCCTTCTCCTTAGCCTCTTTCATAATCTCAAGAGCGTCCGGCATAAGCTCGTCCTCGTGGAGGGACTTTCCGATGTGGCCGCCCTGGGCCTTGATGAAGGTGTAGCCCATTCCGCCGCCGATGATCAGGTTGTCAACCTTGTCAAGCAGGTTCTTGATGACACCGAGCTTGCTGGAAACCTTTGATCCACCGATGATGGCGGTGAAAGGATGCTGGGCGTTCTGGAGAACGTTCTCGATGGCCTTTACCTCTTTCTCCATCAGGTAGCCGAACATCTTGTCGTTCGGGAAGTAGGCGGCGATGAGCGCTGTGGAGGCATGTGCCCTGTGAGCGGTACCGAAAGCGTCGTTGATGTAGCAGTCAGCGTAGGATGCGAGTTTCTTCACGAACTCCTTCTGGCTTGCCTTAACGGCCTTCTTGGCCTCTGCCTTCTCCTCGTCTGTCGCGTCGGCGGCGAGTCCTCTCGGCTTGCCTTCCTCCTCAGCGTAGAAACGCAGGTTCTCAAGCATCAGGACCTCACCTGGCTTGAGCGCGGCGGCCTGTTCGTCAGCCTTCTGGCAGTCATCGGCGAACTGAACCGGAACACCGAGGCATTCAGAAACGTGACCGAGAATATGCTTGAGGGAGAACTTAGGATCAACTCCCTTTGGACGTCCGAGGTGGGACATAAGAATGAGGGAACCACCCTCGGCGAGCACTTTCTTGAGCGTAGGGAGAGCCGCGCGGATGCGGGTGTCGTCCGTAATGTTGAAATTCTCATCGAGCGGAACGTTGAAGTCCACTCTGACAATTGCCTTCTTACCTTTGAAGTCGTAGGTGTCAATGTGCTGTTGCATAACGGTATTGTTTAAAAATTGTTAGCTTATTTCCGGACGCAAATATAGTAAAATTCAGCGGATTGGGCATCAGCATATACGACTATAACGATTAAATCGCACAGCAGGAGGGTGGAGAAGGCCATATTTTTCCTATCTTTGCATGCTATGACGATCGAGTATGTTCCACAGAATTGGAAGGACTACGAGCTTCTGGACTCCGGAAGGGGAGCGAAGCTTGAGAGGTTCGGTGAATATGTTCTTGCGCGCCCGGAGCCTAAGGCCTTGTGGGACAAGAGCATGAGCGACGCGGAGTGGAACAGGCTCGCCCACACCCGCTTCACGCCAGGAGCCGGATTCGGCAAGGCCGGGAAAGAAGACAGTGGAACGTGGGAAAGGCTTAGGAATATGCCGGATCAGTGGTGGATCCGCTATAACGGCGGGCCGAAGTTCAGCCTCAGGCTGGGACTCACGTCATTCAAGCACGTGGGGGTCTTTCCGGAGCAGGCCGCCAATTGGGACTACATATTCAGACAGACATCGGACATCGCCGCGAAGACAGGCTCACGCCCTAAGGTCCTGAACCTGTTCGCCTACACGGGAGCGGCCTCGCTGGCTGCCAAGTGCGCCGGAGCTGATGTCACGCATCTGGACTCCGTGCGTCAGGTTGTCACCTGGGCGCATGAGAATCAGGATCGCAGCGGCCTCCGGGACATCCGCTGGGTGGTGGAGGATGCGATGAAGTTCGCAGGCCGCGAGGCCAGACGAGGCAATCTCTATCAGGGGATCATCCTCGACCCTCCGGCCTACGGTCACGGCCCGGACGGCGAGAAGTGGAAGCTGGACGAGTGCCTTTTCGACATGATGAAGACAGTGGGAAAGATACTTGCCCCGGAGAACAGTTTCCTCGTTCTGAATCTTTACTCCAACGGATTCTCGGCCATCCTGGGCGAGACCGTTGTCCGCCAGGCTTTCGGACTGACGTCAGACACTGCGCTTGAGTCCGGGGAGCTGGTGATCATGGACAGGTTCGGAAAGAATCTGCCGCTGAGCATATTCGTAAGACTTAGGAGGTAGAGGCGATGAGGTCATTTGTCAGATTCTGCATGGTTTCCATTGTTCTTGTGGCTCTCGCATTCTTCTGCCAAGGGCTGCGGGACAATTTCATTGCGGAACCGGACAACAATGAGACACTTGACGTACTGGTAATAGATAGATGTAACGGGGACAATTTTTTTGCGGAACCGGACAACAATGAGACAGCCGTTCTGACTTCCACGGACAGCCTTACTGATCAGAACCAATCTGAACATTACTTCATAAAGTTCAACACAGTCTGCCTGACAAGCCCGACGGCCGAAGGACAGACAGTAACCCGCACAGTCACCGGTGCTTCCGGCAGTCCGTGCAGGGGCGCGCGCAGGACAGAGCTTGATTTCAGGATTCTTGAATCAAAGGCGTTCTGTCATCTTAACGTGCAAAGACATTCCCTGCCGACACTGCGGAAGCTGCGTCTTTAGCGGTCGGTTTCCATTCCGGGTGACATGACTCACCCACCAATCAAAAACAAGGGTGCCGCCCCCTCTATGGACGGCGAATAATGTATCATAATAACAAGGTGATGCAACCATATTTTTTACACGACAACTTATTACGGGGAGTATTGTGTTCTCTCCGGAACAGCATCACTAAGAAGCTGTTTTGAATTGTTTGTAATGTTCTTTGAGGTGAAAAAATCTTCTTTTTCTTCCCGCTTCCTCAGTCAGACAGCACTGCTATCTTCCTTGGAATAAGCGGTCGAAACTGAAGTTTTTCACTCTCAACCCGGCGCCATCAGGCATTTGATTAACATTTCAGCCTATTTCGTCGAAACTGAAGTTTTTCACTCTCAACCCAGTGCCCGAACCGAGGGCAATCGAACTTGTTCGGTTTGCCGAGGTGGGCAGCAGGGGAAGAGCTTGCTCTTAACCTTCAAACAAACAATTCAAAACAGCTTC
>ERZ773165.158-NODE-158-length-60641-cov-8.630459_pt1 | contig 60641 bp, 55 predicted proteins | sample MGYA00581003_ERZ773165 | MGnify/ENA primary metagenome ERZ773165 (study PRJEB29015, sample SAMEA2737817) | human gut metagenome | biome: human gut; feature: human-associated habitat; material: faeces | place: China | collected 2012 ... | reverse complement strand
AGAAAAGAGATCTAGACCGAAAAGATTCCTTAAGATGATGCAGGTTATTTTTTAAATGTTACTTAACGCTAACTAGTTGAAAACAAATCGAGATAACAAATTTGTTTATTGCGCAAACATTTTTGTTATCACGATTAATGACGCTATTGGGGTTATTTGGCAGCCAAAGAGGTCACGTCATTGAACACCCGAAGGAAATTCTTGCCGGCAACCTTCTCAATCTGGTCATCGGAATATCCACGGCGGGACATCTCGTCAAATATAACTCTGATTTTTGAGACGTTCTCAAGTCCAACAGGAGTCACCTCGATTCCATCGAAGTCTGTCCCGATGCCGACGCTGTCTATCCCGGCCACTTCCACGGCATGATCAATGTGATCCACGACATCCTTATAGGAAGGTCGAGGCAAAGCCGCCAGCTCATCCTGCACAGCATTCCAAGCGGCTGCCTTGTCAGGATTCAAAGGATCGCTAATCCAATCCTGTTCAGTCCAACTTTTCGACTCCAGACCGGAATCAGCCAGAGTCTTAGCGAAAGCATCAGAAAGGAACACCGGATAGAAATTGATTTGAATCACGCCACCTTTGTCCGCGAGAGCGCGCAGCATCCCGTCGGACATATTCCTTCTGTGGTGAGCCAAGGCACGACAGCAGGAATGTGTGGAGACAATCGGAGCACGGGAATATTCAAGAGTGTCGTAGAAAGTCTCATCTGAGGCGTGCGCGACATCGATGATCATTCCCAGGCGGTTCATTTCCGCCACCACTTCCCTGCCGAACGGACTGAGCCCATGCCAACGCTGTCCCTGCGCGGCGGAGTCCGCTATTTCATTGTCACCGTTATGGGTCAAGGTTATGTACCGTACCCCAAGCTTATGAAAAACCCTGAGCAAAGGGAGCGACTTTTGGATCGGAGCCCCGTTCTCCATACCTATGAATATGGAAATGAGTCCTTTAGCCTTATTCCTCAAAGCGTCATCCGGCGAGAATGCAAGTGAGGCGATCCCGGAATTGGCTTCAACGGTATCGTAGATCCGGCCGATCATTTCCAAAGCGTAGCGTGTGGCCGCGTCTGGCTGTAGGTCGGCGGATGTGTATAAAGCGAAGAAAGAGGCATCGACCCCGCCGGCCTTAAGCTTCGGCAGATCGACATGCCCCCTTTCATTGTCAATTCCGATGTCGCGTCCCCGCATCATCATTGTCGGGGTGTCGCAATGAGAATCCAGGACAAACATGATTACTTACGGGTTACAGTCGCATTCTGGATCTTCACGATCTTGATCACAGGATCTCCTGAGTAGCAGACACTTGCGCCTTTGCCGAGGTCGAGCGAAAGATTTTTGCCAGGAGTTACGGTAAGATCCGCACCATCCAATGACACGGTCACATCATCCACAGACATCGTGACCGCATCGATCTTGGAAGAGCCACCTTTACCCGTGACATTCAAAGAATCGGCCTTTCCTGAAAGGGAGAGCCTGGCACTGTTGGCAGTGCAGACAGCAACTGTTTCGCATTGGCCGTTGACGGCAAGGTCAGCTGAGCCAGAGTTGTTGATGTTCAAAGTTTTCGTTGAATACTCCAGGACAACCGTAGCACTTCCGTCCGCATTGACAGTTATATTGTCAGCAGCCTTGACTTTTAAAGAGGACAACTTGGCCTTTTTGTTAACGGAAATCACCGCTGACTCCGCATTGACGTTGAGATTAGCGATGCTGGAATTGCCGGATAGATCCATTTTAAAATTGCCGGAGTTCAGACTGTTGTTCGATGAAAATGTACAGTCGTCACTCAATGTGATTGAGTTTAGCGACGAGACATAAACCGTGGCTTCAAGTACAGGACCATCCGAATTCTTACCTTTGAAAGATTTCTTGACTTCCTTAGGAATTGACTTGTCATCAAGCCCGATGTAAAGTGTGCCGGCTTTCACATAGCATTGGATATAGCTCTCAAGGGCATCGCTGACCTTGAATTTTGCATCGTAACCATCCTTTTCAACCATAGTTACCTTGAAACCATCCGACACAGAGACGGCATCGAACTCTGAAAATTCGTGTTCAATGATTCTTGTCTGCGCCATTGAAAGCACAGGCACTGAAGTAACGGTAAAGATAGCCGTAAATAAAGATTTGATATTCATAACCTTTATAAATTAAATTTTCCTATTCATCAATTTTTTCCATCAAGGATTCCCACTCCGCTGTCTTGTGGTCAAGCTCGCGTTTGTCCTCAAGGTAGGTTCTGGTGAGCTCCATTATGTCATCACCAGGCCCGGGATTGGAGAGAATCTTCTCGATGTCCTTCATCCTCGCCTCGACCTTGCCGATTTCGGACTCAAGGAATTCGACCCTGTGCCGAATCCTGCGGATTTCCCTGGAATCACTCCGTCTTTGTTCGAATTCCTTCTGGGCCTGCTCCTTCCTTACATCGAGAGCATCTCCTTTCGTGACTTGCGCGGATGAGTTCACCGAACTTGGAGAGAAGCGCCTCTCCAACTCCTGCAAGTTTTCTATCTTCCTCTCTTCCAGGAACTCGTGGACACTTCCAAGATGCTCCTTGACCTTTCCGTCGCGGAACTCGTACATCTTGTCAACCAATCCCTCAAGGAAATCACGGTCATGGGAAACAACAATCAATGTGCCGTCATAAGCCTTCAAGGCCTGCTTGAGAATATCTTTGGACTTGATGTCCATGTGGTTCGTAGGCTCGTCCAACGCAAGGACGTTGTAAGGCTGGAGCATGAACTTCGCCATCCCGAGACGCGCGCGCTCACCGCCTGACAGGACGCTGACCTTCTTGTCAATGTCCTCGCCACGGAAAAGAAACTGCGCCAGAATGTCACGCAGTTTGTTCCGGACATCTCCGACAGCGATGTTGTCCAGGGTTTCCCAGACTGTAAGGTTGCGGTCAAGAATGTCCTCCTGATTCTGCGCGTAATACCCGATGGAGACATTGTAGCCAGTCTTGGCCTCACCGCTGATAGGCTGTAACTCCCCCATTATCACACGCATGAGTGTGGTTTTTCCCTCACCGTTGCGTCCGATCAAAGCGACCTTCTCTCCCCTTCTGACCTCAATCTCAGCGTTCCGGAACACAACTTTCTCCGGGTAGCCGACCGTCAGATCCTTGCCCTTGAAAACAATGTCTCCTGAACGCGGAGCTGGCGGAAATTTTACCGTCAGGGTGACGTTGTCAGTCTCGTCAATCTCCACTCTGTCAAGCTTTTCAAGCTGCTTGATGCGGGACTGTACCTGATTTGATTTCGTCGGCTTGTAGCGGAAACGGTTGATGAAGTCCTCCGTCTTCTCTATCATCTTCTGCTGGTTCTCATAGGCCGCCATCTGCTGCGCGAGCCTTTCCTTGCGCAACTCGACGTACTTGCTGTACGGAACCTTGTAGTCATGAATATGCCCGAGCATGATCTCGACCGTGCGGTTTGTCACGGTGTCGAGGAACCTCCTGTCGTGCGAGACAAGAAGCAAAGACCCGCGATGGCTCTTAAGATAATCCTCCAACCATTCTATAGACTCGATGTCAAGATGATTGGTCGGCTCGTCAAGAAGCAGGACATCCGGCTCGGACAACAGAATCTTCGCCAGTTCGATACGCATGTTCCAGCCCTGGCTGAAAGTCTCGGTCTTCCTGCCGAAATCCTCATCCTTGAATCCCAAACCGAGAAGAGTCTTCTGCGCCAACACCTCCGGAGGCTCGGACTGGCTCATGGCCATAGCATCCGTCAAGTCATTCAGCCGGTTGATCAGGGAGAGGTATTCATCAGACTCATAGTCAGTTCTCTCGGCAAGCCGGGCATTGACGCTGTCAAGTTCGGTCTGGATCTCGGTGATGTGGTCGAAAGCCGTCAATGTCTCCTCCATCACGGTTCTTCCCTTGTGATGCTCCATGATCTGAGGAAGGTAGCCTATGCGAAGATCGTTCGGTTTGTCTATGCTTCCGGAAGTCGGACTCTGAAGCCCGCAGATCAGTTTCATGATCGTGGACTTCCCCGCTCCGTTTTTGCCGACAAGACCTATCTTGTCCTTCTCACTGATGTGGAAATCGATGTTGTCCAAAAGTGTGTAGCCTCCGTAGGCCACAGTCAATCCGTTTATGGAAATCATTCTACGTTTCCTCCTTGATTAGTTCTTCCTCCGGTGGCGCCGGTTTGCAACACATCACACAGACCTCGTAGAGAATCAGCAGCGGGGCTGCCGCGATCAGCATCGACATCGGATCCGCAGGTGTTATGATGGCAGCTATGCATAGTATGACCACTATCGCATGCCTGCGATATTTAATCAGTGTGTTTCTGGTGACAATCCCGAGTTTAGACAAGATAACGACAACGATAGGAAACTCAAACACAATGCCGAACGCCAGAACAGTTGAAGTAAACATCGAGATGTACGAAGTCAGCGAGATCGTGTTCGTCACTTCATCGCTGATCTTGTACCCCATGAAAAAGTTCAGCGAGATCGGCACGATCAGATAGTAACCTATCACCAGACCAAGATAGAAAAGGAACGACGCCGCCAGAAAAGACCCTCTGACCGCCCTCTTCTCATTTCTATAGAGTGCCGGCGCTATGAATTTCCAGATCTCGAAACAGACGTATGGGAATGACAGGATGAATCCTAACTCGAAAGCCACCTGAAGATGAACGAAAAACTGTGCGGATATGTCCAGATTCACCAACGACATCTGCATATCCTCCATTCTCAACCACTTATAGATGAAGAAATCGCTTCGCGTCGGAGCCAGGATGATGTCGTCAAAGACCAGCGACTTGAAGCAAAAGACCACGACACTGACAAGCGTAATGACAAGCACTGAGCGGAACAAGGTTCCCCTCAGCACCTCCAGATGGTCCCAGAAGGACATCTCAGCTTCTCCAGCCGCCATTATTTCTTCTCGATCTTCTCGATTTTGTCCGGAGTCTTGGCTGTGGAGTTGAGATCCTTGTCGATGTCACTGATCTGGCTCTCAACCTCGTTCATGCCGTCCTTGAAGCTCTTGACACCTTTGCCAAGACCTTTCATGAGCTCAGGAATCTTCTTTCCACCGAAAAGGAGAATGATGACAAGGGCGATGATCACCACCTGCCAAGGACCTACAACGCCCAAAGGAACTATAAAAAACATATTCATTAATAATTATTGTGTTTTGACAAACTATTTATCATTGATGTGAGCCTCGATCGCCTTGACCAGTTTTTCAGGGCAGCGGACAGGGTGTCCGGTCTCCTTGTTCAGGAAGCCGAGGGAGACCTTGCCCTCCACGCATAGCACACCGTCCTGATTATAGACGGCCTGCCTTACGTAAAGCTTCGCCATCGGGACCTCGTCGATCATCGCGACAGCGCGGACGACATCACCCATTCTGGCCGGGAACCTGTAACGGCACTCAACCGTGACAATCGGGATGGTCACACCGTCCTCTTCACATTTCTCTATAGGGTAACCACAGTCAACCATCAGGCTGTTCCTCGCACACTCGAAGTAACGGATGTAATTCGAGTGATGGACGATGCCCATCTGGTCTGTCTCGTAGTACCTGACAGGAAAAGATGTCTCAGAATATACCATAACAAAAATGTTTATATCTAAAACAATTCTGTTTTATCATTTGTTTTTCAATGCAGCAAGAGCCTTTTCGTAACTTTCAATCTTTGAAAGTGCGTCAGCCTCCTTTTTGCGCTCAAGCGCCACGACTTTCTCAGGAGCATGAGCCACAAAACTCTCATTGGACAGTTTTTTCCTGACGGAATCAAGGAATCCGCGCTGGTGCTCAAGCTCTGTCTCGATCTTTTTAATCTCTTCCTCTACATCCACAAGCCCCTCAAGCGGAACAAAGAGTTCAACCGTGCGGACAAGCAGAGAGACTCCTGCAGCGTCTCCGAAATCAGCCACGCTCTCTACCGACGAGATGTTGGCAAGCTTGGTGACCACAGGAAGCATATTCATAGGAAAATCGCCCTTCACCTTCAAGGCCAAAGCTTCCTTAGGAGAGATGTTCTTCTGCTGACGGATTCCACGGATCCCGTTCACAGCCTCCTGGGCTATACCGAATTCCTCGATGATTCTTTCATCTACAGATCCTGCCTTGGGAGTAGGCTGATACATGATGGTCTCCCCTTCCTTGCGCTCAGCCATTGACTGCCAGAGTTCCTCCGTGATGAACGGCATCACAGGATGGATCATCTTCAACAGTTTCTCAAAGAATATTATCGTGGCGCCATACGTCGCCTTGTCGATGCTCTCACCGTAAGCAGGCTTTACAGCCTCAAGGTACCAGGCGCAATACTCATCCCAGAAGAGTTTGTAGATGCTCATCAGTGCATCGGAGATCCTGAACTTGGAATAATGGTCCTCGACGATCTGGATTGTTTGGTTCAATTTATTTTCGAACCAAATTACTGCCAATCGATTGACATCACTCTGCTGAAGTTTTTCATCAACTGTCCAGCCTTGAACAAGACGGAAGGAGTTCCAGATCTTGTTGCAGAAATTCCTGCCCTGCTCAACCTGCGACTCATCATAGAATATGTCGTTGCCGGCTGACGAGCAGAGAAGCATGCCGATCCTCACGGCATCCGCACCGTACTTGGCAATAAGGTCAAGCGGGTCAGGAGAGTTGCCAAGAGTCTTTGACATCTTCCTGCCGAGTTTGTCGCGGACGATTCCTGTGAAGTAAACGTTGCTGAACGGAATGTCGTTCATGAACTCGTCACCGGCCATGATCATTCTGGCGACCCAGAAGAAGATGATGTCCGGACCTGTAACCAAGTCATTTGTAGGATAATAGTAAGCAAGATCCTTGTTTGGCTGATGGCCTGGATGGCCTGGCTTCCGCGGGTCGAAAACCGAGATCGGCCAGAGCCAGCTGGAGAACCAAGTGTCGAGCACATCATCGTCCTGCTTGAGATCGGCGGCGGTCAGCGCCGGATTGATCTTCCGGGCCGCCGCAAGAGCCTTCTCCGGAGTCTCCTCGACTACTATCTGCCCGTCAGGAAGATAGTAAGCAGGAATCCTCTGTCCCCACCAAAGTTGACGGGAGATGCACCAGTCGTGGGCGTTCTCCATCCAGTGACGGTAAGTGTTGCGGTACTTGTCCGGGATCAGCTTGATCTTGCCAGACTCGACACTCTCAAGAGCCTTTGCGGCAAGGTCTTCCATCTTGAGGAACCACTGCGCCGAGAGCTTCGGCTCGATGACGGCGTTGGTTCTTTCTGAATACCCGACAGGAGAGGTGTATTCCTCCACCTTGACAAGATTGCCGGATTCCTCCAACATCTTGACAATCTTCTTTCTGGCGTCAAAACGATCCTCTCCGACCAGAATCCGGGCCTTTTCGTTCAGGCGGCCGTGATCATCTATGATGTCCATGACAGGAAGATTGTGACGGAGCCCTATCTCATAGTCGTGAGCGTCGTGTGCCGGGGTGACCTTAAGACATCCGGTTCCGAAATCCATCTCGACATAGCTGTCCTCAATCACTGGAATCTCCCTGTTGATCAACGGGATGAGTACTTTCTTGCCTTTCAGCCAATGATGTCTCTCATCGGCCGGATTGACACAGATGGCGGCATCGGCCATGATCGTCTCCGGACGGGTTGTGGCAATCACAAGATACTTGTCCGTAGGATTGCCGTTACCATCGGAGATGTAATATTTAAGGTGATAGAAATGGCTCTTGGTGTCCCTATGGATGACCTCGTCGTCACTGATGGCTGTCAGCGCGACCGGATCCCAGTTGACCATACGCACGCCTCTATATATCATTCCTTTCTTGTAGAAATAGCAGAATGTGGCGATCACGGCGTCGGAGAGCTCTGGCTCCATAGTGAACCTTGTGCGATCCCAGTCGCAGGATGCTCCCAACTTGCGGAGCTGGTTGAGAATGATCCCTCCGTGTTCCTCCTTCCACTCCCACGCATATTTCATAAACTCCTCACGGGTAAGGTCTTCCTTGGATATTCCCATACCCTTGAGCCTGGCGACCACTTTGCTTTCAGTCGCTATGGAGGCATGGTCTGTGCCAGGCACCCAACAAGCGTTCTTGCCGTCCATCCTGGCCTTGCGGATCAGCACGTCATTCAGCGTGTTGTTCAGCACATGGCCCATGTGAAGGATGCCCGTCACGTTAGGTGGCGGAATTACTATCGTATATGGTTCTTTCTCATTCGGTTCCGAGTGGAAGCACTTGTGCTCGGTCCACCAGGCGTACCATTTGTCCTCTACTTCCGCCGGATTGTATTTCGCGGAAAGCTCTTTTTTCTCGCTCATATTACTGCTTATGATATACAAAGTTTACAAATATAGCACAATTTTCACTAAATTTGCTTCAAAAATACACACATACCATGGAAGAAAAGAAAGAAATCAGTCTGGAGATCCGTCCGGAAGTCGCAAAGGGCACATATTCAAACCTTGCCATCATCACCCACTCGCACAGCGAATTCATCATCGACTTCGCCACAATCCTTCCAGGGCTGCCGAAACCCGACATCAGCAATCGCATCGTGATGACTCCGGAGCATGCCAAAAGGCTTCTCAACGCGTTGATGGACAATGTGACGAAATATGAATCGCAGTTCGGGCTCATCAACCTTGGCGGAGGACAGGCCCAGCAAGGCGGCACGTTCAACCTCGGCGACCTTCCTCAGTTCGGCCCTAACGGAGCCAAATCATAATGACTGATCTCAAAGACATCAAGGCATTCACGTTCGACATTGACGGCGTGATGACTGACGGCGGCATCCTGGCGGATCTTGAAGGTCAGCTTTACAGGACTTTCGACGCGAAGGACGGATTCGCTGTCAGGATGGCCTGTCTGAACGGCTTTCCGGTCGGTGTGATCACCGGAGGACGTTCCCAAAGCATCAGGGCCAGGTTCAGCAGCAACGGAATCAATCCCGAGGACATCTATCTCGGATCCAGAAACAAGATAGAAGACTTCGATGACTTCTGCAGGAGACATCGCCTAAAGCCTGGAGAGGTAATGTATTTCGGAGATGATATCCCGGACATTGAGGTGATAAGGGCAGCTGGTATCGGTGTCTGCCCAAGCGACGCTGTAGAGGAGGTAAAGGAAGCCGCGGACATCATTTCAGACCGCCCGGGCGGAAAGGCCTGCGTGCGCGAGTACATGGAGAAAGCTATGAAAGCCCAGGGACGCTGGGTCTTCGACGCGCTGGCCTACAAGAAAAAATTCTAAAGGTTTTCTGAATATGGACACTCACGGAAAGAGAATCATCCTGGCTTCAAACTCACCTCGCCGACGTGAGTTGCTTTCGGGTCTTGACATCGACTTCACCGTGGACACAGGCACATCGTTCGTGGAGAGGTATTCCTCTGACACACCGCATGTTAAAGTCCCGGAATTGATGTCGGAGGGGAAGTCGTTGGGATTCCACAGGGAACTTGATGAGGACGAGATCCTTGTCACATCCGACACGATGGTGCTCTGTGGAACCGAGATCCTCGGCAAGCCCCACGACAGGGCGGACGCCGTAAGGATGCTCAAGCTGCTTTCCGGCCGCGAGCATCAGGTCATAACAGCCGTGACCATCCGTGACCGCCACAGGAGAAAGACCTTCTCCGTCACATCGGATGTCTATTTCAAAAATCTGTCTGACAGCGAGATAGACTATTACATCGACAACTTCAAGCCTTTCGACAAGGCCGGGGCCTATGGCATTCAGGAATGGATCGGCTATGTCGGCATCACAAGGCTGGACGGATCGTTCTACAATGTCATGGGCTTCCCGACGCAACGGTTTTACGAGGAGCTTCAGGTTTTCATGAATAGATGATGAAGACTATTCTCCAACGGATCGCGCTGACTGCATCAGTCGCCCAGCTTGCCTTGCTTGTGTGCGGATGCAATCCGGACGCCTTTGTCGCTCAGATCAGGCCATCGGTCAGGAATATCGCTGTCTCGGAGGACGGAGACTCTGCCAAAGTGCGTTTCAAGACCGACGATTGGCGCGTCTATTCGGTATGTGTCAACGACAAAACCTATTGGTACCCGTACTTCAGTTCGAAGCCTCCGGAAACCGTTGACGGCAAAACGAAGCTAACGGCGACAGGATTCACGATGTACTACAAAAAGTCCTCGGAACGGGAACTGACAATGTTCTTCCAGCCAAACTTTTCTGACTCAGACCTAAAGGTGGAAGTTGTCATCGCCTCTCCGTTCGAATATGACACCTTGACGGTCACGCAGCCTCGCAGTTCCGGCTATGAACTGGAAAGGATCGAGTGGAATGAGCCGGTGGCAAGGACTTTCCCTGAGTTCGAAAAAGGTTGGGGGCCCATGTCTTGCAAAAATGAAGGTGCCGACACATTGCGCGTCAAAATGAAAGCGTTTGCCGGAGCCTCCAGACAGGTGACTTTCTCGGACGATTCCGGATTCGGGCTTTACTGCGGAGGCTTCAGAGTACCTATACCTGACGGAGCACTGAACGATGAAGCACTCTATTTCAGCAAGCAAGACACGGCCATCTATAGTTACGACACAAATGAATACCCGATGGAGGATGACAGAGAAATTACAATGAAATTTCCTCCAACCGGAAAATTTTCTCTGTACTATAGCATGCTTTGGAACATTGACACCTACTCTACCTGTTACAACATGTTCCTCAGAAACAAGGCCACGGGCAAGATTGTGGAGATCAAAGGAAAATTTTCCAGCAAGTCCCCAAACGGAGTGTACACCTTATATGTTGAGAAGCGATGAACGCAAGGATATTCATAAAACCCATTCTTACAGTTGTGGCACTCGCCGTCGCGCTGACGGCGGCCGGGCATCCGGCGGACAGTTCCAAGGTGACCCACAGGATCGGTGTGAATGTCCGCCCGGCTTACATCCTCCCTTCGCACAGGTTTTTCAGAGGTGAGAACGAGCTTGGCAAGAGATTGGACAAGAGCGGTTCGGCCCACCTGCAATATTCATTCGCATTCCCTTCCGACAGCCGCCACGGCAGGATGTTTCCGACTGCCTACCAAGGAATCGGACTTGCATGGAACACCTTCTGCGACAAAAAGGAGATCGGCGACCCGGTAGCGGTCTATGTCTTTCAGGGAGCCACACTCGCACGATTGTCTCCAAAACTCTCGTTGGACTACGAATGGAATTTCGGTCTGTCCTTCGGCTGGCATCCCTACGACCCTTACGGCGACTTTGACCCCGAGTTCCCCAACGAGCGCAATCTTGTGGTCGGCTCAAGGGTGAACGCCTACATCAATGTCGGTTTCCTTCTCACATGGAACCCGTCGCAGTATTGGTCTGTTTCGGGAGGACTCGACCTGACACATTTCTCGAACGGGAACACCAGCTATCCCAACGCCGGTGTCAACACGGTCGGGATCAGACTTGGGGCAGCCAGATATTTCGGTCCGGAACGGCAGCTCCACAGCACAGAAGCCGGACGCGTGAATGAATATGACAACGGACATTCCGCCAGAATGACCTACGATGTCATCCTCTATGGAGCCGGCAGGGCAAAAGGCCTGTTCTGGAACGACACGCCATACATCGCCAAGGGAAAATTTGGAATCATTGGCTTGAACATCAATCCTTTGTACAGGGTCAACAAGTTTTTCAGAGCCGGCCTGTCGCTCGATGTCCAGTACGATGAGAGCGCCAATGTCGGCGAGCATGTAGCAGGAATAGGTGATGACGGAAACATCAAGTTCTTCCGCCCGCCTCTTGGTGAGCAGCTTGGTGTAGGACTGTCTGCAAGGGCTGAGTTTGTCATGCCGATCTTTTCGGTCAACATCGGTTTCGGACGCAACTTCATCTACAAGGGCAACGAACTGAAAGGGTTCTACCAGACCCTGGCTCTGAAAACCGACCTGTACCGGAATCTTTTCCTGCACATAGGCTACAAACTGCACGACTTCCACGATCCAAACAACCTGATGCTGGGACTCGGATGGCGTTTCTGAAACCACAACTCACACTAAAGTCAGACTGGCAAAAGACACCGAGGGACGCGTGATTATAAAAGTCCTTACAGCCGCCTTGATAAGCTTTAAAGTAATCGGGCGATCTTCGGTATCAAAGTGATGTCTGCCGGAAGCCATGCTACGGAATCAAGTTGATCGGCGGTTAGCCAACGGGCGGCCTCGTGTTCGACAAGATGAAGATTGCCTGAGATGATTTCGCCGACATAGCACCTCATCGAAAGATGAAAATCAGGGTAGTCATATTCAATGGTATCAATCAGTTCGCCGACATGGATCTCGGTCTCCAGCTCCTCGCGGATTTCCCTGCGGAGCGCATGCAGGCCACCGGCCCTTGGAAGGGGCCGAGCACCAGTTCCTCCGATGACGCCATACGGTAAAAGCCTGTCCACCAGAAACCAAACTCGCCATGAAGCGCCGCAGCTATATTCGACATTCTCGCTATCTCGTCAGTTTCACCGACAAGAAGAGCCTGAATCCGAGGCAGAATCGCAAGATATTTCTCTTCCTTTGTCATATTCATTCACTTTTGAGGTAAAGATAATGCTTTTGTTCGATAATAATGAATATCTTTGTCGCAGGTATAACGAATTGGTCACAACATGTTTTTGGCGAACTACATCATGGTCGGAATTGTAATCCTTGTGCTCGTCACATTCTCCATCCTTATCCTCTGTGGCAAGGGTGACAGCCTCATTGCCGGCTACAACACCGCAGACGAGGAGGATAAGGCCGGATATGACATAGGGCGGCTGAGAAAGGTCACAGGCTACGGACAACTGGCCATCTGTTTGCCTACTGGTTTGATGCCGATGGCGGAGGCATGGTCAACTTTGTTTTGGATCCCTTTGGCATTATTGATCATAATCACCATCGTGATTGTCATCCTGTCGAATACCTACGCCAGGAAAGTGCGCAACAACAGCAAGCAGTCGGAAAAAATGTAATTTGAAAACAAAATGATGAATATGAGAACACAACGGAATATTCTTGCCGCAGCCTTGATGGTGGCGGCGGTGGCGTGCCAGTATGGCGGAAACTGGTCAAAGGCCGAGAAGGATCTTATCTGCGGAAAGGGAGAGACTATGCGGGTGCTGACGATTTATGACAAGGCTGACTCGCTGGTGTTGCGGGCGAAGTGTTCTGAAATCAGCGCGGAGGAGCTCGGCAGCAATGAATATAAGATGCTGGCGGACAAGATGGTGGCGACGGTCACCTCGCCTGAGGAGGACGGGGTTGGCATCGCAGGTCCACAGGTGGGAATATCACGACGCATTGTGGCTGTGCAGAGGTTCGACAAGGATGGAGAACCGTTCGAAGTCTATCCGAACATTCGAATAACCGGCCACAGAGGCGAAAAGAAAGTGGGACCTGAAGGATGCCTCAGCATCCCTGACAAGCGCGGGAATGTCGAGCGATATCATGACATCGACATCGCCTACACCTCGATCAAGACCCTACGTGACACAACCGAGAGCATCAATGGCTTCACCGCCGTGATCTTCCAACACGAATGCGACCATCTCGACGGAATCCTCTACACCGATTATCTTGGCAGTCACCAATAGCGACACTATTACTTATCATCTTGACATACAGACATTTTCAAATATTTATAGCAGGATATTATTGCAATATTCAAAGAATATAACCATCCTTCTAAAGAAAGCCTGAATGCCTTGGATCGTTTGGAGTTCCACACTGCGATATTGGTATAGTTGTACTGATGTCGCTTTTTTGTTTTTCAAGAATATTCACTCGAAGCAATGATTCAAATAAATGAGACGATGAGCCTAATTCTGAATACGTTCACATAGGAATCAGTCCTGGCAATGAATAGGAAGCCTCTAACCTGAATTTTGCACGTTACCAAAATTCAGAACAGAGGCTTCCTATTCTTATACACCTAAAAACATACTTTTTCTCCTGAACCGTTCGGAATTTCCGAACAACTGCCACAGATGGAAAACCATACGACACTAAGTTCTACAACCTTGATGTCATCATAACAGAATTGATTTATTCATATTCATTGATACAATTTGAATTTTCCGGGTGCAAAGGTACGGAAGACATTCCTGCCACTACTTCTTGCGCCTGAAGTACAAAGCGTAGAACACAACCAGCGAGACCACGAACGTGGAGAGGCCGATCGCGCAATTCCAAGAGTCAGGCAGCCCAAGGCCGATCTTCGCCACACAAATGTAAGTCGTGCAGACAGCCGTCATGAACGCCGCCGGAATCATCGTGATCAGATAGGTCAAGCCTTTCCTGTTTTTCACCAGATAGGCCGTTGCGGTCCACAGCATAAACACGGCCAACGTCTGGTTAGCCCATCCGAAATACCTCCAGATGACATTGAACCCATTCTCATCAGCGATGTTGTACCAAAGCAGCACGCCCGCGACCAAAAACAGAGGAATGCTGATCATCAGCCTGTTGGCGATCGGTTTCTGATTCAGATGCAGGAAGTCCGCCACGATCAGCCGCGCGCTCCTGAACGCCGTGTCACCGCTTGTGATAGGCGCGGCGACCACACCGAGGATGGCCAGAATGCCACCCAAAATGCCAAGCCAGCCCTTGGAAACCTTGACAACCACATCCGGAGCGGCGGCGGAAACGGTGGCACCGACCTCAGCGGCGCCTCCGTCAAAGAAGAACCACGAGGAAACGGTCGCCCAGATCAAGGCCACAATCCCTTCCGTGATCATCGCCCCGTAAAACACTGGCCGTCCAAGCCTCTCGTCAGTCAGACAACGCGCCATCATCGGGCTCTGTGTGGCGTGGAAACCGCTCACCGCGCCACAGGCGATGGTGATGAAAAGGCACGGGAATATCGGCTGTCCGCTCAGAAGACCCTCCGACTCGCCAAGGTTGCCGAGCCCGTCCCAAAGCTCCGGAAGCGAAGGCCATTTGAGAAACAGACAGACCATCAGAGCCAAAGCCATGAATATCAATGCGAAAGCAAAAATAGGATAAATCCGTCCGATGATCTTGTCAATCGGCATCAGCGTGGCCAAAAGATAATAAAGGAATATCACTCCGACCCAGATCATGATCGATCCTCGGCCTCCGTCCCCTGCGATGTCCCCGAGAATCAGCGCCGGACTGAACACGAACACCGTCCCCACAAGCATCAGCACGATGATCGAGAACGCCAGAATGAAAGTCTTGGTGCCTTTCCCGAGATATTCCCCGACCAGATCCGGAAGTCCGGCTCCCCCGTTCCTGATGGAGAGCATTCCGGTCATATAGTCGTGCACCGCTCCGGCGAAAATGCAGCCCAGAACAACCCACAGGTAGGCCGACGGCCCGAACTTGGCTCCCATGATTGCACCGAAGATAGGTCCCGTTCCCGCGATATTCAGAAACTGGATCATATAGACCTTCCACGCCGGCATTGGAATATAATCCACCCCGTCCGCCTTGGTGATGGCTGGTGTCTTACGGGTCGGATCCGCCCCGAAGACTTTCTGTACGAACTTCCCATAAAAAATGTACCCGAGTACAAGCGCCGCGAGGCTGATCAAAAACGAGAGCATAATTCCTGTTATTAGTAACTTTCTATAGTTGCCGCAAATTTAAATTTAGTAAACATTAAGTGAAATGTAATAAATAACCTGCATCACTTTAAATTTGCAATATATTGATGTTCAGGGTGATTCTATGTATTCATTTTTATCGGTTGACGCAACTTATTTTTTTCAACATTACTTAAGGTCATTATCGCAAAGAATGCCAATCATTTACAAACCACGGACACGCTAAAACGCCACCAACGGTATTCAATCCGCTATCACTGTGGCTGACCCTCCCTCGGGATATGGGGGTCAGCCACACACTATAGCCTCCCGGCATTGCCAGAGCAATTCTTGCGTGCCTGTGGTTTGCACAGTATGATATTCAGGGTGATTCTCCTTTCCATATGCTTCGTGCGTAAATAGGGGCGCTTTGTCCACGAAGCAACCGCAAGAGCGGAGAACCGTCAGTCCAGAAGCAGGAATCCGGCCCAGTAGTAAGGATCCGGATAACGCTGCCGTACGGTGTGGCGGGCTTTACGGAATGCATCATGGATGTCGCAGTCGTTGCGTACTACAGCCTTGTAGAACTCAGCCATAAAAAGCGAGGAAGCTACGTCGCTGGCCTCACCGACGTTGACAAGAAGGTAGCGGACACCAGCTTTCCTGAACGCCCTCTGGAGGCCATAGATTCCTTCCGGAGTCGCATGACCGAGGCCAGTCTCGCAAGCCGAGAGGCTGACAATGGTTGTTCCGCTCAGATCCATGGCGGCGATGTCGGCTGCGGTCAACTTCTCTCCACCAGCCATGATAAGGCCAGACATATTCATCGACAATCTGTAAGCGTCTGATTTGCTTTCGCTTCCGGTTGGCTCGCAATAGAAGCCGTGCGTCGCTATGTGGATCAGGTCCGGGGATTCTCCGCCAAGGGAAAGGAATGCTTCCACCGTACCCTCCGGACCGGAATTTTCATGAACAATGGCTTTCCTCTTCAATGCCTTGGCTATGTTCCCGAGTTCTGTTGCGGTCGCGGCCAGCGGTGCATATTCATTACCATACTCCAGATTTCCGAAGAGGTATGCGGAGAGCCGTTTCTTGTGGTTGATGTCTTTATCGTTGATGCCCACAATGTCCCTTGCGGAAGACAATCTGACAATATTGTAAGCCTCCCCGAACAGTTGCCCATCGGTCAGCGCCCCAACCTCGACTGGAATCATGTGGAATGCACCAGAAGGAACGAGGAACACATTGCCACCATGCTGAAGTTTTGATGAAAGCGAAGCCAGGAAAGTCTTTACAACGCCGTTCGCCAGAGCTTCGAAACCATAGCGCAAAGAGTCCTGCGGACTTTCAACACAAAGACGCACCAGTTCCGGATGCGGTGCCTCTTTTCTGACGATGTAGGCATAATAAGCGTGCGATCCGTCATCGGATTTAAAATCCGCCATGTCCACGATGATATCGTGGTTCCCTAGAGCTGACCGGACAGCATTGGCGTCAATGTCAAGGAAGGTGCCGACATTTCCGTAGGCGGCACATTGACGTGCGAGCTTCGCATCAGTCAGCAGAAGCTGCCGGCTGGCCTCCTTGGCTGCGTCGGAATCAGAACCGAACCGGGATTCCATGGCGGCGAGTGTCCTTTGCGTATTCATAACTTTGCCGTAAAGGGCCATGTCCTCTGAAGAACCCTTGCTTTTGATGATGTCGTAAGCGCTTCGTTCTGAGGCAAGCAGGAGACCTTTTGACAATAGCAAAGCTTCCCATGCATTCTCGGTGAATTCATCAGATGTGTGTCCGGCCTTGAACCCGTAGGCGGTCATCCTGAACGTCACATCAAGGAAATTGTCGAGGTACGACTCTCTGGTCTCCGAAGGCAGGAAACGCAGCCTTTCGGCAATCTTTCTCGTCATCCTCTCCTTGACATCAAGCAAGTTGCCGCTTCCCTCTTCAAGTCTTCCTGAATATGCACGGATGTTCGCCAGATAATTCAGCGCCGTGATGGTCACATCAGCGTCATCTCCATAGACTTTCCTGCATCCTTGATAGTATCTTGAATATTCCGCCTCACTCTCATCCAACCTTTTCGCGTTATACAACGCAGAGGCTTTCAATGATCCAAGCCACAATCTTTCTCTGTCTGAACCCACAGAGGCCATAGCCGAATCCGCCTTTTCGTAGTACCTCACGGCCTCGTCCCATTTTCCGAACCGTCCGTGAAGCATGCCGACCAATTGCAGGTGGCGGCCTTCCATCATCGGATCGACACTTGGTTTACCTCCATTGTTCATGATGGAGTCAACGTATGACAAGGCCTTTGTTGTGTCTCGAAGAGCCTGATAGACCTCGGCGACATGGAAATATTCCATCCCGACATCCGAACCGCTGTCCTTTTCCCTGATTGCTAGCATCTTCCGGCTGATGTCCATGGCCTCGGAGTATTTTTGTGTGGCCAGACACAACGGGCGGAGTCTGTTCAGGATCGCATACATCTTTGTGTCACGTCCTTGGGTGTCACTTGATGTTTCCAACAGCCCGATCGCATCATGGCACAAAGAAATCGCCTCGGAAGTGTGACCGGCCTTGACCGCATTGTCTATCTGAAGTTCCAGGCACATCAGCCGGGCTCCTTTATCCGATGTCGCACTCATCAAAGAATCCACTTTGATGGACAATGCCGGAATCTTGTCCACAATGCCGTACTTGTTGAAGAGTCTGAACCTGTTTTTCAGAATGTCGGCAAGTTCTTCATCCATTCCTATGTCCAATTTCTTCTCAGCCTCGTCCAGACTGGCCAAAGCCCTGTCTATGTCGCCTTTATAGTCTTTGAGAAAAGACAACTCTGTCAGCGAAGCGACAGCCCAAGATCGTTCCCCGGCCTTGTTGTACCATTCCAATGAGGTTTCCAGATCCTTTTCGGCCTTGTCAAAATCACTGACCTCCATGTCATCCGCAGTCTGATGGTACCAACTGAGGCCTATGTAGCGGCAAAGCGTCACGGTCAAGGCGGAATCAGCGTATGGCAACGCCTCAAGAAAACACTGACGACCTTTCAGATAGCCTTTGTCGGCATCATTAAACACGGCCACACCGGCTTTCATGCGTTCACGGGCGTAGGCCAGAGAATCGACGCGCTGTTCCTGCGCAGACATCCACAGCATTGCGGACAGCAGAAGCAAGGCTATTGATAGAATACGTTTATTCATTGGTGTTCAATATTTTATTCTCCAATTCATCAAGTCTTGACAGGAGATCCTTGACAAGGACCCTTGAATATTCAATCTCATCCTTAGATGGCTTCGGCTCAACCGAATGGAACGCTTCAATCGTGTCTGTCCCGATCGCTTGGCGGGTTTCTATGATCCGCTCGCGTGCCTCGGCTATGTCACCGGCTTGGATGAGCGAGTCAATCATCTCAAGGGCCGCGTCGTATGACACGCCACCTCTGAGCACGGGTTCTTTCAAGGCCGGCCCGGAAGGGTTTCTCAAGAATAGGAACACTCCGAACGCAATGCATGCCGCAAAGGCCAGTGATGCCACCAAAATTCTGGCGCGCTTCTTTTTCCTTGAATATTCAACCTCCCATCCGGCCATTGCCTCACGCTTTTGGGCGATGTCCCTGACCGCATCGGTGATCCCGTCCGTCAGGGCGTCCATAGGTGTGTCATCTATCTCTTTCATATTCATTAGATTTATTGTTTGGGATATTCAGAAATCTTGATCCCGGCATCTGAGAATTTGTTCAGTATCCGTGCCCGCAGGATCGCCATGCACTTGGCTTTCGCGCTTTTGACTCCGTTATATGTTGTGCTTTCAGGACGTTCCGCCTGAATTTCCTCCAACGTCATGTCGTGGTAATAGAACATGGTCAGAATCTCCCGGCAACGAGGAGCGAGCATCATGACCGACTGCTTGATGATCATCTTCCGCATGGTGTCCCTGTCGTCAGCCCACCAAAGGACACTCTCGTCATCAAGTTCCCCGATGACCTCAAGAATCCTCCCTTTAGATCGCAAAACCTCATGGTACAGATTCTTCGCGATACGCAGGAAATAGCCGCCCAAGTCGGGAACCTCCGTCGCCTTTCCGCCACGTCTGGTCGCATAAACCTTACCGTCATCTATGAATATCTGTCCGTTCCCGATCTTCTCCCACAGAATCACGAACGCATCCTGAAACAAGTCATTTCTCTCCGCTTCCGCAAGGTGTTCAAAATGAGCGGCGTGTCTGTCAAAGCGATCACGACATTGCGTGTAGAGGTGCTTCTGAGCCTCCTCCTTCCCAGCCAGAACGCCTTTGACGCATCTGCAATCGGAATATTTCCTCAATGGCCAAGTCATTATCTTTTGAATATTTCCGAAAATCGCCGTATGTACATCTCGCCTGTCAAGACTGGCGATTGCGGGTACCGCCCTTTCACGTCACTTCTTTGGTAGTAAGCGTCAAGCGTCCGCACCAAGGTCTCGTTGTCCAATCCCCTCATCTTTGGCCAAAGTGTGTGGAGCGCCAGAGTGAGCTTGCCGTGTCCGTCCGGATGCTCCTGGTTGAGCTGGTAGTCAAGGCATGAACAGAGAGTCAGCCACTTTTCCGGCAGCTGCTTCCTTTTGTTCGCCCCATGCTTCCCGGGAATGACGAAGTTGTCGTACACCCCCCTCACCACGTCGGCGCTTTTGCCAGACTTCCGTGTCGAGTCTCCTGCATGGCACGCATCCACCACCACCGCGATCAATCCGCTCTCCCCTACCTTTTTACGAATATTCATGAGCAGCACCCCGATCTCGTCATCGCATAGGTGCTTCTCACCTTGATCCTTGCCGCAGTACTTCCTGTAAGCGTCGTATGGAATCCACGACTCGTCCCAGCCGTCCTCCTCATCGCCGTCGATGTCCGTCATCCGCTGCCCATGCCCAGAGAAATGAATATACACGGTGTCGCCTTCGGCGCATCTTTCCGCCAATGCCTTGAACTCCTTTACAATGGCTGATTTGGTGGCTTCTTTTTGTGTCAGTGTCGCGATGTCGTGGAAAATGTTTAGTTTCAGCATGTCCACAACCAGCTTGACATCCTTGTCCCCATTGATCCTGATCCACTCCGGATCTTCGTAAGTCCCGACGCCTATGACCAACGCCCGCCTCGTCCCGGCAAGGGAAGACAGGCATAATGTCAAGAACAACAGTGTCAAGGTTATTCTATTGCAAAGCATTAGATTGGATTACAGTAAATTCAAACAAGTTTTCACCACATTCTAAATCTTCATCGGTCGCTGAGCCCGCCGAAGCGCTGGTTCAGTTCTTTCCGTTCAGGTCGCCGAGCCTGTCGAAGCGCCAACATTGCAAAGGTAACATTTTTATCCGATTCTCTTCCCATGATTCGAAGACAGATAACATTCCCGGAACTGATTTATCGCCCGATGCCTGATGTTATAGACATTCGAGACATTGGTGTGCCAAAGCTCCGCTACCTCCTTGACCTCGTAGCCACGTAGAACCAGCAGATTCACCGCCTCCGCATACCGATGGTTAGGCATGGCCTCCAGCACCATGCGTACGTCAACCCTGTCCACCACCCCCTTTGATGGATAACAAGGACATTCTTCCGGACACTCCCCCGGCAAAGAAGAAAACCACTTCCTGTGCCCCAGGAAGAACCTCCAAGCCACCGTTGACAGCCAAGTCCTCAACGAGCACCCGTTCCGCGCGTCGAAAGTCCTAATCCTCCGCCAATCATCCTGAGCCAGAAAGAGATAAAGCTCGCTGACCATCTCGTCATATTCAACACGTCCGTTGAACACCCTGCGTCGGATTGTCTCCAACATTCCTCTGAGTTCCCCATAAAAGTACCCCACGATGATCTCCTCATCGTAAAAATCTGACAGTTTCATAAGAGTAAAATTACTTTGTTCACTCCCTTATGAAATTTCAGCCGGTTTGTAACCCAACAATCCGCAAAAATTATTAGAAATACAGTTGATTGATAATTTGATCGTGGCAGCGTCATTTTCTGACGAATACGGTATGCGCGGGTACTTGTATCTGGAGGTCTGGCTGTCATTCACCCGGACAGGGCGCGCGAAGCGCGCAGGCCGACAAGACCTCCAGGCACATGTTGTTGCGAGAAAGTCGATGTCCAATGTCGTCCTGGCCGCGAACTTCTCGTGGGCGTACATCAGTGCTCCGCCTTTCAGGTAGAAATTCTGACGGTAAAAAGTCTGAGACATTCTATATATCAATCTCTCTTGAAAGTAGCGTGTCAGAATAGTCTGATAATAGATGTTTTCGCTCTTGGCGATGTTCAGCAGTCGGCTTCGGATAGACTTCCCGTATTTTTTGACAATTTCTTTGCTCATAGCTTGACCTCCAGATATTTCTCAAGAGTCGTGTGTACTCTGAGGAGTTTTGCATAGTCCATAAGTTTCGAGATGTTCCTTTCCGGACGCTCAAGATAGTTGCTGATTATCTCGGAACATACATCAGTGCCGATTTTGTTCTTGAATTTCACGGCATCGCAGACGCTCCTTTCCACATCATATACATTGATGGTGAAACCGTCAAAGTTCATTTTCATTACACCGACATTGAGGATTTTTTCAGTGTAGTGGTGGATTTCAATCTGCGGAAATGCAGGTACTCTCACTTTTCTTCCTCTGGAAATTGCGACGTGGAATGCCTGAGGCATTGATGTGGTAAGATTATGGATATTCCACGCTGACCACAGGCAAAGTATACCGCACTTTACGATAGGAACATCAGATCGCGCTCTTCCAAGATCTTCGCATACTTGGCTTCCACGCCTTTTATAAGTTCTGATTTCTGCTCGTCAAACCGGGTCTTGTCCGCGGCGAGTCTCTTGACCGCGGCATTCACGGCATCCGTTTTCAACTGAAGCCCCTGCTCCTTAAGCTCAACTCGTCTTTCCCTATCCTCAATCGATCTCCTCGCAACCTCGAACTTCCTTTCCGCATTCGCCTCGGCCTCTATCCGAAGTTCCTCCCGGAGCCGCGCCTTATACGACTCCATATCCTCATCGGAACGCCTGGAAGCCATCTCTTCGGCACTTTTTTGAATGATATCTCCTTCCGACACTTTCCGCAACATTTCAGCCTGCTCGTACGTCGCCACTCTGTCCGACAGTTCCGCAGCCTGGCCCTCAAGAGACAATATCCTCTCTCTCTACCCCATCAACATTCGTGTTATATTCGGATTTTTCGATATCATTCTGTGCGCTGTTTCTATATACAAATATAACTATTATTTACTTGACGACTAAATATTTACGTATATTTTCGAGCGCTTTTTAATACATTTTTTCGATAGCCTTAATAAGGCTTGGCTGATCCCCACAACCTCTCTCCGATCGCCATCTTTACGAACGTCGCATACGATATGACGCACTCGTTTTTCTCCTCATCAACCTCAATCTTGGGAAAACAAACACCGTCCAACATTCTCGTATACAATGTCAGGCCATGACCCTCACGATGCAAAAGCTTAAGGGTCCTGCGGTTCTTTCCTACGAACACATACACATCTTCCGGACTGAGCTGGCGACCTATCTCGGAATGGACGATGCCCGCCAGTCCCCTGAACGATTTCCGCATATCAACAGGACGGGAATACACCCTGTACTTCAGGCCGCCGCCCAACTGACACACCATCCTTCCCATCACTCTCCATACGCTTTTACGCAACTCATCAGCTCCTCCGCGTCGAGCATCCCCTGAGGCAACAATATTCGAACCCCATTAGGATACGACAATTCGATGCCGCTACTTTTGCCGGCATCGTTCGGATTCGCATCTGACAACACCACATCGGCGAACGCCGGTCTCCGGCCGCGTCTCACGACCGGACTTTGTTCCTGTTTCTTTCTCATCTTTTCCGTTTTTGTGCGAAGATATAACTCTTCAACGCTCACGTCAAGATGGGGTTGCGGGGACGGTTACGGTTCATCATCAGGAACATTGGCGTGGCATGCCACGAATAACACTGAATTTATAAGTGTCGGCAGGATATGGAAAAATCTCATATTTATTGATTGGGATTGAAGGATGGATCAATTAATAAATGGATGAGCGATTATTATTTGATTCGAAATTGTAAAATCGAAATATCGCTGTCACAATATGACTTTATTTACAATTTGTATGTTCTCATCTTCTTTATTGTGGCACAGCTGTTAAAATCGGCAAAATCAATTGATTGTTCTTTTATTGTAATTCGTTTTATGTCAGAAGTAAGAAGTGCAGACTTGATTGTTTCTGAAGTGTTTTCTGTTTTCCGAGTAAATTCCAAACCTTCAATAGTAAAATTATTCTTGTCAAAAGACAACAACTACATTTTTCTGTAATTTTCCTCCCATTTGTAAAGGTAAATACAACATCTTCCCAACCAAACAGCCCAAATTCAGGATCTCCGGATGGATCCGCCTTTTCAATTAATCCAAATACATATCCAGTAAATGAGCCACTTTTATCCGAAATCTCAAATTCGATTTCATCATACTCATTATCATACTCGATTTGAGCATAAGCCCCTTTTACTGTATTTGAAAAGCATTTTTCTGATTTAATGAATTCCTTTCCAACTACACCATTCAACGTCTCAATTATCAAATTCACATCTTGATTTGCCTGTGTTGATTTACTGGCTGTGATCCTCAATGCGTAAAGGTCACCGTCAATATTGACTTTCGGATGGAGATAGACCATCTTCTTGTTTGCGTCTATTGTGATTGTCGCGGATGGTATTCCGTTCATGGTGAGTTGGTACTTGCCGGAGTCAATCTTTTTTACACTGTATTTACCGCTTTCGTTGAAATAGGCCTCGCCATTGCTTTCATAGACATCCACCTGTACAGTGTTCTTGTCCAAACGTTTCAAAACCACCTTGATATCCTGATAGTTTTCGATGGTTTCATCTTTAAGCAGCAGTTTTCCGGAACCGATGTAAGTTCCCTCTACCTGCTTTGCCAAATCCGTCAAGATTCTCTTGGATTTTGAGGATCGAGATTTAGCCTTGCTTGAGTAAGACTCGGATTGTACGGATTCAACTTTTCGGCTGGATTCCGCAACATTCTCTTCCATGGGAACCGCTCTGCTTCCAATCTCTTTTTTGTAGCCGTTGTCCACAAACTTCTCGAATCTCAAATCCTGATTGGTGGATTGTCTAGGAAGGTATTCAAACAGACGTTCTCTCTGTTCTTCATTTTCCGCACATGATGTCATTAAAACTCCAGCACCCCCTCCTACCATACCAATAAGACCAGCTTCCATTAACGGAGCAATCCCCATATCTTCTCCATCTTCACCTGTAGCAATAGCTGCAACTCCTGTTACCATTGAAATAGCACTTCCGATTCCAAACAATGCGAATCCAGTCCCAGATAATAGTTTTGTTCCAAAGAAAGACTTATTTTTATAATCAAGCGCAAATGGAATTTTCTTATCAGAGTTCTTGTCTTGATACAAGAGATATGCATAATACACATCTCTAGGTATAGTGACTACTGATTTGCCTTCAGAACTTAAAGTTCCAATCTTATTCTTATCAGGAGTAAATATCTCGGTATCGGGTTCTCCGTATATGGTTATCTTCTGATATGTAGAACAAGACAAAGATATAGCAGTTAGTGCAATGGCACATAATATCTTACATATTGTATTCATTTTAACCACAATTATTGATAGTCAAACAAAAATCCATCCGATATGCTCTGCGTGGAAGATAATCTGTTGCTATTATTAAACGCAATAAACCACCATGGTTCATACAACGCATCAGGCTTGATTGTAAGAACCTTGCGAAGTGCATCGTTGACCCTACCATTCTTTTCGACAGGAACAACAACATGTGAATCAACATAAAAATTAGTGGTCAACTTGTCAAAGCTTCGTCCTTCGTCAATAGAGTACGTTATGCAAACACTAAATGTACAATATGAATCTGACTCGCTTATTACTGGTTTTGACGGAACATCTAGCCATTTCCCGATTTGTAGTTTTGTAACTTTGAACACTTTAGGAATTACATAATGGCTATGAGGTCCAATTGATATCTGACGTCTATCAGCTGTATATGTAGTATTTGTCGTAGACGATCCTGTTGTTCCTGCCTCTCCTACATTAACTCCATTGGCCAACGCTCCTATAGCGCCTTCTATTCCAAGAGCACTTGCTATAGAACCTAAATTGACAGAGGCACCGCTCGTTGATGAAGAAATCTCCGTAGTGGATGTTGTACGTATAGTAGGATCATAATATGACGTAGAGTAGCCATCGGAATTGACAAAAAAAGACATCGTTTGATCTATGATCATAATCTCAGATGTTTTATTGTATACAACAGGTACCAATTCGGCTTCTGATGATATGTAATATCCAATCATAATTTTAGCCTTATCGGGCACTGGATTCTCGTTCGTTGGTTGCACATGTCTGGTCTTCACTGATAAGTAAGTCACCCTTGTAGTTGTCAATTTGTCCGGAGTCCCGCACGCCGTAATTAAAGCTGAAGCGTAGAACAGCATTAATAAACTTATATACTTTTTCATTTCGAATTAGTTATCAATAATATCACAAGACTTTAAGAGACAAGATATATCTCACATGTCTCGAAATTAATCTCCCAGTTTCCACCTTCCACTTTCTCCCACTGGTATTTATCAGACATTGTATCCCACCATTTTTGGAATTTGGTGCTTGTCTCACCTAAATCCTTGACAAGACGCTCATATAAATCAGAATTATCAGCCGTCAAGATTTTCGCCAATTCGTTCAGCCCGTTCCGACGCTCAAATAGTTCCTTGATCTGGTTCTTTTCCTGCTCTGTAACAGAGCCTACAATCTTCTTAATCATATTCATTATTATTTCTTGATGATATCAAATGGGTCCAAATAACTGATTTCTGGGATGTCATGGCATCCAGATAAAACCTCTGAAGAACGCAAGGATTCCAACAACTGTTTCGAAGCATTACGTTCAAGGTGAGCGACAACACATTGTTCATGGCTCGGAGTGTTGACTTCCAGCGTTGTTTTACGATTAAGCCATACACAGCGACGGCATTGGTAAGCGTCACATTTCCGGCATATCGGAGCATGATCCAAGCGATATAGCTGTTGATTCTTTATGTCAAGACCAGTAATCAAATCTCCGACAGAATAGCCGTCAGATTCAATATAAAACGCTGGACAAACGTAAAACTTACCATCAGGAACAAGTGTAATGCTTTCACAGCCGGCATTGCAATTGTTCATGTCCTCCAGCAACATGCGGTCTGTCAATATATTCAATTGAACATATTTACCATTGACATACAGATCTTTGACATTCTCAAGCAGTTGTTCAAGAATATTCTTGTACGTGTCGAAATCTGATTCTGAGTATTTGTGTATATCGGTTATCACAACATTCAGACGTGGCGTTTCACTTATCGCAGTAACTAGACGTAAATAATTCTCAAACAAATCTTTCTTTGATGTCCGTATAACCACGGAAGCATCTTTGGATGAGATTCTATCCAAATCAGCCCATGACTGAGCAACAATAACGTCTGCATCTGTACCTTCATCCACTGGTTTGATTGTACTATGGTCAACAGTGTCAATCAATTCAAGATATTTTTCAGGCAAGGTATAGTCAGGAAAGACAAACTGAATCATGAGATTCTCCTTCATTGCCCAAATGATACCATTCTTGAGCACATCTAATGGCATCAGCTTACGTTCTGTCAGAGTATTGTTATAATGGCAAAAAGAGACAGACGTATCATCTAATTGAATCACTAAATATTTCAGCATGGCACTTAACAAGATTCTTTAAATTCAATATGTTTGTTGGCCTCATATTCCTCGCGTTTTCCCTCCATCTCAAGTTTTCGGAACAGTTTGTTCCAATAGTAGTTGTTGGCGCGGACACGAGCCTTGTGCATCTTACAGATCGCAGTCGATCGTTGGTAGATGGTAGAGGTATCAGCGGCATCATAGTTTTCTCCTTGACACCATGCACAGCCACTGGAGACCTCACAGTCAAGGCATTCCGGATTGGATTGCGTGCAACGGTCCAAAGTCAAGAAAGGACGTAGCTTATTCTTGTCTATCCCATCATGCACATTGCCGATCACCAAAGCTTTCTTGCTGCGAAGTGAGTACTGGGCGAAGCGAGTACAAGGGTAGAAATTACCCGCCGCGTCAATCGACAACATTCGCCCGGCACCGCACCAATTCTCATTCTCCAGTTCCCGATCCATCGGTTTTCCGATATGTTCACTGAAGAACGAACAGGTATAATCGCTATAATATTCATTTTCAATTATGGCATCGGCAAGAGACATCAACTGCTCCTCTAATCTGATGTCATCTCCTTCCTTCCAAACATCCTCGAATACGCAGTTGATGTTCACTTCATGGATTCCTAATGAATATAGATGCAGAACACTTTCCTTAATATATGGAATGTCGGCACTGCTGATTGTCACCTTTGTGCCACCATCAGGGAATTGTTTAAGCCACAAAGGAATATTACGAACCACATCATCATATGAACCTCGCTCAGGACCATTTCCTTTCCAGATACGATTAAGGTCGTGTTTTCTCCTTGTGCCATCTATCGTGATACCTATGGAAAGGTGATTTCGATTCTTTTTTATAAAGTGTTGCACTTTCCCACTGTCATAGTTGATACCATTTGTGGAAAAGGAAAACCTATAGGAATTGAACCAGTGGTGATTCCTACGGAACATTTCTGTCTTAATGTAATCGCAAATCCTGTCAATCAAGTCGATCTCAAGGAACGGCTCACCACCTATGAAATCCCAAATGACTGATTCCTCCCGAAACTCAGATTCATGTCCCAGAATATAATCAATTGCCTCCTTTGCCACATCCCAAGACATCCTCTCCTTATCATTCTTGCCGACAAGGTAACAATACTTGCATGCCAGTTGACAATCTTTTGTGACAATGAAAGTAATGGATTTTGCTAGCCCGGACTGCCAACCAGAATCATTTTTTCTAATACCATTTTTCATTCTATTTCGTTCCATTAACGCATGATGATTGACAATTACTTGAGCAAGCCCAAGTACACTGATGATAACACCTTAATGAACATGTCGTCGCACATCCTGAACACCCTGTACCTGCGCTAAGGTATGTGCATCCACCGCCACATGTATCATTGCAACGCCCATAGCAGTGATTGACACATGTCGCGGCACAATTGTAATTGCATTTTGTCTTACAGCCTTCAGAACAGTTTGACGCACAATTTGAACATCCTGAATTAGTTGAATTATTAGCGCAATTAGCCGTGCATCCATTATTACAGCTTGATGGGCTTGCTGTCCCATCAGTGACGGCTCTTACAGACATTGCCATCTCTTCAATATCACGCTTATACACTCTTAAAAAATAGTTGTCACCAGTGCCAATAGTCCATTCAACACTATACGCATTCGCACCGGCTGCTTCTATGTATGAGAATACACTTGTCCAATAGTAGCCAGGGGAAAACTCCCTCCCTTCCCCTCTACATCCTGCACCAGGTAAATAAATGCTATTTCCGTTTTTCTTCGATATAAATTGCAGACCTATGATTTTATGATACTCGTATCTTTTTATTACCGAATTGTTAATCAATTCTTCCCATTCTTGCTTTGTAGGTGTCCTCCACTTATTTCCACATTTTTGAGTAATTGAATCAAAACTAGACCCTGCTATGGAATCACCAGATCTATATCCTGCCCGCAACATCCTTGCGCGCAATTCTGTTGAATTTTTTCCAGAGGCGCCTGCCACAAATTCCAACCACTTGCCATATTCGTATGGGTAAGAGGCTCCATAATTGCACGTCGCCCATTTGACACTCAAACCCAAATCGACATATTCATAGCCATCTACAGTACCAGAAGCACCGGATATTTCATCTTTACCATTGCCATTCCCACTATTGCTCCCACCCTCATCATCCAATGCATGTAAAAGGTCGCTATCTTCTTTGACACAGGATATTAAAGAAGATAATACAGTCGCACCCATCAGGATTGGAAGAGTTTTTTGAACCGTTTTCTTGAAAAAGGCTCTCCTTGTTAATATATCTTCTTGACTTTTCATTTTGATGCGTTATTTATTCAAATGACTATAAATAATTGCCACTTTCAATTAGGATAAAATAACTTCAAGTAAAGTGAGCTATCGATTGTTTAATGTTTCGCATGAGTTCTTACAAGTATTGTCACATGTGTACTTACATCCAGTACATGCATTCTTGCATGAACCAGTGCAAGTGTACTTACATCCAGAACAAGTCGAATAACAACTACCTTTACATCCAGTAGGCACTTCATTGTTTTTTGCCAACACCGTGGTACTCGATAGAACAATTGTTCCCAAAATCGGAAGCACGGATCTAACCGCATTCTTAAAGAACTCTCTTCTTGATTGGAGTTCCTCTTTTTTGTTGTTCTTCTTCATTATTATAACATTTGTGGTTTATTTGTATTGTTTTATCATGGAGGTCATTAACTTAATAAAGATCCACCACCATAATATGACTGCATTAGTTATTGAATACGTCTCTTACGTTGAATAATCTGCAGGACAACTTTAAGAATAGACCTGAATTCCTTAGTTTAAGGTTTGAATCGCAGACATTGGCCAGTCCACGCTCATATGCCAATGCTATGCCTATCCCATTGTATTCAACGCCCATTTCTGCCAATACACCAAAATCAAGATTAGAGTTGAAGGTGTATTGATCAGTTTCGATGGTTGAAGTTGTATAGCCTGTAAGGCAACCGACTTTACCGAATAAGGAAAACTCTGAGAAATCTTTCTTATAACCTATTGGAGATAGCTTAAACGTTATGTAATGCATCGGAAAGGCAGCACTTCCTTTAAGAGAATATCCTAAAGAGAAATCCATAAAATAATCCTTAGGAATAAATAAGATGCTATTCTCAGCAATAAACTGAAATGTTAAGTCGACACCTAAACCAAACCGTCCTTTGGGTGTAACCTTGTCAGAAACAAAATTGGAGAAGCCTCCGGCTACTGATGGGACAAAATCAATCAATAAACTCTTAAGCAAAGAATTATCATTGTCAACGGTTACATTCTGGATTTCTGGCTGGGATGCTTCGTCCATCTGACTTATTTCCGAAATGCTTTCTTTTTCATGCACTTCGTACTCTGCGACATCTTCCTTGACTTCAATTTTCTTTATATATTTAGATGACACATAAGCCATTCTCCCTTTATATTCAATTTTAGCCCATGAGTCTGTTATAGACAAAATATCAATTACGTCATTAGGATATAATGAGCCTATAACAGATGATTTAGCATCAGGTTTACTACGCACATTCAATCTGGTAGTTGAGATGACTTCATATTTCTCTCGTACATTAGCATGTGACAGACGTCTCGTTGAAGATGCTTCTTCAGTGCTTTTATTGTTTCGGCTAACTTCTGGCTCAACGTTCGCCTTATCGCCTTGTTCGCTTTTCAAATCTTTTGTACTGCTCATAGGCAGCCGCAATTCCATACCTACAAAAATAAACTGCACTGCTTTGGGGTTTAACTCAAGAATCTTAGCCTCTGGTATTCCGTATGTTTTTGATATCGAAGATATTGTCTCTCCTCGCTTGACTACATGATTAATAAATTCCTGAGCATGAACATTGATACATATACTCATGAGAAAAGCGAAAAGAAGGTAACGTTGCGTTATCATTATAATTTTTATATTAGTTCAACCTTTTAATCTGTTTGAATAATTAGATAACTTGATATACTCCAGAAAGATGTTGAGTTGGTTATAGACAGACAGTATACACCTTTGTTGACAGATTCAAGAATATAAGAGTTTTTGGGCATATTGGTCAAAACCCGAGGTTTTTTGGCCTCAAATGTCAATTCTGTACATTGGCGAATGTCTACTCTTTGGAAATATCTATTGTCAAACTCTCTTTCATTCAATAGTTTGTTACCTTTCAAGAGGGCTTTCTTTGTTGTGATACCTTTTTCGGCAAGATCCTTTTTAGAAGCAATTAGAATATAGCAATTGTTCATCATTTCATCCTGCCGAGCGATTACGTTCTTTTGTTCCTCAATCCTATCAGTCTGGTTGTTGATTGTTTCCTCCTGTAATGCAATTGTAGCTTGCTGATTCTCGACCTCCTTTCTGAGCTTATAGATGTCACGATTCTTCTTGGTCAGTTCATTCCTTAGCTTCGCGATTTGGATATCCTTTTTCTCAAGTTCGCCTCTGAGGTTCGCAACCAAAACCTGCATGCTCTTTTGCTTATCATCTCTTGTGTTAAGAATTGAATCCAGCTCATCTATCTTTCTTTGCTGGTGTCTAAGCACATGCTCAAAGCGATCCAAATCTTGTAATGTTTTGGACCTAACATATTTCACCTCTTGAGTTGGAGCCAAAAAAAGCACGCCTTCCTCTAAGGTTATGGAATCAAGCACACTATTAATAGTGTCAATCATAGCGACAATAGAGTTCAAATTCTTAGTCTGAGCCTCATTCTCAATCTTCAAGGAATCCCTTTCCTCTACTAATCTTTTGTATTTACTGCCTGATTGGCCGCATGATGCAAAACCAAGGATTGTGATTATAAGTGTCACGTAACGGTAACTGTGCATACAATAAAAGTAATATTAAACGCCAATATTTATCGATTAATATATAGAATAACCTTTTCCGCCACAATGCCCACATGTCACGTGGGCATGTCCCCAAGATCGTAGAAAATATTCACCGCACTCACTGCATCTGACTTTATAATCAGGCTGTCCAAACATCGGCGGTTTTGTTTCTATGACAACTCGCCCTATACCATTACACCAAAGGCACTTATGCTTTGTCCGTTGTTCTCTTTTTGTCCGATTATTGTGATTCTCATCATTATTTGAGATACTATTATTTGTATGATAATCAGTGAATGAAGATGTAATTGGGAAATATGAAGGAGAACTATCGTAATTGTCATGGCTCTTTTTATCTTTGATTAACGAGCATGTGGTGACATTCGTAGGTGCAGATGCTCGTTTATAAACATATGTATCGCCATTCTCAGTTTTAACGTTCAATGCACTATAATCACTTTTGAATAGAAACACAGAATGATTTCCCCAATAACTACCACCAACATATGCCTTTACTCCGTTTTCTGAATACTTATAATCAAGTCGACCATGTTCTACAGAAAACCCACTTTTATCAGATTCATAACATGCCTTATCCGTAAAAGTGATGAACTGCCCTCCAGTGACATCCTGATTTATAATGTCATTATGGACTCTTTTAGTCAATTTATAGTAATAGGTTTCCTGCGAGTACATATTAGATATAGATAGTATGCAAGATAATATTGTCAATAATTTCTTCATAAGCACTTTAATCCAAAAAATCCATGTTTGGTTTTAAAGAATTGACATCGACTAATTTATAATAATCGCGATTTTCAGAATCAGATGTACTCCAAATAATTAGCTCTTGACGATCCTTTGAAAAAGTCCAACATTTAGATCCCCATGAAAGTTTACTCCAATAATTGCCTGCTCCATAATCATATATATTACCTGTATGACAAGCACGTGCTGTTGCATTTCTATAGGTATGTTTAGATGCTGAATAGTCAGGACAATATTGAATAAGAGTAACAGTGGCTTGAGCAGGTCCCCATGTTGGCAAATTCGTAGGTCTGGTTTTGTATCTATTGTATGACTCCGCTAAATTTTTAATTGCTCTATCCGCATAGTAATCTGGATCCTCCAACAGATGTTGCTTCACCCTTTGTAAACTACTTTCTGTTGTGTACCCCATCATTTCATTTTGAAAATTCACGAAATAAAACATTCTTCTACCGCTAAGCTTTGAACTTATACCATCATTAACAGTTTTCTCATACTGATAACAGTACACACGTACGCTGCTATAAAATTGAGCATTAGCTGCATTGGTAAGAGCTATCATCAGAAATGATAACAATATGAGTCTTTTTGTTTTCATTGTTATTGGTATTATATGATACTTCCATAAAAGGTGGATTTAATTATATCCTCACAACCCACAGTCAGAATTGCAATTATTATTGCAATTGATATTAATGCTAATCGTCGCATACAACTAATGTCCTAAATTCGTGTCGGGCACAACTTCTAAATCTAATCTTTAGTTATAATTTTTATCCATTCACCACCAAACACAACGAAAGTGTGGAGTTCCACGTTCTTTCAATTGAAGGTTCTGACAAAACCCGAATAAGAAGAACGAATGGAACTCCACACCTATGTATGAAACGAGTCGCTTGTGGGATGCGCCAAAAGGCGTGCCGCTGCGGCATGGGTTGATACACAAGAAAAGAGTGCTGTTCGTGGGTTCCTTATTCGTTGGAAAACTGTCAGATTTTCAATTGAGAACCGCGTGATCGCACATTACGTATTTTACGCCGAATCACTCCGACCACGCAAAGTTAACAAAAACTTTGGTTCACTCAAAACAGCACTCTGGATTTTTTGCATATTCGTTTCTTCCATTTGGATTGTCATGTAGTTAGATGTTTGACGAAGGCTTGATCTATCAGTGTCGGACTGAATTATGAGTTTTTTTTTGATCACATAGGCGTTGCCATGGTAGAAAAACCGGCTTTTCCTTTCAATCCGTATCCATTCATCGTTGAATTTTATATACTTGTCACCTTTGCTTAACCACACGGAGTAGGTACCTTTGTGATGTCCGGATTCCGTGTAGATCTCGACGGTCATACCTGTCCGCATATAGTTGTCGCTACAATACGCACATGACGGATCAGTCATGTATGAAATATTCTCGGAGTCAATCTGTTTGTCGTGGTTCGCGATGTTACCGGAAATTTGGGCACCTGCAAAATTGCATAGCAGGATTAAGCAGAGAATCAAGCAATTGGTCTTTTTCATGCATCACACCCTTATTCCGTGTCGGGTACAACTGTTAAAAAGTATTGTCATCAGTTACTTTCACTTCAACCAACAACGAAAGTGTGGAGTTCCACGTTCTTTCAATTGAAGGTTCTGACAAAACCCGAATAAGAAGAACGAATGGAACTCCACACTGTGTATTGGTGTCTGCCGTGCGGTGGCTGTGCGCCAAAAGGGCGTGCCTGTGCGGGCAGGTGCTGATACACAAGAAAAGAGTGCTGTTCGTGAGTCCCTTATTCGTTGGAAAACTGTCAGATTTTCAATTGAGGGCCGCGTGATCGCACATTTCGTATTTTGCGTCGGATCGCTCCGACAACGCAAATTTAAGAAAATCTTTGATTCACGCAAACAGCACTCGGATAATTCTTGTGTCAGCGTTTCGTCCATGTTCAATCCTTTCGGATCGTCACTTATATTGATGGACGAAATGAGTCTGTTCTATCTCCTAATGTGAAAAAATATATGAAGATTCGAGGAGGAACGGTGTCAATCCTCCTCAATGATGTTCTCCGGCTCCCAGATGCGGTCCATAATGTCCAGAGCGACGGTGATTCCGGACTCTGCCGCCGAGGAGAGGAGATCGTAATAGAGGGTTTTGTCATCGATAAACTCTTCGGGGTCGTTGTTCGTCGCGGCGGAGCCTATCCATTCCCAGGCATATTCATTCCCTGGGACGAGGGCACCACATTCGATCCCTTCCAGAAGGATATTCTTGTATAGTCCCATACGGGTGATCAGGCCGGTGTTCCAATCATTGCTGGCGGCCAGCAGAGCCTTCATAGGGTACAGTTCGATGTCGCCGTCCGCAATGGCCGCGTTGATTTGTTCGAGTACTTTCCGCTCGGATTCTGTTGTGGAACTGAAATCGCCATCGCCATGCTTCTTCGCGATGCTTTCCAATAGGTCAAATGTGGAATCAGGCAGCATATCAAGTGGTAAATATTTTTGTTATACGAATAAACATATTTGTTTTATTGACTGCAAGCATTGACTTTACCGCACTCTAGAAAAGAATGAGAGGAAATAGAGACATTAATGGGCCTGTAGTCTTTCGCGGTGGCCGTGAACGGGTTCCGCACAAAGGTTTGAGGGTTCATCGCGATGAGCGGGAACCAGCTTCCCTGAATCTGTATCATCAAAGAATGGCCTGGAAGGAAGTAATGATCTATATCGCACATCGTGAAGTCCACGCTGACGACTTTTCCTGCCTTAACAGCCTTTGCCTTGCTGAATCCGTCACGGTAACGGAGCGGCATCACATCACCTCTGACAAGCATCTGATAACCATCGGGGCGGACATCAATCAACTTGACGACAATGTCCGCATCCATATTCTTTGAATATGCCCCGTCCGGCAGGTCGAGCCTCAATTCCATGTGCGTCTTTACCGGACCAGCAAGATGCAACGTGTCTGAAAGTACATTTCCTGAATATGTAAGGACATCCTCCCGTGCTGACGCGAAACTCTGATCGGCCGTCATGTAGGCGCGGTCACGTCCATTGGATTTTACATCCATATACGGGACAGGGTTCGTTGGATCTGACGTGAATGTCCTGAAAACCAGCACGTCAGGCAATCCTGACATATTCAAGGAATCAGCACCTGAAAAGAATATTCTGATAGGCTCCGCATCTGACGGAGGCCATGAGGAATATGTCTTCCAAAGTGTCGAAGATGGTACACCTTCCATTTTTGATTTCAGAGTCTCACCGGATGGTAGAATATTCACCCTCGCAGGCATATTCCCTTTTCCTTCAAGGTAATATGTAAAGAAAGGATACTCAATATCATCCAAGTAATATTCCCCGGACGCCTCTCCGAACCACGCTCCGGAAAGGTGATTCGCCTTGCGGTTCTTCCATCCCCCGTGGTACCACGGCCCCACGGCCAGATAAAGGTTGCATTCCGGAGACAATCCGCGGATCTCGTTGTAGGTCTCGAACGCGCCGTAGCAGTCCTCGGCATCGTAGAAACCACCGGTGACAAGAACCGCAGGCTTGATGTCCTTCAGATGCCGGCCGGGATTCCGGTCTTTCCAGAATCTGTCGTAATCCGGATGTGAGACCATGCTGTTCCAGAACGCCAAGGTGTCGCCGAAGTACGCCGAAAGGTCGGCCATCGGCCTGCCAAGGAAATATTCATAGAGATCGGTGTCGATATTCACCAATTTAGACAGGCCTTTAGTCGAAGGTGCTTTCCGCGTTCTGTACATCGACGAGCCGAAACGGTAGCAGTCCGCAAGGCAGAGCGCGCCATTGTGGTGGGCATCATCCCCCATGAACCAATCGGTGACAGGTGCTTGCGGCGAGACAGCCTTGATCGCGGGATGGCGGGAAAGGGCAGCCATCGTGGCGTAAAAGCCAGGATACGAGGTTCCTTTCACACCGATGTTTCCGTTGCTGTCAGTGTTGGCAAGGAGCCATTCTATCGTGTCGTAAGTGTCCGTGGCTTCGTCAACAATGCACCCTTTCGCCGTACCTCCAGCCATGCCGCTGAGATGCGGACGGATGTTCTCGAAATCTCCTTCACTCAGGAAGGTGCCACGGACATTCTGCAAGACAATAACATAGCCATCCGCGGCGTAGTTGAGCAAGTCATCCCAGATGCCGGATGAATATGTCTGTTTGCCTGGCAGAGGTTCCTCCCCCGCCTCAAATCCGTAAGGTTTGAGCGAATAGGGAGTGCGGACAAGCATCACAGGCTTTGCTTTGGCCTCCGAAACAGGTTCATAGACAGCCGTGTAGAGCCGAGCGCCATCCCGCATCGGGATCATCACTTCCCTCTTGGTGTAGTTGTCCTTGAGCCATCCAGCAGTGACATTCTTCCCGTTCTGCGCCATAAGGCAGACGGAAAATACTATTATAATGATTGTGGTGAAAATCTTACGCATACTCGTTGATATCAAATAAACTTTCCGGTAACGCTTTCATTTGAGCGGCGAATCTGTTCAGGTGTTCCCGTGGCGACAATCCGGCCGCCTTCCGAGCCGCCACCCGGTCCCATGTCGATGATGTAGTCGGCATTGCGGATGACATCCAAATCGTGTTCTATGACTATGACGGTGGCACCGTGGTCGATGAGGCTTTGGAAGACATTAAGAAGGGTCATGACATCGGATGGATGAAGGCCTATGGTCGGTTCGTCGAACACAAAGACAGAGTCGCTCTGTCCCCTGCCCATCTCGCTGGCCAGTTTAAGTCGCTGAGCCTCACCGCCGGACAGGCTCGGTGTCTCCTCTCCCAAGGTCAGATAGCCAAGGCCGAGATCACGCAGGACTCTGAGACGCTGACTGATGAGTTTCAAATCAGCGCAAGCGTCAAGGGCGGAATTGATGTCCATATCCATCAGCTCTGGAAGCGAATGGAACTCTCCTGCCGCATTCTCCCTCCGGATGCTTCCCGCCGCTTTTGAATATCTTGACCCACGGCAGTCGGGGCACGGAATGTCCACATCCGGAAGGAACTGCACGTCAAGGCTTATCACACCTGTGCCGTCACAGGTCGGGCAACGGAGCTTGCCGGTATTGTAGGAGAAATCCCCGTCCTTGTAGCCGTGCTTTTTCGCGTCCGGAGTCTTGGCGAAGACTTTCCTTAACTCATCGTGCACGTTGGCATAAGTCGCCACCGTAGAGCGAACGTTAATGCCTATCGGTGAAGCATCTATGAGTTTCACCTGACGTATTCCTTCAGCGTCTATAGACTTCACGTGGCATGGCAGATCGTGCCCTGCCATCTTCGCCTGAAGCGCTGGAATAAGACTTTCAAGCACCATCGTGGTCTTGCCGGAGCCGGATACACCTGTGACAACCGTCAGCCTCCCTTTCGGGATCTCCACCTTCAGCGGCTTGACCGTGTGGATAGCATCAGTTGTTATCGTTATCTTGCCATCAATGAATATGTCAGAGTCTTTTATCTGTTGTCTTACCTTAAGAGGATTCTTGCCAGAAAGGAAAGGGCCTATCCTTGAATATTCATTGGCCTCGATGTCGCCTATCGTGCCCTGAGCTATCACTGTACCGCCGCTTGAGCCGGCACCGGGCCCCATCTCGATCATCCAGTCGGATTTCGTGAGGATCTGCGTGTCGTGGTCAACCAGAATGACGGAGTTCCCGTCCGCTATCAGGTCTTCCATCACGCCGCATAGGCCGATTATGTTCGATGGATGCAGACCGATCGAAGGTTCGTCCAGAACATACAGGACTCCCGTCGTTCGATTTCTTACGGCTCTGGCCAGCTGCATTCTCTGACGTTCTCCGGTCGATAGAGTAGCCGCCGAGCGATCCAGTGACAGATAGCCTATTCCCAAATCCATCAGGCGTTTGGCGGTGTCGAGAAAGGACTCGCAGATGCTTTCGGCCATGGGCCTCATCTCCTCCGGAAGCGAAGCCGGAACACCTTTGACCCATTCCACGATCTCGGTGAGGGTCATCGTGCAGGCCTCTGTCAATGATATTCCCCTAAGCCTTGGTGCCCTTGCCGCATCAGAAAGCCTTGTGCCTCCGCAGTCCGGGCAAACGTCAAGCCTCAGGAACTTCTCGACACGCTTCATCCCCTTCTCGTCCTTGACCTTGGCAAGTGCGTTCTCCACCGTGTAGGTCGCGTTATAGAATGTGAAATCCAGTTCGGCGGCATCATTGGAATTCTTCGCCTTGTAGAGAATGTGCTTTTTTTCAGCCGGCCCGTGAAGGACGATGTCCTTCTCCTTGGCAGTCAAGTCCTTGAAAGGCACATCCGTGCGTACGCCCATGGCCCGGCAGACATCCTTCATCAACGACCACATCAAAGTGTTCCACGGAGCCACAGCCCCATCATCAATCGTCAGGTTCTCGTCCGGAATCAGAGTGGATTCATCTACCGTCCTGACCGTACCCGTACCGTCACATTTACGGCAGGCCCCCTGACTGTTGAAAGACAGTTCCTCAGCTGACGGAGCGTAGAAAAGTTCTCCGCACACAGGGCAGACAAGCTCTTTTCCGGCAGCCACAAGCAAAGATGGTTCGACATAGTGCCCGTTCGGACATCTATGGCTTGCCAGCCTTGAGAACATAAGCCTAAGGCTGTTAAGGAGTTCCGTCCCCGTACCGAAAGTACTGCGTATGCCCGGAATCCCCGGTCTTTGATGAAGCGCGAGAGCCGCAGGGACATAAAGGACCTCGTCCACGTCAGCCTTCGCAGCCTGCGTCATCCTCCTTCTCGTATAGGTCGAAAGTGACTCAAGGTAACGCCTTGATCCTTCTGAATATAGCACCCCTAACGCCAGCGATGACTTCCCGGACCCAGACACCCCGGCGATCCCCACGATCTTCCCCAGCGGAATGTCCACATCCACATTCTTCAGGTTGTGCACCCTAGCGCCACGCACCAAAATTCTGTCCGGTTGATTCTTATTCATGGTCAATGAATATCTTGGTGAGTTCCTCGAAAGAGTCAAGGCGGGTGATGTTCGGATGCTCAAACTCTTCCGTCACCTCGTGCCGCCACATGGTGTGAAAAGGAATATGTATGCCGTAGCCCCCGATCTCGATTATCGGCTGGATGTCGGACTTGAAGGAGTTACCGACCACAGCGATCTGTGACGGTGCGACCTGCTCCACATTGCAGATGTCAAGATATTCCTTGATTCCCTTTTTGGTGACGACGATAACCCGGTAGAAGTATTTGTCAAGCCCAGAGCGTTTGATTTTGTTCTGCTGATCCAGCATATCCCCTTTTGTCATCAGTATCAAGCGGTAACGACCGGTCTTGTCCAGAGCGTCAAGCGTCCGCGCCACCCCCGGAAGCGGTGTCGCAGGAAGGCTGAGCAGCGATTTCGCGCTCAATAATATTCGTGAAAGATTCTCGCCCGGCACCTTGCTGTCAGACACCCTCAAAGCCGTCTCCATCATCGAGATGCAGACCGCCTTCGCCCCGTACCCCAGCACAGGCATATTCGCAGATTCCGTCTTGTACAACGCATCCGACAGTTCCTCCGCCGTCCCATATTCCTTCAACTCCTCCGTGAATACCTCCTCCGCCCTGTCGAAGTACGTCTGGTTGTCCCACAGCGTGTCATCCGCATCGAAGATTATAACCTTGACTTTATCTTTCATCATTCCTCATATTTTGGTCTCAAAATTAGCGAAAAGAATCCTAACCGCAATCTACCTGTAATCCGATTCCGCCCAGAGATTCCAAGGCTTTTCAGGAACATAGTACTCTTTGATGCCGTAGTCGATGTTGGCCTTGCGGGTCTGGCTCAGCTGGTGACGGCGGTGGATGCGGTACGTCCTTCCGTCTTTGATGAAGTAAGCACCCGTCTGGTGGAAACGGAACGGAACCTCTTTGGCGACGCATTGCGAACGCAGATTCAGAATCCAATCGAAATCACAAGGCCTCGCCCCCACTCCGGACTCTCCGCTCACACTTACCTCCTCGATCGTGTCATCCAGCCATCGTGAGATGTCCATCCGCTCAAGCATCGGCGCCACAATGATCGACTTATGCCTTATCGGAAGTTCCTTGAATATGGGAAGCCGACGCTCGGCCATAGCCTGGTTCTCCACCGTGCAGCCGATGATGACATTCTCGTACCCGTCGCCCCAGTCCGGAGGCAGACACCGTTCCAGACGGTCAATCCGTTTTGTAAAGAAATAGAACATACAGTCGCTCCGAAAGCGCATCATTTCCCAACATTCCGGCCTCCACGGATCCGCGTCCTCCAGCAGATAATCCGAAGTGAAGCACGTGAAGACAATCTTGCCGGAAGGAATCTTGAAAGTCTTGTCCCGTTTCCTTTTGACCGGCAGATTGAACGCCGCCGTCTTGCGCGCGAGGTTGCTTGCGATCTCGCTCCCGTACATCTCGTCCTGCCGATAGACATAACAGAACCTGCAGCCCGGACTCACCTTAGTGCACCCGTGCCACGGATTCCAATCCGCGAATATGCTCCACTCCTCCGCCATTAATGAATATACCAGTTTACCTGCTGTCTTGTTTCAAAACTCTCGTCATTCACGCAAACGACCAAAGGCCCGTGTCCGTTTCAGACCAGTGGCCTAAAACGATGTTAATTTAGTAATAAATTCTGAGAATGAGGCGTTTTATCTTCATTTTTGCCTCAAGATAAAAGATATGGGGACGATACAACGGTTGCGAACAATACAGTAAGGGTCCACCAAACTATAGCTTCTCCTCCTGCCCGGTCTTCATTCCACGGAGGTCACAATCATAATTCTGACGGAACTCTTTCTTCGCTTTTTCCATTTTGAGGTCGGATTTGTGGGCTGGAAAGGATTGGGCTACAATTCTGGCACGTATGTCATCGTTTGCCGGATGCCTGAACAAAGGCTTGCTCAAAGTCGCGCGTAATTGGGCGATTGCGTGCTCAATGTCAGTTCCTTTTAACTCAACAAATATCTCCGACCAATTCTCAGGAATCCGACCTTCCTGCGTACGCCTTACAAGCACAAGCTTATCACACCTTAGGCCATCTTTGACAATATAACCGTCAACGGCATATACCACGGAGTCTTGTCCTTCGGCAGTTGCCAAGGCATAGCGTTTTCCCTTTTCGCAAACAGCTACCTTAGAACGGAATTGAAGATTCTGTTCCGGCACAAATCCGTCAACAGTCAAACGGTTAAAAGTTGATGAATATTCTCTCTCGCCTCGTTTCATACTTCTCCATATAGAATATTGTTCAATTTACTGATTTTGTCATCTACCCAATCAGAGACACCGTCCAAATCATTTCCAGTGAGCATCGGGATCTCGTTGTCCAATATATTGCGGAACACTCCATCATCTCCTATGAAATAACCGGAAACGGAAGATGACGGCATAATATATTCATCCTCAATCTCTGCCTGCCCTACTTTCTCTGACACTACAGCCGCCAGCAACAGAACATTGACGACTGAAAGGATGTAAGGGCTATGGGATGTCATCATCACGAAACTGCTCTCTGAACCTTTATCCAATGCCATTTTCAGAGAACGGATAATGCTCAACACAATCAAGCGTTGTGATTCGGGGTAGAGATTTTGCTCTGGTTCCTCAATGAATACTTGAGCGGACTGATACTCCAACCTTCTTGATGCCAACCCATTGTCTGTTTCGTTGATCGAATTGCGCTCCACCATAGATAATGGAGCGTTTTTGCCAACCTGACTCATCATATAGTTAGCCATCACTTCCAACGGCATAACTGACTGCACTCCGCTTGAAGCATAGAAAGCCGGGGACTCTACACCATCTTCCCTCACAATCATATCCACTCCGGACCTGTTGACATAGCTAAAGCCACCGGTAACTGACAAAGGATATGGATGTTCAGCGGTGTAAGGAGATTTGGCCTCATCCCACTCATAAATGAAATTGAAAAGGACATCCCGATCAGTGGCCTTATAGGCTCGATCAACATTTTGTATGGCGGAAATCAAATTACGTTCAGCAGGGATATAGCACAGCTTGCTGTTGAAACGCCCTTGGGCAAAGTTGTTTTTCCGTAATATTTTTGGGTTTCCACTTTTGCCGACATATTCAATCTGTATAGCGTCCCCGTCATACTTTATCAAAGTGTCATCACGGAAATATTCATCATTCAATCTGTTGAACTGCTTCAACTCCTTGACGAACCGGTTATAGTGGGTATATTGACTGATCAAATCATCGGTTGATACCATAATTCTTTTTTCCACCCAACGACAATAACTGAGCACTTTCATAAAGGTACTCTTACCTGAACTCTGCCGCCCCATCAACAGCATAAACGGTGTGAGTTCTATAGTCGTGGAATCCTCAATGGGACCGAATCCTTTGATATGCAATGTCGCCATATCGTTTTCAATGTTAATGTACTTAACCACAAAAATACTGAAATAGCCTTGCAATTCCAAAAGGTTAAAAAAAACACTCGTTCGGCAGAGTCAAAACCACACGTTCGTCCGCCAAAACGGCCATTCCCCGGACAAGCCGCACTATATCACTGGTTTGTCCGGGGAATACGGCTTTCTCCGGACAAACATAACTCAATTGCATAAAGGATGGAAAAAACTATCTCCTCGGAATTTTTTACAAAAAGCTTTCAGGCGATAGGCCTTTTCAAGGCATCAGGTGGCGTATTGGGATGAATTGCGAACGACTTGGAGGTTTACTTTTTCAGCATCAAGCACAACTGGGGACGTTCTGTGGCATATAGGGCTGAAAGTGTTTTGTAAGGATATTTTCTGGTCGCTTCGACAAGCTCTGCGACCAGGTATTATTCTATGGTATTCAGCAGATCACAATCGTTCAGGCGATCGAAATCTGATTTAAACAAGCGATCTTGAATGATTCGGTACTTTTCAAATTCGGATTCAGCAAAACTTTTGGCAAATTTCGCAGTAATCTTTCCGGCATCGTTCAATATAGCATCACCACCAGCTTCAAGGATTATGTCTATGCGTTTAGCCCAGTCTTCCATAGTCATCGGAATATGCCTGTCTGCCATTCTCTCGGCCATATCCAAAACGGAGTTGACCAATTTTCCCATATCTTCCAATTCCACACCATTCAGGTAATTCTTCGCTATACTGACATCTGATTTCACAATCTTTCCATCCGGAGCATTCTCCCAGGTCGTCAAACCCATATGTTCCTTACCTGCATCAGCTCTTTCCACAATCAGTTCTGCGGCGGTGTGGCCGTGAACGGCAAAGTGAATTTTATTCTGTACCTTTTTGTAGAACAATCTTGTTGTGGGCGCGTCACGGTTATAGTCAACAGCTGTGGCGTAAATGTCGGTCAGTTTCTGGTAGAATCTTCTCTCACTCAACCGAATCTCACGAATCTCTGCAAGCAGATGTTCAAAGTAGTCTTCTCCGATGAAGGTTCCATTTTCCATCCGCTTTTTATCCACAACATAGCCTCGAATTGTGAACTGTCGCAAAACACTTGTGCACCACTGACGAAACTGTGTGGCTCGGATAGAATTGACACGGTAGCCTACCGAAATAATCGCATCAAGATTGTAAAATTTCGTCATATACATTTTACCATCCGCCGCAGTTGCCGAGATTTTCTCGGTAACTGAACCTTCTTCAAGTTCACCAGATTTAAAGATATTCTTCAGGTGCAAGCCAATATTATCAGACGAGCAGTCAAATAGCATCGACATTGCTTTCTGAGTCGCCCATATACTTTCATTCTTATATAGCACCTGAATACCTTCCTCCTTCCCTTCCGCTATGAAGGTGAGAAATTCAGCCGTGCTGTTCCGCACTAAAACATTCTTCATCATCTATCTTTCTTTCAACAACTTAATCATATCTTCACAAAAATAATGAATAGTCCCGGCAAATACAAGTCACTTGACCTCCAGGTTGTGCGGGACGGCAGCGGCGTTGGCGCGGTAATGCGGGGCGTAGAGGGATTCGATTTCGGGGACGGGAGCCTGGAAGGTGCCGGTCTGGGTCACAAAGAAGTCTTCGGTGACGGTGGTCTGGCCTTCGGGGTAGGTGTCGAAATAGAAGACGGTACGGTCGGGCTTCACGTCACGATAACCACACGGAGAGACACGGTACCAGCCGTCAACAGTCAGCGGGGTGAGAGACAGATTGTAGATCCCAGACAACTGGTCAACTGGAATCAGAGACGCCTCACGGGGTGCGGTCAGACGGATGAAACTTCGGTTCTCGGAGTTCTGGACGGTATAGACGGCACGGATGCGGTCTCCCCTACGGACGGTGTCGCCTTGGCCAACCTCATTGTCTCCAATAAAATAACGCTTTTCAAGGGAGAAGCCGTTACCGGAGGCCTTCACATCAGCAAGAGGCTTCAGCACACGCTGGGTCAGGGTCACGACACTGGTGTTCAGCAAGTCGGTGCTACCCTTTCCGACTGAACACAGGGCGTTCACAAAGGCTGGATCCGTGTCCCAGTTCTGGGTTTCTTTCTGTAATATCAGCCACAGGCGGACTCCATCGGCGATCTCGGCGGCTTTCTGACCGGTGACTTGATCAGAATGTGAGGAAGCATATTCAGAAAGCACATCGGAGATGAGCGAGTGGGCATAGGCTTCGTTTTCCAGCAGTCCTCTGAACGGCATCACAGCGTTCGGGTAGTAGAAGCCGCCACCATCGTGCCTGACGGCATATTCAAGGATGGAGAGGATGTCCTCGTCCATTGATCTGCGGAGCGCGGCATCGACATTGAAACGCTCGCCCCAAGCGCGAGCCAAGGATATTCCTTCTTCGGAGCCGATCAGATTGCTGAGGGTACGGACACGTCTTGCCTTCGCACCTGGCTGACCATCAATGAAATCGAAGCGGTTGGAAGGCGAAAGGCAGATGCGGGCATATTTCCGGAAAGAGGAGAGTCGGGAGCGGTACTCCTTGCGCTGCGACTTGTCCATCCGCACCTTGAACCAGACCGATGGGAAGTTCGAGCGGACGAGCATATAAGTGTCGTTCGACAGGCCGCCGAACCAGCGCGGGAAGCCCAGGAACTGAGTGGAATCCAGATACTCGACAGAAGATGTCAGATCAGGAATATTCCCGCCCAGGCTTCTCACCAAAGCCATCCGATCCAGCACCGTGGCGGTGACTGACTGTGAGGAACGCATACCTTCGAACCAGCCGAAACCGCCGTCGGAGTTCCTGCACGCAAGGATTCTGCCCAGCAGCGAAGTGTCGCGCTCCGACTTGAATGATTTGAAGCAATATGCCTCTGTAAGTGACAGTACATCATTGGCTGACGGCTCAGACTTCTGTGTCGCGGCCTCTTCGATCATCCTGCCGATCGAGATCTCTTCACAGACAGCACCGGCAGAGGAGACGTTCACAAAACGGCTTCTGAGCGATTCCAGCAACTTATCCTTGTCAGTTCCCGGCAAGGCTATGGCCGAATGGGACTCGGTGATGACCTGACTCGCATCGTGAACCGGAACACCGAACTGGACAGCGTCACTGAATGATTTTGAGGCGAATATGACCTTGAAAGTCAGTGAGTCGATGTCGTGAGGCACATCAACCGGGAAAGACACGACCGATTGTTCACGACCGTTCACCGTCACTGGAACTTTCAGCGAGTCAATGGCTTCGCCGCTTCTTGAATATTCAAGGATCTTCATCTCGCCCTCTATCACCGCGTCTGAATTGCCGACGGTGGTTGCCGTCAATGTCCATTCGTCTCCAGAGTAAAGATACCTCGGAGCGTTGACGGAGACTTTTACAGGCACGGTCACGGTGAAGTCCCTTGTCAATGTGCCGTTGTGCATCGCCTTGTCATGAGCGAAGAACAAAACGTGATAGGTCGAGAGTTTATCAGATGTCTTAAACGTAAATTTGACCTCGTTGTTTTCCGGATAGAGGAACGGCTCAAAGGCCAAAGATTCTGAGAATATCTTTCTGACAGCCACGGATGTGAAATCATAATCAGCGGCGGCAGAAGCACTTGACTCAGATTTCTCATAATTGCGTCCCGAATCATTGGAACGGTTCTTACGACGCCGTGCCGATTTGGAGGCGACTCCGTAACCAATCACCATCACCTCATCAAGCAGTGACTCGTCTTCCTCAAGGACGATATTCATTTCCGAAGTTCCTCGCAATGTCACACTCCGGTAGCCAATGTAACTGATGGTTATCAGCGTTCCCGGACTTGCGTCAAGTGAGAAAATCCCGTCAAGGTTAGCTGATGTGCCATAGGAGGTACCGTCCACGATGACTGACGCTCCGATCAGCGGATCCCCGTTCGCATCCGTCACGATGCCGTTTATTCCGGAAGAAAATCCTTTGCCGATGTTGCGTAAAGACTTGTTCGTGATATATCCGCAGGCGATATCCATCTGGACATTTGAAACGACATTAGGTTCAAGCCTTACCGGATTCCATAGCTCCTTTCGGACCGCATCAAGACTCTTGTCATAAATCGCCGCGAGACCTTCGATGCCATCCGGGACGCGGACCTTGACGGTATATTCAGTGCCAGGATTGGTGACATCGGTGAAGGCGCTGAAATCCAGAGGCATATCAAGTTCGTCCGACAGTCTGTTGTAAGTATGCTCGTACTTAAAGAAGCGGCCATATTTAAAGAAGAGCAACTGGATGCTGACAGGGCCATCAGCTCCAGCTGGGTAGCGAAAACGCAATTCTCGCAGCGAACCGGCAGACGAGCCGTCCATCGTCACCATTCTGGATTCAAGGATATTCCCGCCGCTGTCAAGCATAGTCGCGACCGCCCATAATGGTGCCACAGAAGCTCCGAGCGTCATTATGATGTCCTCGCCAAGAGCGACTTCGGTCTTACCCGGCAACAGAAGACAGACAGCAGGAGCCACAAGCGACTTCGCCTCACGGCTCACCTTCACAAGGTTATATTCTTTCTCCGCCTTGACCACCTTGCCAAGACTGTACGTTTTCTCTGAATATGCCCGGAGAACATAAAGTCCGTCAGTCGTTGTCGGCAAGTCAATCTCATCGCCGGAAGCGCATTTACCTGCCTGCAAGACTGTTCCGGAAATGTCCAAGAACTCATAGCGAATCTCAGACTTCACTTTTTTACTGAATCTGTCACGGACTTCCAACGCAAAAACAGCCTTGTCTTCGGTCACGATTCCCTGTGACACCTTGCCAGATTCGTTCAGATCAGCAAGCAACAGATTCCCGTCAATACCGTTAACCAGACGGACATCAAGCTTGATCACATTATAGACATTGACCGAAGTGTCAAACGCTCTGGTCTCCCCTGTCTCGTCCTTCACGGTCACATTGATTGAATATCGTCCTTGATCCTTCGCCTTGAATCTATAACTGAAACGTCCGTCCGATGAGGACTTTATCTCTTTTTCATCCACTGTCTTCCCGTCACACGACACCTTTAACGTCATCCGGGCGGAAGCGAGGCTATGCCCCGAGAGGCTCTCGACCTTTACGGAGACGGTCACGGAATCTCCGGCGAAATAAAGTGATTCCTGCTCATCAAAAGTCAAATCGAACGTTGGCAGTACAAAATCCTCTACCCTGAACATTCTGGACGTAATCTCCTTGTCGCCATTGGCAACAGCAATCTTGAACAGCCCGTTGCGCCGCCCTTTCGGAATGACGAACTCTCCGGCGAAGGACCCGAAATCGTTGGTGCGGAACGACTTCTCCTCGATCATATTCATCTGAGAATCGTATAATGCGGCCTTGAATGCCTTTTCTTTTCCGATGACTTCCAATTGTTTATGAATATCTCCACGGAACATCACGGCTTTGAACCGGACTGTGTCGCCGGGCTTGTAGGCTCCACGGTCGTTGAATATTCGGCCGTAGGTTTCGGTTTCCGAGTGGTATTTCCCAGTCGCTTCGACAGGCTCAGTGACCGGACGGTCAAGATACGACGCCTTGACAATGACAACCTCTTGCTGAGCCGAACAGCTTTCCCATCCGTCACCGAGCAGACAACCTTGCACTCAAGTCCGGACTTCTTAGCCGCCAGTTCCTGCATCTCGGAAGGCAATAACGTGAATCCATCAATGCTCAGATGCGCCGAGAGCAACCGCTCCCCTCTCGTCATCTTGACATCAACCTCCTTGAAAGGCTCTCCGGTGATGTAATCAGCAGGGAAAACCGCGAATCCGTCACCCTGCTTCCTGACAGCCACGGACACTGTCTTGTGAACGTACGAGATCTCGGCCTCTTTCCCGGAGCCGGAAACCTTGATCCAATAGTCTCCATCCTCCAGCTCCGGCAGAGCCACCTTCACAGTGTCCCAGACGTAAAAACTCCGGACCGGATTGTCGAGCCTTTTACGGAACACACCCTTACCTTGGCTCTCAACCGACAGATTGGTCGACTTGATATTCCGGAACCGGACCAGCACGGTGTCTTCACGGACCAACACGGAAACATCCTTATCCTCCAGCCTATCAATCAATGACGAAATCACACCTCCACATTCCTCAGCGATTATCTTATTCACATCATTAGAGGAAACAAAGAGAAGATCCGAACTTACATATTTTGGAATATACGACTCCCGCTCTTTCTCGAAAGCCTGACATTTGGAGTCAAGCTCGGCAAACTGCCGCGATGTTCCGTCCTCCTTGACCAACCTGTCATATTCCCTTTTAAGCAGCACCTTCCTCGGCAGCAACGCCACTACGCTTCCGCTCCAGTCCGTGGCGAGGCGTTCCAGTTCCTTGTCTCCATCCTTGCGAAGCGCCTCACTATAGGCAAGCAACGCAGATTGAGGAAAGTTCCCGGCGACCGCATCCTTCAAGAGCTCCAAAGCCTTGTCGTGCGCGGAAGCGTCTGACAGACAGTGCCAAAGAATATATTCATAGTCATTAGGGATGAATTCGTGGTCGCAGACATAGCCGTCGCCCCAGTAGCCGCGCCGCCAAAAATCATCATTCCTTCCTTTTTTCAAGACCTCGGCATTATCCTCCGCGAACCGCAGCGCATCAAATTCCTGCCGTCCCAAATCCCTCGAATTGATTAATGAATATGCCATTATGGGTTTTCCGGCCTTGATGAACTCTTCCGTCAATACGTTTCTCAAAGAGTCCTGCAGCTTCCAGTTCCTCCGCGCCTGTGTCGTGCAGATAGTTACCACCGCGTCATAGTAGTCCTTGTCCTGCCGGTTCTTCAGCGCCTGTTCTTTGATGAACGTCAGCAGAGCGATCTCTTTCTCCGGCCTGTCACGCCTGGAAAGCCGCTCGTACCGCCTCCACTCCCTCTTGAGATAATGTCCGTTAATATCCGGATATTCAGCAACTCTGGCCTCCCGCCCGTGCATAACCGGGCACAAAGCCAACATCATCATCGACAAAACCAGAATCTTTCTCACAACCGTCTGTTTTAGTGACGGCAATATACGCAATTTATCCGGAACCGCAGCCTTTTATGATGATGAATATGACACCTTACTTCTCCTCCATAAAGAGCTCACCTTTGAGGTACTTACGCTTTGGGTGGCGAAGTCGTGGCCACGGGTACCCGGCTTGGCGACTTTAAGGTACTTCTCATACCATTCGAGGGCGGATTTGTAGTCCTTTTTCTGCTCATAGCAGTAGGCGATGTTGGTAAAGGCGGAGATGAATTTCGGATTGTAACCGTATGCCTTCTGATAATGAGCGATAGCCTCGTCCCAATGGAAAAGTTTCGCTTCTCCGAGACCATATTGCTGATAAAGCCTGAACATAATCAGCGGATCCGGCTGAAGCATGTTCATCGCCTTGTCAAGCCACGGTTTGACCTCCTTCTCAAAAGAACGGTTGCTGTCGGCATAGACCGCCGCTATTGAATATGCCAGATTAACATCGCTTGAATCAATCTGCCAAGCCGCAAGCAGTTCTTCCTGCGCACGATACATGACCTCCGTGTGCCAATAGCATTGTCCGAGATAATAGTGGACCGGATAGGAATCGTTACCAAGTTTCTCCTGACGCTCAAAGACATCGATCGCAGGGGCATATTCATTCTTGGAATAGTGTGCCAGACCTTTGATCGGGGCGATGGTGAAATTGTCGGGATCCAAGGCAAGATATTCATCTGTCAGACGGATCGCACCATCATAGTCCCGGCGAGAGAGGAGAATCCGCGCGGCTTTACTCACTACGCTTTCATTCAATGGTTTAAGAGACAGCGTGAGCCGATAGTATGTCAGCGCGGAGTCCGGCATATCCGCCTGATTGAACGAGTCCCCCACCAACGCGGCGATTGCCGGTATCGTATCAAGTTGCAGCACCGCCTTCCCGGCCTCAGCGCTCTGGGCGAAAGCCTTCATCCTGTAGAAAGTCTGCATCTGCTTGACTTTGTACAGGATGTTCCGCGGGAACTTGGAGGTCAGCAGGAAATATGTCCCAGCAGCGGACTCGTAGTCCCCGTTCTGGAAATGACAGTCCGCCAGCTCGGACAGAATCTCCTCATCAAAACGGTCCGGAGTGACGAAAGCGGACAATCTCTCGATCGCCTCGTCAATTTTGAATATACTCTTGAGGTACCGGGCCTCACTCAAGGCCGCGTTCCGGTCTGACTGTGGATCGGCCACTTGCGCCGCCACAATCTGTGGCGACGCAAGCAAGCTGATCGTAATCAATAATTTGTAGCTTAATCTCATTATTTGAGTCGGAATACGATAGGGAATGTGTAGGTGACATCGACCGCCTTGCCCTGCATCTTACCTGGTTCCCATACAGGAGAAGATTTGACAATCCTCAACGCTTCCTCATCCAAGGATTTGAAGGTTCCTCTCAAGACTTTGACGTTTTCCATTTTTCCTGTCTTTGTGATAGTGAACTGAACAACGACGCGACCTTGTTTCTTAGCTTTCTGAGCATCCTCCGGGTAGATCAAATGCTCATTGACCCATTTGGCGAAATTGTTCGCGTCACCGCCTTGGAACACCGGTTTGGTCTCCACCATTTGGAATGGGACAGGTTCATCATCATCGGTGGTAACATCTATGTTAATATAGTTGCGACTTTCCCCGGTGACAGTAACCGAGACGTTCTCTGGCGCTGTTTCCGAGATCATTGTCTCATCGGACAACGATCCGGTTGAATCCGGTTTTGTGAAACTGCTGAAGCACAATGTGCAAACAAGAAGTGGTATGCAGACGACATACGCAAGCCTGAACCATCCATTAGTTTTTTCTGACATCATCATAGCGATTCGATTTGAAAGTTTTGTGTGGTTGAAACCGTTCGCAAGCCGGAAACGATGCTCACCGACAGCCTTCCTGACAAGAAGCAGCTGATAGTCAGCAGCGTTCACTCCCTGATTGATCACAGATTCATCGGCTTCATATTCGTGAAGCATCTTGAGTTCAGCCCTGGCAAGCCAGACGAGAGGATTGAACCAGTGCAGGACGGTGACGACCGAGAACAGCAGCACGTCAACAGAATGGTGCTTCCTCACGTGGCTCATCTCGTGCGTCAGAATCACCGGATTCGCGGTGAAGTCCTCCCGGCTGATCACGATGTGACCCAAGAAGCTGAATGATGCCACCGGAGCGTCCACGATAGTAACCTTGAACCCCTCTTTCTGAATATGCTCGCCGGAGGCTATCATACGGGATGTCTGGATTACGGACAAGATATTCATAATCAAGACAACGAAGGCCCCGAGAAAGTATATTCCTGAAACGACTCCGAGCCAGGATATTCCTTTGTCTGCCGCGTTCAGGGTTCCGCCTTCCGCGCTGACCACCGCTTGCGGCAGGGTCAGGGTCGGGATGACATTCGAGACCGCGGTTCCGCTGAAATCCCAATGGACGAGCGGCAGAGCCAAGCAAAGCAGGCTGCCAGCCATCAAGGAGAACCGGTTGAAAGTGAAGAAGGTGGTCTTACGCATCAGCAACATAAAGAATGCGTAAAACACGGAAAGCAGCAACCCGCTCGTTACGATGTAAGCGATCATTTCCTTTTGCTTTCGATTTGAGAAATGAGTTTTTTAAGGTCCTCCACATCCATCTTGTCCTCTTCGACGAACTGGGAGACAAGGCTGATGTAGGAGTTGTTGTAGTAACGGGAGACAACGTCCCCGACGGTAGTCCCGTGATAGTCACGTTCCGTGAGCGCAGGGCTGTACTGGAAAGAGTTCGCCATCGGCTTGCGCTTGACAAATCCCTTATCCTCAAGGAATTTCACCTGTGTCGCCACGGTGTTGTAGTTCGGCTTCGGGTCGGGAAGCGCCGCGACGATGTCACGGATAAACACCTCGCCTTTGGCCCAGATGATGTTCATCACCTCTTCCTCTTTTGCAGTAAGTCTCTGTTTCATTGCTCGATTCTTTAAGTTAACAAACGCGCGAATATTATCTTACGGATGCAAAGATAAGAATAAAAATCATATCTCCTAATATTTTTAGGTGTTTTAAGAATATTTTTAGTTGTGCACACAATGTGTACCAGGATCTCGGAATATGTTATCATAAATACTTTAAGCCAAAGGTCTTATGACGTATTCAAAGAAGATTGACGGTGAGATAAGCGTACCGTTTGGATTCACACCCATGTAAGTAAATAAATGATGGAAAATCCTATACTCTCACAGACAAAAGGCGTACCTACGAAAAATAAAAGTCAAATGACATTGGTGCCAGCCACGCACTCCGGAAGCCATCTTCACTGCGCTAATGCTCCGTTCAGAAGGCTTGGTTCCGTCCTCTGTGACACAGTGCGCCCCTCCTAACTCCACTTATGGCAGCTCCACTGCGAAACTCTTCATTCCGCGCCAAGGCGCTCTGGTCAGAGATACGCGGACGTTCCGCGCCTCCGTTCCATTAGCAGTATTTACATCAATTCCGTTAATACTCCTAATCCAAGAGCTTCTTCAGCTGTTAAGAACCTGTCTTTCTTCTTTTGAAGGACTTCATCCAGTTGCTCTTGCGTCACCTTCGTCTTGGACTTGATGATGTTGAAGAGAATCTCATTGATGCGGGAGGCTTCTGCAACCGTATCTTCCATCTCCCGGAGTGTACCGAAGGAGAGACCTGAGACCTGGTGCATCATGAAAGTGGTGTTCCGATAGGCCTTGCGCACCTTGGCACCATGGGCGACAATGACCCCCATTGACATAATCTTCCCGGTGCAGATGACCTCTACGGGAGTGTTTGACGATTCCCTTGATGGTGCTTTCCACTGTCGCGCTTTTGAATTCTCCGAAGAATGCGAGCACTTTATCCATTGGCACGAGTTGCTTGATTTCCATATTCTCATTCGTTTTCTGGCGACAAAGTTAATGGGTGCTTCAGCAAGATTCCGGCAAATACACAATTTCTATATTCTGCCATTATTTTGCCGAAGATATTGCTATCTTTATGGTCAGATATGGCAAAGAATTACTTCAAATCCTACATCTGGCTGCTGGAAACACTCCAGAGCCGCGGGCCGCTTACACTGGCTCAAATCAGGCAGTTGTGGCGGCGTAGTTCAGTGAATGAACTTGGAAGTGACCTTCCCGCACGTACGTTCGCGAATCATATAGAAGCAATCTCCGACATCTTCGGTATCGAGATTGTCTGCGACCGTAGGGACAACACTTACAGCATCGTCAACGAAGAAGATATGGACGGGACAGGCATCCGCTCCTGGATGCTGAACGCCCTCAGCTTGAACTCTCTTCTGAACGAGAGTGCTGGTATGAAGGACAGGATATTCTTTGAGAATGTACCTTCCAGCCACCAGTTTCTCACAACAGTCATCCAAGCTATCCGTGACAACCGGAAGCTGAAGGTACGCTATCAGGGTTATCGCATGGACGAGGAGCGGACCTTCGAGCTGGAGCCGTACTTCATCCGCGAGTTCAAGCGCCGCTGGTACCTATACGGCCACAAGGATTACGACAAAGACTTCAAGCCGCATATGTACGCCCTGGACAGGATGCTCTCCGTGGAAGTCCTTTCCGACACATTCAAGGTACCGACGGATCTGGATGCCAAAGCCTGGTTCCAGTCTCTGTACGGCGTGCGCAAGTACGACGACATGAAGCCTCAGCAGGTCCTCTTGAAGGTCTATGGCAAACAGGTCCGCTACTTCCGGTCTCTGCCGCTTCACAGCAGTCAGGAGGAGGTAGAAACACACCGCGACCACAGCATCTTCGCTTATAACCTCGCCCCAGACTATGACTTCAAGCAGGACATCCTGTCGTTTGGGGATTCGATTGAGGTCCTGGAGCCGAAGAGACTACGTGAGAGTATTTCAGAAGTGGTTAAATCTATGAGCAAAAAGTATCAGTAGTAAATGAATAAGGATCTTAAGATTGATTATTTGCGCCGTCTCTTTTATCCTTTCAAGAAGGATGGAAAACTCGACAGCTTTGTATTTCATTATTTACAAGGTAGTGGCAACGAATTGAAAGAGAAGTTTTGGAGTCCCAGAAGCTCTTCCAGACTCTGTTTTGACCTGTACTCATGGATGGGTTCTGATGATGGATACTCGGTAATTCAATTTGAGAAGAAACTACCTGGGATTAAGTCAGGGGCTCGCCAGATTTCCCCGAATATGGATGTGTATTTTGAAAGTGGCAATGAGATTGTCTTTATTGAGAGCAAGTATACAGAGACGGCGCTCAATAAAAACTATTTGAAAGATCTTCCTGAAGCATATTGGAATACAGATCAAGTTTATTTGAGTGTCAGTGGCAAGAAAGTAAACTATTCCATTGGTGAAAGGTATCATAATAAAAAGAAGGTAATGGATGAGTTTGTTTCCTTCATTAATAGCATTAGTGTCCTTGCCGAAAAAGAAGAATCACCTTCTTGGTTTGATGCCAAACAGGAAACGTGTCATCTGCTTGGTATTGTTCTCTATGCATTAGAGAAGAAACCTACAGGGCATATTTATTTCAATAATGTCGCGGCAAATTACGATGACAATCAGTTTGCCACGCAGTTCAGTATCTTGGCAGAGGAAATGGTCAGAAGGATTTTATCCGCATATTCAATAAGCGCTTCTTTTGACTATCAGCTATGTAGTGTAAGAGATTACTTCGATAGCTTGCTGCTGGATAAAAAAGCATATCAATCAGATAAGACGGTCCGTGAGATAATCTCGGATAGAAAACTTTATAAGGAACCAGTCTTGTGATATCTCTTAATGATAAAGTCATCATCGCATTCTCCGACACCCATGGCAACCATCGCCGCCTGCAGGTGCCGGAGGATGCGGATATTGTCATCTGTGCCGGTGAAGACCTCCCCGACGATATCGACATACTGGTTACACACTGGCCACCTTACGGCATCCTGGACAATGACCTGGGGTCTCTGAATATTCTGAACTTCGTCCTGAAGGCCCAGCCCTGGTGGCATCTCTTCGGCCACATCCACGAAACTGAAGGGCAGCAGTTCCAGCTGGGCAGAACAATCTGCCAAAATATTTCCGTTTTTAACGCAATTTCTTAGCTTCTGCCGAATTTCTGCCGAAGGTCCGGTTAATTTTGCAGAAAAACTTTCGATATGGCAGAATTCATCAATCAAATCCCTGGTTACGAGAAGGGTCGTGTACAGCGTATCACCGCCACTGACGAAGTGAGCGAATCCTTCATCGTCGCCCAGATGGCGTCCGATCTGCGCAAGAAGTGGAACACATCTGTCCTCTGCATTTCCATGGACGGTCACAAAGAAGCTATAGAATCCTTGATCCCTCAGGAGAAGGCTGTCGGTACCGTCTATGTCCTGGACCAGAAGAATCCCGAGTTTAAAGTTGTTCTTCGCAAAGCCACCGGCATCATCAACCGCCGCTTCGTCCGAGCCCTCATCATCAGCGGTGCAGAGCGCCTCACCGCTAAATACTTCCAAGATCACCCGGAGAAAGGTAGAGAATGGATAGCCAGTCGCCTTGAAGGACTGTCCAGAGGCATGGGCATCCCCGTCATCCTGGTGAGAGTCCACGAAGATCAATCAGAAAAACTATAAGGTATGAGCCGAAGTAAACTTAGAGACAACTTCATGAGGCGCTGTTATACAGGGCGGTCTTTCAAATCATCAAAGTGGGACGACCCTGTTCATAATCCTCATAGGCAAGATGAGATGCCGAAAAATAGTCCTTCTAAGCTTGTCCTAATACACTGCCATTGCTGTATTCATCGGATGATGGGTTCGTCCACATTCAGAGGTCATTCCTCTTCTACAGGAACTAATCGTCAAGTCCGTGGCCTGGTTAGGGCAAGCCTGAAACGCGAACAGCGCAAACAGATGTTTGAGCAACTGGCTGAATATTATGAACCACAGAATCATTTCGAATAAAAACATATGGTAAAGACAATCAAGTCAATTAAAGAAATATCCGAAAATAGTCTGGAGCCCGGTCTCTTTCTTATCGATGACGGCGAAGAAGAAAGCCAGACATCAACTGCCGCAGAGGTCGCTTTTCCATTGGCCGTCGATAATAGAATATCTACCGTTCTCTTCTCACTTGAGAAGAAGGAGGATGATATCGTAAGTGATCTTCTGAACATTATATTCTCTCGATACACGGATAATATCGCCAGGCTTGCTACAGCACCGAAAGAAGAATGGGATAAGGCCAAAAACGGAATCATCACTTTGTCAAAAGCCCCTTTGTTTATGGATGATTCCACTGAAGTATCGGTTGGCGAAATGCACACTATGGCGAAGGTTATTATCTCCGAGCAGAAGGTGCGGGTCTTCATCATTGACGGAATTCATCTTCTTGAGGAAGAGAATCCTATCAAACATTTGGAGGAAATGGCAGCAGACCTGAATGTGACAATAATTGCGATACAGAAACATAACACTCAATAATCACAAATCAACATGAAACCGAGAATCTTAGTATTTACCATCGCGTTGCTGGCATCCTTCACTGCAGCAGCGCAGAGCACCAATCCGCTGAACTACAGCGGCAGAATGTATGTCGAGGCCATTGAAATCATCGCCACGCCCCGCTATGTCTCCTACGAGGACCACGCCATTCTATCACAGCAGATGCGCATCCCTTCTGTCGAAATTACCAAGTGCGATATGGCCTTCGAGAAAGGAACAGTCACCGTGAAGGACAATGAAATGAAGATAAAGGTCAATGGATGTAAGAAGTACGACACCGACTACGGCTGGGTAGTTGTCGTCTATGTGGATCTAGTCGATGAAGGCGACAAAGCCGAGTTGGTCTGGCCGGAGTACGGAAAACCATTCTTCCAGCAGATAACCAAAGCCGATGACGGCGTTAAGATTGCCCGCATGGTCCTGTCCAGGAAGCCCTATGTGGCCGATGAGGCAGAAGCATTGAGGTATATGCTGATGGGGCTCGGGGCGATCTAGGCCGATGGTGACCTGTTCCAGTTGTAGTGCCGATGCGTATGTCAATATGAAGGCGGTCAAAGCCAGTTCGCTGCGCTAAAGCTCCGCTCACTCGCTTTGGTTACGCCCTCCAGGACACAAAGCGCCACTCCTAACTCCACTTATGGCAGCCCCACTGCGAAACTCTTCATTCCGCGCCGCACATCGCGCATAAAGGGCATAAGGTCAAGAGACTGTGACCGGACAAGCCGGCCACAGTCTCTTGCTGGTTTATCCCCCACCGCCCTGATATGCACCCCTAAAGAAGTTCTCCATCATAGCGTTGTCGAGACAGTTACCCTTTCTGGACATGCTTTGCTCTATGTCATTCTTTTTCAGTGTATTTTGATACTTAACATGCTGATAATGCCATCATTGATCTGAATGAAGGATTAAGCCTTCATGGTTAGGGATCTTTTTCATGGCGTTATTGACCATATCAATAACCATTTTTATAATACTCCCGGATTTTAATACAGGTGCTTTATTTAAAAACAATAACTTCGCACCATAAAGCATTGTGGGCTGGAGCCTGCACAACTCACTCGATACGTCAAACTGCATAGATGCGCTCAAAAGTGCCATTACAAGGCACGGAGCTCCGGAGATAATCAACTCTGATCAGGGATACGTATTCCAGGCCATGGTCGGCCACTAATTTACCTCATCATTTTAATAACATCTTCCGGCAACATCGCATTCCCGGCATCATCTTTCGGAGCATTCTTAAGAAACAGGATAGGAACAATAGTGTAGCTCTTGGCAAACGGCAGCAAATAAGCTTTACGGAGAAGTTCGGCTGTCAGTTGTTTCCCATTCTCCCCTGTTGTCCATTTGCATTCGCCAACAAGCAGATATTTTTTGTCAAGCGATTCGGCCATAACATCGAACTCGACCTGTTCCGGCTTCTTATCCTCATTGAGAATAGAACCCCACCAACGTTTTGCCTTACCGTAAACAATTCCATTGACCATATTTCCCGTTACAGCATCCCTGCATAGTTTTTCCCAACGAATACTCACATACTCCGAGAAATGGGCTGTCAGTGCCTGTTCTAATGGTAAGCGACGGCCAAGCTCGATAAACGAGCGATTAGGAACGACAAACTGATAGTAGAATGCCATAAAAGGGTCTGCAATCTTATATAGGCTCTTTTTTGCATTCTTTTCGTCAATTCCGAAAGGAACATCTTTCTCTAAAAATCCTAGGTCTATAAGTTTCTTCAACGGACGCGATAGATTGGTTGCCGGCTCATCGCATCGTGCGGCAATTTCGGAAAGCCGGTTTGCGCCAGTCCCAATATAAGACATGATCGTTGAAGTCTTGACTATATCCTTGACATCATCCTGAAATAGTTTTATCGGCTCTTCATATAGAGTTCCATTTACCGAAAGGATGTTGCGCCACAGGGCATCATCAAGCGAACTTCTGTTTTCCCTCAGTTCCCAATAACGCGGCACACCGCCCCATACGGCATATTCTTCAATGGCATTCATCGCATTAAGATGCAAAGCCTTTTGAATATACGGCAAGTGTATCGGCGTAAGTCTCATAATCTCATCAGCACGCCCATATAGAGGTGCGGTAGAATCAAGGAACAACCCATACATCATATTTTGTGATGAACCGCAAAGCACAAGGTTATACTTCAATTGCTTCTCATCAACAAGTTTCTGCAATACAGACGGCAACTCTGGCGATTGCTCTACAAGATACGGAAATTCATCCAAGCACAAAGTAAAACGTTTGTCTGTCCGATAATTGACCGCACGAAATATAGATTCCCAATCCGGATATGTCAGTTTGTCGAAATCCGGGAAGATTTGTGCTATTACTTTTGCAAGCAATACTCTCTGATGTTGCTCTTCAGAACGGTCTGCAAGGAAGTAAACATCATTTTCTGACAACACCCTTTTAATAAGCGTTGACTTACCCAGCCGTCTGCGACCGTACATCACGACTAACGAGGACTTCTCTCTTGCAAGTGCATCCTTTAATCGTGCAGTTTCATCTATTCTGTCAACGAATTTCATATACCCTATTTATTATGTAATACAAACATAATGTTTTTGCTGCATAATACAAAATTATGAACAATGTTTTTTATTCCAACAGAACAAATTGCCACTTTTGTATAGCCGATATGAATCGAGAGGTACAATTCCTCCTGTACTATATGCCGGCAGACAGCGGCAAAGTGCAGGCCGTCATAAAAGATGAAGCGATATGGTGTACCCAAAGAGCTATGGCACTGCTATTTGGGCCGGCTTACCAGCAATCGGCAAACATCTGAAGAACATATTTGAAGATGGGAAGCTTTCACAGGATATGACTGTTTCCAAAACGGAAATAACCACTCCGCAAAGTGCTATGGATGACAAGTTCCAAACTCAGAAAGTGGACTTTTATCATCTTGATGCGGTAATTGCCGTCAGACGGG
>ERZ773165.145-NODE-145-length-62519-cov-8.972656_pt1 | contig 62519 bp, 61 predicted proteins | sample MGYA00581003_ERZ773165 | MGnify/ENA primary metagenome ERZ773165 (study PRJEB29015, sample SAMEA2737817) | human gut metagenome | biome: human gut; feature: human-associated habitat; material: faeces | place: China | collected 2012 ... | reverse complement strand
TTTTATTTACTGCCAGGGCCGCTTAGGCACTGGAAAAATTAACGAACTATTGTGATTATAAGATGTTAAACATAATAATAACTGTTTAGCTAATTGTAAGGACTTTTATTGATGCCAACTACGTTAACAAATCTGTCTTGGAAATTCGCCGAAAGAATTGCTTCGCAACTAGTTTCTTTTGTTGTATCAATCATTCTTGCTCGTATACTTACCCCGTCTGATTATGGTTCGGTTGCAATGGTCATGATATTCGTGACACTTGCGAATGTGTTAGTGGAGGGAGGGTTTTCAAGTGCATTGATTCAGAAAAAAGATGCCGATAAACTTGATTTTAGCACGGTTTTTTATTTTAGCATCGTTTTTTCCATATTTCTTTATGTGGCACTTTTTTTTAGTGCTCCATATATTTCAAAGTTTTATGGTGAAGGGTATGAAATATTAACTCCAGTGTTAAGAGTTATCGGACTTCAAGTCATTATATATGGAGCGAACTCAATTCAGCAGGCTTACGTATCTAAAAAGATGATGTTCAAAAAATTCTTTTGGGCAACACTCATAGGGACTATCGTTTCAGCTTGTATTGGATTGAGTATGGCATTTTTAGGTTATGGAATTTGGTCTCTTGTTGGACAGCAAATGGCTATGGCTGTTACAAACACTATAGTTTTGTATTTGATTACAAGAAAACTACCTGGCCTAATGTTCTCATTCCAAAGACTTAAAGGATTATTCAGTTATGGAGCTAAAATTCTCGGAGCTTCTTTATTGGTTAGTTTTTTCTTGGATTTACGATCATTGATTATTGGTAAGCTTTATTCAGCTAAAGATCTGGCCTTTTTTGATAGAGGACGTCAGTTTCCAAACTTGTTAGTTACAAACATTAATTCATCTGTCGGTGCTGTTCTATTTCCAAAAATGTCACAAGAACAAGACGATAGAATTCGTGTTAAGCAACTTTGTCGCAACTCTATTCGTTTTAGTTCGTATGTGATGATGCCTCTGATGTTGGGAATGGCCGTGTGTGCTGAACCGTTAATCCGTGTATTACTTACAGATAAATGGATTGACTGTGTTCCATTCCTTCAGTTATTTTGCATCACATATATGTTTTATCCTATGCACACTGCTAACATGCAAGCTATTAAAGCAATAGGAAGGAGCGGAACCTTTCTTGTGTTGGAAATAATAAAAAAAATACTAGAACTGATAAGTTTGTTAATAGTGATGAAGATAAGTGTTACTGCTATCGCTATTAATATGGCTATACTTACTACGCTTTTCACTTTTATTAATGCCTATCCAAATATAAAGCTCCTCGATTATTCTTTTAAAGAACAGATGAGCGATATGTTGCCATCGTTATTATTATCTACTATAATGGCTGCTCTTGTTTATGGAATTGGTCTTATTTTACCTATATCGGATTTTGGATTGTTAATTGTTCAAGTTTTGTTTGGAATATCATGTTATTCTGCACTTTCTTATCTGACTAATAATTCTGAATTTAAATATATATATGAACTTATAGTAAACAATGTTCACCATGAATAATAAGGTAGGTATTTTTACTTGGCACTATTACCAAAACTTTGGAAGTGCTCTTCAAAGTTTTGCTTTGCAATCAGTTTTGAAGAATCTTGGTAAGGATGTAGAGGTCATCAACTATAGGAATCCTATATTTGGATCAGTCAATATTTTCAAAGAAAATATTTGTTATATATTGGCCCCCATACTTCAATGTGTTAGCAAACGTTTCAAGCTATCGAATCTTTCATTTCGTAAAAAATACATAAACGAGACTCGTTTGGTGAGGACAGGAGAGGAAATTCGTGAAATATCCAAGCGTTTTGATGTGATTGTGTATGGCAGCGATCAGATTTGGGCTCCCAACCTTCTTAATACTGTCTATTTGGGAGAGTATGTCGATTCAACTGTCCGCAAAATCGCCTATGCTGCTAGTATTGGTTTAAACAATATACCAGACAATTTACTCTCGACGTACAAACACCTATTAGGCTCTTTCTACAAGATTGGCATACGAGAGCAAGAGGGCAAAGAACTCCTAAAAGCAAAGTGCGATCTGGATTCCACAGTCGTTATTGATCCAACTCTAATGCTAGATGTGCAAATCTATTTAAACATACAACGAAAAGTAAATGGTATAAAGCAACCATATCTCTTCTGCTATTTTCTCAATACTGAACATCATTACAAAGATAGAGTTCAACAGTATGCCAACAAGCATAATCTTCAAATAATTGGAGCCTCAGATAAAATTTCGGATAACGAATGGATGACTCGGTTGACAGGTCTTGGAGCTGACCAATTCCTATGGCTCATAAATCATGCCGAGACAATTATGACGGATTCTTACCACGGATCAATTTTCTCACTACTCTTTCACAAGAATTTATGGATTTTCCAACGTTTTGATGAAGAAAACCCAATCTGTCAGAATTCGCGTATTCGTCAACTCAATACTTATTTTAATCTAAGTCCTCGCATCATCTATGGAGAATCTATAGTTGAAGATTCTTTATCAATTGATTATGAAGATTTTGAATCTAAATTGAGTCAGCTTCGAGCATCTTCAATTGACTTTCTAAGAAACGCTCTCAAATAGTTATGTTATCATTCAATATTGAAAAGAAGAATTGTAGCGGATGTGGAGCATGTTATTCGGTCTGTCCTAAGCAATGCATCTCTATGGTTCGCGACGAGGAGGGTTTCGACTATCCTGAACTCACCTCCCCTAATACCTGTATAAATTGCAAATTGTGTGAAAAGGTTTGCCCTATTAACACATCCTTTCATTTGACTGTTACTCAACGCGCTTTTGCAGCTGTCTCTAAGGATTACTCCATTTGGCATCGTAGTGCCTCCGGCGGTGCTTTTTCTGAGATTTGTAAAGCATGGGGTGACGAGAATACTTTTGTCGTTGGTGCGGCGTGGAATGGTTTAGATGTTCATCATATTATGGTTAAGGGCGTTGATAATATTAAACCTTTATGCAATTCTAAATACGTGTCAAGCCGTATTGAGGATGCTTTTCGAGAGATTCGAGATAAACTTGCGGAGAATAAAGTTATCTTCTGCGGCACACCTTGTCAAGTGAGTGGACTTCGCTCATTTCTCCATAAGGAGTATGAAAACTTGCTCACGATTGACTTAATATGCCATGGAGTAGGTAGTCCCACTGTATTTAAAACGTGTACTAACCTTATTAGTAAACAAGCTGGTGAACAGTTGCAAGCCTACGCTTTTAGAGCAAAAAGAAGAATTTATGAAACTGACTACCTTGCCGCCTTAAGCTTTTCAAAATCCAAACTATACGTTACTCAGGATCAATATATGCAGCTTTATTTAAAGCAAATATGCCTCCGTCCATCCTGTGGGCAGAACTGTAAATATCGAGGACGTATCAGACGTCCAGGTGATTTTACAATAGCAGATTTTAAGGGATTATCCTCAATCTTTCCCGATCTTCTCGGCACTAAACGCAACTACTCTACTATAGTCTGTAATAGCGAAAAAGCGACAACTCTTATCCCACAATTGAAGAAACAAATGGAAATGCGGGAAGTCACTATTGAAGACATTATAAAATATAATCCCCTATTCGATGGTCATACTTGGTTTTCGAATGAACGGGACAAATTCTTTGTTGATTTTAGCAAAGACCATGAGGGGACTGTCTTACGATACACTACGCCATATAAACCTTTTTACACTTCGATAAAAGGAGCTATTTTCAATATTTTGCCAACGTGGATGAGAAAAATATATTTGAGAAAATAAATATTATATAAAATTGTTTATGAAAGCATATATTTTTGTATTTAGATTTTATAATTATGATGCAAATCGCCCTAACATAGGGGGCACTCAAACATATGCCACTGAGCTTTCAGAGTTGTTATACAGTCAAGGCTATGATGTGCATATTCTTGACGAGAAGAAAGGAAAGTGTAAAAGTCCAAAATTCGGTAAGTTCAAGCACTTTACTGTAGAAGAGTTCTACTATGGGTGTAATTTGAACAAAGCATTTCATAAATTCTATAAGGATCATACCGATAATAAAACATTATTCATCATAGGTGATGATGAACAAGATATATATCCTAAAAAAATCAAGAATTTAATTTCTATTCAGCACGGTATAGGATGGGATTCTGTACGAAATGGAGGAAAGAAATCTTTGCCTATAATATTTCCATTATATAAGTTAGGACGATGTGTCTCAAAACTGCGAAAGTTCATAGGAGGCGCAAATTATGTATGTGTGGATTATAATTATTTTAACTGGCTAAGAACTCTTTATGATATACCCAAAGATCGAATCCTTTGTGTTATACCAAACTTCTCCTCTGGCAAACTCTCCTCATTGGATATTGAAGAGAAATTGAATTCTTTAAAAGATTTAAAAAGTGCTAACATTGTGTTTGCGAGACGTCTACAATGGTATCGGGGACCTATTATGTGGGCAAATGTTGTAAAAAGACTATCTAAGGAATATCCATCATTAAGATTTACAATTGCGGGTGAAGGAGCATGTGAAAATGAGGTTCATCACATTCTTAATGATGTCAAAAATGTAACTTATACGAAATTCAATGCTGAAGATAGTATTCAATTTCATTCTCAATTTAATATTGCTGTCGTTCCTACTATCTTTTCAGAAGGTACTTCTTTATCTGCTTGTGAGGCTATGGCATCAGGTTGCGTTCCAGTAGTATCTCATGTTGGAGGATTAACAAATATTATTTTAGACCATTTTAATGGTAGGCTTTTTTACCCACAAGAAGAATATCTATATAAAACCATGCAGGAGGTAATTGAAATGGATATAAATGAGTTTAAAAGAGTTGCTAAGAGAGCCTATGAAACTGCAACATCAACCTTTTCTCGTGACACATGGGCTGAAAAATGGATTACAATGATTAATTTTGTTATGTCTTCAAAATGATAGAATATCTCAAAAACATTAAAGATAAGCCATTAGTTGTAATTTTTTTGATGTATATTATTTCTTCATACGTATGTCAAGAAACTTTGTTACCTCCAAGAATTAACTCTTTGTTTTTAATGGCTTATGTGGGACTTTCATTTATTTATTTTTTAAGCAGGAAAAATATAATCAATCTTCATTTCTCAAAATGGTATATAATACTCGTACTATACGCTCTATGCTCTGCGTTATTAATGACTAACACTGTTTTTTCAACATTATATCAAATGTTTGTAGTCTTGGTGTTAACTTTTTGTTTCAGCATTACTATAACAAGTGAAAAAACTTTAGAATTGACGTTAGTAACGTATATGCTATCGGCGGTAGCTATGGGGATCTTAATTATGTATTATAATCCGATTTATCTTCTCGGAAATGTTGATAACCTCAATGGAGAGCGTCTAGGTGGAGAAGAAACGGGGAATGCCAATATCTTTACTTCATTGATGATGTTCTCAGGAGTTCTTGCCTCATGGTTGGCACTGTACAAACGAAATATCATTATACGTGTAATATCAGCATTATCACTATTATTGATATTATATTTAATGGCACTTTCTGGAGGACGAAAGACTATTATAGCATTAGTTGCGTGTTTGTTGTTTTTTATTTGGAAGAAAAGTGGTAATAGTGTTAAGAAACGGATTATTGCATTAACAATGATTTGTTTAACTATGTGCTTCCTTCTGTATTTAATGATGAATGTTCAGTGGATTTATGATGTTGTAGGTTATCGTTTCGACGGAATATTGGGGTTCCTAGGTGGAACTGGAGAAAGCAATGTGTCTAGTGATGACTTAAGAAAAAAGATGATCTTAATTGGTTTACAAGGATGGACTGAACGTCCAATATTTGGTCATGGTTTGGACTCATTTAAATTCTTTAATGCAAAAGTTACAGGTCATATGTTTTATTCTCATAACAACTACGTCGAGATGCTATACGATTTCGGCTTAGTGGGTTTTGTGTTCTATTATACATTCATTTATAGATTATATAAAAGGCTCATTTCAATGCCTAAAGAATATTCTATATATTCAATTCTTGGAATTGGTATTATTATAGAGTTATTATTCTTTGATATAGGCGGAGTAGCATATTATATATCTGGTAATATGAACATGTTGTGCATTGCCACAATTATATCGTATGCGCCCATCTATTTTAGGAAATAAGTTTTAGGTCATGAACATATTAAGTATAGTTGTAATAACTTGGAATAGGTCTAAGCAACTTGCGGAGGCTCTCGGTAGTTGTTTTGCATGTGATTTACCTGAAGATACAGAATTTGTGATCATTGACAATGCGTCAACTGATGATACAGAAGCTGTAGTTTCTAGTCTATTTAAAAACTATCAGTATGATTTCTATTATGAGAAGATGTCCGAAAACCTCGGTGTAGGCAAAGGACGAAATTATGCATATTTGAAGAGCCATGGCAAGTATGTTTATTTCTTAGATGATGATGCTTATATTGACAAGAAACATTCAGATTTTTTTATAAAAGCTATTAAATTTCTTGATGAGTATTCTCAAATTGCTACACTGACATCTCAAATATATGATTTAATCTGGAAATCAAATAGAGTATCAAATACTGGCCCATTATATAAGCAGGGCTTACGTCTAAATTATATGTTTTGTGGTGGGTCCCATTTTCTTCGAAGATCATTCTGGGGTAATAATGAGCCCTATTTCCCAAATAAGTATGGTTATGAAGAACTATTACCTTCTCTGAAAGTGGTTGATGAAGGTTATATTAATGCTTTCGCAGAAGACCTTTTAGTAATTCATAACCCTGCAATTAACAAGTGGAATTATGATGATGACCGAAATGCAAATATTCTGATAAGCGGGTTAGCATCTCTTAAAGTAATGAAGATGCAATTATACCCAATCGTATTTGCTCCAATCATATCTTTAGCTTATTGGATTAGAGCTAAAAAATATCTGTCTCCTGAACGTGAAGAAAATGCTGACAAGTTAGTACAAACAATGAAAAAACAACATAGTTACGTAGGAAGACGAATTAGGATCTCAACAGTATTAAAACTATGTCGCAATTTCGGATTAACCGTATTTTAGCATGAAAGTAGTATTTCTTACAAATAGTATCGGTTTTGGCGGTGCAGAGAAAATGATGGCATTTGTGGCGAACAGCCTATGTCTTCGCAATCATCATATTACCATACTGAATTTTAATGCTGTACCCGATGAGATTAACTCAAGCATTCAATCATTTGATAATAGAATTAAGGTTGTTTCTTATGAGGGGCAAAAGAAGGGACAATTAGCGCGTTTTAAAAAACTGCTCTTTGCTTTTAATCATATTTCAAAGAAAAATGCGGATGTAATTATTGGCTTTACTGCATTTCCTAATTATGTAGGCAAAATTGTTGGCAGTTTAAAGAGAGTTCCTTCTATTATGTCCGAACGAGGGAATCCGTATATAACTATAAATAAGAAAAACTTACATTCTCTACTTGAATTGATTGTCATTAATCATTCTGTTGGTGGTGTATTCCAAATTGAAGGAGCCAAGGCGTTTTATGGTAAATATCTTCAAAAACGTGCAACAATTATTCCCAATCCAATATTTATTAAGGGAACCATCAGCTATGCATCGTATTATAACAGAAATAAAACGATAGTGAGTGTGGGGCGCTTGGATAACGAGCAAAAGCGTTATGATATAATGATCCAAGCTTTCTCGTTATTTGTTAGAAAGTATCCAGATTGGTCGTTGAAACTATATGGTGATGGCCCCGATAAACACAAAATTCAAGAATGGATTGAAGAAAAAAATATTTCTGATAAAGTTCTATGGATGGGAGTAAGTAAGAATCCTATGCGAGATATCAGTAATGATGGGATGTTCTTAATTACATCTGATTATGAAGGAATCTCGAACTCTCTTTTAGAGGCTATGGCTGTAGGTTTACCTTGCGTTTCAACAGATAGCTCTCCAGGAGGCGCCCGAATGCTGATTCAAGATGGTGTTAATGGGCTATTGGCACCAATTGGGGACCCCGAAAGCATAGCTAAAGCAATGGTGCGTTTTTTGGAAGAGCCTGGATTAGCAAAGTCTTGTGGAGAAAAAGCACGAGACGTCATCAAGCGATTTGATGCTGATATGATAATCGATCGGTGGGAGAATTATATCGCAGGAATAGTTGCAAGTAATAAAGCCTCTCAATAGCTTAAAGAGTGTGTTTTTATCCTATTCTACCGCATTACGCCGGAGAGTATAGTTCTTTGGAATCAATGATATGGATTGTCGGCTTTTGGGTATTCTTGTATCACATCATATGTTGAAATCCTTGTATCATTAAGCTAGGGATTGGGCAACCGTGGAATATGTAAATAGTATTATTGAATAATGAGTAAGCATAAAGTTGTATTTATCGGGCCCGCTGGTGGAGGCGGAGTTCCACAAAATGGAGCATCTGCTAAGAACTACCATTTGATGAATTACTTTCATAAGAAAAACATCAATGTGGTTTCGGTTGATACTGAGAATTGGAGGAAAAATCCTTTGATTCTTATAAAATTAGTATTTATCATCTTGCTTAATCCAAATGCAAAATATATAATAGCTACTAATAATATGAGTAGCTATAGGGTGCTTCAGGTTATGTCCCTATTCCCACGTAAACGTTCTGTGATTTATTGGATAATCGGAGGCAGTATTGCGGATTGGATTAAAGAAGGAAAAGTAAAATTAAACCCTTTCAAGATAGTAAATGTTTTTTTGGCAGAAGGGAAAAAAATGCAACACTCCTTTGCAGAAGTTGGCTTTAAGAATACTATTTATGTGCCAAATTTCAAGAGCATAGAGTATTTGCCGGAGATTAAAAAAAAGATAGACAATAAAATACGCTTCGTATTTCTTTCCCGTATAATACCCGAGAAGGGTTGCAACACAATTATAGAAGCCGTAAGAATTCTCAATGAGAAATACAAGGATGACTTTGTAGTGGATTTTTATGGTCCCATTGATGAAGAATATAAAGCGATATTCAAGGATAAAATATCTAACCTACACAACATTTCATATAAAGGTTTCTTGGATTTACGTAATCAAAAGAATTATGATATACTGGCAGAATATGATGCGATGCTATTTCCAACATATTGGCATGGAGAAGGTTTTCCTGGAATAATCATTGATGCATTCGTGTCAGGCCTCCCAGTAGTAGCAACGGATTGGAGTCTAAATGCAGACATCATTGAAGATGGCAAAACAGGCATTATATTGAAAGAGAATACAGTAGAATCTCTTGTTGATGCAATGGACGCGATGATAAACAATCCGAAAGCAGTTGAATTAATGCGCAAAACGTGTCAAGATTCAGCAATGGACTTTGACATTAAGAATGTAGTATCAGATAAACTGTTAGAAAAGATAGGGATATGTTAGTATTCACCGGAGACATTAATCTTACCGACTGGTATTTCAATGTGGGCTTTGGTATCGGTACCAGAATAGCCAATGGCTTCAACCCTTTTCGTAAGTTTAACCGCAACGCAAATGAACTTTGGGTTGGCAATTTCGAGGGAGTGGCATCAAATGTAACAGATAAAGTAGGCTACGATGGTGAGGTGTTTAGAGTCCAGCCAAAAGTCTTGCAAAATCTTAATCACTTCGATGTCTATGGTCTTGCCAACAATCATGCAATGCAACATGGCAAAGAAGCGTACCAACAGACATTTGATGCAATATGCGGATATGGTTCAAAATGTTTCGGGTCCAATTGGCAAAGGTCCGTTGTGATGAACCATCAAGGAAGAACGGTGTCGTTCACAGGTATGTGTCTTCGCATTGATGATTTTACGGATGATCCTTCATATTGGTATAATCCAGAATATAAGGAAATAGAAAAAGAACTAAAATCATTGCCAGTTGATGCGTTCAAAGTGCTTTATGTTCATTGGGGGAATGAATATATAAACCGTCCTTCGTCTGCACAAAAAAAGTTTGCCCATTGGTTGATTGATGCGGGTTTTGACCTTATAATAGGTATGCACCCTCATGTGCTTCAAGGCTATGAGGAGTATAATGGTAAATATATATTCTATTCACTTGGCAACTTCGTTTTTGAAATGGCTTGGGAACCTACAAAAATAGGTGCAATAGTTAAGTTTGACCTTGATACGAAACTACCATTTGTAGAATATATACATATCGAGAACGACTGTACTCCTGTTGTAGTAGATGAAACCAAAATACCTGCTGAATGGCGATTTTCCTACTTAAATGAAGTTCTTAAGAAAGAAGATAACTCAGAGCAATATCATGCGGAAATAAGCAGAAACTATGCTGCTTACAGGAAAGCCAATCACAGATATATTATCAATAATATGATTAAACATCCTACATTGGGAAATAATCTACTGAAAGACTATATAAAAAGAAAAATTTTGAAATAAGAAAGAATATAATATGGCATTTCATCCAACATTAAGCAAATCTGGCAGAATATTATTCTGGCCGTTGATTAAGTTTACAGAGTTTATGGGTAATCATTTTCCCGAGACTCTGCTGAAGATTCGTTACCGTTATGTATTTAAGAAATCTCTGAACCTGAAGAATCCACAAGATTTGAATGAGAAAATTCTGTGGGCAAAGTTGTATTCTGACACTTCTAAATGGACTGAGTTAGCAGATAAGCGAGCTGTACGAGACTATGTGGAAAAAATAGGCCTTGGCGACATATTGGTAAAACTCTATGCTACTTGGTATAAAAAAGAGGATGTAAACTTTGACGTGCTTCCGGATACTTTTATTATCAAGGCTAACAATGGTGACGGAAAGGGCACAAACAAGATTATACGTAAGGCGGATCTTACTCCGGAGAAGAAAGCTGAGTATATAGAACTGATAGGAGAATGGTTGCATCGTAAGAATATCGGCGCGCTTCATGCGGAACCTCATTATAAGAACATGACGCCGTGTGTTATTGCGGAAGAAGTTTTGCCTTTAGAAAAGGGTGCTACATCATTGACTGACTATAAGATGTGGTGCTTTAATGGTAAGTGCTATTACACATGGATATGTAATGATCGTAGTGCGGGCGGCAACAGTGCCCATGTGATGACCTACGACATGGACTGGAATCCACATCCGGAATTTTCTGTATTCAATTCGGACTATCTGAGAGGTGACATTATCCCTAAGCCTAAGAACTTTGATAAAATGGTGGAGATTGCTGAGAAACTGTCAAAGGGTTTCCCAGAGCTTCGTGTTGACCTATATAACATTGACGGAAAAATATACTTTGGCGAATTGACCTTCACTTCACAGGGGGGATTTATGGATTTCTATACGCCGGAATTTAACAGAGTGCTTGGATCCAAGTTTGACATCAAGGATTTTCCATTGAAAAAGAAATAGTCTATGCAAGATTACGGATTAGTTTCAATAATAACCCCAACATGGGCATGTGCTGATTTCATTGCTGAAACTATCAGAAGTGTTCAAGCGCAGACCTATCGGAACTGGGAACTTCTAATTCAGGATGACTGCTCTAAAGACAATACTAAAGAGGTCGTAAAGCATTTTGTCGAAGCGGATAATCGTATTAGATATGAGTGTAATCCTAAGAATTCAGGTGCAGCCATTACTCGCAATAATGCCCTTCGTCGGGCCAAGGGCAAGTGGATTGCTTTTCTGGATTCGGATGATTTGTGGCTGCCTGAAAAACTGGAGCATCAGTTGAAGTTTATGGTAGAGAACAATTATGCCTTTACATATCATGAATATACCGAGATGAGTGAGGAGGGGAAGGACTTGGGTGTGTATGTGTCTGGCAAGAAAAAAGTGTCAGCGTTTGACATGTATGCTTGCTGTTGGCCAGGGTGTTTGGCTGTGATGTATGATGCAGAGAAGATAGGCCTCATACAGATTAGAGATGTGAAGAAGAATAATGATACGGCCATGTGGCTGAAAGTGGTGAAGAAGTCTCCTTGTTATTTGTTGAAAGAGAATTTAGCCCGCTACCGCCGTCGCGCTGTTTCGATTACCCCTAAGCCATTATACAAACGCATATGGGCACATTATCCACTATTCCATATAGCTGAGAAAATGAATCCAGTCTGTGCTACTTTCTGGGTAATCATGAATATTTTCGGTAATGCTTTCAAGAAGGTCTTTTATGTTAAGAAGATTAGTGTGTCGTAGGGAATTTGGCTTTTGAGGAATGTCACGAGTCGTTAGATTCTCTGATTTGGAAGAAACCATGAGAACGGCAGAATGAAGTAGAAATACAATACCTCAAAAAGAGAATTGGCATTGACCTAAATCGTGGGGAGAATTATTCTGGGAGGCTGGTGGGGCTGGAATTGGGTGTGGGCGAGTTGGTGCTTAGGAAGTATTGGCGGATTGGCGGAGGTGGTTCGACGAGGTGATTCTGTGGGGAAGAGGGATATAAATAATTTATGCGGTATTCGGGGATTGGTCGGAAGGGGTGGAGTGTTGTTGAGGAGGTGGGGGATTGCGTTTTAGTAGGGAATAAAAAATATTTATAAAACCGTTGGAAATTAGCGGGTGATGAGCGGAAAAGTGGACGGGAACAAAGTCGCGACCGTCTTGCGCTAATAGGCTTGGAGAAAGAATTTTAAATGACATTGAGAATTATGCAAACAATATTACAATTATCAGACATTCATTTCAAGCGTTTGCCAGAGGCGCGGGATGAATATACCCAACTGAAGGAAAGACTGTATGAGAAAGTGGAGGAGATATGCAAGTCGACAAAGGTGGACTGCATATTGATTTGTGGCGATGTGGCTTTCTCTGGCAATAAGGATGAGTACGAGCATAAAGCAAAGCCATTCATTGAGGAGTTACAGAAACTCACAGGTTGCGGTAAAGGGCGTGTCTATATGGTGCCTGGAAATCATGACAAGAACAGAGATGCTGGCTATGCATGTACAAGGGAGGCATTGAGAGATGCAATGCTGAAGGATGCGATTACAAAGGATGCCCGTCAAATAGAGCAAAGAGGCTATGACCAATTCTTTGATGTGTATAAGGATGAGAATAATACGTTTGCTAGCTGGCTTCTGCCCTTCGATGCATATATCGAATTTGCCAATGAATATAGATGCCTGTCACCAGCCGTTGAGAAAACTCGAACTGGACAAGATTGCACCTATTCAGACAAACTCTACTGGGAAAGCAAAGAATTGACGGTGGGTCCTTACACGCTGTGTCTGCATGGTATAAACAGTTGCTATGTTTCAGATTGGGAGGATGGCAATCACTCACAGATATTACCTAAGGAACTATACAAGACAACCCGAAGAAGAGCAACGGTGAATGTTTCGGTGATGCACCATCCCATGGGGTTTATAAAGGATGGAGAAGAAATTGAGAAGGAGATGGATGCGCAATATCCAATCCAATTCTATGGCCATATACATCACCAGACAGTTGAAGAAAAAGGTGCTCTGAAAATATTCTCAGGGGCTATTATGCCACCGAAAGGGGAAGGAGATGGAGAAGACGGCTATGAGCCTGTTTTCAACGTTATAAAGTTTGAAGATGGACAGGGTGAAGTGCTGGTTACTGTAGAACCCTTTAAGTGGGTGTGGACAAGCAAAGACGATGGGTGGTTTGACGCTGAAAAAGCAGGAGAACCATATCGCGTGAAGGTTGACTCTGCAAATGTTGCCGACGCCGTGCAAGAGAAACCCTTGAAACTCCCTGCTGGGAAGTCGCAGAGAGATGTGGAAATTGATTTTGTGCAGAGTGGAAAGATGGAGGACATTATGAGAAAGATGTACGTCGGCTTTGAATTGCATAATGACCCTGTAGCTGATGCTTCCATATTCTTTGGAAGAGTGAAGCAGGATGACCGATATGTAGAACTATACAACTATATACACGAGAAGTAATGACAGACAAGACGACATTGTGCCAGATGTCTAAGGATGTTCTGGTGATACCATTTACTGAAGAAACGGCAGAGAAGATTGACAAGTTCTGCAGCGGTCAAATAGAGAATCTTGATGCTGACAGGATGGAAGAACTGATAATGAGTTTTTTGACCAGGAAGAACGATGAGCAACAGGAGAAGGCATTTAAGACGTATGTCAGCGAAGAATTCATGGCTGAAGGATTGTCGATAGCGGCCATAATGCCAGTAATAGCTGAATATACGGTGCTGAAAGCCATTGAAGAGTGTGAAGATGAAGGTGAGAAAGCACTGTTTTCGCTGATGCTAAAGAATGCCTTGATATTGGCAGTGAAGGGGAATGGGTTTGTTGCTAATGCACAAGCTGTCGCTAATACATTTGGATACTATAAGGCCTACTTGATTGAGAATAAGACCTTTGAGGCGGAGGAAAGTGATGATGTGGCAAGCGAACTCTTAGAGACAGATGAAGACACCTTTGACAATAAGTGGGCGGAAGTGGACAACGGCACGGCCAAAGCCATATTGTATGATGCCACGCTTAAGAGATATGCTGATTTCGTGGATACACTGCAAGTGGACAAAGGAAACAGCATTAAAGGAGCATACAATCTGGTAAGACAAATGGTAGAAGAAATACCTTGGCTATATGCAGACATAGAACCAGCTCAGACCATCAATAAGAAGATGGGCGAAGAAGGAAATGAGACAGTGAGACTACAAGAAGTGAAGGATGAGTTGAAGGGAGAAGTGGAAGAGAAAGATAATGCCTATAGGCTGACATCGGTTCTGCTGAGGTTAGCAACGGATGACGTGGAGGGAATGATGCCGGACTATACGGCAGAGATGACCGTGACAGAGTTGGCCGTTTATCTATATTACGAGTTGTTGGCTGAGGCTATCTGTGAGTCTAAGAACTAAAAAAAAGAACAGGAGGACTGATATATGGCAGAAAAAGTGACAGACTTACTGGCAGGAAAGACCATCGCGACAGGGAATAACCCCAATGATGGTCAGCCGCAAGAAGTAGATGCCAAAATGACGGGTATCAACATGGAAGACCCGGCGGCGCTGTATTGTGACGCAATGACGGAGCGGGATATTAACAAGGTGGCTGATGGTGGCACCATTACTCGCGTGGTGCTGATAGGTTTTGAAGCATACGGCAAATCTACATTTGCCAGTTCGATGTATTATTGTTTTACGATGCATGAAAAGTATTGCGGTCAGACCCTGTTCGATAGTGACACCTATTCCGGATTTGAAAGGCGGATGCTAGTGAGAGATGTGAAGCGCACAGATCTTAGCATAAGAGAGAAGAGGACTCTTAAAGGAGAGAACCCCCTTTTGGTGATGTCGCTGGACTCAGAAACAACGGGAAAGTATAAAGTGGTGCTCTCAGACAGGTCGGGTGAGGACTACCGTCAGTTTTCCGGCTCGGATGATGAAATCAAGGAAAACCAGATATTAAAGGTGGCAGAACATGTGGTGTTCTTTATCGATGGCGACAGGATGATGAGTAACTATGCATCCCTGAGGTATGCCTATAAAAACCTGCTACAAGAATTGACGGGAAAGAGTCTGCTGCCAGAGAATAGTCAATTGAAACTTGTGTTCAACAAGCATGACCTTGTAAAGGATAGGCAAGGCTATGCGGCTAATAAGGAAAAAACAGAAGGGCTGTTTACGGAAGCCTTGTGTGGTCGTAAGTATAAAGTGTATGAGATGGATGCTACAGGTGCGTCGGACCAATTTGCATCGGTGGAAAAGTTAGTAAAAGACCTGCTGATGACGGAAAATGCGAGCGGCAGAGCACATCGGGAACAGTTGGACTGGGTGAAAAACGAGTTGAAATAAAGAGATTATGACAGGTAAAAGAATATTGATAGCAGGACTTCCGGATGCCGGCAAGACAACATATATAGCCGCACTGAATGGAGTGATGAGTCAGGATGGAGATTTTAGCCTGCAATTGGACGGCAAAGCTTCGCAGTGGACATACGTAAACGATATGACCAATAAATGGTTGGAAGGTGAGACAGTGACCCATTCGACAGACGAGGAGGCGAAGTTTATAAAATGGCCGCTGAAGAATAAAGACGGTCAGCGTATAGACCTGACAATCCCCGATATGAAGGGAGAGTATTACTATGACATCATTAATAACGACTTTGACCCGAAACTGGCAAAATTCTGCGAGGAAGCAGACGGTATATTATATTTTATCAACGGGATGAGCCGTTTTGTCCTTAAAGATCACTTTATGAATATGCAGAATGATCGAAACGGGGAGTATGCTGATGCTGACGATGGTGCAAATAAAGAGATTGATGAGACTAAACAACGGGAGGCGGCTGACAAAATTAAACTGAAGCCCGAGAATATGCAGGACGTGACCAAAAACCTGCTCGTGATAAAATATCTCCGTGAGCTGATGGGCGACGTCAAAATAGTGGTGGCCATATCGAGCTGGGATGAACGAAAAGGATATAATTCCATTGAGGACTATTTCAAGCAGATGTGCCCAGCTATTTACAACTACGTAACGAAGAACTTCAGCAACAGCATGCTTTGTGGCGTGAGCGCACAGGGAGTGAAGTACGGTTCTGAAGATAGTGCAAAATTGAATGAACTGACTGAAAAGGGCAAGAGAGCATACATATTCACCGACGAGAAAAAATTTGATTTAGCCCTGCCATTACAGTATCTGATTGACTGATGAAAATAGAACAGACGCTTCACGGTTACGGTGAAGGACATAAGCTACTGGCAACGTCGGTAGGCGGTCTCAGTCAGCAGGACAGACGGAAGATGTCGTTGCTGAGTGATTGGGATGAGTATGTTTCAGCTCAAGATGATGACAGTTCCTACCTGACGTGCTACCCACTGGCGGACAGTCCATACTATGTGGTGGCCAAGACCTGGTATGCCTCGGAGAAAGAACGACCTGGATGCGTATGGACGCACTCTTTGCTGATAGACTTGAGAGAGGTAAGGTCGTTTGTTGACTTTCTTTCATTGTATCCGCTTTTTGTTAGACCTGGGGGTGGAAACTATGATTGCTATGACCGCACGATAGAAACTAGCGAACAAGGCAAGAGTGAACGGATGTCGGGAGCGTATGAACAAATGGCATCGCTTGACTTCTGGATGTTTCGGCTTTATCAGAGAGAGGAGCCCTTGTTACTGTCGTATCAGGGAAACTCGCTGAGAGGTCAGCAATTTCTGCTTTCGCTGATGAATCATGTTCCTTGGAAGATGCTTCTAGGTATGTCGTTCTGTTCAGGAACGGGAAGACTGAGGAAGTATGATGGGGTGGTATTCGACTTTCAGATGACCTCGGAACTAAGGAGAGGCATCCCTCGGATAGACGGAAAGGTGAATAGCGAAGAAAAAATAGAAAGTTGGTACACAACGATAGCGAATTCCATCATAAATGATGATACGGATATCCCGATGGTGATAGCACGGTTCAGTGATGAGATCGGAACAAGAACCGAAGCACTAGCAGCTGTGGTGATGGTGTTTACACTATTGGATAGACTGAAGGAACCGGGTGATGCAAATATTCAGAAATTCATACTGTCGCTGAGAATGATAGCCACAGCATTCCCTAGGCCGGAAGATGGTGCTCGATTCAAGAAAGTGGTGCTGGCAGAGAATGTGGCAAGGTTTTTTTTTGGGGAGGAAACCTTTGTATATCAGATGGCAACGACAGAATACTGGAGATCCTTTGATTACGGGAGCTTCGGATACACTGAAAGGGTGAGGGCACTTGTGCGTGGTAGTGAACTAGAAACCTATGCTGGATTGATGACTGAGGTGCTGAAGAGCCAGACTAACAATCCTGCAAAGAAGGTGGCATTGGAAGAGGTGGTACGGGAATATAATGACGATGAAGTTGCACTGCTTGCTGAAAACTACTGGGATTTGTATTACTATCTTTGCCAGATTGACGACAGAATGCTGAACCATAAGGTGTGGCTGACCATGGAGCGCGATAAATTCCAAAAGATTCTGCAACAATTTGAACTTCATGAGCCTATAAACTTTGAGCATTGGGAGATGCTTGCAACAAAGCTGATATGGGAAGATGTTCCAGTAGATGAAAGAATTGTAAGATTGATAGTCGAACACGAAAAGGACATAGTTAGTGAAGTGCTCAATCGCCTTACCTATAGCTATCATGTGGATGACAAATGGCTGGCATATTGCAAGATGCAAGAAACGGCTGTTATGGCATGGATGAAGGTGCAATTGAGAATTAACAGCAGTCAGCTGAGGCTGATATTGGATACATTTGACCCAACGTCAGAGATGGTAGGGCAATCAGATACTTCAGTATGGATGTGCCTGCTGAATGCGTATGTAGATACGGGAATCGCGTTAGAATATTGTACATTCCTGTTCGTGCTGTCGTATGTCATTTCTCGTAATAAAGAGGCCTTCGAATTGTACAGACGTTCGTTTCTGCCTATATATGAGGCAACAGCAGCAGATGCAATAGATGAATATTGGTCAAAGATAGGACCTTATTGTCCTAAACCCCTTTTGGGACTGGAATGGGACAAATGTGATATGCTGAGGAAAGGTTTTGTGGAAAGGGTTTTCTATGAAGACAGGGGTGTCAAAGTGGCCAAGCAGTTCACGACTAAAAGTAGTCTGAACAAGAAACTATATAAAATGTTGAGGAAGAAATATAACGAGTAATGTTATTGACAAGAAAGAAACTGGATAACCTAAACCGACGGGGAAATTATTTTGTTAGTGTTCAAATTTTTGGACCCAAGAAAGAGCGTCATAACTAAGGTACGCGTCCACTTTTCCGCGTTGTAGTATGAAACCGAGTGAATATCTTTGGCCAAAAACAAAAAGATTGGTTAAAGATGAAAGAAGAAGCAAAAGTAAACTACGCGTTTGCGCTTAAGAACTACCAGCAAAATGGGCGGGGTCGTTCGATGAAGAAATTCTGTGAGGAAGAAGGTTATGACTACGAGAAATTCATGCAGTATTCGAGACGCGGCCAAAAGGAATATAGTGTGCTCAAAGAGGCTGATGCTCGTCAAACGTCAGACAAGTTTATTCCTCTAGTTGTTGATGGTCCGGCAGAGAATGTTCTCGGAATCCTCGACGTGCGGGTCCGCTTCACGAACGGGATGGAGTTGTCTCAGAGTAAAGGCGATCTCAATGAGCTATTCGGAATGCTCAGAAAGATGTTGGGATAGGGTTATGGTAACGATGTCGAGTGAATATTCAATCTATCTCTATCGCGAGAAGGTGGATCTGCACAAGGGGATATCTGGATTGAGTGGAATAGTTCGTTCTGAAATGAAGATGAATCCGAATACAGCAAAAAGCATATATGTGTTCAGCGGCAGTAATCCGGGAATCAAAAAGATCCTTGTTCGCGAGCACAACCGCTTCGAACTGACACAAATTCGTCTTGATGCCGGAAAATTTTTCAAGCCTATAATGGATGAAAGTCGTCGCTTTGGAAAAATTTGCTGGTCTGATCTCGTTATGCTCACAGAGGCTTCCGTATGCGGAAATATAAGGATAAAGTACGTTGATTAAGCAGATGTAAATAATTGTATATCAATAAAATAGGTCTGATTTTTGCTTGTGTTATTCGAGAATTATGAGCAACTTTGATGATATGAACGTAGAGACCCAATTGCAAGTGGCGTACTCGGTAAACGTCCAGTTGCGTGATCAGATAGATGCCTTGAATAGGACGGTCTGGTCGCTTGAGGAGCGTCTACGTATATCTGATGAGGGCAAGGAGGACTTGAAGAAGTTCTATGAGAATCAGATGGATATTCTTCGTGTTGAGCATCAGAAGTCAATAAATGAGGCTGTGTTCAGGATTACCAAATCCTTTGAGGAGCAAATAGCAAAGCTGATCGAGGAACGCGACGCTGCGTTGTTGTCAGCAAAGAGCTGACGAGGAAAGAACTTCGGACGCAAGTCTGAAAGAAATGCGGGCAAGTGAAAGGATGATGACAATGACGGTGTTGCCAGATGTTGAAGAAAGCATTGAAATACGCTATTGGCGAGTGGCCGGCGATGAAGCGAGTGCTGGAATGTGGAGACGTTGAATTGTCAAACAACTTGAGCGAGCAGATGATGCGTAGGATAAAGATGAACTTGAAGAATGCCTGCAATATAGGAGGAGAAATATCTGCAAAGCATAATGCATTCATGTTCTCGGTGATCGAGAGTTGTAAGATGATAAAGCGAAATGTGGAAGACTATCTGAAAGCTCTTTTCCGTCGACTGCGAACAGCGAAGGAGGGCGAAGACTTGACGTGCTGCTTGCCATGTTATATGTCTTTTTAGTAAGAAACTAAAAAATCACAAAAAATATTATTAACAAAACCGCTGGAAATCAGCGATTAACGAGGGTATGCGGAAAAGTGGACGCGTACCCACTAACGAAAGGGTGCCATGGATAAAGAACAAATTCACTTCATCTTCAATCCAAATATGTTGAAAAAAGGAGATATTCTCCTCATTAATACATATAATAAACGTATGCAAACTCGGATGAAAAGCTCATATGACCATGTGGCTCTTTATGCTGGGGATGCATTTATCATTGAATCGGATGGGGGTGGCGTCGTTCTGAATCATCTATTCTCTTATGGCTTTCAAGATTTAAACGATGCTGTAGTCCTTCGTTCTATTAGTGATTCGGATTGGATTCGTGAAGGGGTAATTTTCTGTGCAAAGTGTCTCATGGGAATGGAGTTTGGTTCAATGGAAGCCTGTCGTGTCCCAGAACTTGAAGACAAGGATGTGTCGGCAATTAGTAATTATAGGATGTTTTGTTCAAGACTTGTTGCTCAATCTTACAATAAGATGGGAGTTCAGTTGGTGAAGAATCCTGATTATTGTACGCCGGCTTCGTTCTTAGAATCAAAAGCCCTATTTAGAGTTGAGAATGCTTTGATGCCAGCTACTGGAGATGACCTTGGAATTGTAGAAATACATACTAAAGCGCGAGAAAACGCAGAGAATGTTGAAATGCTTATTGGCCTGTACCAAATTATGAGCAAGGTATATGGAGAGGATATCCAAACTATGGATAAGTTGGTGGGAACTGCATTGAAACATCCGGAGAAGGATGATGAGGCCGTGAATGCTATGTATGATACTGACTTCTATAGAAGACGGTATGAAGGTCGTGAGTTTTTCTGTCTAAACAACAAAGAGGCCTTTTATGCAAAGTATGATACTTTAGACAGAAGGGTATGGTTTCTACTTAATCAGCAGTTGCATCTGGACAAAACCTATATACCCAGCATATCTGCAAATGTGATGGCCTTTTCAGTAATGGCAACATTGTATCCAGAATCGAAAGTGATTGCTGCATTTCGGGACTTCTTCAAAGAAGCGGAAAATGAACTGAAAGATTATCATATTTGGGCAGATACGCTTTTACTGGACATTCTTAATAATGACCCGGAAGGATTTAGACGGGTTGTAGGAATCGTTTGTAAACGATAGGTAGAAACATTCCATGATTGTGGTATAATAAATAGTACGCGTACACTTTTCCGCATACAAATGGAAATAGGCAAAGAGCATTATTCGAAGATGCAGTGAGCGAATATTTTAGGTTCATGTAAAACTATCATTGACCTAAAAAACTATTCGAACCGATAGGCGAGGACGGGATTGGGACGTCTGGGAATGAGAGTATAGCGAGTGGGGGATTTTATTCTATAGTATTACATATCAGTAAATTATGAAGCGACTGTTTGATATAGTGGCTAGTGGTCTTGGACTGCTGGCCTTGAGTCCGTTGTTTTTAATCGTGGCGGTTTGGATCAAGTTGGATTCGCCGGGGCCGGTGTTTTATCGGCAGGTTCGTGTGGGGCGGCATAATAAGGATTTCCGGATTTTCAAGTTCCGTTCGATGCGTGTCGGGGCTGACAAGGGGAGTCTGGTGACTATCGGCGGGCATGATCCGCGGGTTACCCGCAGCGGGTATTTCATCCGCAAGTTCAAGATCGATGAGTTGCCGCAGCTTATCAATGTTTTCGTGGGGGATATGAGTCTGGTGGGGCCTCGTCCGGAAGTAAGGCATTATGTCGATTATTGGACACCGGAACAAATGCATGTGCTGGATGTCCGGCCAGGCATCACAGACCCGGCATCCATTAAATTCCGCAATGAAAATGAGTTGATGGAGAAGGCAGAGAATCCTGAAGATTACTATATCAATGTGATTATGCAGGAGAAAATCAAATTATATCTGGAGTATGTACAAAACGCATCATTCTGGTATGATATCAAATTGATCTTCAAAACATTTTGGGTAATCATTAAAGAGCGCTGAATTTGAGACTTTTAAAATAACAATACAATGAGTACAGATTTGAAAAGAAGAAATGTACCTTTCAGCCCGCCTGATATGACGGAGGCAGAGGCAAATGAAGTTCGTGATGCTATTCTTAGCGGCTGGATTACTACCGGCCCGCGGACTAAGAAACTTGAGAAAGAGATTTCAGAATATGTCCATACCGAGAAGACGGTTTGCTTGAATTCTGCAACTGCTTCTATGGAGATGGCTCTTCATATACTTGGTGTTGGTCCCGGTGACGAAGTGATTGTTCCGGCATATACTTATACTGCGTCGGCATCTGTCGTCGCTCATGTCGGTGCTACCATTGTCCTGGTGGATTCTCAGAAGGACAATGTCGAGATGGATTACGATAAACTGGCAAATGCCATCACTGAGCGTACCAAAGTCATTGTACCTGTGGATATTGCTGGTATCTGCGCTGATGTGGATAAGGTTCGCGAGATAGTGAACCGTCCTGAAATTCTGGCAAAATTCCATCCTGCGAATGATATTCAGAAGCTTCTGGGCCGTATCGCCATTTCCAATGACTGCGCTCATTCATTTGGAGCTTCGCGTCATGGCAAGATGGCTGGCGAGATTGCTGATTTTTCTTCGTTCTCTTTCCATGCGGTGAAGAATTTCACTACTGCCGAAGGCGGCGCATTGACATGGAATCTGCCGTTCGGAAACGAGAAGGTGGAGCGTCAACAGGTGTATTGCGGAAGTCCTGTACCTTTCATTGAGGGTGAGACCTGGAACGAGTTTATCTACCGTCTCTCCCAGCTGTTCTCGCTTCATGGCCAGAACAAGGATGCGCTCGCGAAAACGAAGCTAGGCGCATGGGAGTACGATATCATTGGCCCATGGTACAAATGCAACATGACCGACATCATGGCGGCTCTTGGTCTAGTCCAGTTTGAGCGTTACCCGTCAATGCTGGAGAAGCGTCACGAGATGGTTTCATTGTACAATGCCGGCATCGATTCTCTGAACGCTGGCCTTGATGCAGCCCATCAGGTCAAGTATCTGAATCACAGGGCTCCAGATCATTGTTCTTCACACCATCTTTACCTAGTCCGTCTTCAGGGCCGCACCCGCGAAGAGGCCAACAAAGTTATCGAGCAGATGGCCGAGCGCGGCATCGCAACCAATGTCCACTACAAGCCTCTCCCGATGATGACCGCCTACAAGGCTCACGGCTTCGACATCGCCGATTTTCCGAACGCCTATCACCTGTTCGAAAATGAAATCACGCTCCCTCTGAACACCAAAATGACAATGGAGGACGCCGAGTACGTGATAGAGAATTTCGTGGAGATTGTGAAGGGACTGTAGCTGATAGATGAACTAGTCGCTCGAATTTTGGTGTAATCTGTGGGATTATACAGGATTCGAGCGACTTTTAGTATTTAGGGACTGTCGTGAAATGTCCAAATAGTTTTTTTGCTTTTCTAACTAATTTATTGATAAAGTGATAGAAATTTCGTAACTTTGAAAAAAGGAAAAGAATTCCCCCACCGACTAAAGTGAAAAATTGGGGAAATCGCAAAATTAATCTGCATGTCAAAAGTACGGAATTTTTCTGAAATAGCGCCAAACATTGCGTTTCCGGAGTTCAATTTTTACGAGCTCTACTATTCAACTTTCGAGAAGAGCGAATTGGGCAGGATACGAAATTGCTTCCTCTCCGCGAGATGGCAGAGGACTTCGGTCTGGTAAGGAAAAGCATGAGGCCGAAGCTGGGACGCAGGTCGTTCTTCACTCCTGAAGGGAAAGTTGCCTTGATGTTCCTGAAGATGTACACGGGACTAAGTTGTCCGAAACTGCTGGAACCGCTGAACGGCAACATCTCCTACCAGATATTCTGCGACGTGATAATAGATCCGACACGTCCATTGACAAACTATAAGCTGTTGGACGACGTAATGATGGAACTTGCCAGAGTGAGGGCGACTGCGATGGAAGGCTCGTTCGGGACACAGAAAGAGCACTACGATCTCCGGAGGGTCAAGGCCAGGACGAAGCGGACGGAAATCCTTTACATCTTCTTCGGCATCCACACGGCAAACGTGGTGCAGTTGGCGGACAGGATAGAACAAAGGGCGCGTTTGTCGGCTGCCTGATACGGAAATTGCAGTCAATGCGGAGCTCTTGTGGGGGAACCGTATCCTCGCCATGAAAAACAGACAAAAAATCCAGCCGAAACGACCGGAAACAGATATGAAATTGAAATTTTGATGAGTCGGACGCAGAAATTGAAGGGATTGTCTGCTGCTTAGCTCAGATTGAAAACATTAAACGACAATCCCTAAAATAGCGAGTCTTTGTTAATAAAGGAGAATATCTTTCTGTCTGTTACTTTGTCATCGGGCCCGACCTCGCCAATGAGAAGCGGTGAATAAGGGTTGTGGCGGTGGGATTTCTCTTGAACCTTTTCCTTGTTGAAATTGGCGTAACAATACTTACACATGTGAGAACAAGTATTGTATTCACCTATGTCTATACTCTGGACGCAACCACACTCTGGACGCTGGTTCTTATCCTTGCCGACAACCAAGCGGACACTAAGAAGGTCTTCAATAAGAAGATTATCAATGCAATGCCCGTGCTTTATCCCAACACTCTCAAGGGCGATAGCTTCGGCGCAGGACTGAATATTTATGTCGTAAGCTGATGCTATTGTTGCCAGTTTGCCGGCCAATATTAGCATTTCGTTCTGGTCAAGTTCACGAGCTGTTGTATCCTTAAGGTTGCGCTCGGTTTTCTTGTATAGGTCTAGAAAGCTGATTACACAGGTTTTAGTCTTTCCCTGAAGTCTCTTTGCAAGCTCTTCGAAATATTTTACGTGGTAATCTGCCGTAATGGTGTCTGTAAAGATGATTGGGTCATATCTCCAGATAACCCTGTCCGGTCCTATCTTGTCAGATAGTTCCTTGAATGTGTCTATGATAGAGGATTTCGGTGGTACATTCTGTTCAATCCTCATATCATATGGATTGATAGTGAACTGGAAATAGTACATATAATCTTTCAGCAGGTCAAGGTTCTGCAACATCGGTTTAGGATTTTTGCTCCAGAAGACGATGCAGTCAATAAGTTTTGGATCCAGCTCAATCTTGCTTATCTGATGTATGTTCATCGGGTTGCGAACATACACGAAGCTTTCTTTTACCCGATTGAAAAACCATTTCGAGTAAAAGGCTGGGATATCTGTTCGACGGCTCACACTAAGTATCATGTCTGTGTCTGGCTTGGTTTCAAAATAATGTATTGTAGGCTTCCGCACGAAGAGAAAGGTTCTATGTCATATGGGATATCTATCATATTAGATCTAATGGAGTCATTGTCAATTCTCTGGCCAAAATACTTGTCCTGATGCATAGGTAACTTCTTAAAACTTCCATGAAATATTCTGTACGAATTGCTTTTCCGTAGTACTCGGTGAATGTGCAGGAGACATCCGTAGGCCGAAGTCAAATCTGTAGATTCATACGTTATATCGTTTATTATTACCATTCCATACGGCATCGACTCAATAAATGCCAATAGTTTTTCAAGAAACTGGGGCATGCTTGTTGGTGAATACTTTGCCATGTCTGAAAGCATATAATTCAGAATGATGACATTGGGCATAGTGTTGGTCTGGTAGTAATCAAAAAAATCCTGTTTGATGAAATGTACGTTATTTAATCGATTCTCTGCGTATTCCCAGACAGGCTGCCAGATATCATCTATGTCAAAACCATTATAATCAAATGTAAATGTTGATTGTGGATTCCTTTCCTTATAATCTAAAATACCGAAGAGCTCAGAAGCAGGTCCGCACCCAATTGAAGCAATATTGATATGCCCATGACAGCCATTGAAGTGTCTTTCAAAAACGGACTCTATTTCTGATGAATACCTATAGAAGTGCTTCAAGATGTAGCAATTCAACATATTTGGACAATTGTAGTGTAGTGTCTTATTCGTGAATCGATGAATCTTATAGATGCACACCTTGTAGCAGTTATTTGCATTATTGCACTGCTTTTCATTTACACACGAACTACAATTTTTCGGCTGCTTGTAATGTCGAATGCAATATTGGATAAAAGTATTCAGTTCTGACATCATTATTTCTTTTATGCAAATTTTATGCAAAGATACTTATTTCGCCTAATATTTCGCCTAATATTTTGAGAAGCTGTTTTGAAATCATTGAAAATATTTGTTAAGCATAATCTGTGTGAAGGCCAACTGGACCATAGCCTCTGCCGTGTCTGCCAGAAACACATAGTCGATGTTCAGGCGTCTTAAGTTTTCCAAACAGGCGAACGAACGCTCCACTAGCCATCGTTTGGGAAGTACGGGGAACTTGTCGGGCACTCGTCAGGACGGAGAACTACTTCCATTGTCCATCCGAACTTTTCGGACACCCAATCTCCAAGAGTCCCGTGATATCCTCCGTCCGCCAATATCTTCGTAAGACGAGGAAACTTGTGATCAAACTTCTCAATCACATTCGGAACTCCCTTGCTGTCATGAATATTGGCCTCATGAATCGCGACGGCCATTGGGAGGCCAAGTGTGTCAACCACAATGCGTTCCTTGCGTCCTTTGACTTTCTTGTTCCCGTCAATGCCCTTGCAGGAAGGAGCCGCATAGTGGGAGGTCTTCACTCTTCTAGAGTTTATGATTCCCATGTGGGACTCACGTTCCTACCCATGATTTTGCGAGCAAGGGAATGCAGGATATTGCGGGCGGAAGATTTGTTTTTTCTGATGTGACTGTAATGAGGTCTGCTTACTCATTATTGGTTCAAGCGTCACTTAATCAACTGGAGATAGTAAAAAAGATGATTAAGTAGATGATAGGCCTAAGTGTAGTGGGTATCGAAGTATTCATCTCGTTTATAAGTATCACGGTCTTAATAATGAGGATTGGGATAATATGAAGGTGGAAATTCAACTCAGAACACAATTACAGCATAGTTGGGCTATGGCTGTTGAAACAGCAGGGCTTGTAACAAATACCGCAATGAAATCAGGACAGGGTTCTGACGAATGGCAAGAATTTTTTCAAATAATCAGTTGTCTGTTTGCAATGAAAGAAGGCACTATTTTAATACCATCCTTCTGCCACGAGACTAAGGTGAATTTACTGAAACGTCTTAAAAAGATAAATGATAAGAATAATTTCTTTGACCAACTTTTGGCGCTTAAACTTTCTGTGAGTGCAGTGGAAAAGCGTGGGTATCAAGGTGACATCTTCTTATTATACATTGATTTTAATTCGAAAAAACTTCGAATAGTTCCTTTTGCCAAAGATAAAAAAGATGTGGCGAATGAACTGTACAACAGAATAGAAACTAGGATTAATGATAAAGACAACGCTGCGGTTCTTGTCTCGGTATCGAAGTATAAAGAATTAAGGGAGGCATATCCGAGTTATTTTCTTGATATGGAGGATTTTAATAAACATATTAGAAAGTATTTAACCATTGGTAGGGCTCAGTCTAGAAGATAATGTTTCTATGGTTGGCTTTTGGTCGGAGATAGTGTTCGGCTGGATTTCTTTGGTATAGAATATGGATGGCTCTGTCATGGTTTGCAAGCATGCAAAAATGTTAGATGGTTTTAATTGATAAACTCTAACTGAAAAGATTTAACGATAAGACCTGATATTTAGGCTCCCAAAAAGTTCGGAAACTATTTCGTTTTCGACAAGTAAGAAGATTATCGCTCCTTTGCGTTAGTATGTAAAAAAATCACTATATTTTGCCCAAAATAACATCTGAAGATATGCTTATAAGGTACTCGGTAGAGAATTTTCTTTCTTTCAATCAAAGGACTGAATTTTCGATGATTCCAGGCAAAGGCTCTTTGAAAAAAGAGCATAAGGCGCCGGCAATCAATGGCGTCAGCGTGCTTAAAACTAGTATAATTCTTGGGGCCAATGCATCTGGCAAATCGAATCTCATCAAGGCCATGGCTTTCGGGCGATTCATGGTCGTGAAAGGCTTTCCTGCCGGACAGATGATTGATTATGAAAAATATCGTTTGAACAAATCTTCAGCTGAAAGTAATTCTAGAATGGAATTCGAAATTCAGGCTGACGGCAAGAATTACGCTTATGGATTTGTCTTCAATAATACTCGGATTGTTGAAGAATGGCTATATGAAGTCACAAAGCGTTCGGAGAAAAAGATATTTGAACGTAATCCGCAATTTACAGGCAACTATGATTTGGCTCTGCTGCTGAAATTGAACGAGAAGGAGGAAGACAGGCAGTTTATCCGTTTCACAGCAAAGGGAACTCCGGATAACCAATTGTTTTTGAGGGAACTGATAGTGCGTAAAGTCGCCGAGAATGTAAGTTGCTTGAGCGATATAACCTCAGTTTACAACTGGTTTCTCAATACATTGAAAATCGTCTTTCCGGAGGATAAGTATAATGTCGGCTTGGAGTCCGAGGTCGATGATAATGAACGGTTAAATACCATCTATAAAGAATTGCTCAAGTATTTTGGGACAGGAATCGTGGGGGTATGCCTGGAAGATGTCGAGCCGAGCAGTGTCGTTATACCGGATTTTATCCTTTCCGGGATAAAAGAGCGCCTGATGAATTCCAAGAGTGAAAACGTGAGGAGCATATTGGGCATCAACAACTATACCTACGTTCTGTCACGTGAAGGGAGCGGGCTGAAGTTCCAGCAACTTAAGACAAAGCACGTCACAAATGAAGGGAAAGAGGTCCTGTTTGATACGAAGGATGAATCTGATGGAACTAATCGAATCATTGACCTTATACCTCTGCTCATAGACTTGATTGAGGGTAATAATGTCTTTATTATTGATGAAATGGAGCGTAGTCTTCATCCCAATCTGATATATGACATCTTCGACTTATTCCTCGGTTCGTCATCGAGTACGCACAGCCAACTTATTGTAGCGACGCATGAGTCTTCTCTTCTCACCCAGAAATTGTTCAGGAAGGATGAAATATGGTTTATTGTCAAGGATGACAATGGAACAAGTCATATGCATTCATTGGAAGATTATAATGTCCGCTTCGACAAGGAAATCCGAAAAGACTATCTTCTCGGACGTTTCAAAGCCATTCCTCGTATAGGGAACAGGTATGACCTGTCATTAAAACTTAGTAAAGATGCCTAGAGAAAGTACTCCACTAGTCCGTAAAAGTGGCTTTTTGGAGGCTGAGAAGTTTTACGTTCTTGCCTATGAAGGAGATGTTACGTAGAAAAAGTATTTTGAGGATCTTCGCCAATCCCCAATGTTCAATAATTCCGGCTCGATAGAAACAATTCCGCTAAAAAAAGAGCGAAATGCAGGAAATAGCCCTCTGGACGTGAAAAAGCTGTTGTCCCGGTAATGATACTTAAAATGGATTTTTGATAGAGTGGTGGCCTTGTTGGGCTTACTCGTTTTGTGGCCGGTATTGGTGGTCGTGGCAATTATGGTGAAAGTGAAGATGCCTGGAGGGCCTGCGTTCTTCGTGCAGAAACGTGTGGGCAAGGATGGCAAACTCTTTAATTGTCATAAGTTTAGGACGATGACGGTCAAACATAATGGTTTGACGGTTTCTGTCGCAGGTGATTCGCGGATTACTCCGTTCGGAGCTGTTCTGCGTCATTATAAATTGGATGAGCTTCCTGGATTGTGGGATGTGTTGGTAGGCAACATGTCTTTTGTGGCCCTCGCCCGGACGTTCCTGGTTATGCTGACAAACTCGTCGATGATGACAGGGATGTGCTGAAACTTCGTCCGGGCATTACTGGTCCGGCAACATTGAAATATCGACTCGAAGATGAGATGATTTCAGAGTATGTGGCGAAGAAGCAGTCTGAAGGAGATTCCCGGTCAATGCAGGAGATTGCTACTGAATGCAATGATACTGTAATTTATCCGGACAAGGTGCGGCTGAACTGCTATTATTACAGGCACTATTCATTCATCAAGGATATCGAGATGATTTTCGCGACAGTGCTGCATTTCAAGGTAAAGTTCGCCGGTGAGGAAGTGTAGATTAGAGTATTTAAGTGGCTGATTTTAAGAATTCTAAAGTAAATAATACTATGTCAGAGGAAAGAAAAACAATTTACCTTTCTCTGGCGCATATGTCATAAGAGGTCTGGGAACATAAATATGTCAAAGAATCGTTTGACACAAATTGGGTGGTGCCGATGGGCCCGAATGTGAATGCTTTCGAAAAGGATTTGGAGGCGTTCGTGAATAGCAAAACCAATGAAACTGAGCCGCTTGACAGGAAGGTGGTATGCTTGTCTGCCGGTACGGCTGCAGTTCATCTCGCTCTCTTGGCTTGCGGAGTGGGTCCCGGTGACGAGGTTTGTGTACAGTCTTTCACATTCTGCGCATCTTCTCATCCGATAACCTATCTCGGCGCAAAACCGGTGTTTATCGGTTCGGAGCCGGAGACGTGGAATATGGATCCTGCGCTTCTTGAGAAGGCAATCATTGACATAAAAGAAAAAACGGGCAAATATCCGAAGGCGATTGTCCCGGTGGCTCTCTATGGTATGCCGTACAAGATTGACGAGATCATGGCTATTGCCGACAAATACGGTATTCCGATTGTCGAGGATGCCGCTGAGGGCATGGGTTCGCGCTTCAACGGCCAGGTGCTCGGAACTTTCGGCAAATACGGCGTGCTGTCGTTCAACGGCAACAAGATGATAACGACTTCCGGCGGCGCTCTTGTCTGCCGCAATGCAGAAGACGCCAATGAGGTCATGTGGTATGCCACTCAGGCTCGTGACGCCTATCCTTACTACCAGCACACTGCCATCGGCTACAACTATCGTATGTCCAATGTTTGTGCAGGTATCGGCCGTGGTCAGATGACTGTTCTTGATTCGCATATCAAGCATCATCAGCATGTGCAGAAGCTTTATGAGGAACTGCTGGCCGATGTCCCGGGCGTGCATATTCATAAGCAGCCTGAGGATCCGCGTTATGATGCGAATTTCTGGCTCTGTGCTGCGACGCTGGACCCGGAGGTTCATGTTCAAGGTCAGGAGAATGCCTACAAGGAGGTCATCAAGACCGCAGTGGGCGGAGCTGCAGGTGTGATTCACGCCGTAGATTGTGCGACGACCGATTGTCAGCCGAACGAAAATGTGGAAGCTCTCCGCGTGTTCATGCTGGCCAAGAAAATCGAGTGCCGTCCAGTCTGGAAGCCAATGCACAAGCAACCGGTTTACACAGGTGCCACAGCATACACCAACGACGTGGAAACCGCTCTCTTCAAGATAGGCTTCTGTCTCCCTGCCGGCCCATACGTAACCGACGATGATGTCCGCTACATTGTAGATTGCATCAAAGAGGCGATTCGGTAGAGGAATGTAACGGCTCAGAGGCCTGCAAACAGTTTCGATTCACCGTAGAATGTATCCAGATGGTCATAGGCTATCTGGATATATTCGTTTTTGAAGAGTTTGTTCTTGCGCTCCGACCAGTTGTGGATGGCGGCGATTGTGTCCTCCAGGCTGATCCCGGGATTGTTGTGCCTGATGAAATCTACAGAGGCCAACACTTCAAGTGCCAGGGTGGATTCAAATCCGGAGATTAGTCTGATGGTTTCTTTAAGGCTGTCCTGCTCGGTTTTATCGAGAGTCCTCACGTATGAACTTACTTCGTTGATACGGCTATACTGCATCGTACCAGGAAACATAGAATCGACGAATTGGGTTTGAGCTATACGGCATATTACTACACGCGAGGTCTTTTGTCTGAAGAGGAACTTCATGGTGGTCAGTTCATTCCGATAATGTCCGGCTCAGGTCTGATGCAGACAACCTCAATGCCGGTAGGGCGGTCAAGGCGTAAGCAAGCATCCGTGCAGACGGAACTGATGACGATTGAGGTCAGGACATCGTCTAGGGCAGAGATGCGTTTGACGGGGAATTTCAGCGCTGAGATGCTTCGCACCATCTTGGGCAATGTTTAGCCTGAACGACAGTCTCCGATATTGGCTCTGGTCGGAGCCAACCGATATGCGTAAGAGTTTTTACACCCTCAGCGGACTTGTCCGTACGAAGATGGGGAAAGATCCTCTTGACGGTAGTGTCTATGTGTTCATCAATGCGAGGCACGACCGGATCAAACTCCTGTATATGGAACACGAACCAAACTTCGCTACAACAATGTTGACGTGTTTTCATACTTTGAGGGAAAATTCTTGTATTCGGACAAGAAATCTTGACGTTGTCATTATTTTAATGTAAATTTGGTTCAATGTTAATGCGCATTAATGTATGATTGAATCATTGGAGATAAAAGACTTCGGCCCGATCAAGCATATTCATGTCGAGGATATAAAGCCGATGACCGTTTTGATTGGCGAGTCCGGCAGTGGGAAGAGCACAATCATGAAAGTGCTTGCTCTTTCACGTTGGCTGTATAAAATGATGTCGATTCGCTCATATCTCAAGTATTCTGGTGTCAAAAAAACACCTTTTCGTTTTCGTATAGACAGTCTGCTGAGGACTGTCGGCCTTGAAGACTACATGAGAACATCTTCTATAATCACATATAAAAACGGTGAAGTGGTTATCAGGCTGGAAAATGGAAACTTGAATGGAACGTCACAGTATATTCCTAAAAGTCAATTGTCCTTGGAAAAGATTTCTTTTATCGCAGACAACAGAAATCTTGTGGCCGATATTATTGAGGGAAAGATCTCTGTCAAAAAGCAGTTTTATCTTAATGAGACGTATGAGGACTATGTGAAAGCTTCAGAATCAATTAGGGACTTTGGTGTAGACTATCTTGGGATTAAGTTAGAGGTCAGAAAAACACAACAGGGTCTTAAACATAGAATTGTCTCGACCGAAAATGGAAATACTTTCGACATTAAATTAAGCGATGCCTCTTCTGGGATGAAAAACATTATGCCGCTTAATCTGATTGTCGAGTATTATTCCAAGAAATTTGATATCGTGGGCTCAATGAATCAGGCGATTTTCTCTTATGTGACTAAAGCAGATTCCTTGAAGGATTTCAAGGCTGTTGAAAATGTAGGTGAACTTAGCCATAAGAGAGTTCACTTGTTCATAGAGGAACCTGAATTAAGTTTGTTCCCGGAAAGTCAATTGCATCTCGTGGATTTCATCACAGATAGAGTCCTTTCCAATGGGCCGGAAGATTATGATATATCATTAATGATAGCCACTCACAGTCCTTATATTGTAAATTACCTTAACGTTCTCCTTTCAAGAAAGACAAATGGAGACTATCTGAATGGCAAGCCCTGTGTGGATGAGAAACAGCTTGACGTGTATAGAGTTTTTGAAGGTGAAATCCAATCCTTAATGACTCTTACCAAAGATGGCAAGACGAGAGTGGACGCTACAGATATGGTCGAGACTATGGAAGCTATTGGAAATGAATATGCAGAATTAAACTGAGTGCTGATATGGATGGGTTTGAGGTGGATTATAAAAAATACTACAAAGTCGTTCGTGATGTCGTGATAAATGCAAGACTAATAAGTCCTGGACTATCGACATTTGCCGACAATAAAGCTTGTACGGAATGTGAAAATTCCGGAAGGAAAATCTGCGACGATGAGGTTGTGTTACGGCTCAATAGTGAAAATCCATTGACTATTGTAAATCTTGAAGATTTCTTTACCCAGTTTGATGGCAATGCGCTTTCTTCTGTTAGAGATAAATGTGACTTGATGCTATATGACAATGTGCATAACCGCTTGGCTTTTTGTGAAATGACCTGCACACGAGAAAAATTTGTCAAGCCTTATAACAATAGCCGTGGTCATAATGATGGTAAAAGAGCTAAGGCTTATAAACAATTATTGACCTCTATAACAAAACTTGTAGTAGTGCCGGAAATCGCTACAAAGATACGTGCTTATGCCAATAAAAGTGCATTGTTTGCCGTTCGTCTCAAAGAAATGTCTAATGAGAGGGAATCATCAGTTCTCGCAACGATGCAACGATTTTCTGATTTTGCACGCTCAATTCAAGATGGTGCCACATTAAATATGGGAAACGGATTCACTTTTGAAGTAGTGCAATATCCGACGATTTATCAGTGGTAAATTGCTTAACATCAAGTTTTTTTAACGCTTATTTGATATTATTGCGTCTCTATGTGGATTGATCTTGATTTGGTGGGTATTCCCGTCCTGTGGATATGCGAAAATCGTTCAGAGGTGGCTGGAATGGTTCATTCTAAGAAAGGTCGTCAGCTCAGTCCGGAAGACGTGTACGGTGCTTTACGGGGAAGAGCGACCTGGAGATGGCATTGAACAGAAGCAGGACATGACAATTGGGCGTCGCCTCCATGAAACGGCACGCATAGTCATGGACCCGTCCTCCGGCAGTTACGGCTGCGTTGTCCCCGCCGGCACCTGGCACACGGTCGAAGTTCTGGAGCCTTCCGTCATCTATGAATCCAAGGACGGAAAGTACGGAGAAGACGGGAGCGAGGCTGTGTGAGTTTTGGGGTGGTGGTGATCTATGATTTCCAGTGTAAATGTCGGAAACGTGTCGGAAAGCTTGTCGAAATCGCTAGGCGCAATCTCCAATTGTTGAGTCATTACGAAGGCGACGCGCTCGCCGCCCCGTTCTGCTACATCTGACACTTCTTATGGAAACGGATACAGATTTGCATGATGTGGTTTCAGATGTCGTGTCTGATTGATATTGTCTCGGTGACAGATCGTAGGCTTTTGTCCACGGCGGAAGTCTCGGTGAACTCAGCAGGCACGCCAATTGAGGTCACGGGAGCGGGTGTTGAAGTCTCGACACCGCTACCATATAACCTGGCGATGCGAGCAAAAAAAAGTCGGATGTCTGTCGGGCGTTAAAATCGGTCCCTGAATACAGGGACCGATTCAAGATTAAGATTTTAGCTTACAAACTCTACCATTTAATCGGATAGATAGGATTTACCGGTACAAGTGGGCCATTCACATAAAAATTAGCTCCAAACTGCGTGTTGCAGCCATGACAAAGTGGTACGATATACCACTCATTGCCGCCATTAACAATTTGTACATGCGCTCCATCAGTGGCTGTTTTATAACACCCAATCCGATGGCAAGTTCCAGCTGGTGAGCCTGTCTTCTTTTCCCAGTAATCAAGCCAAGAAGAATAACCGGCAGGTGCAGGACTTCCTCCCTGCCTCAAATTACGCACATAATATTGCGCCATATTATAATCACCCCATATTAGCTTGCGGTTTCTGCAGCCTGTCATTTTATTGTTAAGACGAAGTTGGCAGTGACTTCAACCCCACTGTCATCAACAATTAAACCGAATAAAGAATTGCGTCATTTTGTTAGTTTGTTTCGTAATTAGACTGTCATGTTTGCAAAATCCGAAATAAAGTCACAACAAATTACCCATTTTATTCTAAATTTCAAAGAATCACTACCTTAGCCGAAAATTTCGGACGCACTATGATACAGGAACTCAAATTCAAGAACTTTTTGTCATTCAGGGACGAGGCAGTTTTCAGTTTCGAGCCCACAAAGGACGAACCTGCCAACCGAGTAGCCATAATGAAAGATGGTACAAAGCTGCTCCGCTTCACCGTTGTATTCGGAGCCAATGCCTCCGGAAAATCCAACTTCCTTGAAGCCATTGACTTCCTGCGCCGATTCTGGACTCAGGTACCAAGCCGAAACGACCTCTCCACAAGAGTGGTTCCATTCCTTCTTGATAAGAACACCCCATCTGAGGATAGTACCTTCGAGATGCGATTCTACGTGGGCGATGTCCGCTATTGGTACAAACTCAGCCTGAACAAAGAGCGTGTATCATACGAATCCCTCTACTTCTACGATTCTGTGCAACCAACCCGAATCTTCTCCCGCGAATATGTTGACGGCCAGTCCATCATCAAATTCAATCCTGCCGCCACAAAGCTCAAAGCCGCAGAGATTGATGCCATCAATCTCAACTGCTGGAAGAATATGTCTTTCTTCGCCTCTATGGCTAAGGTGAATATGTCCATAGATAAGGTCAGCGATGTCATCCGCTGGATCAATGAAAAGCTTATGCCCGGCATCAACCGCAGCACGGAACTCTCCAGCTTCGCAAAAGAGAAGATGCTGAAGGACGAAGATTTCCGGAATTATCTCACTTTATTCATCAAAACCGCTGATCTAAGAATCGCCAATGTTGAAGTTAAGGAAACTTCCCAGCCATTGACAGAGCAGCAGCTTAAGATGATTGCTGAGGCCCCATTCATTGATGACAAGCAAAAATCTGTCATTCTATCCAGCAGAACTATCGGCGACATCGACACCGGCTTCAGAGTCCGCGTCAAGAACTCACGCGGAGAAGAAGAATACATACTTCCGGAGGACAGGCAGTCTTCCGGAACGACCCGCGTCATCGAGATTGAATCCGCCATCTACACCGCCATTAGGGAGCAGGCCTTCCTGCCGGTGGATGAGATCGAGTCCTCGCTACATCCGTCTCTTCTAGACTTCGTGCTCAACGAGTTTCTAAAAGTAAACGACAACAACCGTTCACAACTGCTCGTCACCACCCACTACGACCCGTTGCTTGATAGCCTGGACGTGAACGACCTCTTCGGCAAAGACTCTGTCTGGTTTACGGAGAAGAAGGAAGACGGAAATACCGAGCTCTACCCCCTGACCGATTTCAAAGGGCTTGGCAAACTGTCCTCCATCCGCAAATCCTACAAGAACGGCCAGTTCGGCGCCATTCCGGAAATCTATATCTAAGGACTATGGCAAGAATCAGAAAAGAACGCGAGCTAAAGCGTTCGCGAATAACGGTGATAGGAGAGGGACTCACCGAGCGCTGGTACTTTGAACATCTCCGCACGCTCAAAGGCTACCACTACGACTGCAAGCCAAGATTTTTTACCCACCAATCCTACGAAGAGATTGGTAAACTCATTGACTGGGTGCTCCAGAACGGCGGCATCGCCGTATGCGTCTGTGACGCTGACATCACAAGGACAAACGAATAGCGCAGAAAAACTTTCCAGACAATGAAAACAAAATACGCTGGAAACAAGAACGTCCTCATTTGCGACAGTATGCCATCCATCGAGTTCTGGTTCCTCATCCACTATGTGAACACGAGCAGATATTTCCAGGACTCCGATGCTGTCATCAATATGCTGCGCAGGTACATTTCAGGTTACGACAAATCCGGAACCTTCCTCAAAAAGCAGCATTGGGTTGCCGAAATGAGCACAGATGACCGACAGTCAGAAGCCTGTAACCGTGCTACTATCCTCGGCCAAGACTCCGAGTCCTACTCAGAGATCCATCGCGCCATCAAATTTTTCACAGACACGAAATAAAAGTCTACCCGGGATGCGAAGCATCCGAGGTGGACTAGTTACAGGCACATGGCAATAAAATTCAGAGATAGGTAGTGCAGAAGTTGGACAAGGATTATGAACGTCACAATGCGCTGTCTAAAGTCCTGAGTATTCCCAATTAACGAACTATTGTAAATACAAGATTATCCCATTCTCATCATCCCAGCCAACTGCACGAAATAATCATTTGACCAAATGTCAAGTTCCTTTGGATTGCGCACGAAAGGCAATACATCTTCTTTCACTTGTTTTATATCGGCTGTAGAGAGACGCTCAATGAGTTTCTCTTTGAATAACGTTGGTGTAATATCCTCATTGTTGAATTGCTTGCACCGTTCTGCTAAATGAGTGAAATCAAGTGGGACGTCATGGCGTACATACCATTCAAAATCGTACCAATCACGACCTTTTACTCTGTTCTTCCATGCACGATATACTAATGCGTGCATCTTGCCTGCAAACAAGTCGGGAAGTGTAAGACAACGGGTCATAAATGAATATGGCTGAAGCAATAGCTTCTGTTCCGTCTTGAAGTTCAACGGTGGGCAAGTATCTACTTCGATCTTTATCTTTATAGACTTCTCTGTTTGGAAAGTCACATCATATATATCGGTATTGTCTTTAAGAAATGCAGATTCGACCTTTCCGAAATTCCTCTTGTCTTTTTTCTTTATTTCAACCTCACGGCCTACCATTGTAAAAGCATCAATGATAGCAGGAAAATATTTCGTGAAATCGAACTTGTCATCTTGTGTAAGCAATGAAAAATCCATATCCTCACTGAAACGCTGCAAGCCATGAAAGATTCTCAAGCAAGTTCCGCCATAGAAAGCTGCCGACTCAAAAAAGCCACCGGCATACAGGCCAGCAAGTATCACTTGTTGGTTTATTTCAAATATGGCGTTTCTTTTCTGTTGCTCTGTTGTTAAATCATAACGGGAGAGCATATTGTCGAATATTTCATTTTTCATCGTCTTAAGAATTTTAAAAGTGTCGAAATTGAATCAGCCTTTTTGCCAACCTTTATGTAGTCTTCGAATATGGTTTCATCCATCTTACTGAACTCATCCATATCCATACGAATATCCTGTTCAAGATATGTTTCCACATCTTTCATATAGCGAAGATAGACCTGTGAGGAATTGGCAATCAAATCACACAAAGCCTTTTCCGGTGATGCGATAAGAAAAGCATAATTATCCTTATACATACTCCTTACTCCTATCGGGAATGCCTCTTTTGAGATATGTTTGTAGTCATAACAGCCGACCGGAGTTTGAAAGCTGCGGGAGTGCTTTACCGTCATTGATTGATGAACATATACAGCCTCGGGGATAAGTCCATAATATCGTAGTGCAGTGGACATTGAAATATACGAAGGTGTATAGAGATGATTGGCAATCAACTCACTTGATAGAGTCTTTCCTGAATGTTTGGGATTAGCCACATAAAGTCCCCGCTTCAGTCTGATGATAAATCCTTGCTTCTCAAGCCAAGTTACTTTCTTGTTGGCAGACTTCAGTTCCGGATATAACGATTCAATGATTGAAGTTGTTACTGGAATGGTTCCTATTTCACTTAATTCTCTCTTCATGCTGCAAATATAGCAATAATTTGAACAATAAAGGAAATAATACTTCTTTTTCTGTTCAGAATATTACCACTAAGGCTATCTTGGCGACTGCTGTCACAGAAGTCAGTGGCACACAGATACTTCCAACAGGGGTAAAAAGTGGCGAATGGTACTTTTTCAAGTGGACTCAAGATTTAAGAATATTATTATCAATCCTCTAATCGCACTTGGATTGGTAGAAATGACGATACCGGATAAACCGAATAGAGAAGGCAATCATTGACAGAAAAGAAAAACGGGCACCGAAGGCGATTGTGCCGGTGGCGCTCTCGTTTGTCGCAAAGCGGAGGATGCCAATGAGATTATGTGGTATGCGACACAGGCTCGTGATGCCTATCCATACTACCAGCAAACTGCCATTGGCTACAACTATCGTATGTCCAATGTTTGTGCAGGTATCGGTCGCGGCCAGATGACTGTTCTCGATTCGCATATCAAGCATCATCAGCATGTGCGGAAGCTTTACGAGGAACTGCTGGCCGATGTCCCGGGCGTGCATATTCATAAGCAGCCTGCGGATCCGCGCTATGATGCGAATTTCTGGCTCTGTGCAGCGACATTGGATCCTTCTGTTCACGTTCAAGGTCAGGAAAATGCCTACAAGGAGGTAATCAAGACCGCAGTGGGCGGTGCTGCAGGTGTGATTCACGCCGTAGATTGTGCGACGACCGATTGTCAGCCGAACGACTAGATACGAGTTGGTGCTAGTCGTGGGCTATCGGGTACGAGTTGGGCCTAGCCGGTCACGAGTCAGGCAAAAAGAACACTAGTAGCTCATGAACGGATTCCTGTCGATAAACCACGAGCACGGAGTGATGGCTTGTAGAGGTCTGAGAGGTAGGTAGGTGTGGCTAACATCCTCTTTGTGGGATAGGGTCAGCCACAGTGACGTGCCTTTGAGTGCATTCAAGAGTGCATTTGTGTGCTTGTGGATGCGCCAAGTCAAGCCAAGCCAAGTCAAGCCCAAGACCGTCACATAATAGTCATTATCTTATAGAGTTAATTTAAGGAAAAGTGCGTATTCTGTGCATGAGCCAACCTCTAAGGAAAATCCCGGCCAATGAAAGAAGATTCGTTGGACGGGATTTTAGTTTTGGGATGCCGCCGAGGGCGGCGTGGGTTCAGAGGACAATCTTGTCAAGTTCGGAGATCCAGAGCCTGACCTGGGCGTCGGATGGCATGCGCCAGTCGCCGCGTGGGGAGAAGCTAACAAGGCTGATCTTCGGGCCGTCGGGCATGCAGGAGCGCTTGAACTGCTGGCTGAAGAAGCGCCGGTAGAACTTCTTTAGCCACTTGAGGATCGTGGCCTTGTCGAAGGTCACGTCAGGATGCTTCACGGCATCCTTCCCTGAGCAGACATCCGTTCCGTTCTCGGCCTCACCGAAGGCGCGGCAGGCCAGGTGGAAAATCTTGGACGGGGAATAGCCGTACCTGATGAAGTTGTAGATGAAGAAGTCGTGCAGTTCGTACGGGCCGATCAGATCCTCGGTCTTCTGCATGATCTGTCCCTTTGAGTCAGCCGGGGTAAGTTCCGGACTGATAGGTGTTTCGGCGATGTCAATTAGAATCTCGGCGGCAGACCTTCCTCCATTGGTCGCCACATCGGTGAACACGTTCTTCGCCGCCCAGCGGACCAGATACTTGATCAAAGTCTTCGGCACGGAGGCGTTGACGGCGTACATCGACATGTGGTCACCGTTGTAGGTGCACCAGCCGAGAGCCAGTTCAGAAAGGTCGCCTGTACCTATTACGAGGCCGTTCTCCTGATTGGCGATGTCCATCAGGATCTGCGTCCTCTCGCGGGCCTGGGCGTTCTCGTAGGTGGAATCCATCACTTTCGGATCGTGGCCGATGTCCTTGAAATGCTGTTCCACGGCGGCCACCACGGAAATCTCACGGGTCGTCACGCCAAGTACCTCCATCAGGTCCACAGCGTTGGACTTGGTGCGGTGTGTCGTCCCGAGACCCGGCATGGTGATTCCGATGACATTCTCTCTCGGAATTCCCAGTTTGTCGAAAGCCATGACCGTCACCAGAAGCGCCAGCGTGCTGTCGAGGCCGCCGGATATTCCCAGAACAGCCTTTTTGCAGTTTATATGCTCAAGGCGGGCGATGAGTCCGGTCGTCTGGATCTGAAGGATTTCCTTCGAACGCTCGGCTATCTCGGCCGGATCACCTTCCGGAAGGAACGGATGCGGCTCGACGTAGCGGTAGAACTTCTTGTCAAAATCTGTCGGAGCGGCGGGACCAAGGTCGTAGCATGAATATAATCCTGAATATTCACAGGCGGAGGTTCCGTCAGGCGTCATTCCTCTGAAGGAATTCTTCTTCTGGCGCAGCACGTTCAGTTTCTCGATGTCAAGATCCGCGAATATCATCGTGTCGTGGAGCTGGAATCTTTCGTTCTCGGCCAGCACGTGCCCGTTCTCGCAGATGATGGACGAGCCACCGTAAACGGTGTCCATAGAGGATTCTCCGTAGCCTGCGGAACAGTAGATGTAGCCGGAAACGGTGCGGCCGGACTGGTTGGAAATCAATTCCTTGCGTTGCTGATGCTTTGTCATGACCTCGTTGGATGCCGAGATGTTCACTATCACCTGCGCACCCGAAGGAGCCAGGAACGATGACGGAGGAATCGGGGTCCAGAAATCCTCGCAGATCTCGATTCCGAATGTGGCGTTACCGACGTTGAACAGCAGGTTAGGGGAGATGTTGCACCTGTGGCCACAGTATTTGATGATCGAGTCGAAACCGTCACGGTAGTAGTCCTTGCCGTCGTCCACGAAACGTCCTGTGGCCGAGTTGTCAGGTCCAAGGAAATCCGATCCGGAGGCGAACCAGCGTCCCTCGTCGAACTCGGCGTATGTCGGGAGGTAGATCTTCGGCACGATGCCTTTGATGCCCCCGTTACGCAGAACGATGGCACAGTTGTAGAGACGGCCTCTGAAACGGACCGGGGCTCCGATCACGACGGTGATGTGCTTGCCTCTGGTGAAGTCCTTTATCTTTCCGACAGCCTCTTCCGACTTGGTCAGCAGAAGGTTCTGTCCGAAGAGGTCAAGGCAGGTGTAACCGGTTATCGATAGTTCGGGGAAGACCACCAGCGAGGCACCTTCCTCTTCGGCCTTTCCTGTCAGTCTGCAGATTGACTCGGCGTTATATTCAACATCCGCCACCTTTACCCTTGGCACTGCGGCGGCCACTCTGAAGAGTCCTAAATCCATTATTATGTTGTTTGAAATTAAGTAACCTTCAAAAAATAACCTGCATCATCTTAAGGAATCTTTTCGGTCTAGATCTCTTTTCTCATCAGTCATGTGCCACCGGCACACTCCTTCTTCGAAAATAGATCTATCCTCGAAAATATTCTCTTAATCTGAGGCAACTTATTTTTTCATGTTACTAAGTCACTTCGACAAGCTCAGTGACTTATATAATATTATGCGTTAGCCGGATCGTTCCCGTTGTCGATCTCCTCACGCTCGCGGCGGCGTTTCTGGTTGACGCAGGTCGCGATCCCGCGGTAGAGGAAATAAACCCCGATAAGCAGGATGCAGACGATCTTCCACGAAATCGGCATGCCGTTTATCAAAAGCGCGGAGCCGAATCCGATGATGAACACGGCGAACACAAAATACAGGATGTAAGCGTATTTCATTGCCAATGAATATTACAGCGATTCTATCATCCTTGTGAACAGCGCGCACATCCTGTCCGCCGCCGCGTCCGCCGCCTTCACGACATCGTCCCCGTCGTTCACATAGTCAGGAGCATAGTCATCATGCGCCTCGTTGGTTATCACCGAGACTCCGAACACCGGAATATCCGAATGCCTTGCCACGATGACTTCCGGAACCGTGGACATGCCGGTAGCGTCACCTCCGATGGTGCGGATGTACTTGTACTCGGCTGGAGTCTCGTAGGTCGGACCGGTTCCTCCGTAGTAGACACCCTTGTGGATCTTGATGCCCATCTGTACGGCGATCTCCTCGGCTTTTGCGATGAGCCTCAGGTCGTAAGGTCTCGTCATGTCAGGGAATCTTGGCCCGAAATCCTCCAGATTCGGACCTATCAGCGGATTAGGCAGCTGGTTGATGTGATCGGTGATGATCATCAGGTCTCCGACCTTGAAGTTGTAGTTGACACCGCCGGCGGCGTTGGACACGAACAGGTACTTGATTCCGATGACCTTCATCACGCGGATAGGAAGCGTGACAAGTTCCATCGGGTAGCCTTCGTAGAAGTGGATTCGTCCCTGCATGGCGATGACCGTCTTGCCGCCCAGCTTGCCCACGATGAAGTTGCCCTTGTGGCCTATCGCCGTGGAGACCGGGAATCCCGGGATTGTCTTGTAAGGTATTGTCAGCGGATCGCTTATGCTGTCCGCAAGTTTTCCAAGGCCGCTGCCAAGCACGATGCCGACTTCCGGTTTGAGGTCGCCAATCTGCTGTCTGACATATTCAGCGGCTCCGTAGATTCTTTCTGCTCTTGGATCCATATTATTATATTCATTAATTGCCGCATTGCGTCTGCGGCCGGTTATTGTTTATAGTTTATTTCATTAAGAACCGTGCGAGCTCCCTTGAGAATCATCTTTTCTCCGAACACATTGCGGTCGCGCATCACGAATTTTCCTCCTGAGATGAGAGAGGTGACGCAGTCGCTGTGCGCCGAGTAGATGAAGTTCGCGAGGAACGGGCCGGGGGAGAGGAAAAAGGTGTTGTCTGTGTCAACGATCTGGATGTCAGCTTCGTAGCCCTCTTCTATCTTTCCGGTTTTCAACCCTAATGCTTTTGCTCCGTTGACGGTTGCCATGTCCATGAGCGTCTGCAAAGGCAGGGCGGAAGGGTCTTTTCTCCATGCTTTCTGGAACAAGGCCGTGGTCTTCATCGTCTCAAGCATGTCAAGATTGTTGGATGACGCGCATCCGTCGGTTCCGAGGCAGACATTCGCCCCGGCATCAGTCAGCTCTTTCCACTTGAACTTGTAGCCTGACGCCAGCTTGGTGTTGGAATTGATGTTATGCACGCAGTTCACATGGTACTTGCCAAGAAGTTCGATGTCGTGCTCGGACAGCCAGAGCGTGTGGGCGGCGATGACATCCGGCCCCAGCACACCGAGGGCCTCAAGGTACTCGACAGGTGAGAGACCGCCGTGCGCCGCCTTGCAGTCCAGATCCTCGCGCTCCGACTCGGCAAGATGGATGTGGATCTTAAGACCGTGCTTGCGGGCATATTCAGTGGCCCACAGGATAAGCTCCTCATTGACAGAGTAGATAGAGTGGATACCTATCGTGAAGATAGACCTTGTCCCCCATTGTGGCACCGTCTCGTGCATCTTGATGCACTGCTCCTTTTCCCTCTCGGCCTCCTCCGGGTCGTTGTGGTTCAGGAACAGGTAGGAGACGGCTGCTCGCAGATCCATTTCCGAGGCCGCGATCCTTGCTGTAGGTGAGAACCAGTAATGGTCGTTGAATGTTGTGGTTCCAGTCTTGATCATCTCAAGCGCGGCGGCCTTCGTACCCCAATAGATGAACGGAGCGTCCAGTTTCGACTCAATGGCCCAGATGTGCTTCAGCCAGTCCTGAAGGACCATATCCTCGCCGACACCCCTCATAAGGGACATGGCGGCGTGTGTGTGCATATTTATGAATCCCGGAACCGCTACCTTGCCTGTGCAGTCAATGGTCTCAACCCCGGAAGCGGGTTCCTGATACTCGTCGGAGTGCGGGGTGATCCTTTTGATCAGTCCGTCTGCGATGGTGATGTCCGTCTGCCGCCCCTCCGAAGTGATATTTCTAAGTAGAATCTTGTCCATAATTGAATATGTCTAAGAAATCTTTAATTACAATTAATAATTAGCCTAATTTTGTCAAATATAGTAAAAATATGGTAATATTTCCTGATTTGCCGGAAGACTTGTGAATATAATAATCTCAAGTTTCGCAAATGCGAAACACCACTCTTCTTCACTGCTTGCAGTGAAAGCAAGTCCCTCCCCCGAGGGGAGGGATTTAGGGAGGGGGTAACGTGAAATGATGTGGGTGGGCAATCACCTCCGAACGTGAGATAATGTATTTGACAGCAGGTGATTGCCTACTTGCGAAAGTTGAGTAAGAATGTAAAGTAAGAATAAGTGAGCGCAAAAAAAGAACGGTCGGAATCATGTTCCGGCCGTTCCAGCTATGACTCATAAAGGAATATTATTCCTCGTAGGTCGCTTTGACGAAGTCCGAATTAAGAAGATAGTCGGCACACATCTTCATGCTCTCCTTCCAGTCACCGTTGGTAAACGCTTCAATTTCTACCACAAAATCTTTCATTCCTGCGATGTCGGCATTCTTGAATATGGCGTCGAAGCCCACCATACCGCTCTCGCCGAGCTCACGGTGATCCTTGATGTGGAGAAGCGTGAAACGTCCCGGATACTTCCTGAAGAGTTCCACAGGGTAGGCCTTGCCCATCACCGCCCAATAGACATCCATCTCGAAGAAAACAAGCTCAGGATCTGTGTTCTCAAGCATATATTCATAGATGACGGTGTCCTCGATCTTCTTGAACTCATGGGAGTGGTTGTGGTAGCCGAACAGCATGCCGTTCTCCTTGCACTTCGCTCCGATGACGTTGAAGTAGTCGCAGTAGGTCTTGAGTCCCGCTAGGGTCTCGGGAACCTTGAAGCCCGGGCAGACAATGTACTTGCACCCAGCCTCTTTGTGGGCCGCTATGGCCTGATCCCACCACTTCATCGACTCGGTGAAGTCGCCTGATGCAAGCTCCTCATCGCTAAGGTCGTGGCCTATGTGTGTGGAAAGGGATTTGAGTCCGGCGGCCTCAAGGTCGGCCTTGTACTGCTCCGGATCCACTCCGTAGAGTTTCCCGTCTGAGTAGCAGGCCGCCTCGACCGAGGTGTAACCCATCTCCGCGAGAGTCTTGAACGCCTCCTCGTGATTCTGGGCGTACAATTCCGGATTGCCTATGACGCTCCGGATGCTGTAGAGCTGCACGCTGATCTCTTTCTTGGCAGGACTCTCGGCCTTCTTCTCCGCGCATGAGACCGCACCGAGAAGAAGAGCCGAAGCTGCCATTATGAGTGCTGACTTTCTCATTAGTCGAGAACCTTTACGCGGATGTTGCGGTACCATACATCGTCACCGTGGTCCTGAAGACCGATGTAGCCTTCGTGGTTCTCTCCGCCGCAGTTGTTCAGGAGCTCGAACGCGAGAGGCCACTTCTCCTGTGAGAACTTGGAGGCCTGAAGCATGTCGGTCCACTGTGGAGTCCACAGATGGTACTCAACCACGTTCGCGCCGTTCTGGCCGTGTACGACAGTTCCCTTGTAAACCATGATCTTAGCTGTGTTCCACTCGCCGTAAGGTTTCTGGTTCTGTGGCTTCGCAGGAATCATATCGTAGAGGGAAGCGGACTGGCGGTTACCGTCGATTCCGAGCATCGCGTCAGGATGATTTGCGTTGTCAAGCACCTGATATTCAGGTGAAGAGATGTAGATAGGTGACCACTTTGTGGTGCTGTCGGCATTGTATTCCTTGACTTCCTGGGCGAGGTAGAGGATACCGGAATTTCCGCCCTTTGAGATCTTCCATTCGAGCTCAAGCTGGAAGTTCTGGAACTTGTGGGCGAAGATCAGGTCTCCACCTTCCAGGGTCTGTCCCTCGCCTGTGCCTGAACCTGTGAATCTGATGCATCCGTCCTCTACGGTCCAGCGTGAAGGAGCGTTGTCCTTTCCATAGCCGCGCCATCCGTTAAGGGTCTCGCCGTCAAAGATTACATAATAGCCATCCTTGTCCTGAGGGACTGAGGCGAGGTCAACCTGTGGCTTCTCGACGCTGATGTAGGCGGGAGCGCCTTCCTTTGCCACCTTGGTCTCAACTGTCTCGGTTCCTGTCCACTGGAGTTCTGCTGGAGCGGCGGCCTTCTTGTTGCCGTTGCCGCAGGAAACCGCGCTGAGGATCATGGTCACAGCCGCGGCGGCATAAACGATCTTTTTCATATTCTTGGATATTTTTAATGATTACTAAATTGTTATTCTGGCATTTCAGGAAGCTCGTAGCCGGCTCGGTACTGACGCTTGATCAGGCTGGCAGCGAACTCGCGCGCGTTCATCGGATCGGTGTACTTGTTCTTGAATGTAGGGTGGCCGTCCTTGATGGAGAATCCGTCCTTCTCAAGAATCTTGATGGTGGCGTCCGCAGGAATGTTCGTGAACTCCATCTTCTGTCCGTCCCACTCAAGAACCTGGTTGAGGGCCTGGAGCCTTACAGCCGCCACACCGAGGTCAACCATCTCCACGAACGGACCGGCCTCGCTGAAGTCTGACGCGCTTGGAATCCTTGAATCCGGATCTTCCTTGCAGGCGCGGATCCAGTCCTGCTGGTGTGAGACAGTGATCTCACGCAGAACGTGAGGCACCTCAGGCTTCCTTCCAGAGACGAGGATAGGATCCTTTCCGTATGTGCCGGCGATCATGATGTCCTTTGTTCCGTAGAAGATGCTGCAACCGCCGCTGACGTTCAGGTCGAATCCTGCAGGAAGTCCCTCAGGTCTCTCAGGCTTGAAGCCACCATCGTACCAGCGGATGTCAACCTCAGGCATGGCGAGTTTGGCCATATTCTCCCTTGCCGGGAAGGTGAGGTGGATCATCTCTGCGCTTGGGCAGGAGTCGGTGAGCACATTTGTAGAGCTTGCCTCCACCTTGGTAGGGTATCCGAGTTTCAGACCCTTGAACGGAACGTGCATGATATGGCAGGCCATATCACCCATGGCGCCTGTTCCGAAATCCCACCATCCGCGGAAGTTCCAAGGGGTGTAGATCGAGTTGTAAGGACGCATAGGGGCAGGTCCGATGAATGATTCCCAGTTGAGTGTGGAAGGGATTTCCTCCACCTTTGTAGGCCTTTCAAGACCCTGTGGCCATATAGGACGGTCCGTGAAGCAGTCAACTCTCTTGACCTCGCCGATCTCACCGTTCCAGAGCCATTCGATGGCCTTCCTCGTGCCGGCGTTTGAAGCGCCCTGGTTACCCATCTGTGTGGCTACACGGTATTTGGCGGCAAGCTTGGTCAGAAGCCTTGCCTCATAGACGGTAAGCGTGAGAGGCTTCTCGACGTAAACGTGCTTCCCGGCGGCCATGGCCTGCGCGGCGATGATGGCGTGGGTGTGGTCGGCGGTGGCGATCATCACGGCGTCAGCCTGATCGAGCATCTCGTCGAACATCACGCGGTAGTCGTTGTACTTCTTGGCCTGAGGATATTTTTTGAACACATGGTCGGCGTACTTCCAATCGACATCACACAGGCCGATGATGTTCTCGGTCTCCATTTCGGCGAGGTCGGCGGCTCCGCGTCCTCCGATGCCGACACCGAGGATGTTCAGTTTGTCGCTCGGGGCGGTCTTCTTTTTCTTTTCTTTCTTAGGTGTCTTCTCACCGGCGATGATGATGTTCGGGGCGACAGCGAGTCCTGCGGCCACAACTGTTCCTGTCTTCAGGAAGGAGCGTCTTGATATTTCCTTGCTCATTTTAGTGTTGTGATTTTATGAGTTAAACCATTAAGTCCGTGTTTTTTTACAAACAACCCTCAAATTTAGGCATAAATGTGAAAATAAACAATAAAAATCCTCCCCGGAACCCGGAGAGGACTATTTTGTTACAGGAATATACCCGTGTATGTCGGGGACGCTACAGTTCCTCGAAGTTCACGTCGCTGAACTGGTTGTCGGACTGGCCGTCAGCCTTGTCGGCCCGAGGTTCGTAAGTGTGCTCAGGCACGTCAGGAAGAAGATTCTCCTTCATGTAGGCCAGCACTTCCGAAAGTCCCTCCTGGAACTTCTCGAAGTCTTCCTTGTAGAGGAATATCTTGTGCTTGTCGAATGAGAAACTGCCGTCCTGCTCCTGTCTGCGCTTGCTTTCAGTGATGGTCAGGTAGTAGTCATTGTTTCCCTTTGTGCTCTTGACATCAAAGAAATAGGTTCTCTTTCCGGCCCTTACAGGCTTTGAGTAAACGTCCTCTGTGTTGCGGTCAGCGTAGTTCGGCCGCTCGTAATCATCTTTGTACATCTTGCGCTGAATGTTTTGTTATCCGCACAAATTTAAGAAAAATCTGAAATTGTGTGTTATCTTTGCATAAAATTTTGATTGGAATTATGCTCAACAGACGAATTCTGCGGATAAAGGCTTTCAAGGTGCTCTACAGCTACGCGGAGAATCCATCCATGACTCTTCCGGAGGCTGAGGCTCTTCTGGAGTCGTCCTGCGAAGCCACTAGATCGTTGTATCTCTTTATGCTTGACATCATTCCGTACCTCTCGGCGGAGGCGCGGACCAGAATAGAAAACGCCAGGAACAAGTTCAACCCTACCGAGGAGGAGAGGAATCCGAACATGAAGTTCGCCTTCAACAGGCTCGCTCCGCTGCTGGAGCAGGATCCCGACTTCCTGAAGATCCTCTCCCGCCGCAGGCTTTCGTGGGAACCTTACGACGCCTTGGTCAGAAGCGTGTACGATTCGATCTGCTCGAAGGAATATTATAAGGAATATATGGCATCGGCGGAAAGCTCCATCGAGGAGGATGTCAGGCTGTTCACAAGAATATTCGAGGAAGAGTTCGTCGATAACGAGGAGCTGGAGAAGATTCTTGAGGACATGTCGATTCTTTGGTGTGATGATCTGGCATATTCATTGACGGTCTGCTGCGACACGCTCAAGGGGCTCGCGAAAGGGTACCGCTGGTCGCTGCCGCCGCTGTACCGCAGTGAGATGCTTCAGGCGAACAAGGATGTCGAGAGTGACAAGGCTTTCGTCTATAAGCTGTTGCGTACCGCATATTCATGCTATGGAAAGTATGCCCCGATGGTCGCGGACAGCACCTCCAAGTGGGAAAGGGACCGTCTGTTCACCACCGACATGGTACTCATAGTGATGGGGCTCTCCGAGGCTAAGGCGTTCCCGTCCATGCCGCTCAGGGTGACCATCAATGAATATGTCGAAGTCTCCAAGTTCTACAGCACTCCGAAGAGCCGTTCCTTTGTCAACGGTCTCCTTGACCGGCTCGTCAAGAAACAGATTGAGGAGGGGGATATAGTGAAGACCGAAAAAATTGCTTAAATTTGTGAATATATAACTAATTTTTAGAAATGAATATTCTTACTTTCACATTGCTGCAGGCCGCTCCTGCAGGACAGGCTCCCGCCGGGGGCGGTAGTATGTTCTGGGTCATGATCATCGCCATGTTCGTTATCATGTGGTTCTTCATGATCCGTCCGCAGCGCAAGCAGCAGAAGGAGCTTGAGAAGTTCCGCAACTCCCTCAAGAGAGGCGACAAGGTTGTCACCGCAGGTGGAATCTACGGCACTGTCGATGAGATCAAGGACAGGACTGTCCTCATCAAGGTGGACGGTGACGTCAAGCTAAGGGTTGACAAGAACTCGCTTGTCAGAGACTTCACCCAGGACGCTCCGCAACAGCAGCAGTAACAGTTTGGATCTCTTGCTGTAGGATGTGGAAGGAACGTCTGCATAGCCTGCTGGGAAGATTGCATCTGGACGGGAGAGACATTTCAGTTTTTCTGATGTCTCTCTTGCTTGCGTTCAGCATCTGGTTGATTCACAACCTTTCCCTGAACTATTCCGACACGATGGGCGTGCCGGTGGTGGCGCAGTGCAACATCGAGGGGCATTCCAACGTCTCTTCCAACTCCAGCATGATCGCGGCGAGGTGCAGGACTTCTGGATTCTCCTTGTTGAGGATCCGTCATCAGGCCAAGAGAAAGGCCATAGTCATCCACTTTGACAGCAAGGATCTGCATCACAAGGACGGCGAACTGTTCTACATCACGGCGGCGGAGCTCAGCAACTACGTCACGGAGATTTTCGGGGACGGGGTCCGTCTTGAGTCATTTCTATCCGAGACCGTGCAGTTCCGTTTCCCGTTCGAGAACAACAAGAGGGTTCCTGTCCAGGCTGTCCAGGTTCTGAGCTTCAAGCCTCAGTACATGGCGATGGGTCAGATCCGCCTCCAACCGGATTCCGTCACGATCTACGGGGAGCCTTTCCATCTGGAGCACATTGACAGGGTCTTCACGCGCACGATTGACCTTCTGAACCTAAAGTCCAGCGCCCATGGCGTCGTGAGGCTTGAGCAGGTGTCAGGAGTCAGGATGTCGGAGACCGAGGTGAACTATTCCTTGGATGTGACACGCTACGTGGAGATCCGCTCTGAGGTACCGGTCGGTGTGAGGAACGTTCCTGCCGGCAGGAAACTTTCTGTCTATCCGTCCACGGCTACGGTCGTGTTCAAGTGCGCCTTCCCTTTGTCTCAGGATCCGACCGATGGGGTTCAGTTCTACATCGATTACACTGATTTCAGGAATTCGATCGGAGGAAAGTGTATCGCCCACGCGTCAAGGATTCCGGAAGGAGTCATAGAATGCACGGTGACACCTGAGGTGTTCGATTGTGTTGAGGAGGGACGGCAATGAGGACGGTGGCGGTAACCGGAGGGATAGGAAGCGGCAAGTCCGCTGTCCGCGCGATCCTTGCTGAGCGTGGGATTCCAGTCTATGACTCTGATTCCGCCGCAAAAGGACTTTATTCCAAGGATGATTCGCTTCTGGATGCGGTCGAGGAGGCTTTCGGATGTGGACTGAGGCTGCAAGACGGGACTTTTGACCGTGTCAGGTTGGCTTCAATCGTGTTCTCCGCTCCGGAGAAGCTCCGGACATTGGAGGCGATTGTGCATCCTGCGGTCTTAAGGGATTTCAAGAGGTGGAACGCCATGCAGAGCGCCCGGTTCGAGGGGCGGGGATGTTCCGACACATTCTTCGGGAAAGAACCGTTCTGCGTCATGGAGTCCGCCATCATTCTTGACAAGCCGGAATTCCTCTCGGTCGTGTCCAGGGTCGTCATGGTGGACGCTTCCTTGGCTTTGAGGCTTGAAAGGGCATGTCGCAGGGACGGGGCTTCTCAGGAAGAAATCATACAAAGGATAGCCGCGCAGCGCTTCGACCTGTCAAAGGTGGACGCGTTCATCCGCAACAACGGGACATTGGCCCAATTGAAGACAGAAACGGAAAAAGTCTTCGGCGGGCTCAAATTTTGATAAAGGATAATTTTTAGCTATTTTTATCTGAATATGAAAACAGATCTTTCAAAAATTCTTTCAATCTCAGGCCAGCATGGCCTGTTCGAGTACGTGGCTCAGGCGCGCAACGGTGTCATCATCGAGGCTCTTTCCGACAAGAAGAGGACTGTGGCCGACTCCAAGAGCCGCATCACCACTTTGGCTGACATATCAATCTATACCACCGAGGGAGAGATCAAACTTCAGGAAGTTTTCCTGAAGATGCATGAGGTCCTCGGCGACGCTGACGCTCCGTCATCAAAGGCCGCTCCGGAAGAGTTGAAGGCTCTTTTCGCCAAGGTCATACCTGACTACGATGCGGACCGTTTCTATGTGTCACACATGAAGAAGGTCGTTGACTGGTACAGCGACATCAAGAAATACGCTTCCTTTGATTTCGCCAACCCTGAGGAGGAGGCTTCGCAGGAGGAGACCGCTGCTGGGGAGGCAAAGGAAGAGGATAAGGTAAACGAATAGTGAAATCGCTGCAAGTCATAACATTAGGCTGTTCCAAGAACACTGTTGACACGGAACATCTTCTCTCTCAGGTCAAGGACGCGTGGCGGATTGTGCCTGAGGATGAGGTGTGTCCTGTCGATGTGCTCCTCATCAACACCTGCGGGTTCATCGGCGACGCCAAGGAAGAGTCCATCCAGACCATCCTTTCCGCCGCCGCCCGCAAGAAAGCCGGGGAGGTCGGAAGGCTGATGGTCTTCGGATGTCTCTCGCAGAGGTACATGTCCCGGATGCCGGACTTGATCCCGGAAGTGGATTTCTGGTTCGGCGCGAGGGATCTTGCCCCGATCGTCAAGGCTTTGGGCTGTGTTCCTGTGAAGGATCCGGCCAGGCTTCGGACCGATCATCGCGCCTATGCCTACTTGAAGATCTCGGAAGGTTGCGACAGGCGGTGCTCCTACTGCGCGATCCCCTTCATCAGGGGAGCGCACAGGTCTGTGCCTATGGAAAGTCTTGTGGCTGAGGCGGCTGCCTTGGCCAGGGATGGAGTCAAGGAACTGATCCTTATCGCACAGGACACAACCTACTACGGACTTGACATTTACAAGCGCCGCGCCTTGGCTGAGCTGCTCCGCAGGCTTTCAGAGGTGGATGGAATAGAATGGATAAGGATCCATTACTCCTACCCGGCTGATTTTCCGGAGGATGTGCTTGACGAGATGGCAAACAACCCTAAGGTCTGCAAGTATCTGGACATTCCTCTTCAGCACATTTCAGACAAGGTACTGGACAAGATGCACCGTCATGTGGACGGTGAGTGGACGAGGACACTGGTCAGAAAACTGCGAGAACAGGTTCCGGGTGTGGCATTGAGGACCACCATGATTGTCGGCCATCCCGGGGAGGGGAAGAAAGAGTTCGCCGAGCTTCTGGACTTTGTCAGGGAGGCGAGGTTCGAGCGGTTGGGCGCGTTCAAATATTCAGAGGAGGAAGGCACTTTCGGAGCGGAGAACTACCGTGATTCCGTGCCGAAGAAGGAGAAGGTGCGCAGACTGGAGGAACTGATGCGGACACAGAGTGGTATTTCCTTGGCGTTCAACGAGTCAAGGGTCGGAAACATCGAACATGTCATGGTCGATGACTATGCCGACGGCGTACTGATCTGCAGAAGCCGGTACGAGAGTCCGGAAGTTGACGGTGAGATCGTCGTCAAATACGAAGGGCAGAAATTCGGCGGAACTCCAGCCGAGGATTTGTGCGGCAGGTTCATTGATGTGAGGATCACTGGCGCGGATGAGTACGATCTCATCGCGGAGCCGGTTTAATATTCAAGGATTATGAAAAGAACTTCATTGATGATTGTCTCGGCGCTTTTGGCGCTGGTATCATCCTGCGCCCCTCAGGCTTTTGTGGTCAGTCCCGAGATGCGCGGACCGTCCAAGTCCGGGCTTGACCTTGCGGGCAAATCAATCGGCGTCGTCTATCTGACGGACGGGAATCCTCGTGACGAGGCGTTCAACGCTTCCGCTGCGGGGGGATTCGCGACACGTCTGGAGGAGGATTATTTCGGAGGAAACCGTGAGATAGAGCTGTTCACGGCGCGTGGAGGCGACGGCGTTGACTATGCGTCGAAGGATTCTCTTGTGAGTCTCGTGATGGAGACAGGCAAGGATGTCGTGTTCGTGATCGATGTCCCCGAGCTGGGTATTCCGTCCGTGAAGGATCCTGTCCGGATCACAGACCAGAAGGTCTCCGCCGACTCTGCGTACGTCTCGGTGGCGTCAGTGCCGTTCACGACGAAGATATTCGTCTATGATTCGATGAACAAGGAGGACAGGGTCTTCGGTTTTGCCGGTGGGCGCAGCTTCAAGGCCGAAGTTTACAGCAACGGCAGGAAATCGAATGACTCCATCATCAATGAAGTCTGGAACAACATTGCCCCGGGGGCGGAGAACGCCGGCTATGTGGCCGCTGCCTCGTTCCTTTCGACATGGAAGCAGGATGACTTTTACGTCATCTATTATGACGGTTCCGAGGAGGCATGGGACAAAGGGGCTGAATATGCATATTCCTACAAATGGAAGGAGGCCATCGAGCAGTGGACCAAGCTTTTGAAGTGCAGGAACGACGAGAAAAAGGCGTGCGCTGCCTACAACATCGCGCTTGGATGCTTCATGTGCGGCCAGCCGGCGTTGGCGCTTGAATGGCTTGACCGCTCGGACAGCTACACACCGGTTAGTCTGTCCAAGACATTAAGATTGAAAATTAACCAATATACAGGATTGTAGTAAGATGAATGAATATGACGTCATAATCGTCGGCGGTGGCATCACGGGTGCCGGAACGGCTAGGGACTGCGCCCTGAGAGGGCTGCGTGTCCTGCTGATAGAACGTTTCGACATCGCCACCGGAGCGACTGGAAGGAACCACGGACTGCTTCACAGTGGTGCCCGCTATGCTGTGACAGACCAGGAATCAGCGACAGAGTGTATCAAAGAGAATATGATTCTGAAGAGAATCGCGCGTCATTGCGTTGATGACACTTCAGGACTGTTCATTACCCTTCCAGAGGATGATCTGGCTTATCAGGACACTTTCGTGAAAGCGTGCCTTGCGGCCGGGATCAACGCCGAAGTGATTGATCCGGAGGAGGCCAAGAGGATGGAACCGTCTGTGAATCCGACTCTTATCGGTGCGGTGAAGGTTCCGGACGGATCGGTCGATCCGTTCCGTCTTTGCGCCTCGAACGTGTTTGACGCGAAGATTCACGGAGCCAAGGTCCTGGTATATTCAGAAGTCATAGAGTTCATCAAGGAGCAGGACACAATCAAGGGCGTGAAGGTGCTTGACCATCACACAGGGATCGTGACAGACTACTACGCGCCAGTGACGGTCAACGCCGGCGGCATCTGGGGGCATCACATCGCTCAGATGGCCGGGGCTAACATAAGTATGTTCCCGGCAAAGGGGGCATTGCTGATTTTCGCGCACAGGGTCAACAGCGTGGTTATCAACCGTTGCCGCAAGCCGGCCAACGCTGACATCCTTGTGCCGGGAGACACGGTCTGCGTTATCGGTACGACTTCCACAAGGGTTCCGTACGAGGAATGCGATCATCTGAAGGTGACTCCAGACGAGGTGGATCTGCTTTTGACCGAGGGTGCCAAGCTGGCTCCTTGCCTGGCGGAGACACGTGTCCTGAGGGCTTACGCCGGAGTCCGTCCTTTGGTTTCGGCTGACAATGATCCGAGCGGCCGTAACATCAGCCGAGGCATTGTCTGTCTGGATCACGAGAGTCGTGACGGCATCAAGGGCTTCATCAGCATCACCGGTGGTAAGCTGATGACTTACAGGCTTATGGGTGAGATGGCGGCCGACGCTGTCTGCAAGAAACTTGGGCGTGACGCCAAATGTGTGACCGCCGACACTCCGCTTCCGGGGTCCGAGCCGGGAGGAATCGAGGAAATCTCCAAGAAGATCTGGGAGGTTCCGACTATGGTTCAGAAGGCTTCCGTCGGACGTTTCGGAACCCAGGCTGCCAAACTGGACTTCGACGGTGACGTGAAAGGCAGTTTGGTCTGCGAATGCGAGGAAGTCTCAGTGTCAGAGGTCGATTCGGCGATCGAAAATCTGGAGGTCAATAATCTGGTGGATTTGCGGCGCAGAACCCGTTTCGGAATGGGAACCTGTCAGGGTGAGCTTTGCGCGTGCAGGGCAGCCGGCCGTCTAGCCAAGGCCAGAAAATGTACGTCCAAGGCTCGTGCTGATCTTAAGGACTTCATGAATGAGAGATGGAAGGGAATGTATCCGGTCGCTTGGGGTGAGACTCTCAGGGAGAGCGCTTACACCCAGTGGGTATATTCAGAGGTGATGGGACTTGGTGAGGAAATATAGGAGGAAGAGATTATGAAATTCGACGTTGTTATTATAGGTGGCGGACTTTCTTCGCTGGTCTGCGGAATCAAGTTGCAGAAGGCGGGAAAGAAATGCCTGATGGTGTCCGCCGGGCAGAACGCTCTCCACTTTTCATCCGGAGCTTTCGGTCTGCTTGGGAAACTTCCTGACGGAACGGATGTTGTGGAACCGCTGTCTGCGGTTGAGGCACTTCCTTCCGAGCACCCATATTCAAAGATCGGGAAGCGGAGGCTTTCTGAATATGTCGCCTCGGTTCCGGGATTTTTCTCGGATTGCGGGGTGGCGCTGCACCCGGTCGAAGCGACCGAAACGATCCACAACGGCTACCGCATCACCGCCCTCGGCACTTTGAAACCAGCCTGGCTCGCCATGGATGACATTACCCTTCTTGCATCAAAGGATGAGAAGATAGGAGAGAAGGCCCTGATAGTGAACTTCGCAGGTTTCCTGGATTTCAATACCCGTTTCATTGCCGAAGGTTTGGAGAAGCGTGGCACCGCATGCCGCATCGAATCAGTGAAACTGGATGAGGTCGAGCATCTCCGCAAGAACCCGGCCGAGATGAGATCCGTGAACATCGCCCGTGTGATGAATCACGAAAACAGTTGGAAGCAGTTCGCCCATAAGGTCCGGGAATTACTGGATGGTGAGGACGTCGTTATCCTGCCGGAAGTGTTCGGCTTTGAGAATCCTGTAATTATGCAGTGGCTCAAGGAGATGGTTCCGGCCAAGATTATGTTCATAGGAACAACGCCTCCTTCCGTGCCGGGAATCCGCACACAGAGACTTCTTAAAAAGGCGTTCGAGGCAGCCGGCGGCACATTCCTCATGGGTGACGAGGCTCTTGACGCTGTTTTTGATGCTGAACGTGTCGCAAGCATCCGCACCGCCAATCTCGGCGGGCTGCGTATCGAGGCTGACACATTCGTCCTCGCAAGCGGCAATCTTTTCGGAAAAGGATTGGTCGCTTCTCCGGATGCAGTTAAGGAACCTGTCTTCGGCCTTGATGTCGATTATCCTGCCGAGAGGAAAGACTGGTACGATGAGAAGTTTTTCGCCCGCCAGAACTATACAGGGTTCGGCGTGAAGACCAACGGCGATTTCCAGCCATTACGTGACGGAAATGTTGTTCCGAATCTCTATGTGGTTGGCTCAGAGGTCGGAGGCTGCAATCCTCTTGCGGAAGGCAGCGGAGCCGGCGTGGCGATTATGACCGCGTTCAGCGCGGCGGACAGGATTCTTGGCAAGTAAGTCGTTCATATTCATTTGACATTGAAAGAGATATGCAAGAGAAAAACATAAGTTTCAATAATTTCGAACAGTGCATCAAATGTACGATTTGTACCGCTTACTGTCCGGTAGTGGTTGTCAATCCGTTGTACCCGGGACCTAAACAGGCCGGTCCTGACGGAGAGAGGCTTCGTCTTAAGAACAAGTACTTTTTCGACGAGAACCTGAAGTATTGCATGAACTGCAAACGCTGTGAGGTGGCGTGTCCGTCCGGCGTTAAGATCGCTGACCTGATCCATTCGGCCCGCCGCCGTTTCAGCACCGCCACTCCGGGGCTTCGGGACCGTCTTCTGGCCAGCACGGATTTCATGGGCAGGATGGCGCGTCCGTTCGCTCCGGTGGTGAACTTTATGGTGGCTTCCAAGCCGGTCAAGGCTGTGATGGACGCAACCCTTCACATTGACAGCCACAGGACTTTCCCGAAATACAAGGCTCACGGCTTCGAGTCCTGGTTCAAGAAAGAGGCTCAGGAGGCTCAGAAGGCATATTCAAAGCAAATCGCTTTCTTCCACGGCTGTTCGACGGAATTCCAGCAGCCGGAGGTCGGCAAGGCTTTCGTGACGGTGATGAACGCTGTTGGCTATGGTGTTCAGTTGATGGACGAGAAATGCTGCGGTGTGGCGATGATTTCCAATGGAATGTGGAATGGGGCGACCAAGCACGCAAAGCATAATGTGGCTGAGTTTGAGAAGGCTGTGGCTGCCGGACTGCCGATAGTGGCGACATCCTCCACCTGCGTCTTCACGATGAGGGATGAATATCCTGACGTGCTTTCTGTGGATAATTCCGCCGTGCGCGACAGCATAACCCTTGTGGAGAAGTTCCTGTTCGAGCTGGTGGATTCCGGCAAGGTCAAACTGGTGTTCAAGGATGACTACCGCGCGAGGATAGCCTATCATATTCCTTGCCACGTGGAGAAGCTCGGCTGGAGCATATTCACGAAGGCACTGATGAATATGATCCCGGGTGTGTCGTTCACGGTTCTGGACAGCGGATGCTGCGGCATAGCAGGAACTTACGGCTTCAAGAAGGAGAACTACAAGTACTCACAAGAGATCGGTCGTCCGGTCTTCGAGCAGATCAAGGCCGTCGCTCCTGATTTCGTCTGCAGCGAGTGTGAGACCTGCAAGTGGCAGATCGAGATGTCCACAGAGTACAAGGTGAAGAACCCTATTCTTATCCTTGCGGAAGCCCTCGACCTTGATGCCACCGCCAAGGCTAATTCAAGGTGAAAAGAAAAAAGGCGGGACCGTAAGCCGGTTTCTGTTTTTGAATCTGCCATTTATCTACGCAACCTACCCCCTGGCATCGGGCGGGCAGCCCTCGTCTGCCAGTATATTTGGTCTTGCAGGCCCTGACATCGTACCCGTGCGGCGTCACCGACGCGCGTCGTGAGCTCTTGCCTCGCGTTTTCACCCTTGCCTGTCGCCAGGCGGTTGTTTTCTGTTACGATGCCATAAGATTACTCCCATCTGGGCTTTCCCCAGCAGGGTGCCCTGTCCTGTCCGGACTTTCCTCACCCGGGACCGAAATCCCGCAGCGCGGCAGATCGTCCCACCTTTTGTTCTGCAAAAGTACTAAAAAAACTTCGTAATCCGGTCGCTGAGCCTGTCCTTTCGGCCGCTTTCGGTCGCTTTCGGTCGCTTTCGGTCGCTTTCGGCCGCTGAACCTGTCGAAGCGACCTTGTGTGTCGGCACGCTTCGACAGGCTCAGCGACCGGATATACAGTAAAAAAGCATTTAATAAACAAAAAATTTCGGAAATCACTTTTTTGACATAAATTTGTAGTCCAGTAAAGTGCAGAAAAGAATATGAGTACAAAGTATGTTTTCGTTACTGGCGGTGTGGCTTCCTCCTTGGGAAAAGGCATCATTGCCGCATCGTTGGCCAAACTTCTTCAGGCCAGAGGACTTAGGGTAACCATACAGAAATTCGATCCCTACATCAACATCGATCCTGGAACGCTGAATCCTTATGAGCATGGTGAATGCTACGTGACGGACGACGGCGCGGAGACCGATCTGGATCTGGGTCACTATGAGAGGTTTCTTGGCGTGCACATGTCCAAGGCCAACAATGTGACCACCGGAAAGATCTACTGGACGGTCATCAACAAGGAGAGGGAAGGAGCCTATCTTGGCAAGACCGTACAGATTGTACCTCATATCACCGACGAGATCAAACGCAGGATGCTGCTTCTCGGCAAGACCGGCAAGTACGATGTCATTGTCACGGAAGTAGGTGGCACTGTGGGAGATATGGAATCCCAGCCATTCGTGGAGGCGATCCGTCAGCTTCAGTGGGAATTACCGGATGAAGATTTGATCAGCATTCATCTGACTCTTGTGCCATACCTGCGAGCCGCAAAAGAACTCAAGACGAAACCTACGCAGCACTCTGTCCAGATGCTCCAGCAGGCCGGTGTCCACCCTGACATCATCGTCTGCCGCACAGAGATGGAGCTGACTCCCGAACTCAGGCGCAAGGTCGCCCTTTTCTGCAACGTCAAGCCGGGACACGTCATCCAGTCAATCGATGCTCCTTCAATCTATCAGGTGCCTCTGAATATGGAGGACGAGCACCTGGACGAGATGGTTCTCAATCATTTCGGAATATCCGCTCCGGAACCTGACTTCACAAACCTCAAGTCATTCCTTGACCGGCTCTATAATCCTAAACATCAGGTTGACATCGCCCTCGTCGGGAAATATGTCGAGCTTCAGGACGCATACAAGTCAATCTTGGAATCCTTTGTCCACGCCGGAGCCGCCAATGAGTGCAAAGTGAATGTTCATACAGTTCAGAGCGAGCGGCTTGACAGTTCCAACCTGGAGGAGAAAATCGGGAATATGGACGGCATCCTCGTCGCTCCGGGATTCGGCGAGAGGGGCTTGGAAGGCAAGATTCTTGCAATAAAATACGCCCGCGAGCACAACGTTCCGTTCTTCGGAATATGTCTGGGAATGCAGATGTGCGTGGTCGAGTTCGCCAGGGATGTGCTTGGAATAAAGGACGCCATCTCCGCCGAGGTCAACCCTAACGCCGCCAATCCGGTCATTGACCTGATGGAGGAGCAGAAGAGCACCACGATCAAGGGCGGGACAATGAGGCTTGGGGCCTACGACTGCAAACTGGACAAGAACTCGTTGGCTTATAGGATTTACGGCAGCGAGATGATTTCGGAAAGGCATCGTCACCGCTACGAGTTCAACAACGCCTACCTTGACAGGATGGAGGCCGCGGGATTGAAGGCAACGGGGAAGAACCCGGACACCGGGCTGGTGGAGATCGTCGAGATCCCGACGCATCCGTTCTTCATCGGAGTGCAGTTCCACCCTGAGCTCAAGAGCACGCCGGAGAAGCCTCAGCCGATCTTCGTGAAGTTCGTGGAGGCGGCGATGGCCTATAGGGAGAAGAAAAAGTAAAGTTAATATGAAAGTGACCTCGAAGAGAAGAATGGAAACTCGGAGCGAAGCGACCGAAGGGGTTCGGGGAGTCCTTTCCTCTTGCCCTTCAGGGGCTGTCACGAAGTGACTGGGATTGAACATGATGAATGCAATGAAGAGATTCGTTAATATATTCATAGGAATGGCGTTGGCCTTGCTGGCGCTGCTCTCCTCCTCTTGCGCCGATGCCAAGGTCCGTCAGTACAAGGTTCAGGTTGTCAAGGAATATATTCACGATGAGACTTCGTTCACGCAGGGGCTTTTCTTCCTGGACGGGGAAATGATCGAGACCACCGGGCAATATGGTGAATCGACTCTCCGCAAGGTCGATCTGGCGACAGGAAAGGCTTTGAAGAGGTTCGATTTCGACAAGAAATATTTCCTCGAAGGTTCTGTTGAATTGAACGGTAACATATTTATACTTACTTGGTTGAATAAGGTCGCATTTGTCTATGACGCAAAGACTCTCGCCTACAAATCGACATGGAGTTATCCGCGTGAGGGGTGGGGACTGACTACTGACGGGAAGAGTCTGATAGCTTCTGATGGATCGGCCAGGCTGTATTTTATGGATGACAAATTCAAGCAGCAGAAAGTGCTGACTGTCAAGATGAACGGGCGGCCGGTGCAGATGCTGAACGAGCTTGAATGGATTGACGGAAAGATTTGGGCTAATGTCTATATGACGGACATGATAGTGATCATCAATCCTTCCGACGGAACGGTCGAGGGGACAGTTGATTGCAGCGGACTTCTGCCCAGGTCTTTGCGGGATGCCAACACGGATGTGCTGAACGGAATCGCCTACAATCCGAAAGACGGTAAGATTTACCTTACCGGCAAGTGCTGGAAGCGGCTCTACGAGGTGCGTCTGGTAGAGAGGTAATGGTCACATCGACAGGCTCTGTGACCACACCATTCGGTCGCTGAGCTTGTCGAAGCGCCCCTATTCTTCACCGCTTGCGGTGAAAGCAAGTCCCTCCCCCGAGGGGAGGGATTTAGGGAGAGGGTAACGTGAAT
>ERZ773165.141-NODE-141-length-64155-cov-22.628315_pt1 | contig 64155 bp, 64 predicted proteins | sample MGYA00581003_ERZ773165 | MGnify/ENA primary metagenome ERZ773165 (study PRJEB29015, sample SAMEA2737817) | human gut metagenome | biome: human gut; feature: human-associated habitat; material: faeces | place: China | collected 2012 ... | reverse complement strand
CGCGCCGATGGTACTGCGCAAGCGGGAGAGTAGGTCGCCGCCATCTTATTTTCAAGTGGAAGCCCTTCCAGCAAGATTGCTGGGAGGGCTTTTCGTTTCTTTGTACCGTGTCAACGCGGCGTTGTTTCGTCGCCCTAATGCGGCGTTGTTACGTCGCGCCGTACCGCTCTTCATTTTACTGTCGCAAGTAGCTGCAGTTTGTACGTTCGGCATGAGCATTATCTAATGGGGTGCTAATTCCGAGCAGCAACATCCTTCTAACGAGTAAGAAAACCCTTCTAAAAGGAGCGATTTTCTCAGTTTTTTGTTTATCTTTGCCACGCTAAGATAATCGTTATTTGAGTTTTAAGCAGCACTAAGATTGGATGTTTTTTACCATGTGCAAGGATTGGGTGATTCGCAGTTATCCAATGGCTTGCTTACTTGTGGAATGACAAGTAAGCGTGGAATGACAGGTCTGCTAATTTAAGGCTATGAAGAAATGAAGAAAAATATTACTTGTTTGATAATGTGTGCAGCGTCTTGTGCTATGTTTGCGCAAACCTCAGGAGAGGAGGCCGGGCATATTTGGATTGATTTGGGATTGCCCAGTGGAATTAAATGGGCTTCTACTAATATTGGCGCAAATCGTCCTCAAGACGAGGGCAACTATTATGCGTGGGGCGAAACGACTTTAAAAACGGACTTTCGATGGGCCACTTATTCGCATGGAGCAGGTCAAAATTCGCTCACGAAGTATTCTTATTCTGATGGGGTGTTGTCGCTTGATGCCGCTGATGATGTCGTCTCGTGTGTATGGGGTGGCACATGGCGTATGCCAACCAAAGAGGAATGGAGGGAACTTCAAGAGCATTGTGTTTGGACATGGACTGACGATTACAATAAATCAGGTGTTGCAGGATATGTGGTCGCGGCCAAGAGCAGTGATGCTACACTCTTTTTGCCTGCTGCAGGTTGCCGTTATGCGAGCCAGATTAACGAGAAGGGCGTACATGGCTACTACTGGTCGAGCTCGCTTTTCAAAAGTTCCTCTTATAGTGGCTCCGCTTATCAGTTGCAGTTCTTTCGGGCTTGTTTCAAAAGCGATTGGAATCACGCACGCTATTATGGTTCTTCTGTGCGTGGCGTATGCAATCCCCAACCAGCAACAGGTGTGGGCCACACGCAATCAGATAGCTTCATATACGCTATTGGTGGCAAAATCCATTGTGATGAGCATTGCCGTATCTATGATCTTTACGGACGTGATATGACGCATCAGAATGGTTCTCTTCCCAAGGGGGTATATGTTGTGCAGAGAGAAAACAGCGGAGAGAAAGTCAGGGTCTTCTGATGGGATTTCTCATGGCAAAAAACCGACAATATGAGTAAAATGAAACATACATCAATTACGTTTACATTGGTATTTGCACTGGCATTTTCACTGGGCATCATCATCCCATTTTCTTCTGCGAAAGCAGAGAGAGTCCAGTATTGGGCCAAAGGCGTCAGCGTAGATGCAGGCTGGTACAACACCTTTCAGTTCACGAATGGCTGTTGGGCAGCTGTCAGTAGTAACATGATAGCATGGTGGCAGGATCGAATACAGGAAAAGTATATCTATACAGGGAAAATTTGGGACCCAGAGGAAGTCAATCGGGAATTTGATCGCAACCCTTACTTCAATAAGGGTGGTGACTATGTATATAAAGCCCTCGATTGGTATCTGCGTGAAACACATCCATCCATAGCCTACACACGTACCAATCTTTATCAAAACTATCTCTTCAATGACGACTATGATAATCCAATCATCTTCACGCGAGGCTACATAGACTCCAACGAAGCAATATTCACAGACGTGTTGTTGCGTTATTTCACTACGGGAAATTACGTTGCGCAACTTCGCGACATGAACCACGCTTGGACTTTGTGGGCGATAGAAGTGGATACTGAAACCAATACTATCACGCGTATATGGGTGACGGATTCCGTTCCAAATGATCGCAAGAACCCAAAGAAGCAAATACATTCCCTCGATGCCAAACGCTATAAAAACCTCTTCTATTTCGAGCGTGGAATCTACGATGAAGAGAATAATTCATGGGGAGTTCAGGCCATCCACCCAGCGGAGTTGACATTCTTTGGTATAGAAGGCCGGTTTTTGGTTGATACCAACGGAGAGCCAGTGTTCGAACAGAAGCCTTGATTGCATACCCATAGAAGCGGCAGCGTCGAAAAAAAGAATAAGGCATTGACTCTATATCCAGTAGATATAAGTCTCTATCTAAATAGGGTGTTCAAAATCCAGAAAATATCGCGCAGAATTTTTCTGGATTTTGAACACCCTATCTGTATGAGCTACTTACGATTTAGGAAGAACAGCAGTTGAACTTCCAATGGATTATAGATGAGCACCAGCTGAACACCTACTTATCTGGTGATTGTTAGATAATTTCAGTTTTCCTGGTAGGCTGTGGTGACAGACGGAGGAATTATCTGCGTCGTGTCAGTATAATCATGATGACGGCGGGAATGATCAGTGCGATTCCCAGCATGACTTGCCAGTTGAAGGCTTCATTAAAAATGAGGCATCCGATGATGACGGCAGTGAGCGGTTCTAAGGCTCCGAGGACGGCGGTCATGGTGCTGCCGATGCGTTTGACGCTGTACACCAAACTGACGTTGGTGATGAACGTACAGATGATAGCCAGGGAGGCAAGGTTACTCCATTGTAGGTCGGTTGTGATTGGGGAGAAATTGCCTTGGCGAAGGGCTTCAGCTCCAAAGATAAGTGCACCGATGAACATGACGTAGAAAACGAGTTTTGAACTGTTCATCGTGGCAGCTCTCGAACGGTTGACACGGATGAGATAAAGCGCATAGCAGACGGCAGATACCAGGACGATGATGACGCCGCGGACACTTGTGTTTCCAGTTGGGTCCCAAGAAAGAATGCCGACACCGCCGACGGCCATACACACGGCCAAAATGGTGCTCAATCTGCGGGCTTCGTTGTAGAAGGTCATCATGATGATGGCCGTTACGACCGGGTACATGAAATGGAGGGTGGTGGCAACGCCGCTCGACATATAGTTGTATCCGTCGATGAGGAACAAGGCAGAACCGTCGGAGATGAATGCGAGGTAAATTAGCGTCACCAGTTCGCCGCGTGTCACCTTAAAACTGATGCGGCGTATGAGCATCACGATTGCCAGGATGATGCTGGCAAATCCGAAACGGTAGAAGAGGATGGTCGGGTCGGACATGAAATTTTCCGTTGCTCCCGATTTAATGGGCAGGGTGAAGAACGGGATGAATCCGTAGCAGATGGCCGCTAACAGACCGACGAGAAATCCGTAGGTCACATTTTTTTTTTCATTTGCTGATGGCGGAGCGTCAGCCTCCGTCGTTGGAGCCTGTTTCGTAGGCTCCTGCTGTTTGATTTCTGTGTTAGGTAACATATTATATTAGGGATGTTTGTTTGTCGCGTTCAGCGAGTGCGCAAATTTAGCTATTTTTTATACAAGTAGCGGTGGTTTGCAGAACAAAAAAAGGTGGCGGCGGCTATATTCGTTGTGCTGAATTTTTTTGCCTCGATTAAAATCTGTAAATTTGTAAGGAAATGAGTTTCTATACTACATGGACACAATTATATACCTCTTTATAGGGCTTTCCTTGGGCGTTGTTGCCGCCTATTTGTTTTTGAAAGCCAAGCACCAGCGTTTGCAGGCAGAGGCCGAGTTCCTTCAGAAGCAGATGAGCGAACAGAAGGAAGAAGCGCGTCAGCGGATTGAAGAATTGAAGGCAGAGCGCCTTCAGAAAGAGCAGGCGATGCGTGACGATTTCGACCGGCGCCTTGCTTTGCAGCAGAAAAATGCCGAGGTTGAGCGCCGCGCCGCCCTTGAAGCCCAGGCCACGGCCAACGACGTGCTGATGGCCAGCAAGGAGCGTTCCTTCCGTCAGGCAATCGAGGCGCAGGAAATGCGGCATAACGAGGCCATGAAGGCCCAGCAGATGCGCTTTGACGAGACCATTGAGAAAATGACGGCGCAGTTGAAAAGCGCCACCGATGAGATGCTGAAGCAGCGCCAGAAGGAGTTTGAAGTGGCGAGCAACACCAATCTCGGTCAGATTGTCATGCCTCTGCGTGAGACGATCGACAAAATGAACCGTGCTATGAATGAGAGCACCATCAAGCAGACCGAAATGAGTTCGGCTCTTAAGGAAAATATTGAGCGCATGATGCAGCAGAGCATAGCCGCCAAGCAGAGCGCCGACGAATTGGCGCGTGCATTGAAACACGGCAGCAAGGTGCAAGGAGATTGGGGCGAGATGGTGCTTGACGAACTGTTGGCTTCGCAAGGATTGGAGCGTGGCATCCACTATGACACGCAGGCCGTTCTTCGTGACGCTGACGGCCATGTGGTGAAGTCGGAAGAAGGCAGCATGATGCGCCCCGACGTGATTTTGCACCTCGACCAGCGCCGTGAAGTCATAATCGACTCCAAGGTGTCGCTCACGGCCTTCTTTGATTATCTGAATGCAGAGGACGACGTGACGCGTGAGAAATTCTTGAAGGCACACATCGACAGCATTCAGAGCCACGTCAAAGAACTTTCGCAGAAGGACTATTCTTCGTATGTGAAACCTCCGAAGATGAAGATGGACTATGTCATCATGTTCGTGCCGCATACAGGAGCACTATGGACCGCTTTGAATGCCCAACCCGATTTGTGGCGGCGTGCGATGGAGCGCAACGTCTTTATTGCCGACGAGCAGACGCTCTTTGCTGCCTTGCGTATCGTTAATCTCACGTGGACACAGATTGCCCAGGCGCAAAACCACGAGCACGTGTACAGTCTGGCCAATGAAATGATTGACCGCGTTGGCCTCTTCATGAAGAGGTATGCCGCTGTCGGAAAGGCGCTGAAGGCGGCCGAATCGGCCTATGAAGATGCTGGAAAGAAATTGCAGCCAACCGGCAAAAGTATCCTGACGACCTGTGCCAAACTCATCAAACTCGGCGCCAAGCAGAGTGACAAAAATCCCATTCCGCAGTTGGCAGACGTGGACACCTCAACCGATGTCGACCTCTTGGAGGCACATGGTGATGCGGAAGAGGAAGAACAGTCGTCAGACGTGTTGCCAAACTGATGTCTCATAGAAGCATTCCCATAAACTGCGAAGCAGTGTGTTATATCTCAGGGACTATCCAAACAAGACACCGTTCCCCCAGGTATGTCCGCGTTGCGAGCAGAACCAGAAATAACAATCAACACAAAACAACAGTATGAAAATCACCAAGAAAATTACGGCCTCATTGATGTCGGTGTGCCTTTCAGCCTCTTGCATGGCCGATGGGCTTTCAATCATTCCGCGTCCGGCCAAACTTGTTGAAGGCAACGGCCAGTTTACCTTCGGACAAGTCACAACCGCATGGGCTGACGCTTACGAAGGCGACAGCATCCAGAGCCTTTTGAAATCCTTTGAACAGGAATTTACGAGCACCACCGGTCTCGCCTTCAAGGCCAGCAAAGCCGCCAAGGCCGCTTTGCAGTTGCGCCACAATCCCTCGTTGAAAGGAGAATCCTATTGCTTGAGTGTCAGCAAGACCAACGTCATCATCGAGGCCGCCCGCCCCGTTGGTTTCTTCTATGCCTTGCAGACATTAAAGCAGATGTTGCCAACGCGTGCCGTGATGGCTGGCGTGAGTGTGGAAAAGGGAACGAGCATGACCTTGCCCGTTGTCGAGATTGAAGATGCCCCTCGCTTCGGCTGGCGCGGTTTCATGCTCGACGAAGGCCGTCATTTCTTCGGTAAGAAAGCCGTGAAGCAGGTGCTCGACGTGATGGCCGCCTATAAGATGAACCGTTTCCATTGGCACCTGACCGATGACCAGGGTTGGCGCGTGGAAATCAAGAAATATCCCCGTCTGACCACTTACGGTGCGTGGAGAAACACCATGACCCTCTCTTGGGGCAACACATTGCCCGATGGCGAGCGTTATGGCGGATACTACACGCAGGACGATGTCCGCGAAATCGTTGCCTATGCCCGTGAGCGTTTCATTGAGATAGTGCCGGAAGTAGACATTCCCGGACACTCCCAAGCTGCCGTGGCCGTATATCCCGAATTTTTGGCGTGCGACCCAGAGAAGCCTCATGAAGTCTGGCTTTCACAAGGCGTTTCAACCGACGTGATCAACGTGGCCAACCCCAAGGCCGTCCAGTTTGCCAAAGACGTGATAGACGAGCTCATCACCCTCTTCCCTTACCAGTATATGCACCTCGGCGGCGACGAATGCCCCGTGAAGAAATGGGAGCAGAACAAAGACTGCCAGGCATTGCTGAAGCAGATCGGCTCGAAAAACTATCGCGACTTGCAGATACATTTCTATAAGCAGCTCAAGGATTACGTTGCCAGCAAACCAGCCCAGCAGCAGCGCCATTTCATCTTCTGGAACGAGGTGCTCCACGGAAACACGTCCGTTTTGGGCAAGGACTTCACCGTGATGGCATGGGTTGGTGCAGACAAGGCCGCCCAGGAAGCCGCCAAGCGTGGTCTGACCACCATCTTGAGTCCGCAGATACCATATTATATCAACCGCCGCCAGAGCAAAGACATCTGGGAACCCCGTTCACAGGGTTGGGGCACAGAAACGGTTGAAGCCGTTTACAACTATGTGCCGATGAAGAATGTTGCAGAAAACTTGCAAGAGAAATACATGGGCGTTCAGGCCAACTTCTGGACGGAGTGGGTTGAAAACACGCCGAAATTGCAGTATCTCCTTCTTCCCCGTCTGGCCGCAGTGGCAGAAGCTGGATGGACGCCACAGGCAGAACGCTCTTATCCCGACTTCCTCAAGCGCTTGCAGCAGGAGCGTTCATATTACGACATGAAGGGCATGAACTATGGCAAGCATGTGTTCAAATAATCCCTGAATCCACTATCAGATTTAAACATAAGCAATCTTTCGCAGATTTTGTAACCACATTACAAAGCCCGCGGAAGATTTTTTTGTGCCTTACTTTATAAGGTGGTATCCTCCCAACGCCCCTCCACCGTATGGCAACAAAAAATCCACCCCGTTTCCGAGGTGGACCTTGTTGTTAACTTATATATGAATTATGAATGATCTCCTTGTCGGAGACATTTTTAAATCAAATTAGTCAAGCTGCTCGTTGATGAAAGCCTGCATTTCAGCGAGATGCTCTTCGGCGCTCTGCAACAATTTAAACTGAGCCTTAGAGCGAACGAGGTTGTGTTCAGCATACTGCGTCTTGTAGTAAGTGTCGCCGTTGATATAGTCGGCCAAGAAACGCACCGTCTGCATGTATGGGAACAACGTAGCGGCGTAAGGCAAGTTTTCGATTTCGATTGGCGTGAGGAAACTCTTGGCGCTCTTGATATAGCCCTTGGCGAAAGCGCGGAAGATGTCCATATTGAAGTTCACGTTGTCGAGATCCTTGTCGTCTTCCTTACCCGTGTTGGCAGCAGAGCGGAGGAAGTCGCCGAAGTCAGAGAATACGAAGTTTGGCATCACCGTGTCGAGGTCAATGACACACAATACGTTGCCGTCTTTGTCGAAGAGGATGTTGTCGACCTTCGTGTCGCAGTGGCAGATGCGCTTTGGCAATTTGCCTTCGCGGTGGAGGCGTTCAGCCTTACACATGTCTTCAGCACGCTTTTCCAGTTCGTCAACGAGCCACTGAACTTCAGCCAGACGTCCGGCCTTGTTTTCAGCCACAGCTTCGCGCAACTGCTGCATGCGGAATTCCATGTTGTGGAAGTCCTTGATAGTTTCGCCCAACTGAACAGGGATGTCAGCCAGCATAGCCTGGAAGTTTCCGAAAGTTTCGCCAACGATGTAAGAAGTTTCAGGCGTAACGGCCGTCTGTGAAACCGTGTCGGGGATGAACACCATGATGCGCCAGTATTTTCCTTCGTGGAGGTAGAAGAACTGTCCGTCCTTGGCAGGAACGAAAGACAGAACCTTGCGGTCGATGTCAGGCGTGTTGGCAGCTTCCAGTTTCTTGCGGATGTGTCCTGTCACGGCAACGATGTTGTCCATGAGCATTTTCACGTCGGGGAAAATGGCGTTGTTGACATGCTGGAGAACATAGTCGGGGGCATCACCTTCGGTGCATACCTTGTAAGTTGTATTGATGAGTCCGTTTCCGAGAGGCTTCACTTCAGTGACATGGCCTTGGATTTCAAATTGGTCAACGATGTGTTTTAAATCTTTTTGTTCCATGGTTGGATCCTGTAGTATTATGTTTGAATTTATGTGTCTTGTCTGTAGTAAGTGATGGTAAAACCATCACCAAGGGTGATTTGCCATTACTAAAAATGTTTCAATCCTGTTTCGAAGATGTGACATTTCTGCCTACAAATTTAAGGAAAAAAGGTTGATGCAGATATTTATCCCTCTCTTTTTTCGAGTTTTCTTTGGTTAAAAATGTAAAAAACACTCCCGCCAGTTCATTCTTAAGAAATTTTGCATCGTAGTGGCCGATTCTTGCGGCTGGAAAAGGCCTATATGCCAAAGGCAGGTTGGACATCCTGAGAAGGAAAATCCAACCTGCCTTTGGCATATCATTTAGTAATGGATTCAGAATGTCGGGCAGAGAAAATCATATGGTCAAAAAAACAAACCACCAGTTTGTCGCGGATAACGTTTGGTGGCCTGTTCCGCGTTTTCTGCCCTCGTTCTGCCGTTGTTACATGGCCCTTGCGTCAGAGCCAGAGCGGATTTCGTTGTTCTGGCGAGTGACGGGGAGTTGCGTCGATCTGTCGTTTTGTCTTCCAGTCACATTTTGAGCTTTGTGTCTCACGCTGCCGCCGCTGCCCTCGTTTCGCGAGATGTTTCGTGCGGTCAGTTCTCGGGCATCGATGTTCGCAGCGCTCGAGGCGTTGAGCACGGCCGTTCCAGTGCATTTTCCCTTAAACGTGCAGTCGGCACCGCTTGAGGCGCTGGCAAAGATATTTTGGCATTTGATGCCTTCGATGTCGGTGTTGGCGCCGCTGCTGGAGTTGACAGAGATTTTGTCGGCCGTCATCTTTTCGATGTCGGCATCAGCACCCGACGAGCTCGTCAAGGTCAGGTTGTCGCATCTGAGATGGTCGATGTCGGTGTCAGCTCCGCTGCTTAGCGTGATGGAGCAGGAAGTGCATTTGATGCCCTTAAATTCGGCGTCAGCTCCGCTGCTCATCTCGAGAGAGAATGAACGGTTGACGTTCAGGTCGTTTTGCATGTGGAGCGATGCGCCCGAACTGAGAGCCACCTGTTGTGGAGAAGCGGCAGCGAGGTACACCTTGGTGCAATTGTTTTTAATTGTGACGTTTTTGGTGAACGAAAGAATCAGCGTTCCGTTTTCCATCTTGGCCTCAAAATATGGCGCCATCCTTTCATCGATGACGGCCTTGACTTCCGTTTTCTCAGAAGCGTTTGTCGTGTAGTAGACTTCAATGCCTCTCGATACATTCAGTTTGGAGAGCCTGCCAAATTCCTTGTATTTGGTGACATACTTTGCGTCTTTGGAATCGGCGTTGTAAACCGTCTCGCTGAAATCCTTGACAAAGTCTTTGGCGTTGCCGTTTGAACAGGCTGAAGCGAAGAAAGCGGTCAGCCCGAGAAATGCCACAGCACAGATGGGAATTGTGAACTTTTTCATGATGGTTTTGATATTGCGAACCAGCCCTGCTGGTTCAGGGTTACGTAATGGGCGTTCTGAAAAAACGCGGAAACTTCCTGGCAATTTCCAGCACAGCCCTGATAAATGATGTGGCTGGCAGTTTGTGCCAGCACCGTCACAAATCTACGAATTTCCTTTTTTTCGCCCAAGGAAATCCTGATTTTTTTTGTGGAGTGTCGTGTTTTGTGTAAATTTGAACATCCGCTTTCCAAGCCATAAAGATATATGCCAGAGCAAACAGCACGAACCTACATTGCCATTGACTTGAAATCCTTTTTTGCCAGTGTGGAGTGTGTGGAGAGAGGGCTCGACCCGCTTTCCACCAATCTGGTCGTTGCCGATCTCAGCCGCACGGAGAAAACCATCTGTCTGGCAGTCACCCCCTCTTTGAAGGCGCACGGCATTTCTGGTCGTGCGCGTCTTTTCGAGGTGGTGCAGCGCGTTCGTGAAGTCAATCGCCAGCGAAATCTCAGGCAATGGGAATTGCACGCGGCGCAGGGTGGGGCAGCCGTTGCCCGTCCGTCGGGCGGACCGCGCGGTGGATGGCTGCTGACGGGGAAGTCGGCAGACGACAAAGAGTTGCAGGCACATCCCGAATATGCGGTGGACTACATCGTGGCGCCGCCGCGCATGAAATATTACATTGACTATAGCACACGCGTTTATTCCGTATATCTCAAATATGTCGCCCCCGAAGACATCCATGCGTATAGCATCGACGAGGTGTTTATGGACGTGACAGATTATTTGTATGTCTATAAGATGTCGGCCGAAGAACTGGCCATGACCATCATCAAAGACGTGTTGAAAACAACTGGCATCACGGCAACGGCTGGCATCGGCACCAACCTTTATCTGGCAAAAATCGCTATGGACATCGTTGCCAAACACATTCCAGCCGATGAAAACGGCGTCAGGATGGCGGTGCTCAACGAGATGACCTACCGGCAAAAACTTTGGAACCACCGCCCCATCACGGATTTCTGGCGCGTTGGCAAAGGCATCGCCCGGCGCCTGGAAAAAGAATATATCTATACGATGGGCGACATTGCCCGGCAATCGGTGCGGAATGAGGGTCTGCTCTACAAACTCTTTGGCGTGAATGCGGAATTGCTCATCGACCATGCCTGGGGGTGGGAGCCATGTCGGCTGTGTGACATCAAAGCCTATCGGCCAGAGCGCCGTTCCCTTTCGAGCGGACAGGTGTTGCAGAGCCCCTACACGTTCAGCAAAGCGCGGGTGGTGGTGCAGGAAATGGCAGAAGGTGCCGCCTTGGATCTGCTCGACAAACATTTGTTGACCGACCAGATTGTGCTCGACGTGGGTTATGACATCGAGAGCCTGAAAGACGAAAACATCCGCAGCCTCTATCATGGCGAAACGCAGACCGACCACTACGGACGCGTGGTGCCGAAATCCGCTCACGGTTCCGCCAATTTGGGAGCCCCCGTGTCGTCCTCCAGTTTGATCAAGCAGGCCGTTGCCAACCTTTTCGACCGCATCGCCAATCCCGTCTTGCTCGTTCGGCGCCTGACGCTGACCACCAACAACGTGGTGCCAGAGCAGGAACTCGAGCAGCGGCGGAAAGCCCCCCGGCAGTTGAATCTTTTTGAAGACAGCATCGGGGCGCAGGAAGAAAAAGCGCAGCAGGAGAACCTGTTGGAACGTGAGCGGAAGGTGCAGCAGGCCGTGCTCAACATCAAGAAAATGTTTGGCAAGAATGCCATCCTCAAAGGCGTCAATTTCGACGAAGGAGCAACGGCCATTGAGCGTAACAGTCAGATAGGAGGACACAAAGCATGAGTGAATATGACGACATTATAAATTTGCCACACCACGTCTCGAAGACACGCCCTCGCATGTCCCTTCGGGCACGGGCCGGACAGTTTGCCCCTTTTGCCGCCCTGACCGGCCACGGAGCCGCCCTTTCCGAAACGGCCCGTCTGACAGAGCGTCCACCCTGCTTGACCGACAGCGTCTTGAAGAAACTCGACGAAACGCTGGCCTATGTGCGCGAGCATGCCGAAGAGGGCGTTCGGGTGTCTGTCACCTATTATGTGGCCGACGAGCGGAAAGAAGGCGGCAGTTACCACGTGTTGCAAGATGAAGTCAAGCACGTCGACGCGTTGCACCGTCTGCTCCTCTTCAGAGGCGGAGAAGAAGTGCCCCTTTCTTCCGTCGTTGCTTTAGAAGTGGACGGAGGCGCTCTTGAAGATTAGCAAAGGCCACCCCGTCGTTTCTCCCCTTCGCAGATGCAATCCGCCGACACCCATGCGCCCCCTTTGGCGGCCTGATTGCAAAACCGCTTTCCAAACGGCTTTTGCCCTTTGAAAGAGAACCCATAAACCACAGCAAATCATGGCAGAAAGAAATATATCCATACTAATCCCCTGTTTTAACCGCTTTTGCGTCCCGCTCGTAAAGACGTTGCATGATTTGGCCGCTGCAACCCAATCTCCGCGCCATGACGCTTTCAACTTCGAGATCATCGTGGCCGACGACAAGTCGTCGCGCGTGGGATGTGTTGAGGCCAATCGCGAAATCAACGCCCTGCCGCATTGCCGCTTGCTGGAGATGGACCACAACGTGGGGCGGGCGGAAATCCGCAATGTGCTGGCGCGGAATGCGCGTTACGAATGGCTGGTGTTTCTGGATTGCGACGTGAACATCCCCGATTCCCATTTCCTGCAGAACTATCTGCAATGTGATGAGCGGCACGAGGTGGTTTACGGCGGTGTCTCCTTGCCGCCTTTCGGCAAACGCTTCCACGGCAATCTCCGCTACCGCTATGAGAAACGGTGCCTGCCCAAGTTCTCCGTTGAAAACCGTTTGGCGCAGCCCTACCAGAGTTTCCGCACCTGTAATTTCATGGTCAGCAAACAGACCTTGCTCAATCATCCTTTCGATGGCCGCATCCGCACCTATGGTTATGAAGACGTCTTGTTTGGCAAATCTCTGACGGCCGCCCATATACCAGTACACCACATTGACAACCCGGTGGAAATCGACGATTTCGAGGACAACGGCAACTTCATGTATAAGACCGAGGAGGCCATGCAAACCTTGTTCAGAATGCGCGACCTGATGGACGGCTATTCGCTCATCACGCACTATTCCGCCAAGATCGATCGTTGGAACATGAGGCGCCCGCTCCTCCTCTTCTTCAGGCGCTTTGGCAAAATGATGCGCAAGAGTTTGCGTGGCAAGCATCCCTCTGTCAGCGTCTACAATCTTTACCGCCTGCTCTATTATCTGTCGTTGGAAGACGACTGAATAACACTCAGGGAGTCCTCGCCTATAAGTAAAGGTAAGTAGGTGTACAAAATTAGTTTATACTATTCATGTTGGGATAAACTAATTCTGAACACCTACTTAAAAAAATAACTTGACCAATTTTGTGGAATAAGGAGTTATTCCTTTCCCACCATCACTTACCTTCGAAATATTCCATCAGCGCACCGCGCGGACATTTGGCGGAGGTCTGAGGCGAAGCATTGTAGCTCACTTTGCTCGCAAAGTGAGGGGAGCGAATATAGTGGCGGCCAAGTACGAGCTGAAAATCCAACAAAGTCATGCCCCAGAGCGCTGGTCATGTTCGCTACGTGTTCGTGGCCCTCACTTTGCGAGCAAAGTGAGCTACCATGCTGGCGCCGCAACAGACGATTGTGCGAGTCAGTGCAAATCTCCGCTGCGAGGGTGCTACTGCTAACCATTGATATTTTAATTTTGAACACCCTTGATTTTTTTGTATTTTGAACATTCTACCCATAAGACCATCTCTGGCATCAGTTTGACGGCCCAGTCCCGTGAGCGCATCCATTCAGACAAAGCCTTTAGTCGAACATCCTTGCGCTTATTGCAAGTCATCGACCTGCGGCCGCGAGTAGCGCTACCTTCGGCCGCGAGTAGCGCTACCTTCGGCCGCGAGTAATGCTACCGTCGGCCGCGAGTAGCATTACCATCGGTCGAAGGTAGATGACTTTGGATTATTGCTGGGTTTTTGACTGACTGCAGTTGACATCAGCTTCCTAATCAGTTATGGTTGAACGATGAGATTGGCGGCAAAAGAAGGTAGTCAATGTGTACGTGGAAGGTGGCATAATCAATTGTAATGTTGATGCCACAACAAGCAATAACTCTGAGGCTTTGCGTGAGGAACTAAATCGCTTCATGCAACATCCTTTAGTTGGTTTGCCTACAAATCAAACTCCAATGTTTCGTTAGGCTTGAAAGCAATCATGCCATCGTAGGTAGGAGAAAGAATCTCATACTTACCATAGTAATCAGCGAAATATACCTTCAGATGGTATGTGCCTGACGTGAGATTGGAAAGTTTGAAGCCGACATTATATCTGCAGTAGCAATCGGCTTCCAACGTTGGATCTTTCTTATAAGGAGCAATCACTATCTTTATTGTATTTCCCTGCTGGTCGAGTCTGGCATCGATTTTTTCCGTTATACAGTCGTATTCCAGGTTGGTCAAGTGGAATGTGGCCACACCATTGCCACCCACAGAAATTGTCATTTTGGGAGATTTCCTCTTTTCTTTTGCGTAAAACTCAGGGCGGCTTTCTTTTGCCGAATATGTGGTCTCGCAACCCGTGTTTGCCAAGTCGCTTAACGTCACCGATTCCATGATGATTTGGTCGGATGAACAAGCTGTTAGGGCTGTGGTTCCCAGTATAATAAATCTCAATAAATGTATTCTCATAAGCTTGATTTTAAGTATTTGCTCAACTTATTCTTTCACCATTATTACTTTCACCATTATTAAATGAACGAATAGCATCCATCAAAGAGTAGGTTTCCATAAATGCTTCTAAGGATTGAACGGCTGAGGCCCCATTCCCTTCAACAGCATCTGCAAAACTCTTTATAGCGCCGTAATATCCTTGTATGAAAATCTGGTTGTTGGGCATCAAAGGTAGGAATTTATTCCTGCCAAACAATTCAGTCGTCACCTTTTTATGTGTAAAAACCTTTTCCAGAGGTATTCCACAAAAACAATGTGGCTTTTGGTGGAAGTTAAGGCTGTCCAATTGCTCCAGTGTGTATACACCTTTGTCGGTATTTATGGTCATGCTCTCTTGTGCATCAGACCATGTATAGCCCGTGGAAAGTTCAAGAATTCCTGTGGCGTCAGCATGTTTGAGCATCAACATTAGAGTCTGTCCGTTGATGGATTCCATGCCTCTGACTTCCGATTTCCCAAACAGACAGGTGACACAGTCTAACGGATGGATGAAGAGGTCGAACAGAGAATCTCCCTCAGGGTATGCACCGGTCAGGTATTTCAGATTGTAGGTCTTTGTGCCTTTGCATCTCTGCAATTCCTTCTTCAATATTTGTATTGCGGGCGCAAAGCGTTTCTGCAGATCAACGACCGCTAACACTTTTGCCCGCTTCTGCAATTCTGTCAACTGTTTCAGTTCAGCGGTGCTCAGGCATGGCGGCTTCTCAATAAACAACGCTTTTCCATTTTCTAAAACCTTTGATGCAATGGAGAAATGCGCCTCTGGCGAAACCGACACGAACACGCCCTTGACCTCTTCGTCTGCCAATATTTCATCCAACGACGTGGTGGCACGGACATGAGGAAAGACTTCTTCAATCATGTGGAGCTTGCCGGGAGATTTGCAGCAGATGTATTTCAAAGGGATATGCAGATAGTTGATCACGGGGTAGAGATTGTTGGTGCTGTGATTCCCAATCCCCACAAAAGCATACTTGCTTTTATAGCTCTGGCGCAACATTCGAAAGCTCCGAATGTGCTTGTAGCGCTCTATAATGTTTTTGATGTATTCCATTGGCGGCTGATGTTGTTGATGTATCTTCGGTAAGTCTCTTTGCTGTTGCTGGTCCATTGGTATTTGCCATAGAACAATTCGATGACCCTCTTGGGTAAAAACTTTTCGAGGTTACGTAGCAGGATAATGTCGTACTTGCGATGGAAATTAATCCAGCAGGCATTGCAGTTTTTAGAGTATTGGCATTGCTTTTTGGCAGTCTCCTTGGAGTTGAAAATCTCGTCCAATGAATGCTCGTGAATATTGCCAAGCATCACGCCCAGATTTTGGCATAGCGGCACATCGCCATTAGAGTGTATCACCAGTTCACTGAAAATGCTTTGGCATCGCAAACGCAGATGACCGTTTCTCCATTCCTTATACAGGGCAACAAAATCGAAGTTTTCTTCTGTGTCGTGAATGCTCTTCGGGATATTCTGATTGTAATGAGCAATGTCTGCAGAAAGCAAATCGGATGTGGTGTCAAAGAAGTCCATCGTTCCATAGATGCCGATGCGCACGTCTATGTCATATTTTTTTGCAATGCCAATCACATAATCCATGTCCTTAAAGGTGTTCCATGGGGAGAGGCAAAACATTAGAGATATAGGCACCTCCTTTTTCAAGGTTTCAAGCACTTTAATCACATGGTCGTGTCCGTTGCAGCCTCTCATGAACTTGTATGTTTCCTTGTCGCCATCAAGCGAAACGTATAGATGCTTCGGATGATAGCGTCGAACCGCTTCAATGAGTTTTTGAGGCGCAAGGCAATTGGATAGAAGTGTATAGTTGGGGTGGTTGTCTCTAAACCACTCCATGATGGCATTCGCATCGGGATGCAGTAGAAACTCTCCACCTTCCAAACCAATCACCGTGTTCTTTGTGATGCACCGGCTTGCCATAATGTCTTTTATATTCTCGAAGGACAGATGGTCTTCTGGTTTTTGCCATATAGAGCAATGTTTGCAGCGCGATTGGCACTTGGTGGTGGAGTAAATCATCAGCGTGCTCAGTTGCTTGTGGTGCGGGCGGATGATGTTGTTGAGGTATAGGACCCCGTTGTGTAGATAGTCTTTTGTCTTGTACATTATTATCTTCCAAAGCTTTTGTGCTTCTATTGGTAAGAGGCGGAAAAAGTCTGAAAGACTGCACGAAGACATTGTCACCAGGTGAATCTGATGCCGAATGGAACAGTGAAGGTGAACGGATGTTCTGTCCATCTCGTGTGAACAGAGCTTCCATGCTGTAGGTGCCAATTCAGCGATGGTTCCAAATAGATTCCCCAGTTGGGTGAAAAATGATATTGCACGCCGGCGCTTGTGTCAATGGTCCATTGCAGCGAAGGCGTGAAATGCCAACTATTTGTATATGGTGTGGTTTGCCCCGTCACATACTTCTCGTCTGTTTTGCCATACACAGGTATATGCAGAGTCACGCCCAGTGAAGAATATATAGACCAATTCTTGGCATCAAGCCATCTGTATGACGCGTGCAAAGGCAGTCCTAAGTAGTGAACCTTTTGATTCCGCTTGATGTAATAAGCGTCTTCTCCTAATGTAAAGTCGGATTTCAAGAGCGAATACTGCAAACCTGTCGTCACGCCCCACTTGTTTTCCAATGATTTGGTCACTGAAAGGCCGAAGGTGATGGGGTTGTCATGTCGCTCATGCTCCACGATTTTTCCATCGTTCTTTGTGTTGTTCTTGTTGTTGAGGGCAATTTCCATAAGTACTTTTTCTTCCTCCGACAATGTTTCCTGCTCTTTCATTTGCAAATAATGGTAACACTCTTCCCAGGTGGAGAATCTATTGGGGCTTGCAGGTGCATCAGTGTCTGGTAAACCGCTTCCGATGTTGCTTGCCAACATCTTATAGGCGTTTTGAACCAAGGACGACCCCAAAGAACCTGCTGCAAGTAGTTGCCATTTGTGTTTCGTGGGGATATGTCTATCTTCAGCGATAAACGTTTTGCCGTATTCTTGCCAAATGTTTCTTACCGTGTCGGTCGCAGTGCTATCAAATTCGGTTTCTGCGATGTGATGGCTGCTTAATGAATCATGAATCAGAATCGTGTCGTTGGCCATCATAGAGTTGGATTTCGTTTGGGGGATATTCTCGTGGGCCATATTGGCTGCTACGTTTTCGGTTCTTTTTCCCCGTGTCGGCATTTCCTCCATTTGTTTCTTGGTAATATGCTGCTTCCGGCCCTTCTTCCCGTGTTCAACCTGTGCCGTATGTGTGTGCCCATTTTCAATCTTCGGCTTTCTCCATAGGATGCGATAGAGCGGTATGCTGATGAGGAAGAACGAGACGATGGCCAACATGCGTTTGTTGATAATCTTTCTCAACATCGCTTTGGCCCTTGCCAATTGAGAAGAAGAACTGTGTGGCTCTATTCCCAGTATTTTCGCTATCTCTTTATGCGAATATCCTTCAATCACAGCCATCTGAAAGACCTTTCTGTAGCCTGTTGGCAGTTGGGCGATGATTTCATGTATTTCTTTTTCCTCCAGCCAGTTCTCAGGAGTGACACATTCCTCTACTTCAAATTCTTCGCTTGTGAACGATGAGAAAGGCGTAAACATTCTTTTCTGCTTATGCTTCAGCAATTTCAAGGCTTCATTTCTTGCAATGGCACACAACCATTCTCCGAATTTATCAGTGTCTCTGAGTTGATGAAGAGAATAATAAGCACGGATAAACACCACTTGGACGACGTCATTCAATGTGTCCTCGTCCTCATCAGTGATGTTGGAGCATACTTTTCTCACCATTGGGGAGTATGCTTCGATAAGTCTTGCCAGAGCATTTGCGTCTCCAGTTCTCACTTGCTTTATGGTCTCTTCTATATCCATGTTAATGGGCGATGCGTTTTTGCTTTTCTTATTAGGATAATCGGAAGTGGGAAAAGACTGCATGATATGATGCTAAAAAATACTGACCACCAGCATGGGTATTGAAAACCCAACCTTGTCAAGGTAAAGATAGAACGATGCTTGAAGGCTTGTGTCATTAAAAATGAATCTCATAACCGACAACGCCCAGCCATGTTGCAAAGCATGGTTGGGCGTTGTCGGTTTTTTTATTTTTTGAGATACCACCAGCGGGCATCGAAATATTTCTGCAATTTTTTGTCTTTGAAAGTTTTGCCTTGCAGCGCCTCCAGGTAGTGCTTCGCGGCCAGTTTGTCGAGCGGACTGAGCGGCGTTTCCGATTCGGCGGCGACCAAGGACGTTTTGCAAGGGTCTGGCATGCAGACGATGCCGCTCTCGCTGCAGTCGGCAGCACTGAGATGCAGTTCCTCTTCCGGTTTGAAGTCTTTTGCGTGGATTTCAACAGAGGCATCCCTTAGGAAAAACTCCAGCATCTGCTGCGCCTGCTTATCGTATTCGCTTGAACGGATGTCGCGCATTTGGTGTTTCCCGTAGCCCTTCTTTCCGGCGGCGTTGACGATGGCGGGAGCATCTGTTCCCTTCATGCTGGCGGCATTCAAGAAGAAATGAAGCGGCGAGCCGTCGCTTTCGATGCGCAGCGTGAAATCGTCAATCTGATGGTTGGCCCAACGCAGTGCCGGACTCAGTTTGTAGTCGAGCAGATAGTGCGTGTAGACATTTTGGGCCATCGTGTAGGTGTAGCGGTGGTGCACATGGTTGAGGCCCGGTTTGAAAGTTGCCTGGAAATAATAGACATAGCTGATGCTCGTGCCGAGATGCGTGTCTTGCAACGTCAGATAGTTTCCGCTGCCGGATTCGTCTTCTTCATACAGAGAAAGGTCCAACGGCTTAAACTCCAGTTTGTTGACAAACGTTGAGTCGTTGGCAACCGTGGCATGACGGAAACTGAGCGCCGTGTCGTTCATTTCCACCGTGAAATCCTTGATGAAAGGGTGCTCCGTTTCTTGCAATTGCTGCCCAGTGAAGTTTTGCGGGGCATCGGCCACAAACCCGACCGTCACGCAACGCTCTTCCTTTTCTGGATTGAGAAAGTCGTATTGGACATCCACGGTTGCTGTGCCGTTGGCGTTGAGGCGGATGGTGAGCACTTCCTTGCTAACGCTGATTTGCGATTCGTTGAGCGGAACGAGCTGGTTGCCGGAGGTGTAAAACAGGCCGTCGTTGGCCATGCCACTGCACGGGAAGGCGCAGATGGCGGCGAAGGCGAGGATGAGGGTCTTAAGAGATGTGCGTTTCATGAAAGAGTGGGGGAGAGGTGTATGCTTTGTTGTTTGTTGGGGGATTTTCTTTGGGGAGAAAACCATTGGCCGCGGTCAGTTTTTGTTGAGTAATGGTAAAAAAATAACTTGACCAATTTTGTGGAGTAAGGATAAGGTGTTATTTCTTATGCCCTGTCTTTTTGCCGTTTTTGAAATTTGTCATCGGTCACATAGCCCGCTATGCTCCCTCTTCCAAATTCCAAAACCAACAAAAATACAGGTCAAAATTGGTCAACTTATTCTTTCACCATTACTGAGAAGAAATTCGAGCAATCCTTCAGAGGCGTCTTCAAGCAGATCGAGCACGTGATCGAAATCTTTGCCTGTGCCGTAATAGGGGTCGGGCACGCACGTCTCGCCTTCGTGGTGGCGGAGAAAGTCGGCCATCAGCACCACCTTCTCCATGTCGGAGGCCGAAGGGGCCACGTGGCGCAGGCGCCGCACATTGTCGGCATCCATGGCAATGATGTGGTCGAAATGGCGGAAGTCTTCAGGCGTCACGGGACGCGAACGATGGGTCAGTTTGTAGCCGCGCTGGGAGGCGTGTTGCCGCATTCGGCTGTCGGCAAGTTCGCCTTCGTGGTAGTCGATGAGGCCTGCCGAATCGATTTCAAATTGCGCGTTGAGCGCGTGTTGCTTGACCCATGTGCGGAACACCTCTTCGGCGGCAACAGAGCGGCAGATGTTTCCCAAGCAAATGAAAAGAATTTTGGTTTTTGATTCCATTGGATGACGAATGTTTTTTGGGGGTTGCCAGCTTTGAAGGCGTGTTCAAGGCTGGCAACCTTTGCAGTGTGTGTGGTTATTTCACCCAGAACACGCGCCCGTCCTTTCGGGGGCGTGCCGTTGGCAGTTGGCCGTCGACATAGCCCAAGGCCAAATGTCCGATGCCTTCGTATTCTCCTTCAATGCCCAAGGATTGCAGCCATTCCTTCCAGGTGTCGGTTTCAAACTCCTGCCGGGCGCGGTGGATCCAGCATGAACCGAGGCCGAGGCTGTGGGCGGCCAACATCATGTTGCCCATTGCCAACGAACCGTCGTAGAGATATGTTGGCGTGAATGTCTTGGTTAGGACGATGATGATTGCCGGCGCACCATAGAACGGGTCTTTCACGTCGTGCTCAAAAAACGAGGCGTTGGCCTTGCTGAGTTTTGCAATCACTTCCGGGTTGGTCACGGCAATGAGGGCCCAAGGCTGGCGGTCGTGTCCCGATGCCGCCCAGGTGCCAGCTTCAATCACTTGCTCAATGAGTTCCGTTGGTACGGGGTCTTTCTTAAAGGCGCGCACACTTCTGCGCGTCATCATGTTTTCGATGATAGCGTTCATTCTGTTTTGGTTTTAAAATCCGGCGTGTTCCGCATTGTTGTTTCCCTGGCGGGCCGAGCGGCGTTTTTTGCCCGTGTATTGCCAGCGGATTTCGTCGGAGAGTTTGTTTCCTTGTTTGTCGGTGGCCGTTGTGGTGACGATGTTTTCCCTGTCTTTCAGTGTGACGTTGTCAATGACGTAGTGAACATCGGTGAATCCCTTGTGGATGCCTTCCAGTTCCTGTCCGTTGAGGAAAACCTTTGGCTGGCCAACGTTGGAATAGACCGTGATGCTCGTGACGCGGCGTTCGCGGTCGGTGTTTCGCCGTTGCGTCAGATAGAGCACGGGACTTTTGCTCCAGTTGGCCTTATACCAATAGTAGGCGTCTTTCTTGACCTTGCGGTCGATGGTGACGAGTCCCTTCATATTGCGGGCCGGCACGCCGCCCCGTTCCCACATGGGACAACCGAAGTCGAACATGTTCCAAAGATAGGATGCCAATATGTAGGGGTGTTTCGCAATGACGCTCCATTGGTATTCGTGGACCTTCGTCTCAAACGTTTCTGGATAGAAAGGGTCGCCCCAGTTGAGCGATTCTCCCAGATATTCCGTTTGCTGACGGATGTTTCCGTCGGCTCCGTATTCCGTTAGCATCAGCGGCATGCTGGGGTAATTTTTCTCCAGACCTTCCACCCAGCCGTTGATGTCTTTGATTTTTCGTTCGTACCATCCGAAATAGCGATTCATGCCTTGGATGTCGGCATTCATGTTGACAGGGTGGTCGGCGTGGCCGTACCCGTTGACCGAGGCCGTCAGACGGTCGGGGTCTTCCTGTTTGGCCAGTTCGTGGAGCGACGAGGTCAGGTCGGCCGTGTAGGCGTGTGGTGTGTAGACCTCGTTGTGCAGTCCCCATATATAAATAGAGGGATGGTTGTAGCTCTGGCGAATTAGTTCGCGGAGTTGTGTGTGTGCGTTGTCCCATTCCTGTCCCGTGACGCGATTGACAAACGGGATTTCTGCCCACACCAGCAAGCCGAGCGAGTCGCAGCGCGAATAGAAATAGTCTGATTGCTGGTAGTGGGCCAGGCGGATTGTCGTGGCACCGACGTCCATAATCATGGCCAGGTCTTCATCGTGGTTGGCCTTGCTCAGTGCGCTGCCCTTTCCCCAGCGGTCTTGGTGGCGCGTCACGCCGTACATGGGATATCGTTTGCCATTGAGCCAGATGCCTTTTCCTGGTTTTATTTCAATGTTTCTCAATCCGAGCGGCTGCACACTCTCGTCTGTCACCTTCCCGTTTTGGAGGATGCGCACGGTCACCTTATATAAATAAGGGTCTTCGCGTCCTTGCCATAGGTGTGGCTTGCTCAGTTGCATTGTCGCTTCGTGGGCCTGGATGCCCTGCGGGGAGAGCGTCAGGTTTTTTCTCACGCGGGCCACGCAGTTGCCTTTGTCGTCAGTGATGGTCGTTTCGATGGTTGCAGGGGCCGGCTGTCTGGTGGTGTTTCGTGTTTTTGTCGTCACGCAGACGGTGGCACTCTTTGACGATACCTGTTGTTGCCGAACGTAAACTCCTGGTCCGGCGCAGTCTGTCACGGCGATGTGGCAAGGTTCTGCCACGATGATCGAAACAGGCCGATACATGCCGCCGTAGATGCCGAAGAGGTTGTGGTTGACTGGTATCACGTCGGGGCGGGCGCTGTTGTCGGCTTTAACCACGATTTCGTTGCTCTGTCCGTGGCGCACGTCTCCGCTGATGTTGCAGACGAAAGCCGAATAACCCCCTTTGTGGGTGCCGACAAGTTTGCCGTTGACATAGACTTCGGCACAGGAGGCCACCCCTTCAAAGCGCAGATAGAGCACTTTGTCTTTCCAGGAGGAGGGAACGGAGAAGTGCTTGCGATAGTAGGCCGCTCCAGCGTAGAAATTGTTGACGCGGGTGAGCATGTCGGTGGCGTTCCAGGTGTGTGGAACACTAACGCTGTCCCAACGGCCGTTCCAGGCTGCGGCGGCCTGCATCGTTTCTGTCGTGGAGGGCGCTTTCTTGAATGTCCATCCGCCGCAAAAGTCAATCACGTCGTGAGCGCTGGCAAAGAGGGACATTGTGGCAGCCAGGCAGGTGGCTGCAATGGTCTTCTTTTTCATGGGAGAATGTTGGTATGTTTGGGGCTTGCAATGTTTGCTTGGAGTTTCCGAAGCGCACCTGTTGGAAAATATATTCAGTTCTTCAGACAGTTGCGGAGCATTTCTCCGTGTCTGATTTTTTCGGACATAATGCCAACCCCTTCGCTGATGAGGGCCTTTTCGTTTTCCGTCAGTTTCCCAATCCTTTCAGGAAGTTCTTCCAGGGAGTTGACGGTGAGGCCCAGATGGTTTTGATTGACAAACGCGGCTACACCCGATTCCTGCCAAACAATCACTGGCATGCCAGAGGCCAAATAGAGCGAGAGTTTGTGTGACGCATTGTAGCGCAGGTATTCGCCCAGACCGTGGCTACCCTGGCAGGTGGTCAGCGATTCCCCGTCCCAGACGAGTCCCCAACTGCCCTTGAGCGTGCGGAGGTCGGCGGGGCGGAAGCATCCCTGATAGGTCAGGTTCTCTCCAAAAACGTCCTTTGGCAGTGTGGCACCGTAGAGCAGAAAGTGGAGCGAAGATAGTATTTTGTTTTCAGAAAGCAGTTTGAGAAATTCGCTTTTTTCCAGATTGCCTGCAAAAGCGATGTAGTTTCCTCCCGTGAAAGACGGTTTTGGCGCAGGCAGGTGTTCCACCAGATAGTCAAAGCATTGCAACACCTTGATGTTTTCTCCGTTGAATCCCCGTTTACACAAAAACGCCTTCATGGCCTCTGTGTGAACAATCAGTCGCCTGGCTTTTCGCAGGAGCGGTTCTGACTCCTCGTGTCCGCCGCGCAACATATCGAGGTCGTGTACCAACACGGTGAGGGGCAAGTTGGTGTGGAGGATTTTCCGTATGATCAGATGGCTGTGTGGCGCGTAAAAAGGATATTGGATGAACAATTCTCCGGCCTTTTGCAGCAATTTCTCCAGTGGCTGGTAACACAAGCGGGCATTGATGCCCAGCAGGTCGTCCCATCGGGGCGCACGGATTTCCAGCGGCTTGAAGCCTTCTTGGCGCAAAATGCTTTCCACATCGGCTGGTGCCTTCCCCTCAGCGTTGAAGGCGTCGCGCGGTGCTGTTATTTTCAGAAAATATCGTTGCATGAGGTTGGAGACTTAGAATTTGTGGGCCGCTTTCTGTCTTGCCTGCACGTTTGGCAGAAAACCTGCCACCATGCCCAACAAGGGGAGCAGGGCGCTCACTTTGAAGATGAAACTGATGCTGGTTTGGTCGGCCAGCCAACCGAAGAAGGCAGAACCGAGACCGCCCAGGCCGAACATGAGGCCGAAGAATATGCCGGAAATCAAACCGAGTTTGCCAGGCATCAGGTCGGTGGCGTAAACCACGATGGATGAGAAGGCTGAGGCGATGATGAGGCCTGTTAAAAATGCCAGCAACACGGTCAGCGGCAAACTCACGAAGGGCATGGCAAGCGCCGGAGGGGCGGCACCGAGGATGGAAGCCCAAATGACGTATTTGCGCCCTATTTTGTCGCCGAGCATACCACCAGCCACGGTGCCGATGGCGAAGGCGAGCAGAAAGGCAAAGAGGCAGAGCTGCGATGCGCCAACGCTGATGCCGAATTTGTCGATGAGGAAGAAGGTGAAATAATTGGTGATGCAGGCCACGTAAAAATATTTCGAAAAGATGAGTAGCACGAGAATCAGCAACGCGCGTTTCACTTGTTTGCCTGTCAGATTGGACGGCTTGGCAATCATTTGTTTTGGTTGCCTTGTGGCATAAGACAGGCGCATGCTGTACCAGCTGCCAACGCGCACCATGATGGTAGAGGCCGCCACTGCAGCAATGGCAAACCAACTGATGGCTTCTTGTCCGAAGGGGAGTACGATGGCTGCTGCGAGAAGTGGGCCGATTGCAGAACCTCCGTTGCCGCCAACTTGGAAAATGCTTTGCGCAAGGCTCTTTCTTCCGCCAGATGCCAACTGGGCCACCCGCGAGGCTTCGGGATGGAAAATGGAGGAGCCGAGTCCGATGGTGCACACGGCCAAAAGCAATAGAAGAAAATGTCCTGCAAAAGCCAAGATAATGATGCCGGCAAGGGTGAAGCACATGCCAATTGACAACGCATAGGGACGCGGATGACGGTCGGAATAAAGTCCGGTGAGCGGTTGCAGGATTGATGACGACATTTGAAACACCAGTGTGATGATGCCGATTTGCGCAAACGAAAGTCCGAACTTCGTCTTGATGATGGGGTAGATGGCCGGTACAACCGACTGAATCATGTCGTTGAGAAAATGCGACACGCTGATGATGATCAGTATGGAATATACGGTTCCCTCCTTGAGGTTAGGCTCTCCTTTCAAACGTTTGAATGTGGATGTCAAAATCTTGTTCATAATTGCAAAGGTAGTCAAAACAAAACATTAGTAGGTGGTCAATATTATTTTAAATATGCCAAGAGCATGTTTTTTTATTTGCAACGCTCTCCAAGGCATATCTGCTTACCTCCTAATCAGGCAACTTCTGGTGTGTTGTATATATATTATAAGGAGTGCTTGTCAGAGCGTTGTTTTTTCTTGTCTGACAAAATGTCATAAAATTAAAAGGGATGGGAGAGGGGGCTGCTTGATGGGATTGGAAATGGCGGTGTATTGTTATGTGTTTGATGGATAGGTGGTTACGTGCTTTTGTCGTTCGCGCTGCTTTGTCTGGAGAAGAAGATAAATATGGCAAAGACCCCTTTGTTATATATATAAAGAATAGGCCAGTGGATGCAATTGGCACGCCCTTTGCTCTTTATTAAGCGTCCGCCCTGACAGACATATGCAGGGCTGGCACAGAGAAAATCAACTTGAATAATAAAAATAAAAAAGAAAATATATCATGGGAAAGATTATTGGTATTGACTTAGGAACAACAAACTCTTGTGTTTCAGTCTTTGAAGGCAATGAACCAGTTGTCATTGCAAACAGCGAAGGTAAGCGTACGACTCCTTCGGTAGTGGCATTCGTTGACGGCGGCGAACGTAAGGTGGGTGACCCTGCCAAGCGTCAGGCCATCACCAACCCAAAGAAGACCATCTACTCTATCAAGCGTTTCATGGGTGAAAACTACGACCAGGTGCAGAAGGAAATCTCCCGTATGCCTTATACGGTGGTTCGTGGTGAAAACAATACGCCACGCGTAGAAATCGATGGACGTCAGTACACTCCGCAAGAAATTTCTGCCATGATTCTTCAGAAGATGAAGAAGACGGCCGAAGATTACCTCGGACAGGAAGTGACGGAAGCTGTTATCACTGTTCCTGCTTACTTCTCAGACTCTCAGCGTCAGGCCACCAAGGAAGCCGGACAGGTTGCTGGTCTTGATGTTAAACGTATCGTTAACGAACCGACTGCCGCTGCTTTGGCATACGGTATTGACAAGGCAAACAAGGATATGAAGATTGCCGTGTTTGACCTCGGTGGTGGTACGTTTGATATCTCTATCCTCGAATTTGGTGGCGGTGTGTTTGAAGTGCTCTCAACCAATGGTGATACTCACCTCGGTGGTGATGACTTCGACCACGTGATTATTGACTGGTTGGTTCAAGAATTCAAGAACGACGAAGGTGCCGACTTGACGACTGACCCGATGGCTATGCAGCGCTTGAAGGAAGCTGCCGAAAAGGCAAAGATTGAACTCTCAAGCTCAACGAGCACTGAAATCAACTTGCCGTACATCATGCCAGTTGGCGGTGTACCTAAGCACTTGGTTAAGACTTTGACCCGTGCCAAATTTGAAGCTTTGGCTCATGGTTTGATTGAAGCTTGCAAGGTGCCTTGTGAAGCAGCCTTGAAGGGCGCAGGTTTGAACACTTCAGACATCGACGAAGTGATCCTCGTGGGTGGTTCAACCCGTATTCCTGCCGTTCAGGCATTGGTTGAAAACTTCTTCGGCAAAACTCCTTCAAAGGGCGTTAACCCTGACGAAGTCGTAGCCGTTGGTGCTGCCATCCAGGGTGCCATTTTGAACAAGGAGAGCGGTGTGGGTGACGTTGTGTTGCTCGACGTAACTCCGCTTTCATTGGGTATTGAAACCCTCGGCGGTGTCATGACGAAGCTGATTGATGCCAACACCACCATTCCTTGCAAGAAGAGCCAGGTGTTCTCAACTGCAGAAGACAACCAGCCAGAAGTGACCATCCACGTATTGCAGGGTGAACGTCAGTTTGCTCGCGACAATAAGAGCATTGGTCGTTTCAACCTCGCCGGCATCGCTCCTGCCCGTCGTGGTGTTCCTCAGATTGAGGTGACCTTCGACATCGATGCCAACGGTATCCTTAATGTATCTGCAAAGGATAAGGCAACAGGTAAGGAACAGACCATTCGTATCGAGGCCAGCAGCGGTTTGAGTAAAGAAGAAATCGACCGCATGAAGGCTGAAGCCGAAGCTAACGCTGAGGCCGACAAGAAGGAACGTGAGCGTGTTGACAAACTCAACCAGGCCGACAGCATGATTTTCCAGACCGAAAATCAGTTGAAGGAGCTTGGCGACAAGATTCCAGCAGACAAGAAGGCACCTATTGAAGCTGCCCTCAACAAACTGAAGGAAGCTCACAAGAGCCAGGATTTGGCTGCCGTTGAAGCTGCTACAGCTGAACTCAACAACGCTTGGCAGGCTGCCAGCGCCCAGATGTATCAGCAGGGTGCTCAGCCAGGCGCAGAACAGCCAGGTGCTCAGGCCGGTCCACAACCAGGCGCAAATTCTTCCGACAATAAGAAAGATGATATTCAGGATGCTGACTTCGAGGAAGTGAAGTAAGTATAGATAAACATCTATAATAATAAATAGCTAAATAGGGTGTAACTCAATGAGTTGCGCCCTATTTTTGTTTTTAACACTTGTGGATGACTATGCTTGCTTCTCGTTATTTTATTGTATATTTGTACCATATTTGTAACGCAACAAAATAGTAGATAATATGCAACAAAAGTACTCTTTCTACGTTATTATATAGAAAAGGCAATAAATATGGCAACATCGAAATTTCAAATAATACGCAAGTGTCAGGTGTGTGGCGAGGAATTTATGGCTAAGACTATAGAGTCCTGGTTCTGCTCGCCTAAATGTTCCAAAACTGCATGGAAGCGCAAGCATGACGAGGAGGAAAGGAACAAACTTCTTGACAAGGTAGTCAAGACCATTCCAAAGGAACAAGACTACATAAAGGTGACGGAAGCATACGCCTTGTTTGGCATCAGCCGTTTCACTCTTTACAGGCTTATACGCAAAGGACAGATTTCTCACATCAATCTCGGTACAAACCAAATACGAGTGAGCAAAGAGGAACTTATGAAACTCTATCCTCTCCGACCAAAGGCAACAGACAAGCCTAAGCAAGTGAAAAAACTATACAGCCTCGAGCCCAAGGACTGTTATACTATTGGAGAGATAAGCAAGAAGTATAAGGTCAATGACAGTACGGTGTATGCACATATACGCAAGTACTCCATCCCCACACGACAGATAGGCAACTATGTGTATGTACCCAAGAAAGAAATCGACAACCTATATAAAGGAGCAAAACAATGAAGAAAGCATTATCCCATACACGAGTGACGGTGAAACTCCGCAAATCGGAATATCACGATGAATGGTATCTGTACATAGAGGCTTATCCTGTGTTCCAATCGGGCAAGGACAAGCCACAACGATTGCGTGAGTATCTGAACCGCACGATAACTACTCCTGTATTCGACAAATCACGCAATGCTCGAACAGGTGCCGATGGCAAGACCACTTATAAGCCCAAGCGAGATTTGAATGGCATAATCGTATGCAAGTCGCAACTTGACCAAGAAGCGTGTATCTATGCCGACAAGGTAAGGAGTATGCGCCAAAAGGAATACGATAACGCTTCACTCTATTCGGCAGAGGAAACCGAACAAGCAGAACAGCTTGAACGTTCACGCTGCAACTTCATTGAATACTTTGCCAATGTAGCCGACACTCGCCATACCAATAGTTCAGACTCTATTATCGTTAACTGGAGGCGTGTAGGCGAGTTGTTGAAGATATTTGCCAAAGGCGATACTATCTTGTTTGCAGACATTGACATGAAATTAGTAGAATCGTTCCGTCGCTTTTTGATGACTGCACCACAAGGAGGTAATAAGTCGGGCACAATTTCGCAGAACACAGCTTCCACTTACTTTGCCATTTTCAAAGCTGGACTGAAACAGGCTTTCATTGACGGCTACCTCACTATTGATATATCGGCAAAGGTAAAAGGTATACAAGAACAGGAAAGCCGAAGGGAATACTTGACTGTGGAAGAACTGAATCGTTTGGCGCAAACACCATGCGACCCATTATTGAAACGTGCAGCTTTATTCTCCGCTCTTACAGGCATTCGCCATTGTGACATTCAAAAGTTGAAGTGGTCGGAAGTGGAAATGTTTAACGGCAATTACCGCTTGAATTTCACGCAACAGAAGACAAAGGGTGTAGAGTATATGCCAATTTCAGAGCAAGCATTTCAACTTTGTGGCGAAAGACAGGACGGAGATTTGCTTGTATTTGCAGGGTTGCCAGCTCCATCTTGGATAAATCGTCCTATCAAAAGATGGGTTGAAGCAGCAGGAATAAAGAAGCATATCTCCTTCCATTGCTTCAGGCACTCGTATGCTACGCTCCAGCTGGCGGGCGGTACAGACATCTATACCGTAAGCAAAATGCTTGGTCATACCAATGTACGCACAACACAAATCTATGCAAAGGTTGTTGATGCAAAGAAAGAGAATGCCACAAAGAGAATAACTTTGGACTTGCCTCCTACTGATACAAATCAAACAGCCGAATAGGGATAATTTACACCTTATTATATATAGCCATCCACACGCATTGTTGTGGGTGGCTTTTCTTTTTTTATGAGGTCGTTTCAACCGAACCCATAAAAAGTGATGGACTTCTTACAAGGGGTACGGTTGAAACGACACCCTTATAACAATTGGCTGATGTCACCACAAGGATGTTATTACAAGTCATACCCTTTATACTTTGTTTATACTATGGAGTGATTTGAAGTCACCCCATATATCCATAAAGACCAATAAGAACACATACGATTATATCTTATGATAGCCTTATGATGTACTAATGACATACCGCATAGTCGAAACAAAATGATAATGACGGTTATCATAACACATTCTGATAATCAATAACTTTTGTATATGATGATTATGTTTCGATGATGATTGTTTATGTGATGTCTGTCAGCATAAAATCAGCATTCAAAATCCATGTTATTTTGCACTCAAATCAAACAATAAAATCAATGAACGACATGACAGAAAAGAACATTACATTTGAGGATTTGCCCAAGGCAATGACATGGATGATGGATAAGTTGAACGAGCTTACATCAAAGGTTGACAGTATCAATAACCAAAGCGCACAACCACAGACGGATCAGTGGATGAACTTGAAAGAGTTGTGTGAGTACCTCCCCAATCACCCTGCCGAACAAACTGTTTATGGTTGGACGAGTTGCCACCAGATACCTTTTCACAAACGAGGTAAACGCATCATGTTTCTCAAATCGGAGATTGACACTTGGCTGCATGACGGCAAGATTAAGTCGCAAAAGAAATTGGAAGCAGAAGCTGCTCTGTTCCTCAAATCAAAACGTAACCACAGATTCTAATGGATGCACTTGAATTATGCAACAGTTTAAGAATGGAGTTTGAAGGTGTCTATGAGAACAAGATTCCTTTGGATGCACTTCCTGTAAAGTTTCAGGATATGGTTCTCGCATTGGCTCGTCAAGAAAACTACTCCATAGAATATACACTTGCCTCATTGTTGGTTGCCGCTTCAACGGCTATCGGCAACGCTGTGAACATTTGTATTCGTGGCGGTTGGATAAGCAATGCTGCCATGTATATGATATTGGTTGGACGACCCGGCATGGGCAAGACACCACCTCTTGACTTTGCCTTTCGCCCAATCCGCAAGCATGATGCTAAAGCTATCCGTAAGTTTAAGGATGAAATGGAACTCTATAATGAGGCTTTGGAACGACAACGAGGTAAGAAAGAGGATAGTGGAACACTTCCACCCAAACCAATATTGCGCAGAACCATTATATCCGATTTCACACCAGAAGCCTTGATTCGTGCGCATGACGACAATAAGCGAGGAGTAGTATTGTATGTGGATGAAATCATGGGTATGTTCAATGCCGTAAACCAATATAGCAAAGGACAGTTGATAGAACAACTTCTGACAGCGTTCAGTGGTAAGGCATTGGATGTGTCACGTTGCAGTATGCCAGTTCCCATTCACATAGAAAATCCGTTTATAAACATTGTAGGCACCATGCAGACCATACGAATGCATGAACTGATAGAAAAAGGTTATAAAGCCAACGGTTTCTTAGACCGCTTCTTGTTTGTCTATCCTACTTCGCAGAAAATCGCAGATTGGGCGGATGACGAACCGTCAAGTTTCTCCTCTTTTGACAACTATGCTACAATGTGGAAGAGTGTTATAGACAAGATATTGGCTTTGCCTTATTCTCTCAATGAAGATGATGATGCAGTACAGAATGTATTGAAATTCTCAAAAGAAGCCAGCGATTACTTTACAGCATGGCGCAATGCGGCAATCGGAGTAGTCAACAAGATAAAGGATGACGCACTGGTAGATAGTCGCATTATGAAGACACCGATGTTGGCAGCACGACTTGCATTGGTTGTTCAAATCTTGCGATGGGCTTGTGGTGAGGTTCATAAGGACTATGTTGACATAGACTCCACCAAAGCAGCCATTCGGTTGAGTGATTATTTTGAGAACTGTTATACTGCCATTCAAAAGTTCATGGTGATGGATGGCATTGAGCCACAGAAGAAAGAATTTCTCAACAATGTGGGTAAGACATTCACAACTGCTGATGCCATTCAAGCAGGAAAGGAAGTCGGCTTGTCGGAAAGGTCGGTTATGTATGCCTTAGTCGGTCTTGCAAGCGACAATATAATCAAGAAAGTAAAACGAGGAGAATACGAGAAACTGCAATAGTGGTATTTGCTTTGCACCTTGCAGTTATTGCAGTTTGCAGTTCTTCTTTCATGTTCCACTGAAAGCAATTATTATGGCAGAGTATAGATTTGTACTGCAAAAATACAAACGTGGCAACAAGATTACTTGCCCCAACTGTGGCAAGAAGCGTTGTTTTGTCAGGTACATTGACACAGAAGGCAAGATACACTTTCCCGGCTATGTGGGTAGATGTGACCATGAACATTCATGCCAATATCATTACAAGCCGTCTGACTAGTTCAAGGATAATCCCATGTCTGTTGAAAACATGGATCGGGGAAACCGTATAACAAAGGTAGTGCAACAAGAGCAACCGACCTCTTATATTGATAATGAATTGATGGAACGGACTCTATCCAATTATAGCATAAACCCTCTGTTCGTTTTCTTGACTGGTATCATCGGTAAAGAGGAAACAGAGCGCATATTCCAACTATACAAAGTCGGCACATCAAAAAAGTGGAATGGTGCTACTGTTTACTGGCAAATAGACTGGCAAGGACGAGTGAGGTCAGGCAAAGTAATGCTTTACAATTCGTCTGATGGTCATAGAGTGAAAGAACCTCATAGTTATGTTAGTTGGGTGCATAGTGAACTTCACTTGGAAAACTTCAACATGAAGCAATGTTTGTTTGGCGAACACCTCTTGCTGCAATATCCAACCAAGCCTGTTGCAATAGTAGAGAGTGAAAAGTCTGCCTTGATAGCCGCTCACTTCATGTCCGATTTTATATGGTTGGCAACAGGTGGCATACATGGTTGTTTCAAGGAAGAAAGCATAAAAGTGTTGAAGAACCGCTCCGTTATGTTGTGTCCTGACTTGGGTGCGTTTGAGGCATGGAAAGCCAAAATGCCTATACTTTCTGCTGTATGTAGCAAAGTTGTTATCAGTGAACACTTGGAACTTGCGGCTACAGAAGAACAACGCAAAAGAGGATTGGATATTGCCGATTTTCTGCTCATGACAGAAACACCAGTAATGGCTCTTCAACGAATGATAAAGCATAATCCTTGCCTCGGCACATTGGTAGAACGATTGCAATTAGAAGTAGTAGGTTTTTACAACGCTGAAAGCAAGACTATACAATAATGTGACTTGAAACAATAACAAACAAAGGGAAGAAAAGGAAGAGGTTGTGCCAGATGCTTTATTGGTAGCGTTGCAAGAAATGCCAATGTCGTACAAATCAGCGAGGCTTATTCATACGGCAGTGGCTTCTTGCAGTACTCGCAAGCTCGCACCGAGGCCTTTTCTATTCCCTAATATCAACAATTATAAACACCATTTTATGGCAACAGCAAAGAATAATACAACACCTAAACGCACGGAGCGTTTGGAGGTCAGAGTAACTTCCGACGAATATAACCGAGTGGCAGAACTTGCCAATACCTGTGGCTTGACGGTCAGTAACTACGTTCGTAAATGTGTATTGGGGCAACACCCCAAACAAAGATTGACTGACCGAGAAATTGAAGCGTTGTGCAGTTTGGCTGATGCACGTGGCGATTTGATTAGAATTGTCAGAGCAGTCAAGAGTATTCAGAGCGACAAACGAGGTCTGTATTTTCACAACACCAAGTTTGTTGAAGAATGGATGAAAGCAGCCATTCCACTTATAACTCGCTGGGGTGACATTAAAGATTATCTGACATTATAAACATTGAGAGTATATGATAGCAAAGGCAAGAGCAATATCACATGGTGCCAACTCCATGCGATATGTAGTAAACAAAGACAAGTCGGACATTATCAAGTTACATCTATTGCCCGACAATGTAGCTGCCGAGTCTTTATGGTCAAGAATGCTATTGCATCAAGCTAAGTTCATGGGTGGGTGTTCCAAGGCAATCAAGAACAACATGATTAGAATTGAGGTATCGCCAACAATGGAAGAAACCAAAGGCTGGACTAATGCAGATTGGAAAAAACTTGCAGACGATTTCATTCAAGAGTTTGACTCCATTGATTTATCTGAGAAAACAAAACGTGCAAAAGACAAACACACCAATCTCCGCAACAGTCAATATGTAGTGTCACTTCACCGTGACAGTAAGAGTGGCATTTTGCATCTTCACATTGATGCCAACCGTATAGACAATGACGGCAATATCAACAATGACCACAATATCCATATAAGGGCAATGGTTGCTGCCAATAATATTGCAAAACGCAGAGGTTGGGTACAAGCATCCGACATTTCAATACAGAACAAGCAGGAGATAACCAATGCTTGTATGGATGCCCTCCGTTCTATGGATAGGTTTGATTGGAATGATTATGTGGAGCGACTAAAAAAATGCGGCTACGATGTGATGCTGCAAAAGGACTCACAAGATGTTGTCCGTGGATATTCCATAAAGAAGGGCAACTCCACTTATAAATCTTCGTCCCTTGGTAAAGGCAGGAACCTTATGCCATCGAAGATAGAAGCGACATGGAATGAACTGCACAAAGAAGTTCTCCAAAAAGAAAATGCAGACATATATAATCATTGGAAGAATACATACGAAGAACTGCAAACTGCAAATAATGCAAGGTGCAGAAACTGCAACGAGTACCAATCTCAAACATTGGTACACCATTCCATCAACTGGAATTATTGTGACTATGAAATAGATATTCCATCAAATGCAAACGAAATTCTTATGCAAGAGGCCTCGTTATCAGAGAACAACGTATTCGCCACTATCAATGATTTGCAGCAAACAGCCGTTCTTCTTTTCGCTGGCTTTCTTGATGCAGCTACGCAGATGTCAGAATCTTCTGGCGGTGGTGGCAGCACTCCCGATGGTTGGGGAAGAGACAAGGATGAAGATGATTTGGAATGGGCAAGACGATGCGCACGAATGGCAAGCCACATGTGCCGTCCGACTATCAAAAGAGGAAACAGGCGATGAACACCAATACAATTTTACGATATGAGAACATCAAAGAATGACAAAGTTGACATTTCCGCTCTAATGCAGAGTGTTGATAATTCAGAAATACAGAATACAGAGACTGACAAAATAGCCAAACTCATAGATGCAACAACTCAGTTGAATAAATGCTTGTTGTCTGTTGTAGAGCAACTAAAGGACATCACTTCGCAGCCAATAGAATTGTCTGTTAAGCAATCTGACATTGATCAATTTCGCCTTGTGAAGAATGGATACATCCAAGAAGAAATGGAGCTTTTGAAAAAACACGTTGCAGAACAATTAGCCATGATAAAGGCTCATGAGCAGTGTATTTGCGAAGTTTGTAAACATAGATGTCTAAATGAAAGCAAGTTCTAATAAACTGCAATATAAATGACTGATATTCAGTAGTTATATATTTGTACGCTATTCTGTGATTGTTTCTTGTTTCTGCACTTGATTACTCTTTGTTTGTATATATTTTGTTTCTTGTTTGTTTCTTACTTTCGAGGATTTTTAGTACATTTGCAACACGAAACCAATAAGGAGAAACGGCTATGGCAAGAAACAAGAAAACATCAAAGCTCAAAGAGCCAATCCGTCTTAGGATGAAAGACCTGAGCAACGGAAACAAGAGTTTGTATCTGGACATATACAGAGACGGCAAGCGTTCGTATGAGTACCTAAAGATGTACATCATTCCGGAAACGGATGATGATGCACGCAAACGGAACCAAGCGACATTAGCTGCCGCCAATGCCATCAAGTCACAACGTATCATCGCAATGACGAATGGTGAGGCTGGCATAAAGAAAGCGGATGACAAACCGAAAGTGTACCTTGTGGATTGGCTGAACACTTTCATGGAACATCAGACTAAGCGTGGAAAGAAAGACGGTGCGCAGATAAAAACCGTTATGCGTATCATCAAAGAGACTGTTGGTGAAAAATTCACTCTGGATGACATTGACAAGCCTTTCTGCCAAAGTTTCATTGACTACCTTTTGAATGAATACAAAACCGTACATGGTGAACATATTGCCGCGAATACGGCTTGTAATTATTACCGTGCATTGAATGGCGCACTAAACGCTGCGGTTCGGGATGACTTGATGAAGATAAACCCTTTTACAAAAATAAGCAGTGCGGATAAGATCAAGAAGCCCGAAAGCAAGCGTGAGTATATGACCATTGACGAGGTTCGAAAGCTGATAGCCACACCAATGGAAAACGAGGCGATAAAGAGTGCATACCTATTCTCCTGCTTCTGTGGGTTGCGTTTCAGTGATATAAAAGGTCTGAAATGGAAAGATGTGTTCTGCGATGGTGAGCAATACCGATTGCAGGTTGTCATGCAGAAGACCAAAGCCCCGATATACCTGCCACTTTCATCGGAGGCAGTAAAATGGATGCCCATGCAGAACGGCAAGGGACCAGAGGATAAAGTATTTGACATACCGACCAATGCAAGCATCAATGAATTGATAAAACCGTGGGCGGAAGCAGCAGGTATAACCAAGCATTTCACTTTTCACACCGCCAGACACACGTTCGCTACGATGATGCTGACACTTGGTGCGGATTTGTACACAACATCCAAGTTGTTAGGGCACACAGACGTGAGAATGACGCAAGTGTACGCAAAAATCGTAAACAAGAAGAAGGACGAGGCTGTTAATTTAGTTAACGGTCTGTTCGATTAGGTAACTATGAAGCACGACATAAGAAGGAATCTTACTATCAAATGCGAGACTCTGGCTACATCAGTGGTCAGAGTTTTTTGCGTAAATACATCACATCATAATAACAGTACAATGACCACAAATTTTGACGGTCATCTCTCTTTTTGAGAAATGGCAAACAACACATGAGCATTTCAATAACGAAACGGATGCTCTGCAAGAACTTTGGATTATACTCCTGTCCGCAAGGTATAGCTATCGGAAAGAAGTGTTGAACGATGGCAAGAAACTCGACCGCTTTGTCGAAGACTTCGCTTGCAGCCACAGACACGTGAATTGCGACAAGGCGCGTTGTCGGAATGTGCATGAGAAGAACCACAACATCGCCAGACGTATTCTGACGGAACGTGGCGATCTTGCACAACACCTGTTCAACAGCGAAAATTTCACTTTGGAAAACTGCATCAAGATGAAGCACGTCTTCGACACGACTGACGCACCGCCGCCAAACACGGTATTATCCAACACGGAGGTTTCAGAGACGAAGCCTCCCTTATCTTTTGGCTATCACCTTTTACTGAAACAGATGGTTCGTATTGCCGATTGTGCCAATGCGAACCATCTGTTTTGTGTATCTGTGGCGACAGTGGAAGATATACGAGCGTTGCTGGAACGCAGAAATGGATATCAGATAACTGTGGAAAACATTCGCAGTTTCACTATCCTGTTCGATACACTATTGGAGAATGGTGTGATTGGTTGGAACTGGAAGGCGGCTATGGCAAGGGGCGGACATCTGCTGTCGAAGAAGACAGGCAAGCCTATAAGTGCCACCACATTGTCAAGCGCACTCTCGGAAATCAAGAACCGACCTACTCCAGTAAGCAAACGCATTGTTGACGAGATTCGGGAAATAGCAATAATGCTGGATGATAATGAAGCAGAATAATAGTGGTGCCGTATTGTGATGACGCATATTGTATTGTATCATAGCACAATGGTACGTGCGATAACGTCTTGTCATTCCCTTATAATAGAAAATACAAGAACGTATAGCAACTGAAAGGAAAACCGTGACAAGTACCATGACAATTGGCACTTGTCACGGTCATTTTCTTTCATTGCGGTTATAGATGGCATACCTTTGCACACCGAAAGCATGCAAACAGCGGAAGGACGCTTCCTGATCAAGAACAATAAACAACAATGCAATTATGCTGAACAACCGAACAACATTCATGGAACGGCTCAACGACAGAGTTGCAGCCATAGAAGCATTGCTCCAAAAACTGGAGCCAGTGGAAGGGCTATTGGAACGCCTCACCCTACTGGAGGAGAATATTTACACCACAAAAAACATGTTTACCTTTATGGAAGCGTGCGCATATCTTGGTGTGTCTGAGAGTTTGCTCTACAAGCTGACATCAACCAAGGAGATACCGCATTACAAGCCGCGTGGCAAGATGGTATACTTTGACAAGGCGGAACTGGATGCCTGGCTCAAACAAAATAATGTGCCGACACTTGGTAATGTCATTGGTGATGATGGCTGCGGTATGAGAAACGATGAAGCCAACAATGCAGAAACGGAACAGAAGAACAGGCGTGTACCTTACTTCAAGAGAGTGCGTTATGCAAAACGAAACAAACAGCAATAAGAAACGGTGATATGATAATGACGGAAGAATTACAGAACGTGCGCCTGTCGCAGATTCTGAAAGACGCGCTGATAAAGGCTACTGACACATACAGCACGCCACCACAGATAATATGGATAGACAACTCGACAATAGCGACACTGGGAAATTTCAGCGCATCAACCGGCAAGGCGAAAGCGAAGAAGACCTTTAACGTGTCCGCACTGGTGGCAGCATCGTTGGCAAACGGGCAGGTACTGAACTACCATGCCAGTCTGCCAGAGGGCAAACGCCGCATCCTTTATGTCGATACGGAGCAGAGCCGCTACCATTGCCACAATGTGTTGGAGCGTATATTGAAGTTAGCAGGACTGCCAACCGCAACGGACAACGAAAACCTTGACTTCATCTGCCTGAGGGAGTATACCCCTGCCGTAAGGATTGAGGTCATAGACTATGCGTTGAGCCACAACGAAGGGTATGGACTGGTCATCATAGATGGTATAAGGGATTTGCTGCTTGACATCAACAATGCAGCCGAGTCTGTGGAAGTAATCAATAAGATGATGGAATGGTCGTCAAGGTACAACATCCATATCCACTGTGTGCTCCACCTGAACAAAGGCGACAACAATGTGCGTGGGCATATCGGCACGGAAATGAACAACAAGGCGGAAACAGTACTCGTCATCAGCAAGAACTACAATAATCCAGACGTTAGTGAGGTAAAGGCACTGCATATCAGGGAAAAGGAATTCAAGCCATTTGCATTTTCTGTAAATGAGGAAGGATTGCCAGAGTTGGCTGCCGATTACGACAATACAGAGAATGATTACAATAAGATGGTGCCTCTGAAATATACGGACTTGACCATCGAACAGCACGAGACGGCTTTAGCATCGGCCTTTGCAGGAAAGCCTATTAAGGGATTTGAGAAGACAATCCAAGCAATGATACCTGCATACGAGGCTATCGGATTCAAACGGGGGCGAAGCGTGATGGTGAAAGTGCTGCAATTCCTGATAAATGAGTTGAAACTGGTGAAGAGGTATGACAAGATGTTCTATTTCGGGACCATACCAGCCAATGCACAACTGTTTGAAGAAGACGAATAAAAACACTTCGGAAAATACTTTACTTTACGGGTGTGCCTATAGAGAGTGAAGCAAATAAAGTGTTTTTGGGTGGTGTCAAGTTTACATTCATACATTGTAGTATTTAGCCACTGGAAAATACTTCAGAAAACCGTTTACTTTACGGGTGTGCCTATAGAGAGTGAAGCAAATAAAGTGTTTTTGAGTGGTGCAGGGTCTACATTCATACATTGTGGAATACAGCCACTGGAAAACACTTCAGAAAACCGTTTACTTTACGCCTGTGCCTATGGGAAAAATCCGAAGTAAAGTGTTTGGATGAAAACAAGTGAAAATAAATGGATTAAGCGATGAATATATCAGAAGCGAAGAAAATAAGCATAGTGGAGTATCTGAAACAGATTGGATATTCTCCAGTAAAAATACGCAATGGGCAATACTGGTATCTATCACCATTGCGTGAAGAAACCACTCCGTCATTCAAGGTCAATGAACGGCTTGGCGAGTGGTATGACTTTGGTATTGCCGAGGGTGGTGACTTGATTGAGTTAGGCAAGCATTTGTATCGCACAGGTGATGTCAGCGCAGTGTTGTCTATGATTGAGCATAACTGCGAGGCATTGTCCAGAATGCAGAAACAGGCGGCTTTCTTGCAGCCGAGGAGCGTTGAAGACGACATGACAGACTTACGTGTCATGCCGTTGGGGCATCATGCCCTGCTGTCCTACCTGCAATCACGATGTGTGGATATTGGTATTGCCCAAACATTCTGCAAGGAGATACACTATACATTGCGTCGTAAGGAATATTTCGCCATAGCCTTTCCGAATGTGTCGGGAGGTTATGAGGTACGTAACCCTTATTATAAAGGATGCATCAAGAATAAGGACGTTTCGGTGATATGCCATACTTATGGTGAGACACAGAAGCACATCTGCGTGTTTGAGGGATTTATGGATTATCTGTCGTATATGACTATGCGCCGAAAAGGGAATACATGTATTTGTGTAGACGGTAGGATTGACGTGTTGGTAATGAACTCTGTAGCCAATCTGCGAAAGTCATTGGAATACCTGAGCAAATACGAAGAAATTCATTGTTATCTAGACAACGACCTTGCTGGGCAGAAAACGGTGGAGACATTCGTGGGGATGTTTGGCGAGACTGTGAAAGATGAGTCTGGTAAATATGCGGAATACAAGGATTTGAACGATTTGTTACTGGAACGGAAACGGCAGACAATCTAAAAAATAAAAAGATAACTCGTTAATTTGTAAAATCCTTACAGATTGACGAGTTATCTTCAATATTTTGCGATATATAAGCCCCAACCTAACGGTATGGCATATTATGAAATCTTGGGTGATCGATAAGCCGAGGTGTTGTACCAATTTGTGTCGTGCTTATATCGAGCAACGGCGATAGATGGACTTATACCCTTTGACTCTGCGGTGATAGCGATTGTTTTCACAATCTTAAATGGTGAGAGGCTTTTGCATCCAACTTTCATTATATCACCCCAAACAGTATCTGGAATTAGTGTTTGTCGTGCAAATTCATTCGCCTCCTTCTCTCTTGGATCTGTGGCGTAAGAACCATCATCTACGGAAATAAATGCAGTTTGCTCTTTTGTTAGATGCCTATCTATGTGACAAAGTTCGTGCAAAACATCAAAAACCAGCTTGTCCATATCATTGTAGCGATACGTCACTGTAATAACAGGATGTGCATCCGCCATTGTTGAGAAGGCATCAATAGGAGCCTTGTCCAATTTGGGTACCTCTATATATAGAATGCCATATTTATTAAGGCTTTCTTTGATAGTTTCAATCGTAAGAGTTCTCGCATTGGCCATAGCCGCAATTTCTGATGCAGCTTTTAAGGCATTGCCTTTATTGTATTGGATGGGCAATGTTGGCGCTTCGGCTATACTGATATTATTCAAAATAAGCCAAGTAAGCATGTTCTTTTCATCTATCTGCACTTTCTCACTATGCTTATACAAGCCAGCAACTTGCATTTTTAGTTCTTCTGCAGAAAGCAAATCAAAAGAAACAATGCTTTTAAGTTGTGCGACACGTTCTGCACATGGCATAAGTGACATATTCAACCTCTTGTATAATACCTTAAGATTGAACATGTCACCACATGCTGCTTCGAAGTCAGTCGCTTTTTGCTCGTTACTTTTCTTTTCTTCTATGGCTTTGCAGTCATAGACGTAACCATTATGAAGACTCATCCAATTCTTGTACGATATGCCAAGGGCTTTCTCTAATTTTATGGCTAAATCCTCATTTAGATTGCGTTTGCCTTTAATGAATTCATTTAGGTGTGTCGGCTGAACACCTATCATTTGTGCAAAATCTTTTTGTTTGATACCTCGTTCCAGCAACTCCTCGCGCAGGACTTCTCCAGGATGGATAGCCCTTGCTGGAACTAACCTTTTACTTTTTGTTGCCATAATGGGTACTATCAATTTCTATTAATTCTACTTCTACTCCGTCTTCCGTTTCTGTAAATAACAGGCGTTCGACCTTACCATTCACAATTCTTATTGAGCTACGTGGGTCATGTGCCAACCTCTCGTAATGCAAAAAGCTATACTCACGCAATTCCCTTGTCGTTTCTGTTCGGTACATGATGCTTACAGCTCGGATGTAGCCATCCACAAGTTGCTTGTTCTTGCACAATTGCTTGTATTTGCGGTCTTTGGTCTTGCCTGTTTCATACAGTTCGGATAACGCTTCATCTTTGAAAGTTATTTTCATTCAGGTGAAATGCTTTATTTTCTGCAAAGGTACTGTAAAATTCCCATATTTGGTAATTTAATGAAGAAAAAGTATTAAGGTGAAATAAAATTTAACAGAAAACACGTGGAATAATGTTTATATGTTGAGTTATGGTGAATGAGTGAGTTTACAGTGATTGTTTCTAATCCTACAAATGGCTTTCAAGTATGAAAATCAAGTTTGATTTTGTTTTTATCTACAATTGATGTTAAGAAACAGTCCTCGATGGGGCTATTTTTCTTTTATCCCGATCTTTCGGAGTTTCTTTGCAACCGTTTTCGGAAAGGCGCACAACCAAACAGCATGGACAAAAGAGATATTTTATCTGTGGGCATGTGCAGCCTTTCCCTACCATGCAAGCCGATTAATCATATATGAGAATTGCTTGTTGGGTAGTCTGAGAAAACGACAAGAGACAATAGAAACAACAATGTATAATCAAACTTAAAAGAAATGAGTTCATACTTGATATTCGTACTTGTATTGACAGCGGTATATATCATCTACTACGCTGTTATAGTCACCAAAGACCTCTATGGCAAGAAGGATGATGCCAAGACAACGGAGGAAATATTTGACGTTAGCAATATGGCTGATGCAGAGGAAAGCATCACTGTAGAAGAAAACAACGGAGGATTCAGTATTGGTGGAAACAGCTATGACACACAGGTGGATGCGGTGGCAGACTATGATGTGGGAGAAGCTGCGAATAAGCCGAATGGCTACAATGATAACATTGCCGAAGCAGGACAGGAAGAATTCGACAGAATGAATGGAGGCTATGTCGGCAATGAAGCAAATGTTTCATCTGGAGAATCAGGTGATACAGACAAAGAGAGTGCTTTTGAGAAATTGAAAGCAAAGATGGAGGAACAGTTGGAAGAAACGGAAACGTATATGTCCAACCCACTGACCGACAAAGAACTATACACGGCAATGATTATGCGAGATCCGAAGCTAAAATGGCAAATAGTGAAGAATGAACTATGAAAATGAAACGGTTTCATTGGGCTTTGTCCGCATTGGTGTTGGGCATCCCCATTCGGGCAAGTGCCAAGTGTGGCGGTGTGAACTATAGTTGGGGAGCGGACGCACTGTCAAGCATGCACGACTACGTGGTGACAATGATGCTGTATGTGCTCTATCTGCTCTATGCCATAGCAGCCATAGTAGCGGTCATATCAGCATTGCAGATATATATCAAGATAAACGCAGGAGAAGACGGAGTGACGAAATCCATTATGATGTTAGTAGGCGCATGTCTGTTCATCATTGGAGCTTCTATCGTGTTTCCGGCATTCTTCGGGTATCAGATATGGTAGGTATTAGATTTAGGATAACGGTATCAGACAGGTAAATAGATTTTAGGATAACAACAGGCTCAACTGCAGAAGAGTTATATAAAAAGTAACGATTAACAAACAAAAGGAAACAGAATGTTTAACAAGACAAAGAATTATTTGAAGAAGAAGGCAAAGAATGTGATGTCTTCTGGACGTTTAAAGGCAATGGCACTTATGCTCTTGGTGGGTTGTGGTGCAGCAATGGCGCAGAACTCGGCAGGTGACTACACAGCCGGCACGACAGCGTTGACGCAGGTAACGGAGGAAATCAATTTTGGGGTAAATCCAACTAAATATAATACTTGCATAAAATCATACTTATCGAACAATAACACTTCATACACAATGAATTACAGCGTAAAAGTGAATTATAATAATACTTAATCGGTTTGCATAAAGTTTGATTTCTATGGGAACATTTGTGGGAACCATATTATCTTTGCATTGAAAAAGGGTAATATTACCCCAGTTTTGAACATTCATAAATTTGTTTTTGAGATGAAGATTATACCGTATTTTCGCAAGAGTAATTCTGCCGTTTATGTAAGGTTGAGAGACGGAAAGGACGTTGATTACAAAATATCAACAAACTTGTATATTGACCCTATCCATTATGACGCAACCGTGCCTGGCTATTCAAAAGAAAGCAATGTGCCTCAAGAAGTGAAGGACAAGTTCAACAGACAACTCGCAGACATTCTTCTTTTGGTCGGCAAAGAATATCACACAGGCTGTACACTTGACTTCCTGCACCATATTGTAGATAACTATTTCAATCCCGACAAGCAGGGAAAGGAGCATGAGGACATTGACAACACCAAGACTGGTTTCTTTGACAGAGCCGAGCAGTATTTGAGAGAGGTAAAGAATGGAGCGGAAAGCAAATGTGCTATCACATCCATATTCCGTAGACTTCACCGCTATGAGGCATGGCAAAAGGAAATGGAAGGTCGTAAGGACTTTGTTCTTCGTATCGAGAATTTTGGAGCGGACGAGTTAGAGCGCTTTATGAAGTATATCACTGAGGAATACACATACTTCGCCAACAATCCCGACTTCTTCAGCCGATTTGAGATTTACCGCAATACAATGAAGCCATCATCTGCCAATTCCGCCTTTAGTGGAGGAACAAGGTTAAAGGCGTTCTTGAACTGGTGTGTGAAGAAAGGCTACACCACTGACACCTCATTTCGAACGGTCAAGGTGGACAAGCATGTGTACGGCATCCCTTACTACCTCACCATTGAGGAACGTGACCAAGTGCTGCACAGAGACCTCTCAATCAGTCCACGTATCGAACTGGCAAGGGATATGTTTGTGTTCCACTGTCTTGTTGGTTGTCGTGTTGGCGATTTGTTCGCTTTGACAAGAGAGAATATCGTTGGGGATTTCTTGGAATACATACCGAGCAAGAACCTCAACAAAGGCAAGACAGAGGTAGTCCGTGTTCCCCTATGCGGCAAGGCTTTGAATATACTGGCTAAGTACGAGAAGTATAGTCCGAGAATATTCCCTTTGTTGGATGAGCATTTCTACAACTTGGCTATCCAGTTTGTTCTTGAACTCTCTGGTGTCAACCGCATGGTGCCTGTTCTCAATCCGCTAACACGGCAAGAGGAAATGAAGCCTTTGTATGAGGTGGCTACAAGCCATGTCGCACGAAGGACCTTTATAGCGAACATTTACAAACATGTCAAAGACCAAGCGTTGGTGGCTTCGCTCACAGGACATGCTCCTAACAGCCGAGCATTCGCCCGATACCGCACCATTGACGATGACATGAAACGTGAAATTATCAACCTTATAAAGTGACGATTATGAACGTAACCGCTTTTATACGCAAGACATCAGCCAAAGACAAGGCTACAATATATTTCCGTGTCCGTGACGAGAAATGTGACATCAAGTGTGCGAGCGAACTGACCATCAATCCCAACCATTGGGATTCCAAGCGTCAGAGTTACAAACAGCGCATAGCTTTGGTAAAGGATAGCGAGAGACAGCTGCTTAATGATGCCATTCTTGACTTGAAGAGACTCATATCAAAAGAATACTATATAGGGGCAACCGCAGAATGGCTGAAACGTGTGATATTCGTCTTCCATCATCCCAATGCCTACAAGTTGAAAGACAACCAATGCCAGGAGACAAGGTTATCGGTGCTTGTGGAGCAATACATTCAGGCAAAAGGCTTTGAGAAAAGACAGGCATCCGTAATACGTGCCAATATCGGGAAGATAGAACGCTTCGAACAATACCAGAAGACCGTGAAGAAACGCACCGACTATGTAATGGGCATTGACAATACTACAGCAGAAGATTTGGAAGACTTCTACCAGTTCTTGGTGCATGAGCATGAGTATGTCAAGTTATACCCATATCTGTACAGAAATGCGGCAAAGTCTGTGACGCAAGCCGTGCGTTCAGACAACACGCTGCACTCCAACTTCGCACGCCTGCGGACAGTCTTCATGTGGTGCATACATCGTGGCATCACCACCAACAATCCGTTTCTACAGTTTGAAATGCCAAAAGCCGTATATGGAACTCCTTGGTATATCAGCATAGAGGAGCGTGATTGTCTTTACGAACTTGACCTTTCGGACAATCCGCACTTGGCTACGTTCCGAGATATGTTCGTCTTCCAGTGCTTCCTCGGTTGCCGTTTCGGTGACCTGCTCAACCTCAAAAAGGAGAATGTCATAGACGGTGTGGTGGAGTATCTTCCGCAGAAGACCAAGAATCATGACGGAAGAACCGTCCGTGTTCCTCTTACAGAGAAAGCTCTCGCTATCTATGACAGATACAAAGACAGACCGACCCTTTCGCTGTTTCCACACTACAACGTGGCAGACTTCAACAAAGCTGTCCGTGCGGTCATGGAACTGGCACATCTTGACAGGAAAGTGCCGATACTCAACCCTCAGACCCGACAGAACGAGATGCGACCGATATACGAAGTTGCCACTTCCCATGCCGCCCGAAGAACTTTCATCGGAAATCTCTACAAGCAAGTGCAAGACCCGAATTTGATTTCCTCAATGTCTGGTCATGCCAATGGCAGCCGAGCTTTCGCCCGATACCGAACAATAGACGATGACATCAAGCGTGGGCTTGTTGACCTTATCGGTTGATGGTTCACGTATTCACACTACAATCAAAAGAAAGGAATAATATGGATTTATACTCAATGATACAGAATGGAGCACACTTCAAGGTAGAAGTGACCTCCGAGGATCTGGTCACATTTGCCGATCGACTTATAACAAAGTCGCAGGAGATAAAGGCAATGGAACTGGCAAACAATCCCGATGAGGAGAAATGGCTGACCGCAGAGGAAGCAGCCAAGATGTGCCGTGTATGCGCCACCACTTTATGATCTTGGGCGAAGTCTGGCTATCTTGTCCCTGCCAAGATGGGACGGCAGCGTCTGTTTGCCTTGTCGGACATTCAGAAGATACTCAATGACAGAGCCAAGAAGTAACATTTGTAACACCACAGCACCAGTCAAGACATTCTCTGAGAGCCTTGCTTCTTTTCTTCCCTAAGTTCGCCATAGCTTCACCTTACGGCAAGGCTGTTGGCAAATCTATCTCTTGTAGGTCAGTCGAACCGCCAAGCGTATCTTTGATTATTGGGGATGTTGGGGAGCAAGTATAGGTTTAGTGTTCCACAAAACCACGGCTTACAAGCCAGGAGTGTCCGCACAGGTGCTTCAGACACGATAGGACAATGACATCCCCAACATCAACAGAACAGAAGAAAAGAGGCGGTCGTCCGAAACAGCCGAAAGGAACGCAGCGCACCCACCCAGTGAAGGTGTATTTTGACGATGCCAACTACCGAAAGTTGCTCCGCATACAGAGGAGAGACAACACCCCGCTGTCCACCTTGGTATATAATCTTGCTGTAAACGGCTATGTCAAAGAGCCGATTTCAAGGGAACTCACGAAGTACATACGTGACCTTTCGGGCATGGCAAACAACTTGAACCAACTGGCACACCTCGGACACATTTATGGTGGTTTGGCAGTGGCAGATGAGAACAATCGACTGGCACAGTCCATCAGTGAGATTATCATCAAAATCAACGAACAGTTATAGTCTATGATAGCAAAGATTAAGCAAGGCAAGGGCTTTGGTGGATTGGTCTCATACGCCAACGACATCAAGAACAAGGACACGAACATCATCGCATCAGAAGGTGTTGACCTTTCTACCAACAAGTCGATTGTCGCCAGTTTCAACATTCAATCCAAGGCTCGCCAGACACTCAAAGCGTATGTCGGGCATATTTCTCTGAGCTTTTCACCAGAGGATTACAGGCGAATGAGTGACGAACTGATAGCGGAAATATCAAGGAAGTATCTCCAGAGAATGGGGATAGTGAACACCCAATTTGTCATCTTCCGTCACCACGACAAGGCGCACGACCATGTTCACATTGTGTACAACAGGGTGGATAATGACGGCAACGCAATCACTGGTGACAGCAACTTCAAGAAGTCAGCAGCCGTCACCAAGGCACTCACAAGGGAATACGGCTTGACATTTGGCAAAGGCAAGAAGAATGTAAAACGTGAGCGACTGAAAGGCAAGGATGCCGCCAAGTACAGAATGTATGACCTCATTACCGCAGCATTGAAAGACTGTCGTACTTGGGATAACCTTAGACAGGTTCTTTCCAAGAAAGGTATAACTATGGACTTTATACGCAGGGCGGACGGAAGTGTCAAAGGGATTTCTTTCTCTGATGGCAATGTCACATTCTCTGGCGGCAGAATAGACAGAAGTCTTACCTTGGGAAATATTCAAAAGGTACTGACTGATGAACGGAAAGCTGTCGGTGCTGTGGAGAATATCGGAAACGAAAGCTACACGGAAAACAAGGTGGCAAATGGCATGGATAATGCAAAGTCCTCGTCCTATTTCACATCGTCTTCTTCCCTAAATTCTGACAATGGGGAAAGCGTATCTATTGCAGACGAAGAAAGCACTCCAACTGCTAATGACACAGATGATAATACTTCTATTGGCATGTCTGATGTTGTAGGAGCGGTTGCTGAGTTAGTGCTTCAACCTCATGCAGTTTCGTCAGTTGGCGGAGGTGGTGGTTCGTCACGTTCTGACGATGATGACAAGGACAAGAAAAAGTACAAACCAAGACGCAGATGATTATGGCAAACAAGAAACCTGTTCCTTTGAAGGACGAAGCGATAGACACTCTTGATGAATTGCAAGACAAATTGCAGACTTGCATAAATGCACTCAATTCGTTGTCAAGCAAAATCGGCTCGCAACCAACAGACAACATAGATGTGGAAAAGTTCAAGGCTGATGTGGCATCCGCTGCAAAATCGGCTGTGGAAGACTTGTTGGATGGCAGACAGAAGCAACGTGAGGAAAAGGATAAAAATGACAAAGAGAAATTTGGAATAACCCAAGATGAGTACATGGGGACTCTATCTGAAAGGTATGATATTGTCCTTTCCAGATGCGAGGGACTTCTAAACATTATAGAAAAAGAACGAGCTTTGGCTTTTTCTTTGAATGACAGGTATAAGAAATCCGATGATTGTATCAAGATTATTGGCAATACATTGGACTCTATCTGTACGAAACTGGATGTGCAAACAAAAGTTGGCGTAACGCAGCCATCAATGCCCAAGACATTAAAGGAAGTTCCGCCGTTTCTACTTTGCACCATTCCTTGGTATTGGATAAGGCGCATTTGGCATTCTCGCCATGTTAGACAGTTAGCTCTTATACTCATGCTGTGTTCTTGGGCTTTGTCTATTGGATTGATGCTTTTTCTTGCAAAGGATAATGCAGACTTATACAAGAATATGTTTGAAAAACATTCATATTTTAGTCGTTAATTTGTGTCTCTGACATATTTGTTAAATACTTTTATAAAAAACAAAACGTTATGGGGTAATTGTAATTCCATAACGTTTTGTTGAAATACCTTAATCAAATATCACATATGAACATATGAGCAGATGTGATATAGTCTTAAATTGCAATCTTTACCGTTTTACCTGATACCTTAACAATATATATATGATTGTTTGTTACAGGAATGGTCACGGTATCATTATATATAGTTTTCGTTGCAACTGTCGCTCCAGTCTCGTTGTAAATTTTCACTTCATCGCCATAGTTTACTCCACGAACGATTATACAATCCTTATCTCCATAAATTTTCACTTTCGATGTTTGCATTTTTTTTACACCCGTACTTTCTAACTCAAATGCTATGTCCAATGTCGAATTTTCGACAATGTCTTTTAGAGAAATGTAACCATCTGTTCCTACAGAAGATGTGATATCTAATCCATTGAAAGATACAGAGTGCAATTTCCAACCACTGGATGGCTCTATGTAAAATCTATATGTGTCCCACTCATTAACGACCATCTTTGTACAGCCATTTTCAGCCTGTCGTATTGTTAGCAATTTGGGATTTTCTTCACGTTCTTCCCATTCAACGTCAACATTCATATTCTGTGTTACCTCGATATTTAATGTGTTTTCGTGAATATCCTTAGTCACATCTTTCCCATTGACAAATACAGATCTGACATCATAATAAGAGCCGTCTGATTGTTTTTTTTCAAATTTCAGAGTGACATTCTCTCCTAAATTGGCAACACATCCGTAAGCATAGTTATAACCAATACTGAATTGGGTAAGTTCTTTTCCTTCTACGGAAATTTTTCCACCATACCCTGATTTGATAAGAATTGCAAATGTATCATCGGTCGGAGCATCTTCGACGATATTTGAGAAATTTTTCCAAACTTCTGTATTTTGGTAACTTTCCAAACTGTTTGCAGGTATGTGTAATGTAGAATTAAAATATGTCAGACTTTCAAAATTTGACTCGTCCATCACAAATGGTGTCTTTGCCTTCACGACAATGTCTTTGAGAGAATTACAATCCTTGAATACTTGATTGTATGTTACGTTGTAATAGACAATATTCCCAAAATTAACAATACTCTGTGGAATAGAAACTTTTTCTAAACTTTTACATCCAGCAAAAGCTACAGAACCTACACAGAGGACCCCATTAGGAATGTCGAATTGCTTTAGTGATGTACAATTTTCGAAAGCACCAGAACCTATGTATGTCAAGTTTGGCATATTTACAGTCTTTAAATTCTCGCAATCAGAAAACGATTGAAGTTCTATTTTTGAAACGTTTGCCCCAACCACATTCTCCAAATTTGAATTAGATGAAAAACCGTTATCTCCAATTTGAGTCATACTATTTGGTAAATTGAGTGTACCTGTTATATCACAACCTGTAAAACAGTAAGCAGAAATATAATTTACACTATTTCCAAAAGTGACTTTTTTTATTCCTGTATCCTGAAATCTTGATGGGGTTGGGCGGCCCAGATACAATTCGTCGATGACAGAATTGTCTGTTATTCCATATGGATCATTGTAAAAAGGATCTTCTGTTGTGTTAAAAGCGGAGTGTATCGCCTCTTCTCCATCTTCCACTATCATTTTTTTATGATAGCACCATTTATCTTCAAAAACGTAACACTGGTAGGCACCGTCAATGTTGAAATCTTACAGCCTTGAAAAGCATTCCATAACACTTCTTCTACCTTAAAGGTCTTGCCATTCCACTTAACGATGTTTGGTACGGTGATGTTTCCACTATACGTCGGCAAGTATGTGGTTTCGCCATAATCGTTAGTTGTTGTATTTTTATCATTAAATGTTAATGATACAGTTAAGTCTTTTAATGACTTTATATTATAGTAAAAGCCATCTACAGTGAAATCGTATGCAAAGCTAATGTTGCTAATGAATAGCCAAGCAATCAAAGTCAAAAAATATTTCATATAAATATAATAAAAAAGGCGTGCAACCGTTCCGATGCTTGCCTTTCTATAGGTTACCGCCAAGTGACCTTCACGTACAACAAGCACAGATCAGTCCACGCCTATAAGCGTGAACTTTCCTACTGCTTGTCCTCGTACGTTGAAAATTGGCGGTATTCATAGAAAGAGAACAAGAGCCTAAAAGCTCAATATCCAAAAAGTATAGAACGGAAACGCTTAGTTAATATTATGAGGTTATAACACCTCAATATAATTCTCTTGTAGGAAGGCTATTCTTGGAATCGCACGACCTTTAGCGTTTCATTCTTGTGTATCTATCTGTTTCTTATTAAATCAATTTTAAGTTCGACATTCTGTTTACTTGCAACTCTAATGAATGAATTTGAATCAGAACATTAAACATCGCCTTGCAAAATTAGCAAAAAATTCCGTTATTAAAGAAAGAACTTGGATAAATCAACGTAAAACCTACGCAAAAGGAATATTTGTGAACAAAAGTCTGCATTTTGTTCATATTCAGCCTACGGAGTTCAATTTGCATTCTCATTTCGGGAACATTCCAAGTACTCAGAAAAGAATCAATGTTGATAATCAATGCAATAGCTTTGACCTTGTACAATCCTACCAAAATTGCACAATCTAACCGTCATCTTACCACAACGCAATCTTGCCTGCAATACCCAAATCAAGAGTGGCTGTTGCAATACCCAATGCTTGAAACACACGGCTCATTGTTGGTAATGTGATAACACTTGCACCTTTCTCCAACTTTGATATTTGAGCACGCTGCACACCGATACGCTCACCAAGCTGTTCTTGTGTGAGGTTTTGTGCCAATCGAGCCTTGCGTATGGCTTCGCCTACAATATAGGCGTTCACATCTTCTTTGAGCTTGGCTTCCATGGCTTCGCGCTCTGGTGTACCTCTTTTACCCCAAAGTTTATCTTTCATATTGTCTACTGGTATCAATTTCATCTGTGCCATAATGCTATTTCTTTTTACTGTTAAAATACTCTTTTCTTATCTCTTCCGCTTTGGCAATCTCTTTTAATGGTGTCTTCTGAGTTTTCTTGATAATACCATGTGTGGCAATAACCAAAGTTTCTTCCTCAGTGTCCCAAAAGGAGAAAAGCCTGTAGCATATACCGTTGTAGAGAGTGCGGAACTCCCATATTTCGGTATTCTCCAGTTTCTTGAAGATGTCAACTTTCATCACTCCTTCCTCAACCTTGAAGATGTTGTAGTATATCTTCTGCTGAGCTTTGAATGGCTGCGTATCCAAAAAGGCTTGTGCTTCTTCTGTCAACACCACTTTTAGTTTATTGATGCCCATTTTGTTTTGAATTATGGTACAAAGATAATGATTTGTTTCCAAACAGCGATACAAAATTCGGTTTTTAATCTCTATCAGCCCCACTTTTAACACTCTCACTACTTGTTAGTATCAGATATGTAACTTGCTCACTCTTTTATTTCCCTAAATTTGATATTTCAAAAATAGGGAAGAGGAAAATGTGTATGTGGAAAGTTACGGAGAAAGTGAATACTATCCGTAACATCTTACATTGTTATCAAACTTTACCCACCTTCTTACAAGTCACCCTGCGCTAATAAATATGTTAATCAAATCTTAATTCAATGTTAACAAGCCTTTACTGCCAAATCCCTTTTTTGAAGCCATTTCAATGCCGTTGAACACACCCTCTTTTAGCACATTCAAACTCCCCATTAAAATATGTTTTTTGGAACATTTTGGGAACATCATACTTACCTTTATATCTATCACGTATTGATTATCAAGCACTTAAATACAATCTTGTGTTATTCGGAGGAAATCGCCAAGTATGTGCCCATCGTGGTGAAATTGTGCTATGCCATCGCAGGTGTAGTAGCTGTAGTTGGTGCTATCTCGGTGTACATCAGCATGAACAACGAGGAGCAGGACGTCAAGAAGAAGATTATGATGGTCGTTGGCGCATGTATCTTCCTGATTGCAGCAGCCCAGGCATTGCCTCTGTTCTTCGGTATCGGATAATGACACATAATCCGAACAACAGCAAGAAGTGAGATTGTCAAAAAAAGAGTGATAACGCAAAGAAACTATTGTTATGGACGCAGATAAAGAAGAACGCTATGTGGACTTCCCCGTGTTCAAGGGATTGCAAAAACCGCTTGAATTCATGGGATTCCAAGGACGCTATATCTATTGGGCGGCAGGTACAGCAGGTGGAGCCATTGTAGGTTTCATCATCGCTTATTGTTTGTTGGGATTCGTTGTAGGGCTCGTGGTGCTTGTATTTGCCATTTCCACAGGTGCTGCCCTCATTTTCCTCAAACAGCGGAAGGGACTGCATACCAAGAAGAGCGACCAAGGAGTGTATATCTACGCCCATAGCAAGAGCTTCTGATAAGGAAATCAAAAGAAGAACCATCATGAGAGTTGTTGGGTTGATTGCATATTGACAGAGGTAGGTTCGCTCCGACGAAAGAAAGAGTGAGCCTACCTTTATTTGTTGCTTTCTGAGAACAAAACGCAGGAAAGGAATGCAAAAGAACAGCCACAGAGAGAATAACGAATAACCAGAAAGGAAAGAAATGATACTATACGTCATCTTGTTTTTCATTGCACTATGTATCGGCATGGCAACATCCGTATATGCCTTCGGTACTGGAGGCAAACGGAAAAAGATATTCGAGGACATCTACTTCTCGGTGGAGGAAGTGGACGGCATCGGTGTGGTGTATACCAAGAACGGTGACTACTCAGCCATACTGCGTATGGAAAATCCAGTGCAGAAATACTCCGCAAACATTGACAGCTACTATGAGTTCACCCAACTCTTCACCGCTATCTGTCAGACCTTAGGCGAAGGCTATGCCATCCACAAGCAAGACGTGTTTACACGCAAACAGTTTAAGGACGAGAGTACTGACAAGCATGAGTTCTTGTCGGAAGCCTACTTCCGCTATTACGAAGGACGTGAATACACAGACAGCAGTACCTATCTGACCATCACTCAAGAAAACAAAAAGAGCAGTCTGTTCTCTTTTGACCATAAGAAGTGGCGCGACTTCATGGTAAAGGTTCGCAAGGTACATGACCAGTTGAAAGATGCTGGACTGAAAGCATCCTTCCTCGGCAAGCAAGAGACACAGGAATATGTAGACCGTTTCTTTGCCATGAACTTTCGGGACAAGACCGTAAGTATGACAGGCTTCAAGGTGGATGAAGAGACCATCGGCATGGGTGACAGACGTTGCAAAGTGTACAGTCTGGTAGATGTTGACTGCGCCAATCTGCCCAGTGTCATCCGTCCATATACCAATATGGAAGTGAACAACACCAGTATGCCAGTAGACCTACTATCGGTGGTAGACAACATACCAGGAGTCCAGTCGGTGGTGTACAACCAAATCATCTTCATGCCCAACCAAAAGAAAGAGTTGGCAGTATTGGACAAGAAGAAAAACCGCCATGCCTCGATGCCCAACCCAAGCAATCTGATTGCAGTGGAAGACATCAAGCGAGTGCAGGACGTGATAGCGAGAGAAAACAAACAACTCGTCTATACACATTATAATATTATAGTAACTGTGGCACCCAATGTAGATATTCAAAAGTGTACGAACCATATAGAAAACGCATTCGGGCGCATGGGCATCCACATATCCAAGCGAGCATACAACCAACTGGAGCTGTTCGTCAACTCATTCCCTGGCAACTGTTTCGGAATGAGCGAAGACTACGACCGTTTCCTCACCCTATCGGATGCAGCCGTCAGTATGATGTACAAGGAGAAGATAGCACATAGCGAGGACACACCTTTCAAAGTGTACTATACCGACCGACAGGGAGTGCCAGTAGCCATAGACATATCGGGAAAGGAAGGCAAGAACAAGCTGACAGACAACAGTAATTTCTTTGTGCTCGGACCTTCAGGCAGCGGCAAGAGTTTTTACGTCAACTCCATGGTACGCCAAGCCCATGAGCAGAATACCGACATCGTGTTGGTGGACACAGGTAATTCGTATGAAGGACTGTGTGAATACTTCAACGGCAAGTATATTTCGTATACCGAAGAGCATCCCATCACGATGAATCCCTTCCAAATCAAGAGAGAAGAATGGAACATCGAGAAATTGGGATTCTTGAAAAACCTTGTCATGCTGATTTGGAAAGGCAGTCAAGGTACGGTAACAAAGACAGAAGACAAGCTCATTGAGCAAGTCATCAACGAGTATTACGAGGCACACTTTGGAAAAGACAGTATTGGTCGTTTGTGTTTCAACAGCTTCTATGAGTTCAGTACAAGGCGCATACCAGAAATCTGTGATGAGAACGGACTGCGAGGAATCGACTTGGCATCCTACAACTATCTGTTGAAAGAGTTCTACAAAGGAGGCAGTCACGAGTTGACACTCAACGAGAACATGGACAGCAGTCTGTTCGATGAGACCTTCATAGTGTTTGAAATCGACAGTATCAAGGACGACCCGCTACTCTTCCCTCTTGTCACACTTATCATCATGGACGTGTTTCTGCAAAAGATGCGTATCAAGAAAAACCGCAAGATGCTCATCATCGAGGAGGCATGGAAAGCCATCGCATCGCCCATGATGGCAGAGTACATCAAGTATCTGTACAAGACCGCCCGTAAATTCTGGGCCAGTGTAGGTGTGGTGACTCAGGAGATACAAGACATTATCGGCAGTGAAATTGTGAAAGAAGCTATCATCAACAACTCCGACGTGGTGATGTTGCTTGACCAAAGCAAGTTCAGGGAGCGTTTTGATACGATCAAATCCATCCTCGGCCTGACAGATGTGGACTGCAAGAAGATCTTCACCATCAATCGCCTTGACAACAAGGAAGGACGCGCCTTTTTCCGTGAAGTGTTCATCCGTCGTGGACAGACCAGTGCCGTGTATGGGGTGGAAGAATCACATGAGTGCTATATGACCTATACCACGGAAAGGGCGGAGAAAGAGGCATTGAAACTGTACAAACGAAAGTTAGGATGCAATCATCAGCAAGCCATCGAAGCATATTGCAGGGATTGGGATGCAAGTGGCATCAGCAAGTCATTGGCTTTCGCTCAAAAGGTGAACGAGGCAGGACAAGTGCTGAATATTGGTACCTCTTCTAAGGGTAAGCCTTTCTAAGCCTCCTTATGCCTTTCTGGGGTAATCGTGGTTTGTGAATTTGCAAAACAAAGACGCTGACATGTCAGTGTAATTATAAACAAAACAATAGCAACGAATGAAACGACTTCTAATCATCATGCTGACAATCTGTGTATGGACCAATAAAGTCTGTGCACAGTTTCACAGCATGAACTACGACAAGGAAACAGTGGCAGCAATGGCTACAGCTTTCGGAGCGGAAGCCGTGGCAGAAGGCTATTACAGCGAGCAGGTAGGTGCAATCTTGAAGCACTACAATGCAGCAGAGTTGGCGACAGCAGGGATATTCGCCAGTAAGTTTTTGGAACGCAAGGCAATGACCGATTTGGGATTGTGGAACAGCAGTACGGAGAACTACTATTACAAGCGCATCTACAATATGGTGAGTCATAAGATAATGCCAAAGATATGGACGGTCTCGAAGATGATGCTCCACTCTCCTCAGACCGCTTTGTATTGGGGAAGTTATCTGGTAAAGGTATGCGATGATACAAAGAATTTGTGTATGCAGTTTGAAAGTGTCGTCACCAACTCTACTTTGACATTTGCAGACATACAGTTTCTGGAAATCAACAAAGAGATAGCAACCATACTGAAACTGTCGGACATCGGCAATATAGACTGGAAAGGAATGCTGAATGATTTGGCGAAAGTACCGGGAAACTTCACGGTGGACAATCTGACGGCAGACATCGACAACCTATACAATATGGGAGTGGGACTTGCCACATCAGGCATGACCAATATCGGTGACGCACTGTTGCAGAAAAATGCATTCAAAGAAGTTTTTAACGGCAAGGTGAGCAAGGTCATAGACATATACAATAGCTATAACGACCTGTTTGAGCAATTTGACAAAGATGTGGGAAGTACCCTATTGAATATGATAGGTGGCAAAGACAATGTAGCAGGACTGTTCAACATCGCCGACTACAATCTCACGTCGTGGATAACCGACTATATGAGTGAAGCAAATGGACAGTACCACACCCAGCGCTGGTATATCTACCGTAGGGACAGAGGATCCAAAACCCTTGTGGAGTATAATCCACCGACGGACAACAACAGTATATTGAAAGGCGACCACTGGTATAGGATAAGTACCAAAGATCCAGACTTCTATCCAGACGGAAATCAGAGAGAAGCCATTCTGCAAAACTCTGAGAACCATGCCGGATGGTCACGAGCCAAGGTGCAGCAGCTGAACAATCTGAATGACGGATATAACTATAATATAAGCTATAGGTTAAGCAGCTATATCATCAGTAAAAAGAAAAAGCAGAAGCAAAAGGCATTCGCTTATCACATCACGGTTACAAAAAGTTGGAACAGAGAAGAAACTGTCTATGAGGACGTGTTCGACTCCTATTCAATGGACTTAAACACCTTCAAGGCGCAACTGCAAGCACGTCTGTCGGAACTGAACGACAATGAAGAAGGCTACACCTATTATATAGGTAGCGACACACGCAACTACTATCAGGCAACCGATGCAGCCAAGCTGAAAGGATGCGAGAGTGTAACCATCAGCGTGACATGCTCAGACGGTGTGACCTTGGGACAAGGAACAACGCAATACAAATGTAGCGAATGTGGCAAGTCGCTCAATGCACACAGCAAGGAATGCGCAATGAGAACAACCGTAATGGAAGGCAATTTGGATTTGTCGGAGTTTGACAAAATGCAGCAAGAAGCAGACAGTAAGGTGACAGTGTTGCAAGTGCAGATAGGTCAATTGGAAGCAGAAAACAAGGAGTTGCTTCGCAAGATAGCCAATTCCAGTGTAGAAGATGCTGCCGTCTATCGCCAACAATACAATGCCAACAAAGACCAGATTGACAAACTGAATGTGGAGTTGGCGACATGGCGACAAAAGCAGCAAGAAATAGCAAAAGCCAAGGAAGAAGCAAGCAAGGACAATGACGTGGCAACCGATGACTACTATCACATTCCAGCCATCATGAACGATTGCAAGACAGCCTATAACCTCACTTGGCAAGGCAAGGGAGTGTGGAATGGCTACGTGTATACACGAAAGGCAACCGTGCCAAACATCAACGGCATCGTTACCTTCAAAGCAACATTGTCGATAGCGAGAAAGCCAAAGATTGTACTTGGTGTAAAGGTACACCGTGCCATCATGCAGATAGCATGGGACTTGACATCGGAATACACCAATACCAGTGTGGTAGACGTGATGACACTTGACAGAAGCAAGTCAGAGCAAGAAAAAGCCGACGAAGTAAATCGCCGTATATCCGAGATAGCAAGGGAATATCCATCGTGCAAGATAACCACCGAATATGCAAAGAGTGACCCGATGGAAGAGCAGACCAACAGCGATGTGAAACATCTGTTGTGGTCGAGTGACCGACTGGAGATAGCACGAGAAGTGGACAGCCGTATCACAAAGATTTACGCAGACTTGGTATCGCTAGAAAAGATGATGTACTATAAGCGGAGCATCATAGATGTACTAAAAAGTGCATTGCCAGAGATAGACGATAACATGGGACGCAGACAGACCATATTGGAAGAATGCTATGAGCGTTGGATCAATGGAGCCAGAGGCAGAAAGGAGGCAAGTGGATGAGGACGACTTTGATGATAGTAATGCTATTGACACTGTTACCCAATGCAGCAAGAGCCCAATGGGGCTTTGACGTGTCGAGTGTGGAAGCCTATATCAATGACCACAAGAAACAGCGTAGTCTGCTCTTGGCACGAAGTACATTGGAATACAGCAACCAATTACTGCATGACTATAGCCAGAAAGAGACAGGTGAATACAAGACACTGAATGTGGAATTGGATAAATACGCCAGGGCGTTTGATGTGATAGACGTGATGTACCAGTCGTTGCGCACCGTGCTGAACGTAAAAAGCAGCTACGAGAATGTGAGTGAACGGATTGGCGACTACAAGCGGTTGTTGGAAGACTTCAACAGGAAAGTGGTGAAGCGCAAACATATAGCCCTTGCTGACACCATGCTATTATCCATCAATGCCAAAGCCATCAAGCAAATAGCAGCAGATGGAGAACAGCTATACAAGAGTGTGAACGACCTGGTGCTGTATGCTACAGGAGCGGCAGCTTGTTCCACCTCAGACTTGATAATGGTATTGGAAGCAGTCAATAATTCGTTGGACAATATCGAGAGGCATTTGAACAGAGCCTATATCGAGACTTGGCGGTATGTGCAGGTGCGCATGGGATATTGGAAAGAGAAAGTGTATCGGACAAAGACAAAGGCTGAGATATTGGATGATGCGTTTGGACGGTGGCGAAAGGCAGGGAAACTGGGTAAAGAATAAAATAAATAGCAAATGCAAATGGGACAGATAAGGCAAATAAGAAGAATTACTGCTATTGTTGGAATTGGAGTTTTGGCTACCAATATAGCATACGCCCAGGGCGTGACATATAATCACGACCCAGCGAAGAAGAACCAGATAATGGTGATGGAAACTGGAGGAGGTTCGCTGACTCCAGAACTATACTACTGGACATTTCACAGGAACTACAAAAAGTCGGCAGCAAGCAAGAATAAGCTGACCTATCGTACAGTTGCAGGTTTGAACGCCTATAATCAAGTGGCATATGCGGAGAATATAGACTCCGCACTGACAAGTAGAGCTGCGATAGAAGCATTGAATGTGGCAGACAGACAGATAGACTTGGCGTGGACAGCCGAAGGCAATAAGATAGAAGCGGCAATGGCAAGATTCAAACAGAACATAGACCGCATAATGTTCGTTGGTGGCACAGTCAATAAAAAGCAACGCTGGACAGAGTATTACAATATGTACAACTGCGCCATCAATGCTACAAAGGATGCCTATATGCCCAATGCACAGCGAAAGAAAGAATACCTACGCATCTATGATGATGTGGTAAGGCAGAATGAAACACTGTTGCGCTACCTTGTGCGACTACATAGTGCATCACGCACCAGCACCTTGCTTACGGCAACACATGAAAGAACGTTGCATAAAGAAAGCATTGTGAGCGAGGCAAAGAGCAGATGGAACGAGGCAGTAAAAAGATAAATGCCTTTTGTATGGTAAGCCTTTCTGGGTCTTCTTGGGAGGACTAAGCCATTAGACAAACGATAAAACAAAATACGACATGGATAATAATATTCAGATTTTCAACAATGAGGAGTTAGGAACGATACGCATTATGGGAACACCGGATGCACCATTGTTCTGCTTAGGTGATGTATGCAAGATGTTGGGATTACGTCAAGGTCATGTGAGAGAGCGACTTGACGATGGGGTCGTTTCAACCGAACCCATACTCGACAGTCTTGGAAGAGAGCAAGTTGCAAACTTCGTTACAGAAGATGGACTGTATGATGTAATCCTTGACAGCAGAAAGCCGGAAGCAAAACGATTCCGCAAATGGGTGACATCAGAGGTGTTACCTACCATCCGCAAGCATGGGGCGTATATGACCAAAGACACATTGGAGCGAGCCATCGCTGAACCCGACTTTTTGATACAGTTGGCAACGACGTTGAAAGAGGAAAAGGCGAAGCGGTTGGAAGCGGAACAGCAATGCGAGGTACAGAAACAAATCATCGGAGAAATGGAGAAGAAAGTGAGTTATCTGGACTTGATACTCTCTTCCACCAGTACCATGACCATCACCCAAATAGCGCAGGACTATGGTATGTCAGGACAACGAATGAACAAATTACTGCACGGACTACGCATCCAATACAAGGTTGGTGAGCAATGGATATTGTATGCCGAATATAAGGACAAATACTATGTGAGCAGCGAGACTATCCATTTTATGACCAACGAAGGAGTTCCATGTACCACACTTAACACCAAGTGGACACAGAAAGGACGGCTGTTTCTCTATGACATACTGAAGAAAGAGGGCATCTTGCCCAAAATGGAATGGGCGAAAAAGGCAGCGAGGGACAAAAACGCCCCAAACGAGACAAGAAATAGCAACGATTTAGAGTAAAACGCATATGGCAGACAACAGTAATATATTATCCGACTTCGGCATCAATCTCCTTGAAGAAGATATAGATGACGTGATATTCCAAACCAACGAGTTCCTGTGTGATGCCACATTCACTGGTTCACAGGGGCCGTTTTGGTGGTTACTGGTGGCTGTCGTTACCAATCCTCCAAAATACAGTTTTAACCGTTGTAAATCAGCTACTTGCAAATTCTTGTCTCGCGATACAAAATCAGCGAGGGACAAAAACGGGACAAAACCACGGAAAAATAAAGTCAAGAACACTTCGCTCGAAATATCCCTTGTGGAATACCTCTGTTTCGTTTGCAAAGGTACAAATTTGTCCCTTGAAAAACGAGGGGAAATCCCTATTTCTCTCATTCACAACTCATTTTCCTACCATTGTACTCCAAATGTGGTTATTGCAAGCGATTTTGACCTCAAACGGCTTGGTTTGCGAAAATTGGGTGTTAAATTTTGTTTTGCACTCTGTTGGACATTTGCAAAAACGAGAACTGGCAATAGAACCAAAGATTTGCCACCCTTATTGTCCAATCCTTGGTTTTGTGAATGTTTGAACGATAGACATTTGAAGATGCTGAATTTCAAGTAAGTGTCCGACCAATCTACCACATTGCAGCATGGTAAAATAGAACCAAAGAATTGAAAATCAGCACTTTTAATAAACCATAACGGCTGCTTGAATATCATTGGCAACAATATACCTTTGCAGCCGAAATCGATAACGAAATAAACAAAATATCAGATTTATGACAGAAAAGAACGCATTAAAGATGAACCTCGACCATGAGCGCAAGATAGTGGAGCTTCAGTCGAGAGTGAACAAGTTGGAGAACCTTTGCTATATGACAAAGGAAGTGTTGAACCTTGAAGAGGCTTCCGCCTTTCTCGGCATTGCCAAGAGCACGCTCTACAAGATGACGCATCTTAACCAGTTGCCGTACTTCAAGCCTGCTGGCAAGCTCATCTTCTTTGAGAAGAAAGCCTTGCTTGACTGGGTACGAGGAGCAAGAGCCATGTCGGAGGAGGAGATAAGACTGGAGGCTGCAAACCGTCTGAATGAAATGAACAATAGACCATAGCATCATGACGAAAGATGAACTTGTAAACAGTCTGCAAAAACGTGACCCTCTGTTGGCTAATGCGGTCAGCAATATGGTAGACTACATTTCCGACCGCTTTCCTGCTGCTTACCCAAGCAAGGAACAGACGGAAGCAGTCAATACCTATCTTCATTCGGTCTATGCTGACGGTGACGGAACCATGTCTGAAAGAAACTGTGAGCATCGAAGAATTGCATCACAGAAAATTACCATCAATGCCATACAAGTGCTTGACAGTCCCCAACTTGACCGACTGCAACGTGTACTTGACCATATCGCATACGACAAGGAGTATTATATGCCAGAGAGAGGCTTCGGCATGAGGCGATAGTTTCTCTTTTGACGGCAGAGAGTTTTCCGCATAACAGCATGAACAGATTTACACAACAAAAATAAAACAACGATGAACAGTAATATTTTCAACAGCATTATCCTGAGTAACGAACAAGTGAACTATCTGATGGGTGGCACGGCTGGCATCAATCGCCTTTCATGCCTTTATCAACTCATTCAGATTGTGACACGGCAGTTTGAAACCTCGAATGAGGTTGGGGAATCCACAACAGAATTGTGGGAAGTGAACATGTCAGAGGTGGCTCTATCCAAGCTATGGAAGTGTGACCGAAAAACCGTCTCCAAGATGCTTGACCACATGAACAAATTGGGCATCCTTTCTTCTGTACAAACAAGACGAGGAAGTGTTCACACATTGCTCTGCATTTCTGCATGGATTGTTGACGGCAAGAAATATGTCAATCCTCACTATGTTCCCATCAACCAAAGAGACTGTTCCGGCAAGTCTAATACTATGACTTCCACAACCGCATTCCCTAACAAGGAGGATCCACCCATCAAAAATGGCGGTACTCCTCCAACACAACTTGCCAACAGTTCCTTTTCTTCCCTAACTTCAGGAAATGGCGATAATGGCGAGGAGGAAGATGTTCCACCGCCAAGCGTCTCTGACATGGAACTGGAGGCAGAAGCCAGAAGGCAATTCTTCAAAGAACAGATGGAAGCGGAGGACGCTCCACAATTGCTGTTGCTTGGGTAATTTGAGAACCGTTATACAACAAGTCTGTGAACTGGTGCAACCGCAGTGCGTAGCGTGCTTGTGCGTAAACTCTGATAGCGGTGCTATGCAAGAAATACCAATGTCATACAAACGCACTTCGTTTGTGTATGCCAATGGACTTCTTGAACGCTCGCAAGCTCGCATTGGGTTGCACACTTTTATAGAAGCAATACTTGGTATGAATAAGAAAAATATAGATAAAGAGACACCGAAATACACGAGCCGCCTGATAGTAAGGCTTACCCCACAGCTTCATAAGGAGATAGCGGAATATGCTACTCTTTGCGGACTGACCACAAGCGCATACGCACGCAAGCGGTTGGAGGGCAAATA
>ERZ773165.137-NODE-137-length-64668-cov-8.733753_pt1 | contig 64668 bp, 40 predicted proteins | sample MGYA00581003_ERZ773165 | MGnify/ENA primary metagenome ERZ773165 (study PRJEB29015, sample SAMEA2737817) | human gut metagenome | biome: human gut; feature: human-associated habitat; material: faeces | place: China | collected 2012 ... | reverse complement strand
GGTATAAATTTTCTATAGAATCAAAAAGCTTTCCCCTAGATATATCGGGTGAGCCCAGATGTCCGCATCGACCGACGCAGATGGTAGAAGTAGGCATATAAAAACAAAAGAGGTAACTGTTTGATACATCAAACAGTTACCTCTTTGTGGAGCTGGTGGGATTCGAACCCACGTCCAAACAGGGAAACCATACGCTTTCTACATGCTTATTCTGGCCTTCGGTTTTCGTGACGCGACAAGACCCAGACCACCAATCGCGCCCTTATCCTCTAAAACTTCACCCGTGCGGCGAGGCACACACTGGCTATTTCCGATTTACCTGCACCGCTTGACCCTCAGATTCGGAACAACATCCTTGGAGCGATGTCTCGTTCCGCCAAACCTTGTGGCGGAATAAAGCTAATCTACTATACTTCGATTAAGCAGCGAGAGCGTAGTTGTTTTCGCCAATTAAATTTTTGATCACTCTGATTAAGGAGGTAGCCATCGAGACTCCGCATGCTTACGTACCATTTCATCCCGCTGTCAAATCCAGTCAACCCCGAGATGTTATACTTAACTTTGCAAAGTTAGTACAAATGCATGAAACTGCAAAATAAAACTGCAATATTTTGCATGTGTGTGGACAATGTGTGGACAACTTTTTATCGCGGTTCTTCTGTGAAGGTATCCGCCATCTTTGATTTTGCGGTTTCAATGGCACAAAGTCCCAATTCTTCTTCACCTTCAAGCGCATCCAATATCTTGTCAGCAAGCCACAATGTTAGCATTTCCTTTTCATCCACACGAAAGTATTCTGCCAACATTGTCACCTGACTACGCTTTGCTCGTCTGTCCCCACGCTCAATCTTGCTGAACATGGGAGTATCTATTTCTAAGTATGCAGCTAACTGGCGCTGCAATACGCCTTGCTCGTCCCTAAGAGCCTTTATCTTGTTTCCGAATAACATGTTCTACTATTTTAGTCGTTGTCCAAATTTACGATTTCCCAATAGCCACCAAAAGTGGGTGAACCAACTCTTTTTAGAGTACCAGTTTCTCTTAGTTGACGTAGGTTCTTTTCAACTCCTCGTGTAGAGATACCCAACTCCATTGCAATTTGTGGAGCGGTTATTTTGGGGTCTTTTTTTATCATTTCTATAATTTTGTCAGATGTTTTCTGACGTGTTCCCGAACTTTTAAGTTGAGTTCCCGAACTTTTAAGTTGAGTTCCCGAACTTTTAAGTTGAGTTCCCGAACTTTTTAGTTGAGTCCCTGAACTTTTCGACTTTGTTTCCGAACTATCTGAACATTCTTCATGTATCGGAATAGTAACCAAGAAAGTCAAGCGATCATCTGTCGTTTCAAAGATGGCGCGTGGTGACCCATTCTCTGCCAGTTTCGCTTGAATTGTTGGAACACCGGTTGAGCGACCTTCTGTAAGGTCGAGTTCTTTCAAGAAGTCGCCTAACCTTCGATTTCGGTAGCGACGGCTTTTCAGCATATCGCCTTTTGCAATATCTTCTTTGGAGATACTTCTATCTGGACCAGGACAATTAAGTATAGATATTCCGCTCGGTTCAATGGTTATCTCAATAGGTTCATGTTGCAAGAAATCTCTATGATATACGGAGTTTACAACAGCTTCCTCAATAGCATCGTATGGATAATTCCAAAAACGTTCTGCTTCCTGTCTGCCCGACACCTTACGCACATGCTCTTTGAGAACATTGCTCTTTATGTAATTCATTGTCTGCTTTATCATCTGCGGAACACTGCCCTTGAATGTTACTTCGGTAAAATTGTTGGGGTCTTTCATCTTTCCGTTAGGGAATGTCACCACATCAATCTGAGTGTATGGGAAGAACTTGTTTTGGTCCTCGCAGAACATCATGGCTGCCACGTTACGAAGCAAACGATTCTCTTTCGGACCAGTGTAGAGTTCCATTTGGTCAAGAATCGTAGCAAGCGGTGTTGTTATCACCTCATCAGCCAGCTTGCTACCCACCTTGACAAGATAATCACGAAGAAGCACCAATGAGATATCTTCCAACTGTATGTCGCTATTTCCTCGTTCGTCAAAAGGCATACGGTTGGCCAACTCTCGCAGTTCAACGAGCACTTCACCTCTTGCCTCTATGCTACTTGTTCCGCTACGAATGTAGAAATACTCCTTTGAACCTTTTGCCGTAACATTCACCGGTACGGAATAAGGACGATAGCTACCTGCTGGACACCAAATTACAATCACCTGTTTGCCGTCCACTTCTTCCACGGAGGTACGAGGCAAATAGTATGGAGACATTTTGTTATTGTACGCAACCATCTCCTGCAAGATGCCATCAATCTTTTCAATTGGCACACCTTCTACAGGACGAATTGCCATACCCGTCTTGTCGTCGGTATCTACACCAACGATGATATATCCACCGCCAAGGTCGTCGAAATCATTAGCGAAGGCACATATACTATGATATATGCTCCCTGGATTCCAACCTTTCTTAAACTCAATGCGGTTGGATTCAATCTTCTGCTTGTTGAGCAGATCGTTTATGTTTATTGCGAGTGCCATATTGGTTTATTTTATACAAATGTTCAAAAGGCTATCTGTTTTTTTGTCCAAGAACTCTTTGCGCAAGAGGTCTTCAATGTATTCTGTCGGAATGGATGAGTAACCGTATTTTGCTCCAAGTATGGCTCACGCCACTGCAGCATTTGTATCAGCATCACCTTCTGCATTCACCACTGCGAGAAGCCCTTCAACAAATGACGTAGCATGCCAATAAGTCCAAAGTGCCACGGACAATGTAACTAAAGTATAGCCCATGTGGTCATAGTCTACCAAATTCTTAACATCTGATTCACACCACGCTTTGTCCACGTATTCGCAAATTTCTGCGTCATATAACTGTGCCAAACTTTTTATTTGAAATAATGTCGGCGGTTGCATACCATAAACCAATGCGTATATAAGTTCGGACACTATTACGCATGAGCCGACACATCTTGGATCGTAATGGGTGAGCCGACAAATATTTTCTGCACAAGTCCTTACTTCTTTTGGAAAAAGTCCGACTACTGAGGTACGCATCAGCCTACCATTTGCTGCAGACTGATACTTGCTCATTTCCCATACTTTGTGGGATACATCAAACGGATGCTCCACATAGTCGCCAATCATCAGTACCTTATAGGTATTTTCTCCAACACCCATGGGAGTGCCATTGACCCAGCCTTTGAAGTGTCGGGCGATGTTGTAAAAATTAACACCCTTGTCTTCAATGACCGCATCAGCAATACAGAGCATCATGTCGGTATCGTCCGTCCAATCGCCAATCTCACATCGTTTCCGATGTCTGTCTTGGAATATCTGCTTGTAGTGTTGTAGTCCATGAGGATATTTCCAAGCGATATCCTCCTCTGTCATGAATTCCGTCCCCAATCCGAGTGCATCGCCTATGGCTTGACCATAAAGGCAACCTCTAAATCTGTCAATTGTTTTATGCTCCATAGTCGTATGCATCTAAATTTCTATATAATCATCTCTTTTCAACAGAGGAAGTTCTTCAAGGATGACAACATACTTTCCATTTACCAAATAATAATCTATTCGGTCATCCACAACTTTGGTAAGATAGAGATAGAAAACACTAATGCCATCATCCTTCATCTGCCACTCGTCTTTAGGAACAAGAAAATATCCATCTCCAATCGAGTTATTTTGATAGTCTGATTTTTTTACTACCAAAACATCTTCATTCGTGTCATACTTTCGTATCATATAAGCTTAAAAACTATTCAACAACTTTCCATTCTCCTCCATTACGTGAGCCTTCGATGCGAATTAGTATCCCAAGAAACTGTAGTCTCCATCAAAGCCTTCAGGCATATCGCCATACATTCCATCTGTCATTGCATCCCAAGTGTCTTGTGCATAATCAGGCTCTTCATAATAGTCATAATCGTGGTCGTAAGAATGCTCCCTATTTATTCGTTCAATTTCTTCTTCAAGTTCATTAATACGTTTGTTTACATCAAAGCCTTTGCTTGCTGCAATCTTGTAAAGTTCAACAGCCTTAGAATACATTTCACCACGGATATAAAATTCTGCTAACATTTTTAAGAAAGCAAAAGCATCTTCTTTCTCTCCAATGAATTGTTCGGCCCGTTTATTAGATATTGTAATAAGATCTTGTTCTGCAAGGCTACTTGGCCTAAAAAAGCCATTAGCAAAGTCCTTATTAGTAATCTTTTGAAGAATCGAAATTTGTTCTTTAATATTTGCTGTGAGTGCTGACCAATAAATGTTTTCAAAATTATTATTTCTCAATTTTGAAATTTCTCTTAACAAAGATGCTGCCTTTCTACTTCCATCATCAGCTGCACGGCACAGAAGTTTATAACGACTATCTGAAGTAAATTCAGGTATAATTTGTCTATAAGCAGATGGAACAATTCCCCGATTAAAAAAGAAGTTGTCAAGAGGAGGTATTTCCGCATTGGGTAAAAGCTCATCTTTAACTCTGTCAATAGCTAAATATTGGAGTGCAGCATTGTAACCTTGACGCATAGCGGCCTCCATAAGGAACTTAGCTACAGCTTTGTCTTTCTCATATTTACGTGCCCATGTAAATTGAGCTTTTGGACAGCATCTTGATTTTTTATCGTATGAAGAACATTCATGGCATATTTCACAGCCATTACCATAAGCATATTTATGCCATATAGCCACAATTTCTTCTTCATCCAATTGACTAAATAAAGCCATATTTGTTCGATAAGCACAAGAATTTGTAGGATTTGCGTTGCTCGCTTTTATCCAATATGTAGAATATGTGACAGAATTTTCTTTAGCTTCGTTTGTCCATAAAGCCAATGTGGACCAAACATATTTTTCCCAATCAGGCCAATTAGGGCATTTTGTTTTTACTAATTCTTTAAGTTGTTCTAAAGCTAATGTTTTATTTGACTTTAAGTTATCATTGCCGTTCCTTATCCCTGTATAGAGGGCGCAAATGCGATTGTAAGTAACAAAAGCTGGTTCATCCTTGTCTGTTGATTTAAGCTTTAATATTTTGAAGAAATCTTTTGCTTTATTGGAAAGGTTATTACTTATTACAGTATAAGCATAAGTGAGTTCGGATGATGCTTTCTTGATTTTGTTATATTCTTTCGTTATATCGCGCAAAGTATAATCTTTTTTATACATCAAAATTATTAGATTAAGACAGCATTTACTGATAGATGTGCAATTTGAAATGTCTGTCTCTGTCTCTTTTAGGTTTTGTTCAATACCCTTTTTATAATATTCTATAGCTAAATCTTCGTTCTTTGGGTTACCATACAATCCAAAGTGGTAAACAATACCCATAGAATATGACCCTGCTGACTCTCCATTATCAGAAGCCATCTTATAATAGTTAAGAGCATTCGTATAATCTTTAAAAAGCATATATAGTGAAGCAAGGTTTATCATTGCGTTCACATCTCCACCTTTGGACGCTAATGTAAAGAAGTTAACAATCTCTTTATTCCGTTCGGAATTAATATCATTAGAGTCATCACTCAAACAATTGCAGAGAGATTTAAGAACCCCAATATTATTATAACATTGTGTGTTCCCATTTTCTGCAGCATTAAGGTAGTAAGCAATAACTTCGTGTGCCCATTCCTCATTATTATCCAATCCTTCGCTAATAGAATATTGGGGGAAATCCTCAATAATTTTCCTTAGTGTGTAATCAATCTTAGTATCGTCCCATACTCTATTATAATCTATGTCTCGTATCACAACGTTCGTATTGTCAACGTCATTGCATTGCTTTTTGTTTTGGAATGGTCGCTTAAAAAATAAAGAAGTTCTTTTTTGGTTAAACAGTGTATTGATTGGTACACCAGGACATAAATTGCTTAACACGATTTGATATTCGTGTTTATTATCTAATGTTTCAAACGATAAGTTTGAAAAAATAGCATATTTTGCATAATATCTTTCACCCTCAATAGGATGCATAGAGTCAAATGAAAAATTACGCGAATCATTCTTGTAAAAACGACAAATATTTAAATCTTGCCAATAGAAGTTACAATCAAGATCTGAAACTTGCGGCATTCTATTGGAAGAAATGTTTTCAAAGAATATTGAATGGGAGTAAATATAGTGCGAACTAATAATAATACGAGAGATTTCTTTATGAATATCCTTAGCAAGATTAAAGGTGTGAGCAAATAGGTTGATTGTGAACAATGAATTACACATACATTCATCGTTTATTTCTTTTATATCAAAGTTATATGCTTCTAATGAAATAGAAGCATATAACTTGTTATGAAGCAACACAGCACGTTTAAGTTTCTCCTTATTAGAAGAAAATAAGCGAATTGTTTTGATATTCTCGATTTTATAACCTTTATTTGTCAATGCACTAACAAGAGCAATAGAGTCAATCCCGCAATCAGCATTGAAAACATTTATCGTTAAATCATCGCAAGCCATACCCCCATTTTTGTATAAGGCATTGACTACAGATTTGTAGCATTCTAATTTATATGGTAGTAGATAGACTGTATCATATAACATGGAAACTTCGATAGATGGTTCTATGTCACCTTCCCTTAGACTTTTAAAAGGAACTAACAAGTCTTTAGAAATGCTCAATATTTCTTCAATAGTCCAATATGTTTTTGGGGAAACAAGAGATGAAAAGTATGTATTCTTTTCGGAAAATATTTGCTTGTATTTATCTTTTTGACTCATATTTTGCTTTTATTTAATAAAGTTTCAGATTTAGTCATTGCCTCCTTCGGCACATACGCTGTAGCCACCAAGCAACCATCGAACAGCTCTACTACTACGCGCTGCTGCCCTGCAATCCTCGCCACTCTGCCATGAACATCCTTGAATTCACCTTCTGTTACAACTACGTTATCACCTAGTTTAAACTGGATGCTGTTGGAAGTAACAGGGATGATATGCGGATTCTTGATGGAAGTGAGGCGGATGAAGTTGTTCATGGCTTCATCTCGGATTGTGAGTGGTGGATTGCGGTCGGGATTGTCTTGACGATGGATGGTGTGATTGAAGTAGTAGCTGAGCAACGGTCTGCTATCATTTGCCACGACCTTGTTGTCGTGAAGCAAAGTTTCTACTTGCTCTGCTGATGCATGGACGAATATTAAGGAGGGGAGGAGTGGTTTGGTGATGATTCGTTTCTTACCTTGCTTCCTTACCTCTTTATATTGCAGAGGAACATAACACTCCATTCCTTTTGCCTCTACATAGGTCTTTGCTTTGTCAATGCGTCCATATGAAACGCGTAGAACGAACCATTGCTTGTTTCGCAAAGGCACATTTTCTACCGACACCCCATTCCTGGTATCTTCAGAAGTGGAGGGCGTGCGGGAGGTAAGTCCTGCACTTGGACACGATAAGCCAGTGTCGGATGGCTGCCCATTATACAATGAAGCGTCTGCCTTTGGAGACAGGTTGGTAGTATCTTCCAATGTTGTTCAGAGGTTAGATTAAAACCAATAGACTTATTCTTGATAGAATTGTCATAATTAGACTACAAAGATAGGAAAACTAAACAAGAATGGAAAAAGAAAGCAAGGAAAATATTTGTGTTGTAAAGTTCTTTAATTTATTAGGGCTGTTGGTGGATGACTGATAGCAGACTCATCTGCCAGACCATATACGAAACATCAAACGTTTTTTGGCATAGTCGCCAATAGTAAGAATCTTATAGGTATGCGAATCTATACCTATAGGCGGAGTGCCTTTATAAATATTGCAGACCGCTGGAATGTGTACCTTTGTTCATGGTTGCTTGAATTGATATTTGCAATAAACAAGGGTAACTAAAAAGGCTGGATTCTTCGTGATGGAATCCAGCCCTAATTATTTTACTCAAAATATCTTAGCATACAGCAATAAGAAGTTATGCATGACTGCAATATCCTGTTATATACTGCAGAATGTAAATCTTGCTCGTCTTTTTACATCTTCATTACCCTTCTCTTATTACCACTGTCACGCCGCGTGCAGCCTGCGCTCCCATTACCAGCGCCTGCTCTATGTCGGCAGTCTTTGATGGTCCAGAGATGAATGTGCCGAGTCCGGTTTCTGGCATGCAGATGCGGTCGTATGCCTCGTGCATGTTGTTCACGATGCCGCTCTTCGGGAGGACGATGACCAGGTATTCGCTGATGAAGCAGACTGCTTTCTCCTTCATGTCCTGCGGAATCCAGACGCAACCATTCTCCGCCACTCCAATCTGTCCGTACACCACTCCTACGTCGGTGCCGTTAAGGTCTTGCGCCTCTGCCACGGTGTCGGGATTGATGGTGGCGATGGTGAGTTCTGCTATGTTAGAGGCGATGGTCTTTGCTTGTGGATAGGCGTTTCTTACGATGTCGTCGAGCTTTTCGTTCGGCTTAGCCATCACCACTTTGCTGCCCACCGACATGCTCATATCCACAAACTGCTTTACCGTGTCGTCGTACGATATGCCGTCTATCGGTGTGTTGGGCATCGGATACTGTTCGTGTGTGTTGCGTCGCAACTTCTCCAATAGTTCGTCTTTGTATGTCATTGTTCTTTCTGTTCGTTTTGGTTCAGTTTTCCTTTTTTCCACATTGTCTGGAACGACTCATTCGCAAATTTCGGCATTGCGTGTCCCACGCCCCACGGATTGAGTGAGCGTATGTGCGTAAGGCTGTCAGGTATGAGGTTGGCAAGAGGGGCCAGACGCAAGGCTGAAGAATAGAGTAGGGGATGGTTGAAGAGCTCTTCCATTCCCTTTGACATGCACTTCTTCATCGTGTTCGCCTTGTGCAGCGAGTCGAGTTTCTGTCTCCACATATAGACCTGCGAACCGGGGTTCACCTTAGCCGGGCATACGTTGTCGCATGAGAGGCAGAGCGTGCAAGCGCTGACGTTGTCGCTGTAGCGTGACGCATCGTGCAGCATACCAAGGTTGATGCCGATAGGTCCGGGGATGAAGTAGGTGTATGAGTAGCCACCCGAGCGGCGGTATACGGGGCAGGTGTTCATGCAGGCTCCGCAGCGAATGCACTTCAGCGTTTCCCAATGCTCGTCGTTGGCAAGGATGTCGCTTCGTCCGTTGTCCACGAGGATGACGTGCATCTCCGCTCCCGGTCTTGCCTGACGGAAGTGTGAGGTGTATGCCGTTGTGGGCTGTCCGGTAGCAGAGCGGCAGAGCAGTCGTTGGAATACGGCGAGCGACTTGTAGTCGGGCACAATCTTCTCTATTCCCATTGCCACGAGATGTAGCTTGGGCATTGATGTTGACATGTCGGCGTTGCCCTCGTTGGTGCAAACCACGATATCGCCGGTCTTTGCCACACCGAAATTGCATCCTGTCATTCCTGCTCCTGCTTCCATAAACTGGTTGCGCAGATGCTTGCGTGCGCATTGCGTAAGGTATGTCGGGTCGTAATTGCCTTTCTCCGTGCTGATGCCTTTCTCCTCGAACATCTGTCCCACCTCTTCTCGCTTCAGGTGTATGGCAGGCATTACGATGTGGCTCGGTTTCTGATGTAGCAGTTGCAGTATGCGTTCGCCAAGATCGGTCTCCACGACGTCTATGCCATGATTCTCAAGGAATGGGTTCATGGCACACTCCTCGGTAAGCATCGACTTGCTTTTCACCATCTTCTTTACGCCATGACTTTGCAGTATGTCGAGCACGATGTTGTTAAAGTCGTTGGCGTCTTTAGCCCAATGCACAATGACGCCACGGCTCTCCAGTTGCGTGCTGAACTCCTCCAGATAGTCAGCCAAGTGTGTTACGGTGTGCTGCTTTATCTGGCTGGCATGTTCGCGCAGCTCCTCCCATTCTGGCAACCCTGACGCCATGTTGTCGCGTTTTTGTCTTAACGACCAGAAGGTGGCGTCGTGCCATGTGGTCTTTGCTCTGTTGTCGTTGAAGCGTCGTGCCGCTTCTGAATGTATTGTGCTCATAGTCCTGCTGCTAATATTTCTACCACGTGTATGAACTTTATAGGCTTGTTCTCCTTCTTTGCAATGCCCTGCATGTGCATAAGGCATGACGAGTCGGGACCGGTGATGTATTCCGCTCCCGTAGCCATGTGACGTTCTATCTTGTCCTCTCCCATGCGTTTCGACACGTCCGGCTCTTCTACGGAGAACATTCCTCCGAATCCGCAGCACTCGTCTTTTCTCTCCGGCTCACGGATGGTGATGCCGTCCACGAGTTTAAGCAAGTCGATAATCTTGTTGAACTGCGGCACTTGTCTTTCTGAGGGCGACGACAGTCCAAGTTCGCGTACGCCGTGACACGAGTTATGTACGCTGACTATGTGCGGGAAGTGAGCCTTGAGGCTTGTTGGTTTTACGACGTCGTGTAGAAACTCTACCACGTCCATTGTCTTCTTTGACGTGAGACATTCGTGATTGCCCTTGGCAAGTCGTGGATGATAAAACTTGACAAAAGCCGCGCACGATGCCGATGGTGCAACCACGTAGTCGAACCCCTTGAAGAGGTCGTCGAAGTGTCGTGAGATGTCCGTAGCCATCTTCTCAAAGCCGGCGTTTGCCATAGGTTGTCCGCAGCAAGTCTGCTTGAGAGGGTAGGTGACGTCGAGTCCGAGGCTTGTCAGGAGCTTGTACGTTGCCACTCCCACTTCCGGATACAATGCATCGACGTAACATGGAATAAACAATCCTATCTTCATAATGTCTTTAAAACCCTATTAGCGTGTAAAAAGTGTTCTTCTTTTTTGTTGTTTTTATTTGTTGGCAAAAGTAATAATAAAAAATGAAAATGTTTATCCGTTATTATTTATTAAAAGTTAATTTTACGGTGTAACGACAGATCGGCTATTTAAAGTGAATTAGAAGAATTGGAATCATAATATCATCATCCCGTCCTGTAACACCCCGGTACGTGAAAAACATATCTTTCAGTAATGAAGAATATCACAACGATAGAATTTATCTATAAAAGTATAGTTAGTGTCTTTGGTATATCTATAATAAAAGCATTATCTTTGTACGCGAAATCAAAACACCAATTTAAAGAACAAGTAAGACAATATGGAAACGAGAAAAGAAATAGCGGCAGAAAAGAAACGTTGCGGTTCACATAATTGTACACAGGCTGTGCTTTGCACCTACCACGACTTCACCGGAATGGAAGAAGAAACCATTAAGAATGCGGGCAATGCCTTTGCGGCTGGTATGGGTAATATGGATGGAACTTGTGGCGCCCTCGTTGGAGCTGGCATCGTACTCGGACTTGCCACTAAGGACAAGGCAAAGTCTATCAAGGGCATGAGGCAAATTATGGATAAATTTAAGCAGCGCAATGGTACCACACAATGCAAGCTGCTAAAAGGTGTGGGCACAGGAAAGGTGCTTCGCGAATGTCCTCTTTGCGTGGCTGACGCATCTGAATTTCTGGAAGAAATACTGGAAAAGGAAGGCTGCCGGAAGTAAGCTGTAGAATCTATACGACATTCTTATATATCAAACCATTATATCCAACAACGACATGGCTAAGTATAAAGCAATTAACGAGCAGGACCGCTGCGTGGCATGTGGTCAATGGGAATACCGCTACTAAGCAATACGGTTGCATTGGAATGGCGTGCTGTTGGCACTACGTTGCAAACGTTATACAATTTCGTGGAATGAAAAAGCATTCTTGTTGATTTTTTTTCGTTTACACGGATATTATTCGTATATTTGCAACCTATTTTTAAAATCAAGATAACCTATTAAATGTCAAAAAGATTTCTAACCCTCGCTGCAATGTTCATGCTTGCAGCCTCTGCTTTCGCCGTGCCGGCGAAGCGTGTGAAGCGTCAGGTGCAGCAGCCTGATGGCTCCGTGCTCACAGTGATGTTGCGCGGCGACGAGAATTTCCATTACACAAGTACAGAAGATGATCAGCCGTTGGTGCAGCGTGCTGATGGTGCATATTGCTATGCTACGCTCGATAGCAACGGTAAGTTGACTGCGTCTGCGCAGGTGGCTCACGACGTTGAGAGTCGTGGTGCTGCAGAGTTGTCGTTCTTGAACTATTACACTGCCGAATCGCAGAAGGTGCGTTCGCTCGGTATGGAGCGTGCTAAGCAGCGCAACGCTCGCCGCATGGCTCGCCTCGCTAATCGTGGCGTGGTTGATGCTTCGGGCAAGCCGGTGCGCAGGGTTATGGCTGGTGCTACTGGTGGCGAAGGTATCGGCGTCACGGGTAAGCGTAAGGGTCTTGTAATCCTCGTGAACTTTAAGGATAAGAAGATGCAGTCGAAGCACACTCAGGCTGAGTGGAACGGCTATTTCAACAAGGTTGGCTATAATAAATACGGCAATAATGGCTCTGTTCACGACTATTTCTATGCGCAGAGCTATGGCAAGTTAGACCTTGAGTTCGACGTAATCGGTCCGGTTACTGTGTCTAAGAATATGGCATCATACGGTGCTAATGATGCTCAGGGCAACGATATTGACCCCGCAGGTATGATTAAGGAGGCTTGCGAATTGGCTTATGCTAAGGAGAAGATGGATATGTCGCAGTACGACTGGGATGGCGATGGCGCTGTCGACCAGGTGTACGTGATTTATGCTGGCTATGGTGAGGCTGCAGGTGGTGAAGCAAATACCATTTGGCCTCACGAGTGGGACATACAAGGTGGAGGTTACAGCCTTGTGCTTGGCGGTCAGCGCATCCGTACATACGCTTGCTCGTCGGAGCTGAATGGCGGCTATGGCACAGATATCAGCGGTATTGGTACTGCTTGTCACGAGTTCAGCCATTGTATGGGCATCCCCGACTTCTACGACACAGCAGGTGGCGGCTGCTTCGGTATGGATGCGTGGGACTTGATGGACTACGGTTCGTATGGCGGTGATGGTTATGAGCCTACTGGATATAACACTTACGAGAAGTGGGTGAGTGGCTGGATAGAGCCTACTATCCTCACCGAGCCTTGCTACATAAAGAATATGAAGCCGCTGAGCGATGCTCCGGAGGCGTGCGTTGTGTTCAACGAAGCGAACAAGAACGAATACTATATCTTCGAGAACCGCCAGCTGAAGGGCACCGACGTTGCTCTGCCTAACCACGGTATGCTTGTCATACACGTCGACTACGACCAGAAGGTGTGGTTTGACAATGAGGTGAACAACACGTCTAACCATCAACGCTTCACTGTTGTGCCTGCCGACAATAAACTTACATCGGAGACAGTAACCGGCGACACATACCCTGGCACGACAAAGTCGACTGAGCTGACCGACACCTCGAAGCCGGCTGCCACATTGTTCAACGCCAATAGCGACGGACGCAAGTTCCTCGGCAAGCCGGTGACAGAAATCACGGAGAAGGACGGTCTTATCTCGTTCACATTTATGGGCGGTGTTAATCTCGATGCACCACAGCCGAAGGTGATGAACATGACCGAGACATCGTTCACCGGCGGTTGGAACGCAGTGGATGGAGCCGAAAGCTACACTGTAGAACTGCGCGAGAAGAGCACTCAGCCTTCTGTAGATGAGGCTGTTAAACTGAGCGAAGACCTCAGCAAATGGGGTGAGAAACTTGCAGTAGAGGGCAATGTCGATATTTCTGCCGACCTTGATAGCAAGATGCAGAATAAGGGCTGGACAGGAGATAAGGTGTTCGAGTGTCCGGGTTGTGCAAAGATTGGTACTGCGAAGAAGCAGGGCAACCTCACTTCGCCTCTCATTACCGACAACTCTTCGGCAAGTGTAACCGTTCGTCTCTCTGCAAGCGCATACGCTAAGGATGCTACTGATATTACAGTGTCGCTCCTCGATAACGATGATGCAACAATCGCTGAGCAGACAATAAAAATGGACGGCACAATGGCTACAATCGTACTCGATAATGCCGACATGAAAGACTACAAGGTGATGGTGCAGCCGAAGAAGCGTGGCTATATCTACTTTGTAGGTATCTACGACGGCGACTACTCGGCAGAGGACTTCCAGAGCATGAACGTCGCTCCGAAGACAGCAATGAAGGCGGCTGCACAGCGTTTCACGGGCATAAAGACTACTTCGTATAAGTTCGATAAGCTCACAGCCGGCATTACATATCAGTGGCGTGTGTGCGCCGTAGCCGGCGACGCAATGTCGAAGTGGAGTGCTTGGCAGACTGCCGACCTCGCTACTTGGAGTGGCATCAACGGCGTGACGGAGAGTGCAGCACAGCTCGCTGCCGGCGACCTCGTAAAGGTTTACTCTTCTGTAGGTACTGCTCTCGGTACTATGACTTACGGCGACTTCTGCCGCATGGCGCTGCCTGCTGGTGTTTATGTAGTGAAGAGTGCAAAGACTACACTTAAGGTGACAAAGTAAGAAGCTTTAATAGGGGCGTAATCGCCCCATAAAGTGGAATGTATAGTGATACAAAAAAGCCTGTTGGAGCAATGCTTCAACAGGCTTTTTTGTATCTTATAAGGTAGTGTTACTAAAGAGACTATAATCTTTAGAACTCGCTATGCGATTTACTTAACGATGATTTCGTCGGTGAAGAGCCAACCGCCATCCTCTGTTGTGCTACCCTGCACACGGATGTAGCGTGTCTTTGCATTGCCCTTCCAAGCGAAATTGCGGAAACCGAGCTGAATGTCGCGGTCGACGGGAGTAGACTTGCTGTAAACCTCCTTGAAGTTCTGACCATCCTCACTGAACGAAATCTTGTACTCCGACGGGAAGAACACCCATGCGCCGTAAGCCTGCATGAAGTCGGCAGCTACGGTAGAGATCTTCTGTACCTTGCCGAGGTCGATAGTAAGGTCGAGGCAGTAGCCCTTGTTGCCGAGGAAGCCCTGCCACTTCTGGTCGCCGTATGTCCATCCGCCGTGCTGTCCGTCGACGAGAGTCTTGTCGCCCTGCGCCTTGTACTTGTCCTCGTAGCGGTGGTTGAAGATGATGTTGCAACCTATCGCCTTGTGCTTTGTGGTCTTGAACGACTCGGGACGTTCGCCGCGTTCCTTCTTGAGGTCGAAGGTGTTCACGCCTTGCTTGTGCAGACGTTCGCACTCTACGATGGCACGCTTGCGAAACTCGGGGTAGTTCTTGGTCTTTGTGCCGTTCCATCCGATCTCGGCGATGGCGAGGGCACGCGGATAGAGCATATACTCTACGTGCTCTGCTGTAGGCACGTATTCGGTCCAGAGGTTAGCCTGCACGCCGGTAATCTTGTTGCGTACTTCCTCGGGCAGAGTGCCACCAGGCACGTAGCTGTACACCTTTTCGAGTGGGAGGAAGCCGCCGATAGCCTCGGGCTGAGTGTCGGGAGCATCCTGATAGTAGTCGAGATACCAGTAGCCGCTGGGCGAGAGCACCACGTCGTAGCCGTGGTCTATAGCCTCCTGCGCCTTTTCAAGACCGCGCCACACCATCACGGTGGTGTTCTTGGCGAGGTTGCCGGCTATCACCTCGTCCCAACCCACGAGCTGTCGACCGTGGTCGGTGAGGAACTTGCCAAAGTGAGCGATGAGGTGCGCCTGCAGACCATCCTTGTCCGTGTCGAGCTCCTTCATCTTCTGCTGGCAGAGCGGACAAGAAGGCCATGAAGCCTTGTCTGCCTCGTCGCCACCGACGTGGATGTACTTAGAGGGGAAGATGTCCATCACCTCTTTCAGTACGTTCTCAAGGAAGTCGTATGTAGCCACGCTGCCCGGGCAGAAGTCCATCTGCTTGTAAGGCTCGTGTGTGCAAGAGAGCTCCGGGTAAGCGGTGAGTACCTCTGCCGAGTGACCAGGCATCTCAATCTCGGGCACGATGGTGATGCCACGCTCTGCTGCGTACTTCACGAGGTCGCGCAGCTCGTCCTGAGTGTAGTAGCCACCATAAGCCCCCTCGGTGCCTTCCTCCATGTATTTGCATCCGAGTTTGCTCCACTCCTTCCATGTTTTTCCTTCGCGCCATGCAGCAAGACTGGTGAGGCGAGGGTAGCGCTTTATCTCTATGCGCCAGCCTGCAGCGTCGGTGAGGTGGAGGTGGAGACGGTTGAACTTATACTGTGCCATCACGTCAATCTGCTTCTTGAGGAAAGCGATTGGCTGGAAGTGGCGCGACACGTCGAGCATCAGCGAGCGCCACTTGAAGGCAGGAGCATCCTGAACGTCGCACGCCATGATGCCATTCTTCTGCTTCAGCTGCTTTACGGTCTGCCATGCGAAGCGGAAACCGTCGGCAGAAGCGGCACTGATGAGCAGTGTGTCCTTAGTGATGTGGAGGTTGTAAGCCTCGGGCGATGTAGCGTTGGCGAGGCGTGTGAAGCGTACCACCTGCTGAGCGTTGTTGTCAGCCTTTGCTGACCACTGCTTCGAGTAGATGTTCTCTGCATCCGCGCCAACCTCGTTGATGAGTTTCACCTTTGTTGTTGCGGTACTGAACGCACCCTTGCCTGCACTGAACGACTGCGGCTTTGGTAGCAACGACTGTGCCGATGCTGCTTGAGCGGTAATCATGCAGCCGAAGAGTAGGGCTGCTAATGGTTTGTTTGTCATTTTATAGTTATCAGTTTTTAAATTAGTATCTTTAAGTGTTCTCCAGCGTGTTTCTTACAAGAAACACGCAGACTTATCTGTCTATGAAGTAGGCGGCGAACGCCAATGCTATCATTATAATAGCAATGGTGAATACCACGATGTATGCAACTTTTGCGTACAACTTCTTTCTTTGTATAGCCTTGAGGCTTTGTTCACGAAAAGTGTCAATGCCATCTTTCTTATGGCTATGTCTATGCTTATACTTGTGTTCCTGCATAATGCGAGTATATGTTAACAGCTTGTGTCGTTTGATAAATCTGAATAGAGGAGAGTGGTTTAGAACTTCACGTCGAGCTGAAGGTCGAACATGTTATAGTTCGACTTATTCAGGCTACGGTCGTTGACGCGAGCATATTCTGCTGCAATCATTACGTGCTTGCCAATCCAGTAGTTGGCACCAATCTCGTACTGAGTCTTCGATGTGTGCCAATCGGCTTGCGGACGGTAGAGGTCGTAGCGAGCCTTTGCATAGAGTTTCTTGCTGATAACCGGCGCAATCATAAGTGCATAGAAACCGTCAGCCTTGTCACCAGCAGCGTAGTTGATAGTGCAGTCGGTCTCCTTGCCAGAAGCGTTAGACGTCTTGAAGCCGTAGCCCTGACTGTGGATATACTCCGAACGCACAGTCCAGTCGTGGGCTGCATATTCGGCGCTGATGGCATAGCGGTTCTTCTCAAGCGAGCGCACACCGTTCTTAGCTACAGCGTTTCCGTTAGCGTCTACCTCAGTCCATGTGCCCTTGCGAGCATACGAACCGGTCCATCCAAAGGCACCGATGCGCAGACCCTTTATCGGTGCCACCCATATGCCGCCGATTACGTCCTTGCGCTGGTCGACATCCTTCATGTTAGTGCCCTGACCGTTGAACACGCCCACCTGATAGTGGAGGTAGTGGTGTCCGTCGTTAGCCTTGAGCAGGTCGCCCTGCAGCTGCACGCCGATGTCGCGTCCGTTGCTTGCGTGTTCGCCGTTGCGGTCGCTGAAGCCAGCGAGCTTAAGCACGTTCTGCGAGTAGCCCATAAAGCCCTGCGTAATGGGGTGCATGGGGTTCTCGAAGGTGAACGGACGCTTGAACTGACCTGCCTTCACCTTGAACGCATCGTACTTTTGCCACTCGGCGAAGGCATCGACCATACGTGGTGCCACGGTGAGGTTAGAGGTGTTGCCGTTCACCTGCAGTTGCGCCTTCCAGTAGAAGTCCTTTGCCACGCGTCCTTCGAGTGCCATACGCACCATGCGGATGTTGAACGAGTTGATGTCCTTTTCGCCTTTGTTGCTTTCCTTGTCGCTGTACTGATACTGCGACATGATGTAGCCGCTGAACTTGATGTCGCTAAGCACCTTCAGCTTCGCTTCTTTCTCTTGTGCTGACACACTGCCGAAAGCGAGAGCGGCGAGTGCGAGAGTTGCTAATGTTTTCATTATGAGTTTTGAATTATGAGTTTTGAATTGTTCTTTTGGAAGAAAAACCTACGGCTTTTCTTCCAAAAGAACTACGTTCTCCACGTGCGGCGTATGCGGGAACATGTCCACCGGCTGCACCGCCATCACTTTGTACGCCACATCGAGCGCCTGGAGGTCGCGTGCCTGCGTAGACGGGTTGCAGCTGACGTAGACGATGCGCTTCGGGTGGGCGCGCAGGATGGTGTCTATCACGTCCTGGTGCATACCGGCGCGTGGCGGGTCGGTGATGATTACGTCGGGGCGACCATGCTTCTGGATGAACTCGTCGTTGAGGATGTCCTTCATGTCGCCGGCGTAGAACTTGGTGTTGCTGATGTTGTTCACCTCAGAGTTCACCTTTGCGTCCTCGATAGCCTCAGGAACGTACTCGATGCCTATCACCTGGCGTGCCTGACGCGCCACGAAATTGGCGATGGTGCCAGTACCGGTATAGAGGTCGTACACCAGTTCGTCGCCGGTGAGCTTGGCGAAGTTGCGAGCCACAGAGTAGAGGTGATAAGCCTGCTCGGTATTGGTCTGGTAGAAACTTTTCGGACCAACCTTGAAGCGCAGGTCCTCCATCGTCTCGAAGATGTGGTCGTTGCCCTTGAATACCGAGAGGTCGAGGTCACCGAACGTGTCGTTGCACTTCTGGTTGTCTACGTACATGAGCGATGTTATCTCGGGGAACTTGTCGGCGATGTGCTGCAGCAACGCCTTGGCGCGCTGCTCGTCGCCCTCCTCGTCGTAGTGGAACTGGATGAGTACCATCCACTCGCCCGTGTTCGAGTTGCGTATCATGATGTCGCGCAGCAGTCCGTGCTGCTGTCTGAGGTCGAAGAACGTCATGCCGGTAGAGAAGGCATAGTCGCGAATGGCGTTGCGAATCTTGTTGTGCAGGTCGTCCATGAGCCAGCACTTCTCGATGGGGAGTATCTTGTCGAAAGCTCCGGTGATGTGGAAACCGATGCCGTTCATGTTGTCGAACTGCGTGCCTTCGGCAATCTGCTCGCGTGTGAGCCAGCGCTTGTTGCAGCATCCGAACTCCAGCTTGTTGCGGTATTCCTTGATGTGTACCGAGCCCATGATGGGCATGAACTCCGGCAGCTCTATCTTTCCGATGCGTGTGAGTTGGTCGAACACCTGCTGCTGCTTAGCCTTCAGCTGCTCCTCGTAGGGCAGGTTCTGCCATTTGCATCCGCCGCAGATGCCGAAATGCTCGCACATCGGCTCCGTGCGTACGTCGCTCTTCTTGATGAAGCGTATTACTTCCGCCTCGCAGTAGCTGTGTTTCTTCTTGCGTACCTGCAGGTCAACCACGTCGCCGGGCACGGCGAACGGCACGAAAACAACCATGTCGTTGACGTGTGCCAGTGATTTTCCTTCGGCAGCAACCGCCTCAATAGTTACGTTCTCGAGTATTGGTAGTGGTTTCTTCTTTCTTGACATTATTATATATGTATTATTTTAAAATGCAAAATTAGAAAAATAATTTGAGATTTTAAAATAATATACAAAAAGTTGGAATAAGAAGGGTGAATTGCGCAGAAAATCAAACAGTAGGAGGCTACGGCATTCTTGCCGTAGCCATTAGCAACTGAAATATAACTATTCGCAATGGCTACGGCAGGAATGCCGTAGCCTCCTACCATTAGTATTGTTGCCTTAATATTACTTGACGCCCAGTTCTGCAAATCCCATTGCCTCGCCAGCTACGACCATACGCTCAGCGCGCAACTTCACGTAGCGTGTCTTTGTGGCGTTGAAAGTTACGGTCTGTAGTATCGGGTTGTTCTGCAGGTTTGAGAACTCGCCGCTCTTCAGCACGCGCTCGTTGGCGCCCTTAGCGTCGCACGCCGCGATGGTGTAGGTGTGTATGAGTCCGCGTCTGCCCTCGCTCTGGTCGGGCAGATACTGCAATGCGGAAATCTCCTGCTCGCTGCCGAGGTCGATAAGCACTTCGTTGCCTTTGCAGAACCAAACCGACTGCGGATTGCGGTCGGTAGCCTTCTCCCATTCAGCCTTGTCGGCGCCGAGGATAGCGAACGGCAGAGACTTTATAGCCTCGGCTGTGGGGTTCCATGTGAGCTGTGCGTCCTTGCCGCCGTAGTAGATGCCCACATTGTTCAGACAGATCGGTCCGCGCGAGTCGATGATGCGCACGCGCACGCTCTTCGCCTCCACGGTGCGGAAGCGCAGCAGACGCTTGTAGCCGATGGTTGTCGTCTCCTCGCCCTGCTCAACGCTGCGCCATGTCTTGCCGTCGAGATACTCCACGGCGAACTTCTTCACGCGCTGTCCGAGCGGTATGTACTCCTGCAGCATGATGCGGTTCATGAGCTGCGGCTTCTTGAAGTCGAACGTGATGGTAGCCGATGTAACGCCGTCGGCAGTAGCCCAGTAGGTATCCCACGAGTCGTCGGTCATAGCCTTTGCTGTGAATTCGCCGCCACGCTCGTTGCTCACCTTCGGAGTCATGCCAGCCACGAGGTTGTGTTGCAACTCGCGCTGAATCATCTTGTGGAAGTTGACGGCATTAGCCGAGTCGGTGGGGTGGATGAGTCCTTCGCGGTCGACGGGGAAGTTGAGCAGCAACGTAGCGTTGTGGCCCACCGAGCGGTAGTAGAGGTCGGCAAGCTGTTCGGGCGACTTCACACGATCGTCCTCTTCGGGGTGATAGAACCAACCCGGACGGATAGACACGTCGCACTCGGCAGCCGTCCACTGGTCGCCGTCGGCGTGTCCGTACTGCAGTTCGGGGTAGTTTGGGTAACCAGGGTAAACCGTGTTCTTGCGCAGAAACGCCCAGTTGGTCTCGCCGGCAAATCCTTTCTCGTTGCCCACCCAGCGGCAGCCCGGACCGCCGTCGCCGAACACCACGGCGTTCGGCTGAATGCTGTCGAGCATAGCGAAGATGTGCGGATAGTTATAGTAGTTCTTGCGGTCGATTGTGCGTGAGTCCTTTGCGCCGCCATAGTAGCCGTCGCCGCCGTTGGCTCCGTCGAACCACACCTCGAACACGTCGCCGTAGTTGGTGAGAAGGTCGTGGAGCTGAGCGTAGAAGTAAGGCAGGTAGCCTGGTGTAGCATAGTCGGCACGCGAGCGATCCCACGGCGAGAGGTACACCGCGAACTTCAAGTCGTACTTCTTGCACGCCTCCGACAGTTCGCGTACGATGTTGCCCTTGCCGTTCTTGTACGGCGAGCGGCTCACGTTGTAGTCGTTGCCCTCGAAGGGCCACAGGCAGAAGCCGTCGTGATGCTTCGCGGTGAGTATCACGCCCTTCATGCCGGCAGCCACGAGTGTCTTTGCCCACTGCTCGCAGTCGAGGCGTGTGGGGTTGAACGTAGCAGGGTCGGAGTCGCCGTAGCCCCATTCGCGGTCGTTGAATGTGTTCAGACCGAAGTGGATGAAAGCGTAGGTCTCCATGCGCTGCCAATCGATTTGCTTCTGCTCAGGGAGCGGAAGAATAGGAGCCGGAGCCTTCACTGTGCTCTGTGCCGACGCGGTGAGGCTGGCAAGAGCCATTACTGATGATATGATTAGTTTGTTCATTTTACCTGATTACAACTGATATTTGCCTGCTGTTATTTTCTTTACACAGAGTTTCTTAAACACGATGTTATAGTAGTCGTCCGGCTCTGTCTCCGGGTGGCGGAAAGCGTCCTCCTCGTAGAGGAAAAGAATCTTGCCGTCCTGCGCCTGCACCATTGTAGAGTAAGCCGAAGTGGTGTTGCTCACCTGGTATGCACCCTCCCAATCCTTAGCGATGGTTTCTGGCGACGCATAGTCGGCTTTCGTGCGCAGTGCTTTGTAGAAGATAGCCACGTTGGAGCGACCCGGACCCGTGGGCACGCTCTGCAACATCAAGTCGACCGCTTTGCCCTGCGCGTCCTTCGCCTTCACCACGAGGATTTCGCCGTTGCACGCGCTGTCACCGTTCTTCACGCCGTTGTTGGCAGCCGACGAGAACGCCACTGTGCCCCAGGCACCCGTAGCCTTCTTCTTGTCAGCGTACTTATAGATGTTGAAGAAGCGTCCGTTCTGCGTGCGCGAGCTGATGAGCACGTCGCCGTTCGGCAGCTCTTCGAGCTTTGCCTCGTCGCCCTTTGGTGCAGTCTCGGCAGCATTCGCGCCAAGTAGGTGCCATGTCTTGCCGAAGTCGTCGCTGTAGAGCACGCGGTTGCCCTCGTGTGTGGTGAGCGCCGTGTACACACGATAGTGCGAGCCCACCTTGATGCGCGAGCTTTGGCAGATGCGTCCGCTTGTGAAGAATGCCGACTTCATGCCGTCCACCAGTCCGTACACGTGCTGTGTCATCTCCTCAGCCTTCCATGTCTTTCCCTCGTCCGACGATGTGTAGCGACCCATCATCTGCGGGTTCTCGCGTGTCGACTCCCAGTAGCCCACGCCGCCCGAGGCGCACATGAGCAGTATCTCGCCCGTCTCGCGGTCGCACACCACGGCAGCGTCGCCGTGAGCGCAGTCGAAGCTGCTTGCAATGCGGTTGCCTCCGCGTGCCACCATCTGCTCCGTAGCGGTCCATGTCTTGCCGCCGTCGGTGCTCTCCTTCATCACGATGTCGATATGGCGTCCGCCGCCGATGTCCTTGTTGTCGTAGCGGTGGTCGGTGAAGGCGATTATCTTGCCCGACTTGCACTGGATGATAGCCGGAATGCGATACTGTGCGTCGGCGTGCAGGAAGAGCTTCGTGCCGTCGGCGAGGCTCTTGCAGCATCCGTTAGCAGGCTTGCCTGCGCAGCATCCGCTGGTTGGCTGTTTGCCGCAAGTCATTTTACACTGTGCCGTAGCTGTTGTGCCGAGCGTCATGCCGGCAGCAAGAAATAGGGTAGGGAGTAAATGCTTCATTTCTTGATATTTTGGCTAATATAATTTATTTAGTAGATGTTAATTCTGCAAATTTACAGATTTTTCCTGACAAAAGACTCGTTGTCGCTACTTTTTTGATGCCCTATTATATATAATGTATATAAGTTTCGCACGTCCCGTCGTCTACTCGTCTCTTGTCTACTCGTCTCCTATCAAGCCGATCGCGTCCGCCGTCCGATCAGATTGCGTCCGCCGTCCAATTGGATTGCGTCCGCCGTCCGGTCAGATTGCGTCCGCCGTCCGATCAGATTGCGTCCGCTGTCCGACGGTTATATCAGCACTGGTACATTGTACAAACGGAATGAAAAAATGACGTAGCGTAAGCCGTTTGCTGATTGAAAGTGGCATTTTATAGTTTAAAGTGAAACTTTTTTGGTCTAATTGTTGTTCATTTCAATATTAAATCGTATATTTGTGGCAAATTTTCTAACTAAAAAAACACGTATTATGAAACACAACTACATGTTAGGCCTTGCGATGACGGGCTTGTTAAGTTTGCCGTCGTACGTACAAGTTAGTGCACATCAGTTCCCAACGCCTTTCAATGCAGCTAAAGCGTTTGCAGCTCCGGTATGGTCACCGAAGACTCCTTCGCTTGCTCCATCGGCTATTGACGACAAGTCGAAAGGCATCACGATGTATGCTGGCGAACGTATGGACCAAAGCAAGAAGCGTTCGTTCATCAAGTTTAAATCGAAGGATGTACAAAACTTCCAGCAGATTCAGTACTATCAGTTTGAAGATAAAGTAGGCGAGCAGCTGTATGGTCTTACATGTGGAGCTTCAGATGGTAAGAACTACTATGGTTTCTTCGCATACGACTATACGTTCAGCCAGATGGTTAAGCACTTCTCCAAGATCGACTTGGAGACAGGCGATACAACACACATCCGCTCGTTCACTAAGGATGAGCAGCAAGCGTGGTACGGCAACGGCTATGGCGGTACGCTGCGCAATGCGCTTTACGACATGGCTTACGACCCGTCTTCTGATACATTCTTCGCTCTTGGCTACGGCTGGAACGAAGACGGCTCGGTAGGTCATTCCATTCTCTATACCGTTGATGTAGAGACCGGTCAGTATGAAAAGCTACAGGATTTTGATAATGATATCCTCCACGAGTTCTGCTTCGACGCACATGGCAATATGTATGCCGTACGTCCGAAGTGGCTTGTGAAAACCGAGGATGGCAAACAGGTAGAATACAACGGCGGAACCGAGCTTGTGAAGTACGACAACAACTTTCAGGAGATTTCGGCAAAGGAGATAAAGGACGAAAGCAACAATGCTATCGTCATGGTACAGTTTGGTGCTGTGTCTATCGACAATAACACGGGTCTCGTATATTGGATTCCGGCATTGTCAAGCGGTGCTACACGCATCTACACCATTGATACGGACAAACTGACGAAGAAGGGCTGCTACACCGCAGTGCAGCACAGCAGCTTCATGCCGGGCAACTGGTTCACGGGTCTTTACGTGCCGTACCTCGAAGCCGACAAGTCGACAGCAGCCGGTCAGGTGAAGAACCTCAACGTGATGCCTGACGAGTCGGGCGCGCTCAGTGCTAAGTTCACATGGACCAACCCGTCGAAAGCATGGAACGGCTCCGCACTCAGCGAGTTTAAGGAAGTGCGCATCTATCGCAAGAAGGACGGCGTAGCCACAAGCGACCGCGTCACTTCGAAGGAACTGCTCTCGTCGAAGGTGTCCGAACTCGTAGCGACAGTGCCTGCCGACGGCAAGATGGGCGAGGCAATGGAGTACGTAGACAGCAAGGCGAAGCTCGGCTTGAACACATACTACGTTGTTCCGTCGCGCGTGGCTGGCGAACTCGGTGTGCCTGACAGCATTCGCTGCTACGTAGGTGGCGACGTGCCGGGCGCAGTAGGCGATGTGGCTATCGAGAAGACTGGCGAAGGCATCAAGCTCTCGTGGACAGCTCCGACAAGCGGATTGAACAACGGCTACTTCGTGGCTTCTGAGCTCAACTACAAGATTACGCGTATGCCGGATAAGAAGGTGGTAGCAGAGAACCTCACCGCTACTACGTTTGAGGATAAGGCATTAGGCGACTACTCTAAGTATTACTACCTCATCCAGGCGAATACAAAGATTGGCGCAGGTGCAGTGGTACAGACTGCCGGCGTTTTGGCAGGCAACGCATTGGTACCGCCACTCGATCTGAAGACTGACAGACCTGACAACGCAGCTGTTTGGCAGTCGGTTGGCGGATTCATGTTCGACTATAGCGACTACAACCAGAGCCTTACAGCCTACGGTAACAACAGCGAAACATCAGGAACACTGTTCTCACCTCCAATTCAGTTGAAGAAAGGCAAGACATACCGTATCGTAGCCGACTTCTACGAGCACGAGCAGAATAGCACATTCGACTTGAAGACCACTATGGGTACAAGCAACGAGAGCGTCAAGGACGCAACAGTGCTCACCGAAGACTTGGCAAGAGAGGGCGCAGGCTACGAGCGTGCACTGGTAGAGGATAAGTTTACCGCTCCGGCTGATGGCACATACTATTATGGCTTCTCGCTCACCACGAAGTACGGTCAGTACAACTCATTCCGATTCTACGGTCTCACACTCGAGGAAATCATGGAGAAAGACATGCAGGCGGTAGAGATGAGTGGCATTAAGGAAGCAGTAGCAGAACGCGAAAACACCTGCACCGTGACAGTGCGCAACTTAGGCACAACAGAGCAGAGCAACTATAAGATAAGAATCTACTGCGAAGACGAAGGCAAGAGTGTTCTTGTTGGTGAGACAGCTGACGTGCCGGCTATCAAGTCGGAAGCTACAAAGAAGGTGGAAGTGAAGTTCCGTCCGAAGAACGAAGGCATCTCTAAGTTCTACGCAGAGGTGGTACTCGATGGCGATCAGAACCTGAGTAACAACAGAACTCCTTCTATCGAGCTCCCAGTAATCGACAAGGAGAACGCAGTATGGAGCAAGGTGGTTACAAGCAAGAAGGACGAGAGCGTAGATACCCACGGACCAGTTGTCTACTTCTCTACATACGACCATACCGAGCATATTTACTATGCTAAGGAAATCAAGGGCGTGGCTGGCGACCAGATCATGCGTATCGGCTACTCGTACAGCGGTAATGACAACCTTAAGGACCGCACAGCCGAGAGCAAGGTACAGGTGTACATGGGCCACACCACAAAGAAGGGATTCGAGTCGAAGACCGACGGCATGAGCAAGAACGATTTGACACTCGTCTACGATGGTACGATGGTGCTTGAGCCAGGTCAGGACAATATGCTCATATTCAATCTCGACACTCCGTTCGAGTACGACCCGACACAGAACCTCGTTATCGTTATTGACCGCGAAGGCGAAGTACCAAGCGAGCAGATGTTCTGCGCACTCTTCGACGTGTTCAGCGCTAATCCTAACTCGGGCGTGAACCGTTCACTCTCGTTCTCTGAGTCGTTCTCATACACAGCCGGCAAGGCATCGTTGTGGGATTCGGCAGCACTGCTTTATCTCGCAGTGGAGAACCCGACTGGTATCACCTCTACTAAGGTGCTCGGCACACAGTTCAGCTACGATGGCGCAAGTGGAGTTCTTTCGGTAGACGATGCGGTTCGCAACGTCGCTGTCCACAGCGTAGACGGTATGCTCGTGAAGAGTGCTGACGTGAAGGGTGGACAGCTCTACCTCGGTTTGGCTAAGGGCGTGTACGTAGTACGTATGACTACCGTGGACGGAAAGCAGAGCAATGTGAAGCTTTACGTTACGAAGTAAACTTATTATTTACAACTAAACATTCGACAATGAAATCATTCAGAAATTCTTTATTTCTGCTTGCACTGACAAGTCTACCCCTCACTGGGGCAGACTTGTTTGCGCAATCTGCAGACGATGCAATGCGACTCGGTTATTGTACAACAGAATACAGTAGCGGTCTTATTCTGCAAGACAAAGAAGGACCTGGTGTGTATCAGGCAGCAGTATATTTCACCTCCGACTTGCTCAACAAGTACGAGGGCGACAAGATTACAGCCGTTGAGTTCGCTATCAAACCGAAACGTGGTTCTGCGGCAAAGGTGTTTGTGTGCAATCACATTAATTATATGAGCACAACAACACTCGGCTCGGGCTCTACAACTGAGTATAGCGAGGGTTGGAACACCGTGAAACTCGATAAGCCAGTGACAATCTATAAGGACATGAACCTCTATGTGGGCTATCAGCTCATGCTCGAAGAGGGCGAGCCGTTCGATTGTCTGCTCTTCGACCAGAGCCCATACGCTGTGCCTAACAACAACCTCTATGGCTTCAACACCGGCGAGGACAACTGGTACGACAACACTTCGGGCATCAACAAGAACGTATGTGTACGCGCAGTGGTTGAGGGCAAGAATGCACCAAACAACGATATCTCTTTCATAAAGATTGAACCACAGAACGGTAGCGACTACATGACGCAGAATGAACCGCGTTCGTACTACGCTTATGTGCAGAACAACGGCAATACACCAATTACGTCGTTCACGCTGACGATGAACTCGAAGACTACTTCGCAGACCCTTAAGAGCGAGAAGACATTCGAGGGCTTGAACATCCTGAACAACGTGCCGCAGAAGTTGAAGCTCGACGGTATCGCTATTCCAGCAGAGGGCAACGTAACCACCGAGTTCACTATCAGTAGTGTGAATGGAGAGAAAGACCCTTATCCTTCTGACAATACACTCAGCCGTCCAGGCTACTGCATCAAGGAAGGCTCTAAGGCTGTGGCACGCAAGGTGCTCTTTGAGGAATTTGTATCCGAGGCCTACGAAGGTATTCCGGCTGCCGACGAGATGTACGCATCGGTGTTCGACGAGCGCGATGACAAGGGCGACTTCGTATGGGTGAAGCACCACCGCAACTATAAGGGCGTGCAGGATCAGTTCGTGATTGACGAGGACGACGACTACGAGGAACTTTACGGCAAGGCAAAGAAACCATTCGTGCCAGCTGTGTGCTTCGACCGTCTGCCTATCTCAGGCATGGAAGACCCAGGACCTGCTTACTTCGTCGACTACGAGGAGCAGACAAACACCATCCTCAGTGCCGTGAAGCAGGAACCATCATTCGTTCAGCTTAACATCGACAACAAACTTGAGGGCAAGAAGCTCAACATCAAGGTGAGCGGACATGCAGGTGTTTGCGAGATGCCTATGCAGGACGAACTGCGACTCACCACATGGCTCGTTGAGGACAACATCAAGAGCACGGAGCAGGAAGGCGCCGAGGGCAACAGCTATGTGCAGGACGGAGTGCTCCGCAAGGTGCTCAGCAGCTCGGCTTGGGGTGACGTGCTCGACATCACCAAGTACGACTTCGAGAAGACCTACTCTGTCGACCTGCAGGACGGTTGGAACGTCGACAATATGCGCGTCGTGACATTCGTGAGCAACTTCAACACCGATGCCCTGAAGCGTCGCGTGTACAACACACAGCAGCTTGCTTGCACCAAGACAACCGGCATCACCAATACAACAGCAGAGACTCAGCGTCCGTTCTTCGTCGTGGGTGGCGTGGTTGTTGCTAATCAGGGCTTCCGCGTGGTGGAGGTTTGCGACATCGCTGGTCGCAAGGTGTCAGCGCACAACCTCGGCGCAGGACTTTACATCGTGAAGGCTACCGACGGCGAGCGCGTGTACACACAGAAAGTTATCGTAAAACATTAATAACGCTAATTACGTATCATTATGAATAGAAAGCAATTAATAGCTATCGTTGCCCTGTTGGCAATGATGCTCTGCCTCCCGATAAAGGCAGCAAAGACCTATTGGGGATATTGCAACGGCGTTGACCCCGTAGCCTTCGGAACGAAGAATACGGGCAAGTGCGCAATCTATATTCCGGCAGATGTGGCGCAGGTGTACAAAGGCTTCACCGTTTCTGCTGTGAAGTACGGCTTGGCTGCGCAGGCTTCCAATGTAGAGGTGTTCATCACGAAAGACCTTAACGCTGACCCTATCGTTACAAAGAAGGCAGCCGTGTCTAACGTATATAAAGGTTGGAATGAAGTGGCACTGACCACTCCTTATGAGATTGACGGCGAAGGTTTCTATATCGGATACAGCTACTCTGGTGAGAATGTGTCGATGGGTGTCACCTCTACATTCTCTGAGAATGCCTGCTGGGCTGACCTCGGCGACGGCTGGAAAAACTACACCACCGAAATGGGTGAGACAGCTAAGGCACTTGCCATTCAGGCACGCATCACTGGCGACGACCTCCCGCTCGACCTCATGCTCTACACCGAGAATGCAAATCTCGCAGTGCAGAAAGGTGAGCCTTGCAAGTTCGATTTCTCTGTGAAGAACCTTAGTGCTGTAGTTGTGCGCAACCTGCAGGTGGGCTATTCAATTGACGGCGGCGAGGAGACCGTTTGCAACTTCAAGACAACAATGGGTTCGAACATCGACAAGACATTCACTATCGAGCATGATGGTTTCGACGTTGTTGGCAATCACACTCTGAAGTTGCGCGTCGTAAGCATCAACGGCAAGGACGACGTTTACGCTCCGAACAGCGAGTCTGTACTCGCTCTTAGCGTGAAGAACTCAGTGCCAGTGCAGCGTCTCGTAGTGGAAGAAGGTACCGGCACATGGTGCCAGTTTTGCCCGAAGGGCATCGTTGGCTTCCGCAAGGCTTCAGAGGCTTATCCCAACCACTTCATAGGCATCGCCATCCACAGAAGCGACAACTTGGTGACAAATACTTATGACGACTTAGTATTCGAAAGCCTCCCAAACTGCTACTTCAACCGCAATACCAAGTCTGTGATAGAACCATCCTTCGAGTCTATGGAGACAGCTGTGAAGAAGCTCATGGAGAAAACACCAGTCATGGGTGTCGACGCCAATGCCAAGTACACTGACTCCGGCAAGAAGATCTCAGTTGAGGCTTTGACTACATTCCTCGGAGCACACAAAGGCATGAACTACCGTCTCTCGTTCGTACTCCTTGAGAGTGGCATCACAGGCTATACTCAGGTCAACGCTTTTGCTGGCGGTAAGCTCGGCGAGATGGGTGGCTTCGAGAAACTGCCAAATCCCGCAACCATTGACATGGATCACGTGGCACGCATGAACTACAGCTACAACGGTATAGAGGGTAGTATCCCTACAGATGTGGAAGCCGACGAGACCACACGCTACACCACTACGCTCGATATGCCGTCAACCATCCAAAACCCCGACAACTGCGACCTCGTAGTCCTCGTTCTGGATGCTAACACTGGCAGAATAGAGAACGGTGTAAAGGTTGAACTCGGTAAACACACCACAGACATCTACGATGCGGAGCAACTGCTCATCCCCGACTTCTCATTCCAGGGCGACCGCCTCAATGTCGATGGCTTCTCTGGTTCGGTGCGCATCTTCACAACCGGTGGCGTAGAAGTGGCTAACAGCAACCTCGCCCCTGGTATGTACATCGTGAAGGCTACAGCTGGCAACCAGACTGTAACGAAGAAGCTTATCAAGCGATAAGTATTCTGTGTGCAACGAAATATCACAAGCTGCAAGACTGCTTGAAAAGGAAAGTCTTGAAACGAAAGAGTAATTAGATAAGTAAGTTTATAAAGAAATAAGGCGTTTTGCAAAGCGGGTGCTGTGTCGGGGCGAGACACAACGTATGCAGTCTCGGCACAGCATCGGCTTCGCAGAACAAGTTCTTAATTTTCTCAACCAAAAACCTGAAAAATATGATGAACTTTACCAAGAAAGTATTTCTCGTTGGTGCGCTCGCAATGCTGACCGCATCAGCTGGTGCACAAATGAGAGACCGCTCTGTTGCTACCTCTCCGTCTACAACCGTAGCTTCTATGATGAAGGCACCGAAATCAGTTGAGAGAACACCGCGTTTGGTGAGTGTAAAGAACGCACCCGCCGACTATGGCAAAGAGGTTGACATCCTTAAGGAGGACTTCTCCAAGATGACAACCGGCACACAGGACGAACCCGACTTCGATGCCACACTGAACGATTATGAAATGCACGACAACGCATGGCTCAATATGTTGCCCGACTTTACGCATACACCCGACTGGGGTTCGCACAACGCCTACCCGGCAGGCGGTGCCATCTACCTCGATGCTTATGTGAATGAAGCTGGAAATGACAGCTATAACGGACAGCTCAACACTCCGCTACTCAACGTCTCTGCCAACACCGGCATCTGCTTCCTGCAGTTCGACGCACGTGTGCCCAAGAGCAACGAAGTCGTAGAGCACGTCACTGTCGAGGCTGCCGAGACAAACAATATGTCGCCATCATGGCGCTTCCTCACTTCCTGCAACCTGCCACAGCTCACCACCGACTGGAAGACATACACCATTCAGTTCTACGGTGGAGGCAAGACAACCATGTTCAACATCGTCAACTACTCCGCACCAGTGCTCATCGACAATGTTCGCGTCTTCCAGATTGAGCAGTACGTAGCTACACCGACACCTAACCCACACAAGAACTACGCTCGTGTCGATGACAATACAGCTAAGTTCGATCTCAGTTGGAGTGCCGTAGACGGAGCTGAAAGTTACGTACTGAACGTTTACGACAAGGACTCTAATGGCAAACCTCAGAACTATATCCAGAAGGATGTAGAGGTTAAAGACAACAAATGCACCGTTGACAATGCTGTCACCGGTACCATCTACTACTACACAGTCAGCGCAAAGAAGGGTGACAAGGTATCTATGCCGTCTGACGAAATCGAAGTGAAGGGCATCGTAGAGCCAGTTGTCTCTGTTTCTACTCCTATCAACGATGATAAGTATTCTGCTCAATGGAAGAACGTAGGCGGAGCCGAACGCTACAACTACATCGCCTATTACAAGAACCAGGCTAAGGAGGACGGCGCAATGGTCGTTTCTCACCTTAACCTCGTTGGCATGAAGTATAGCGACGACAGAGAGGTAGAAAACTCTGTTGACAACCCAACATCATACACTCTCGATCGTGGCGCCCTTGCCGATGAGGTGGGACAAGCTGGATGGACCGTTTCTCACTATGCTATCTATAAAGATGCCCTCACCATCGATGGCTTCTGGACTGTCGAGGCGAAGAGCGATGCCGGACTCATCTCCCCAGAACTCGACCTCTCTAAGGACGGTGGCAAATTCCGAGTAAACCTTAAGGCGTGTGGCGAATACCTTGAAGCCTACAACGCACATCCAAAAGCAGCCGTAGCTCTCTTCAACTACGATGTTGAGAAGGCTGACTACGTGCAGAGCGAACTGATATACGCCGGAGGAGGCGAGATGACTGACAAGTGGCAACGCTACGACTGCAACTTCACCACTGGTACCGCACGCTCTATCGTTGGCATCTACGCCACATGGGCACCAGGCAACCTCTACCTCAGCGATCTGGCAATATATCAGGACTACAAGCAAGGCGAATATTTCCTCGACCCATTCCACTACCGCAACTGGCTTGTGCCGAACGAGGGCGAGACAACCACTATTGATGTCACCATTCCTGCGAAAGCCTACGAGCGCGAGATTTACCATCAGGCACAATCTGTACGCGTGAAGGATGGTGGAGACCAGTACACGAGTGCTTCCTTCCTCCAGAGTCGTTGGTCAGACCTGCAGCACGTAGGCTTCTGCCCACTCACTAACGATGTGAACGCTGCTACGCTCGGCTCCTCAAGCGCAACAGTACACCTCCAGGGCGGCAACATCGTGGTTAGCAACCCTGAGCGTGCAGCAGTGGCTCTTTACACAGTGGATGGTATGCTCGTAGCATCTGATGGTAGTTGTGCCGAGACCGTTACCTTCCGCGCAGCCGCACACGGCAAGTATATCGTGAAGGTGGGCAAGCAGACCATCAAGCTCGCATTCTAAGTGAGGGTATGGCATCTTTGCTGTGTCAAAGCTGCCTTAATATACAAACATCAAGAGGGTATGGTATTTTGCCATACCCTCTTATCAATTCTGTGTGTAAACAATAAACTATTATGAACCCACAACACCATTACGCAGGTCTTACCCCACAACAAGTAGTCCGCAGCCGAGCCAAGCACGGCGTGAATGTGCTCACTCCTCCGCCCGCTACGCCGCTTTGGAAGCAGTTCTTGGAGAAATTCCGCGACCCACTCATCATTATTCTTCTTATCGCTGGCGTACTCTCAGTTGCCATTTCCATCTACGAGTACAACGGACTGCACCAAGGCGCAGAGGTGTTTTTCGAGCCAGTAGGCATCTTTGTGGCTATCTTCCTTGCCACAGGGCTCTCCTTCTATTTCGAGACACAAGCCGACAAGGAGTTTAGCGTGCTTAACCAGGTGAGCGACGATGAGCCGGTGGAGGTAATTCGCTCTGGCAATCACACGCAGATTGCAAAGCGCGATGTGGTTGTGGGCGACGTGGTGCGTATCGGCATCGGTTGCGAGATACCAGCCGACGGCGACCTCTTGCTGTCTACGCAGCTCTCCGTAGATGAGTCGACGCTTACTGGCGAACCGCTCTGCCATAAAACCACCAATCCAACGCAGTTCGACTCCAAGGCTACATATCCAAGCAACCGCGTGCTGCGCGGCACTAAGGTGATGGAAGGCCATGCTCTGATACGGGTTACGGCAGTCGGCGATGCCACCGAGAACGGCAAAGTGTACAAGGCTGCGCAGATAGACAATAGCGTGAAGACACCGCTCAACGAGCAGCTCGACTGGCTCGGCAAGTGGGTGAGCCGTCTTTCATGCAGCATAGGCATAGCTGTCGTCGTAGCGCGCATTATGATGTATTTAGTGCAGTACGACTTCTCCTTCGCTAATGTTGACCCACTCGCTTTCATAGCCTACATCCTGCAGACACTGATGATAGCCATGACACTCGTCGTCGTCTCTGTACCAGAAGGTCTACCTATGGCAGTCACACTGAGCCTCGCCTACAGTATGCGCCGAATGTTGAAGACCAACAATCTGGTCCGCCGTATGCACGCCTGCGAGACAATGGGTGCCACCACCGTTATCTGTACCGATAAAACCGGCACATTGACACAGAATCGCATGAGCGTAGAGAAGGCGTGCTTCTATCGCGGTGGCGAAGCTGATAAACCTATTATTGACGCTGACGAGATATTGCTTAGTTCTTCCGACTTATCAAATGAAGTTAAGGAAAGTATAGCCCTCAACACCACAGCATCGCTCGACTTCTCCAATCCTACTTCTCCATCCGTCTTAGGCAACCCCACCGAAGGCGCACTTCTCCTGTGGCTGCACAACAAAGGCATCGACTACGAAGCCCTGCGCGAGCAGGCGAGGGTGGTTGAGGAACTGCCGTTTACTACTGAGCGTAAGTTCATGGCTACCATCGTTGAATCAGTCCTCATGCCCGGCAAGCGGATGCTTTACGTCAAGGGTGCGCCCGAAATAGTCTATGCCCTCTGCGCATCCACATCAGGCACACCGTCACAAGCAGAAGTCTACGCACAGCTCATGCAGTATCAGCAGCGTGCCATGCGCACCCTCGCCTTCGCCTGCAAAGACGTAACCGAAACTCCATCACTATCTCAACATCTCACCACATCACCATCACAACATCTCACCACCTCTGCATCACAGCTCCGCTTCCTTGGTATAGCAGCAATCGCTGACCCCGTGCGCAAGGAAGTACCAGAGTCGATAAAGGAGTGTCTGAAGGCAGGAATAAACGTGAAGATAGTCACCGGCGACACAGCCGAAACGGCTAAGGAAATAGGTCGTCAGGTTGGATTGTGGACAGACAAGGATACGGGTAAAAACATAATTAACGGACCTGAGTTTGCTGCACTCACTGATACGCAACTCGATGCTGTGGTAATGGATATAAAAATAATATCCCGTGCTCGCCCGATGGACAAAAGGCGGCTCGTCGAAGCCTTGCAGCGCAAGAACCAAGTGGTAGCAGTCACCGGCGACGGCACCAACGATGCACCTGCCCTCAAAGCAGCCCACGTCGGACTCTCGATGGGCGACGGTACCTCTGTAGCAAAAGAAGCATCGGACATCACCATCATTGACAATTCCTTCCGAAGCATCTGCAAAGCTGTGATGTGGGGACGCTCGCTCTACCAAAATATACAACGCTTCCTGCTCTTCCAACTCACGGTAAACGTCACAGCATGTATGCTTGTGCTCTGCGGTGCGCTGATGGGTACGGAGACACCACTCACCGTCACCCAGATGCTTTGGATAAATCTCATAATGGACACATTCGCAGCAATGGCACTCGCATCGCTACCACCATCAGAGGCAGTGATGAGCGATCATCCACGTAACCGCAATGCATTTATCATAAACCGACCGATGCTTGCAGAAATAGTTGGGGTAGGGGGCTTCTTCTTTGTGCTGCTCATCACGTTGCTGTACATCTTCGAACACGCCGACATACAACAACTCACCGACCTCCTGCATCTACAGTTGGGAGCGCACACCCCCGTCACACCCTATGAGCTGACCCTGCTCTTCACCATCTTCGTGATGACCCACTTCTTCTACCTCTTCAATGCGCGCGCCTTCCAAACGCAGCGAAGCGCACTGCATCTGAAGGGTTGCAATGGCCTCGTCTTCATCAGCACGCTCATCTTTGTCACTCAAGTGTGTATGGTGGAGTTGCCAGGCGTTCAGCGTTTCTTCAATGTGGTTAGTCTGAAGCTCATTGACTGGGTAATAATTGTTATCGGCTCCTCGTTCGTGCTGTGGATTAGAGAGCTTTGGAGCTTGTTGCGAAGAACAAAATAAGGTGTCTTTTAGGGGGCGCAGCGGTCGCCGCTGCACCAACCTAAAAGTGCTTGAACTTTGCCGTAGCGTTACAACAATGTTGCCGTAGCACTAAAACAATGTTGCCGTAGCACTAAAACGATGTTGCCGTAGCACTAAAACAATGTTGCCGTAGCGTGGTAATAATACGGGAGTAAAAAAAAAGAACTGACAATTCAAATTGCTTGTGCAATAGAATTGTCAGTTCTTCATTTTGAATGAATTCTCTATACTTGAAATCTCGCTTGAGAACTTCTTGTCAATTTTTATTCGTTGCTCTACCTGGTTGCAGCTATAGATGACCGTGGCGTGGTCACGTCCACCCACCATTCTTCCGATGCGACTTGCAGAGAGCTTCGTGTACTTCTGCGCGAGGTAGATGGACACCTGGCGTGCCATCACGTATTCCTTCTTGCGACTGCGACTGTTGACGTTTGCCGTCGTTACGTTGTAGTGCTGGCATACGCTCTCGATAATCTCGTCGATGGTGAGCGGTTCTTCGTTCACCTTCACCGAACGTTTGATGATGCGTTGCGCAAGCTGCATGTCGATGTCGCAATTGTAGACAACGCTATATGCCATGAGCGAGTTAATCACACCCTGCAGTTCGCGTACGGAGCCGTTAGCCGTAGAAGCAATAAACTCGATGACATCCTCCGGAATGTTCAGACCGTCGTGCTTTATCTGTCGGCGCAGAATGTCAGCGCAGAGCTGCACGTTTGGTTTCTCCATCTCTGCAATCAGTCCGCTTGAGAATCGTGTGATGAGACGTTCGTTCATGCCTTTCAACTCAACTGGTGGGCGGTCGCAGGCGAGGATAATTCGCTTGCCGTTGCGGAACAGGTGGTTGAAGATGTGGAAGAACGTGTTCTGTGTACCGGTCTTGCCTTCCCACTCCTGCACGTCGTCTACGATGAGTACGTCTATCGTCTGGTAGAAGTTGATGAAGTCGTTGATAGTATTGCGGAGCACAGCATTAGTGTACTGCACCTCAAACAGACGTGCGCTGATGTAAAGCACTCGCTTTTCGGGATACATGCGCTTTGTCTCTACGCCCATAGCGTTGATAAGGTGAGTCTTTCCGCAACCAGAAGGTCCAAAAACAAAGAACGGATTGAAGCTGGTCATCTGCGGATGCTCCGAAATAGAGAGACCGATAGAGCGTGTCAGCTTGTTGCTGTTGCCCTCTATATAATTATTAAAGGTGAGGTGCGGGTTCAGCTGCGAGTCGATTTGCTGCACGGGTGAGGCATCAAGCATAGTAGGAGCCTGATTTACGCCTTCGCGCTGACGTGGCTTCAATGCTTCGTCGGTCGGCTCGTCGCTCTCGATGGTCTGTGTCTTTTTGTTCTCGTTATCTGTAACAATACGGTACGAAAGATTAATGCCTTGTCCAAAGTTGCGTGTAAGGACCTTGCGCAACAAGTCGACATAGTTCTCTTCAAGGTACTCGTACACGAAAGGACTCGGTACGCGTAGCAGCACCGTCTTTGTCTCCTCGTTGAAGGATTCAAAGACGATTCCCTTGAACCATGCGTTGAATTGTTGCTCTGATAAATTCTCGCGTATGAGCGCAAGACATTTGTCCCAAAGCACATTAGGACTTACATTCATTGGCTATGTAATATTGTTTTTAAAGCAGTCTTTCGACCATGTTGTTATAATTCCGTTTGCAAAGTTAGTTATAATTTTTGAGGTGCGCAAATAAGTTTTTCTTAAATGCTTGTTCAATATATCATAACGTGTTAGTAATCTGCGAGTTAGCTTTTTCCCTTATTTAGAACCCTTTGAATGTTGCTTGAAAGGGTTAATGTGTTGATATTCTGTGTGTTAAGTGCTTGTTGGTGGGGTGTATTATGTTTCGGTGAAACATTTTGCCAACAATTACTAAATACATCTGAAAAACAACGTTGTACGTGATGTTTGTGCGTGAAACACTTGACGTTGTTAATTTATATCAAATCTAAATACCACGCATCTCGCTTACTTGTTGTTTTTGTCTTTTCTTCCGAAGACAGAGAAGTGTACGTAGCGTTTCGGATGCTGCTTGAGGTCAATCATCAGCGAGTCGGCGTGCGTTACAGTTGCATTAAGACGATTGTACAGTCCCGGGTCGTTAAGGAGCAAGCCTACAGTGCCGTCTTTGCTGTTGAGTTTTGCTGTCACGTCGTTCACGTTGCTCAGGGTCTGGTCAATCTGCTGCTTTGTAGAAGCGAGGTCGAGCGCAGCGAGGTTGTTGGTGAGCGTTGTGGTGTTATCAAGAACGGTGTTTGCCTTGGCCATCATTGTTGGCACGTTCTTGTTGAGGGTGCGCATCAGTGTGTTCAGCTCTACTGTAGATGTGGTGAGGTTTGACGTTATGGTCTGTACGTTGTGCAGCGATTGTGCCAAAGCAGGGTCGGCGAGCAGTGTGTTTAGGCTTCCGAGGATGCTGTCGAGCTTCGGTAGCATCTTTTCGATGGTCGGAACCATTGCTGCTACTTTGCCCATAGCACCATTTTGCATAACACCGCTGATGGTTTCTCCTGGCATAACGCGCTCACGAGGGTTTGTGGCGAGCAGAAGATTCACCTTGACGTTGCCCATGAGGTCGCTTTCAATCTCTGCCGAGCTTCCCTTCGGTATGCGTATCTGGTTGTCAAGACCTACGACAACGCGTATCGGGTGCTCGTTAGAATAGTCGTAGATTACCGACTTTACGGTGCCTACCTTGTAGCCGTCGGCGTAGATAGGGCTTGATGTTGAGAGCCCGCTAATATCGTCGAACTCTATGTAGTAGTCGTTAGTTGACGAGAACAGATTTAATCCCTTGAGGAAGTTCATACCGAAGAACAGTATTACTACTCCGGCTATTGCTACTAACGCAATTTTTACTTCTTTTGTGAGTGCTTTCATATTGTGGGTTGTTTTGTTTCTAATTATTGATATAATCGTGCAAGCGTAATTCCTGCAGCTACTAAATTAATCTATTTTGTGCTTCTGTTGTTCTTGAACTCGCGTATTCCAGCGTTTACATCTATCTTTTCGCCATTCTTGAAGGCTATGATGAATGCGCCGGGAAAGTCTGCTACCACTTCTTTGCGTCTTTGGTACACATTATTATAGTTGTTTGACGCACCGCAAGTGTATTTGTACATGCCGTTTTCTTCATAGAAGTCGACATCTGTAATGCCTTTGAATACCTTGTTATTAGCTTTGAATTTGTTCCTGCTAACCAATATCTGTATCTTGAAGACTGGTTTATTGTCGTCTACGACCACGTTTTGTTGTGGTGTATTTTGGCGTTGAGGTGTTGTTTTGTTTTCGGGCTGTTTAGCCTCTGTCGTTGCGCTTTCTTGTGTTGGCGTTTCGACAGGCTTTGTTGTCTTAGGCTTCTCTGTGTTCTCTGTAGAAGTCTCTTTCAGCGGTTGCGACATCGTCTTGTATGGCACGGTGATGCCTCTGTCGTATTTGTTTTTGTATTCGGCAAAGGCGTTGTATATTGCACGCCCCATGATGTCGATGCTCTGTTTGTTATTGAGGAAACGTTCCTCGTCGGGTGTAGAGATGTATCCCAACTCAATGAGACATGCTGGCATAGAGGTGAGTCGCAGCACGGCAAGGTTCTGCTGATGTACGCCTTTATTCTGACGATTTGCACCACGGCAAACGTGCTTTTGCAGCATTTTTGCGAAGTCGATACTCTTCGATAGGTTTTTCTCTTGTATCAGCTCGAACACGATGTTGCTTTCCGGCGAGTTCGGGTCGAAGCCAACGTAGTGCTGCTTGTAGTCTTTCTCAAGAAATATTACTGAGTTCTCGCGTTTTGCCACTTCGAGGTTTGTTTCTTTGGCGTGCGAGCGTCCGTCGCCGAGCGTGTATGTCTCGAAGCCACGTGCTGTATGTACACCCTTCAGGGCGTTGGTGTGTACGGATATAAAGAGATCGGCTTTACAGTTGTTTGCTATATTGGCACGTTCGTAGAGCGGTATAAAGACATCTGTCTTACGTGTGTAGACTACTCGTACATCGGGACAGTTCTGCTCTACGTAGCGTCCAAAAGCCAATGCTACGTTGAGGTTGATGTTCTTCTCAACAGAGAAAGCACCTGGTGCTCCGCTATCTCTGCCGCCGTGTCCAGGGTCGATTACGAGTGTGAATTTCTTATTTGCGCCTGCTATGCCAGTCACAAATGATATGATGAGTATTAATATTAGAAGTATCTTTTTTGCCATATATAAGCGCCTCTTTATCCGTCATTAAGCCTATTTGTGGCTTACTAAGTCTTTGCAAAGTTAGGAAATAAATTGAAGAACCACGCAGAAAGGAAAAGTTTTTTAACGCTTTACATGTATTTCTACGCCAGCACCTTGACAATCAGCACCCATTGGTGGGTTACATTTAGTAATGTGGAGCACTATTGAGGTGATTTTGGCGTATTCTTCCATCAGTCGGTTGGCGATGCGTCCAGCCACATGCTCAATGAGTTTTGATGGTATGAGCATTTCTTCTTTAACAATGTTATATACCTCAGCGTAGTTGAGCGTATCTGCTACGTCGTCGCTTGCGAATGCTTTCGCTATGTCGTAACCGATGCGAATGTTAACGATGTAGTCGTTGCCTGTAAGCTGCTCTTGTGGCAGTACGCCATGGAGGGCGTGCAGACGTATGTCGTTGATGTAGATGTAGGAGTCGGAGAGAAGCATGTTAAAAGTAAAAAAGTAAAAGGGTAAAAAAGTAGGAGGTACGGGCATCCTGCCCGTACCACGCTGACTTATTGTTTGAAGATTGCGTTGTACGACTACTCTATCTGCTGATAGCGGGGCTACGTGGGTATGGCAGAGATGCCATACCCTCCTATGAAAACTATCCGCAACGCGATGCTCCGCAGTTTTTGCAGATGAGACATCCTTCTTGATAGACAAGTGTTTCGTGGCCACATACCGGACACACTTGGCCCTTTGCTTCGGTACCATCCGTAACATACTTCTTCAGAGCGCGTTCCACACCGTTCTTCCATGTGTTGATGCTCTCGTCCTTCAGTTGTAGCGAGCTAACGAGCTTTATGACGTGGTCGATAGGCATACGATAGCGCAGCACGCCAGAGATGAGTTTAGCATAGTTCCAATACTCAGGGTTGAACTTCTCAGAGAGTCCTTCGACGGTGGTCTTGTATCCGCGCTTGTTCTCGAATTGGAAGTCGTAGCGGCGTTTTCCGTCCGGCTCAATCTGCTTGATAATCTTACCCTTGGTGACGGTTTTAGGTAGAGCGATGCCCTCCTCGTCGTCTTGCAGACCAGTGAATATCTCATAAGGATAACCATCGAGCAATCCGACGAATGCTACCCATTTCTCCTTGTTGTTCTGGAAACGCACTACGTCGCACTCCAATTCTTTCGGGCGCACCTCAACGACGTTTTGAATTAGGTTTACAGGCATCTTCGGTGTTGTCTCTTTGTCTTTCTTTGCCTCCTTCTTGTCAGCCTTCGACACGGCAATCATCACACCCGAGCGACTTCCGTCGCGATAGATGGTGCAGCCTTTGCATCCCGAACGCCATGCTTCTACGTACAGTTTATTCACAAGTGCCTCGTCTACGTCGTTCGGCAGGTTCACGGTTACGCTGATGGAGTGGTCCACCCACTTCTGTATTGCGCCCTGCATACGCACCTTCATGAGCCAGTCGACATCGTTGGCTGTTGCTTTGTAATAAGGTGAGCGTGCCACGAGAGCGTCAATCTCCTCCTGCGAGTAGCGCTTTTCGGTGTCAATGTTGTTTACGCGCATCCACTCGAGGAACTTCTTGTGATAAACGATGTACTCCTCGAACGAATCGCCAACTTCGTCAACGAAGTCGACATGTACTCCCGTGTCGTTAGGGTTCACCTTGCGGCGGCGTTTGTAGACAGGCATGAACACAGTCTCTATGCCGCTCGTTGTCTGCGTCATCAGCGATGTGGTGCCCGTAGGTGCTATGGTGAGGCAGGCAATGTTGCGTCTGCCATACTTCTTCATGTCTTCGTACAGTTGTGGATCGGCATCCTTTATGCGCAGTATGAACGGGTTGTTAGCCTCGCGTTCAGCACTGAATATCTCGAACGCACCGCGCTCCTTTGCCATCTCTACTGATGAGCGGTAAGCAGCGAGAGCGAGTGTGCGGTGAACGTCCACGCTGAAGTCGGTGGCTTCTTGCGTGCCGTAGCGTAGGTTCATGGCTGCAATCATGTCGCCTTCGGCAGTGATGCCTACGCCGGTGCGCCGTCCGAGCGAACTCTTGTTCTTTATCTTCTCCCAGAGATGATACTCAGCGTGCTTAATGTCGTCGTCCTGCGGGTCGTTAGCAATCTTCGACATGATGAGATCAACCTTCTCCAGTTCGAGGTCGACAATGTCGTCCATGATGCGTTGCGCCTTAGCAACGTGCGAACGGAAGAGTTCGAAGTTGAATTTTGCCTCCTTCGTGAATGGGTTCTCCACGTACGAGTAGAGGTTCACCGAGAGCAGACGGCACGAGTCGTAAGGGCAGAGTGGAATCTCGCCACATGGGTTTGTAGAAACGGTGCGGAAACCGAGGTCGGCATAGCAGTCGGGTATGCTCTCGCGTATGATGGTGTCCCAGAAGAGTACGCCTGGTTCGGCACTCTTCCATGCGTTGTGTACTATTTTGCTCCACAGTTTCTTTGCCGAGATTTTCTTCTCCACCAAAGGGTTGGAGCTATCGATAGGGAAACGTTGTGTGTATGGTTTATCTGCCACTGCAGCCTCCATGAACTCGTCATCAATCTTCACGCTGACGTTGGCACCAGTCACTTTTCCTTCTGTCATCTTTGCGTCGATGAACGCCTCGCTGTCTGGATGCTTTATGCTTACGGAGAGCATGAGCGCACCGCGTCTGCCGTCCTGCGCCACCTCGCGAGTAGAGTTGCTATAGCGCTCCATGAAGGGCACGAGGCCCGTTGATGTGAGAGCCGAGTTGTTCACCGGCGTTCCCTTTGGGCGTATTTGCGAGAGGTCGTGACCCACGCCACCGCGTCTTTTCATCAGCTGCACCTGCTCCTCGTCGAGTCGCATGATTGCTCCATACGAGTCGCCATCGCCGTCGATGCCAATCACGAAGCAGTTGCTGAGCGAAGCCACCTGGAAGTTGTTGCCGATACCGGTCATGGGGCTTCCTGCTGGAATGATATAGCGGAAGTGGTCGAGCAGTTGGAATATTTCCTCTGCCGACATTGGGTTAGGATATTTCTTCTCTATTCGAGCTATCTCGTTAGCCAGACGATGGTGCATATCCTCGGGCGATTGCTCGTAGATATTGCCATAGCTATCTTTCATAGCATATTTGTTCACCCAAACACGCGCAGCGAGTTCGTCGCCTGCGAAGTAGTTAAGCGAAGCTTTGCTTGCTTCGTCGTAAGAGTATGTTTTTACGTTTTCCATTTGTTTTTAGTCTCGGTAGTGTGTATTTAGTCTTTACGTTTGCAAAGATAGTGTAAATTGGAGACATATACGGCTATCGGAAACATAAAAATTTCCGATAGCCGTTTGTTTATAAAAAAAGTTGTTAGCGAAGATGCAAATCCTTTACTTCACAAGAACCTTATATGTAACGCCTGCAACCTTCACGATATACATACCGCGTGAGAGGCTGATGCGCTCTGTGTCGGTGGCTGTGCGCTGTGCTACGAGTGCACCATCGGTGGTGTAGACATCGATGGTCTTACCGGCTGCACCAGTGATGACGATTGAGCGATACTCAACGTTCACGTTCATGTCAGTTGCATCGATGTCGTTGATGCCTACTGTAACCTCTACTTCTGCAAGGTTAGAAGCGAGCGATTCGCCCTTGTCGTAGACTGCTGTTACTACGTAGCCGTACTTAGCCGACTCTCTGAGCGATTTGTCGGTGAAGCTCTCGCCACTGATGAGCGACTTGTTCACCTTCTTGCCGTTGCGGTAGACGTTGTAGCCGTTGAGTTGCAATTCCTCAGGTTTAGAGTCTGCCTCAACGAACTTGATGTCGTCGATGAGCAGAGCGAACTTATTGTTTGAGACGCAACGTATAGCGAAGTACTTTGTGCCAGCCGGTAAGCGGTACTGGTACTCCTCCCATTTCTGAACATTGTTCACATCCTCCGTGTCACTGAGCTTCTCGAAGTTGGCTATTGCCTTACTTGTCTTTGAGTAGAGCACCTCGAACTGCTCTGGAATAGCAGCTCCGCCCATGCCTGCCTTAGCGAAGAAGCTGATAGTCTGTGCTTCGCCATTGAGCTGTGGCGAGATGAGCCAGTCGTCGTTCTGTGCTTTGGTAGCACCGCCGTCGGTAGATGCGCAGCTGAAGCTTACGAGCATCTGGTCGCCTGTGTGTGCTTCCCATGTCTGGAACGGGATGCCAGCCTTCTCTGCGTTGAACACCTGGAAAGCCATCGGCTCGCCAGCATGGTCGTACTTGAGCGGTCCGAACATTGTGTTGAGTGTGATTTGGATAGTCTTCTGCTTGTCGCCGTCGTACATTGTCCAACCACCAACGCCGTCAATGCTGAATGTCTTGTAGTCCTCGAACGACTCCTCTGTCACTTTCGGTTTGCGGTTGAGGAGGTCGGGTGCTGTCCATGCAAGGTTTACATGGTTGCCTGCTGCTGTAGCCTTCAGAGCTGTTGGTACAGGATAGTCGGGCAGGAGAATCTTCACTTCGTTCTTCGCCGAGGCGTTGTTCTCTGGCAATTCATCCTTAGCGTAGTTGACTGTTGCGTGATATGTAGACTCCTCTGGGTCGAGAACTGATGTTACGTCCTTTATAATTACAGTCTTGACCATATCGCACGGGATGTCAACACCATCGATGCGGTTCACCTCCTTGTCGTTCTTATAGAGCACGATGTCGTAGTCGGTGCCCTTAACGTCTGTGTTGGTGTTGTTGCGGAATGAGAATTCTACAACCGACTCGCTGCCAGCCTTCACTCTCTCCTCTGTCTCGATGCTCATAGCCATGAGGTCGGCAGCGGCTTTCTCAACGATAGCTACGTTGTCGTAAGCCACGAAGTTGTCGAGGTTCTTCACCGCTTTACCCTCGAAGCCGATGCGCAGGAATTTGCAGTCCTTGTACGGTGTGAGGTCTATGCTGAAGCGGTTCCAACCCTTTGTGCCTTCTGCAGTAGAGATGCGGCGCACGTCTACAAACTCGCCATAGTCTTTCTGTACGCTGATGTTTAGTTCGTCGCCGTCGCCATTAAGGTATGCCCAGAAGTTGAGCACGGGACTCTTCATGTTCTTGATGTCCACCTTTGGCGACTCGCTACGTACCGACTTGCCAACAGCTGTAGCCGAGAATGTCTGCAGACCGCCGTCGTTGTCCTGTGCTAAGGTGACGGTCGATTCGGTTGCTGCGTAGCAGTAAGCATCGCCAATCTCGCCGTTGGTCATGTTCGTGATCCATGGTCCGCTCTTCATTGTGCAGTTCTTGAACGACTCAATCATCGGAGCCTTCAATGCTGGTCCGGCGATTGCGGTTACGGTCTGCCATTGCTCGCGTCCGCCACCGCTGCTGTTCACTGCGTAGACACTGTAGCCAGTGTATTCCTGCTTGCTCTTGATATTGAGCTGCTCGTCGTAGTAGTTATTGTTGCCGAGCGATACGTCTTCGAAAGAGCTACCTATAGATATGTAGTATGTAAGTCCGGCAGGGTCGATATATCCGCCGTGCAGTCCGAGTGGTGCATCCCATGTGACGTGGATGAGTCCCTCCTTGTTGAGGTCTTCTACCGCCTTAAGGTTGCGTACTGCGCCCGGCTTGTCAATACCTACATAGACGGTGAGTGTTGCTTCCAAGCCTTCCTCGCCAGCAGCGTTCACTGCTACTACAGAATACTTATGGTTTGCCGACTCTACACCCTCGTCCTTGAATGTGCGCTCTTCACCAGGAGCGACGTTTGTAAATGTGGTGATGTTTGTGCCGTCGCGGAAGAGTTTCAATTGCACATTGCCCGAAAGCGCAGCACCAGTGATGGTTGTGGTTGGTGCCTGCACGCTGATGTTGGCGTAAGAAGCACCCTTATCACCTGGCACAACCTTGAAGTTAGCTGGCACCTCTGGTGCGGTTGTTGGCACCTCCGTAATCTTCATGTTGTCTACGAAGAGCGCACTCTGGTTTGCCTCGCTCACGCTGTGAATACCGAAGTAGTGCAGACCGTCCTCCTTGGCGCGGTATGTGCCAGTAAGGGTGTGGCGACGCGGATCGTATGTGATGTCGGTCGGTGCGATAATCTCTTCGGTGAGCGCCTCTGCTGTAGGAGCCAAGCCTACGGATGCAGCTACGCGCTCTACTGGATAGGTGTTGACAGCATCGAACGAGAACTTGTAAGCTGCGTTCTTCTTCATGTTCACTGCTGGCGATACGAGCCAGTCGTCGCCCGCGTTTTCTGCGTTGTACTTGTAAGTGGCTGCTTCATAGTCGCTATCGAAAGTCCAAGTCGATTTGTCGTTGTTTGCGTCGATAACTGTCAGCTGGTCGAAGAGTTCTTCGCTGTGTATAGAGTTCTCGTACGGCAACTTCACGCTCACACCGATGGTTACGTTAGCCGACTCTGCAAACTCGCTCTGCATGTCGCCGTTGTTGGCTGCCACCTTATAATAATAGGTGGTGAGGTCGGGCGAAGCAATATTGTCGGTATATGTGTTCTCGGTCAGACCCTCTGCAAGAGTCGTTACATCCGTTGCATCGTTGCTGTTCACACGCACTACGGTGTAGGTCAGTTTGTCGGCATCGAAGAAGCCGCCGTTGACACCTGCGGTCGGTGCCTTCCACGTCAGGGTGACGTTCTGTCCCTTCGCCGAAGCCTTGAGAGCCGTTGGCTTCTTCGGCTGGTCGTAGCCCAGGCGCACGCTCTGCGATACTGGTGCGCTCACTGCAGCCGGTGTGGTGCTGCTTGCGGCAATCTCTGCTGTTACCGAAACGTTTGTCATACCGCTGATTTTGGTGGTGAAGTCGGTTGTGACAGCTGCGCCGGCGGATGCGGTGCCCGTCTTGGCTACAACACCATTCAAGCGCACGGTGTAATTAAGCGAACCGCTGAGCACAGCATCCTTCACGTCCTTTGTAGGCATAGTGAACTTCACTGTGCCGCTTGTGAGTCCGGTGAGGTCGACAGAGAGGTTGCTCACTGTCTGCGGAACCGTCTTCAGCGTGAGGTCCTGCTTGATATAAAGACCCGTAATCTGGTCGTAGGCATAGTTGTCGATGAAGTTGCACACCTCAGTTCCCTTGCCGGTAGTAGGATCAATCTCGATGATGCGTGTCGCCCAATCGTTCTTATCGAGCATAGCCCAATAGATCTTGCCGGTAGAGTAGTCGCATGTTGCACTCTGGAAGAGTTTGAACGGCTCGTAGCCCGTCTTGCCAAGCACTTTTGCCGCACCACTGTACTTGTTCACGGCGTAGAGCGTACCGCTTCTGCCGATAGTGTATAGGTCGCCATTTCGGTTGCAGGTGATAGCCACCATCGACTCGGGCAGTTCGCCGATCGTCTCGCTATTAGATGTATAGTCGTTCTCGCTCCAATAGGTTGTGACGAGTTTGCCCAATGTCTTGTACTGACCCGAGTAGTCGTCGTCGGAGAACAGACCGTACACCTGCTGTGTTTCGGGGTCGAAGGTGAGGTCCATTGAGATGGCAGAGTAAGCCAGCTCTGGGCTTGGCTTGTCAATCTTCATCTGCCATGTATTGGTATCGTACTCGTAGAAGTGGATAGGGAACTTAACCTGTGTATCGTTTTCCTCAAACCATGAAGACAGATAAGTGCCCTGCACGTATGTAGCAGCGTTGTAGCACTGCACGTTGCTGTTGACGAGACTTATGCTCGCCGCATTGTTGCTTGAGAACTTGTAGAGACCTGGGTCGCGTTCGTCGCTCGACAGCACGTAGCCGTAGAGCTGAACGCCCGCAGCCTTTGCCTTCTTCGCAGCAACCGATGGAGTCTGCTGTTTCGCCTTCTTGTTGGCGAGACGTCGTGCCACAACCTCCGCCGGCACCTTATTGGTTTGGGCGATTGTCTCCCCGATAGGGGCAGCAATGACGGTCAGAGCCATAAGAGTCTTTGCATAAGACTTTAAACTGATAGTTTTGCTCATAAACGTTTATGTTTTTTGTTTGGATAATTCTTATATGTTTGGGTTCTTGTTCTGTTTGTTGATAAAGACTTTTGCTTTCTTTTTGCAAAGTTAGATATAATCTACTTTACAAACAAGTTTCGTTTGGGCAATTTGCTACCAAAACGTTTGCGCAGCTTCTCGAAAAGTGCCATAGTATCTTTCGAGAACTTGTGTCCCTTCCACGTGCTTGTGTTGGTGATGAACACCCAGCATTCGCCGTCGGGGTAGCGCAGCACTATTGCGGATGTTCCGACGAGCGAGCCGGTGCGTATCCACGGTCTGCCGTTGGGTGTGTAGTTCCAGCCCAACGAAAACTGATGGTTGGGCATCTCCTGCGTCATCAGTCGTACGGCTTCGGGCGAGATCACGTCGGGCATAGTGGGGTCGCCGTCGATGGCAGCCACGAGTCGGCACAGTTCTGCCGCCGATGCTGTCCATGCTCCTGCTCCGAGTGCCGTCGTTATGTCGTTCTCGCCGTAGCAGCGCTCCACGAGTCTGCCAGAGTTGTTGAACTCCTGCGCTGGTTCCGAACTGGAGTGCATATAGTAAACCGTCTCGTTCGGACGGCGGTCCTTGAGGTAGTTGCCGGCTATGTGGAAGTCGAAGCAGCCTGCAGGTTCGAGCACATAACGCTGCATGAACTTCTCGTAGGACATGCCAGTGCGTTTCTCGATGATGAGCGAGAGCAGCGTGTAGCCGATGTTGCAGTAGCGTTGCATCGAGCCGGGCGTATATCCGAGGTGACGGCGCAGCACGATGCGCAGCAGGTTGCGGTGGTCGGGTGGAGTGGTGAGGTGGTTCTGCTGCATGATGTAGCGTGTAGAGAATATCGGGTCGCCAGCGTAGTTGGTGAAGCCAGCCTTATGGCGTAGCAGCTGCTCGACGGTTATGTCGAAGTGACGTTTGTCGCGTATGGAGTTGACATAGAACGTGTCGTTCAGAATGCCCTGCGGTCCGAACACCTTGTCAGTCAGGCGCACCTTACCCATGTCGCGCAGCTTCATGATGCCCACGGCGGTGACGAGCTTCGAGACCGATGCCATGCGCATTATTTGCGACGGCTCCATAGACTGCTGCCTGCTGATGTCTGAGAAGCCGAAGCCGCGTGCGTAGAGCAGCGAGTCGTGGCGCGAGATGGCGAGTTGCGCTCCGTTTATCTCCCAGCGTTTGAGGTAGCGGCGCATGATGGAGTCCATGGCGTGCAGCTCGGACTGGTCGGACAGTGCGTTCGAGAGAGTGTCGTTGAGGTGTACGATGTGTGTTGAGGTGGTGTCGCGGGATGTTGTGGTGTCGGGGCGCGAGCACGACGAGCATGTGCAGCGGCAGATGCTCGTGATTATGAGTACGACAAAGGTGAGGCACCCCATGCAGGAGAGCCTCACCTTAGTGCGGTATTGTTTCTTTATTCTGTATCCGAACATTGTTGTATAGTTGACGAGTCAACTTGTCTACTTAGTTTACGATAATCCTTCTATTTCGCCGCCCACGATGTCGATGTTCATCGCAGCCGGCACCTTTGGCAGACCTGGCATACGCATGATGCTGCCTGCTACGACAACAATCATCTCTGCGCCAGCGTTGATGACGATGTCGCGTACGTTTACGTCGAAGCCCGATGCTACGCAGTACTGCTTGGCGTCGGTAGAGAACGAGAACTGAGTCTTGGCGATGCAGATGGGGAAGTGCTCGTAGCCCAACTCCTTTATCATCTGCAGCTTCTTCTTAGCCGGTGCTGCGAACGAGATGCTTGCCGCTCCGTAGATGTTCTTTGCCACTTTCTCAATCTTCTCCTCGATAGAATCGGTGTCGTCGTACACGAGCTTCAGCGGTTCGGATGGATGCTTCTCGATGGTGTCCACCACGAGGTTAGCCAGGTCGACTGCACCCTTGCTGCCTTCGGCGTAAGCATCGTTTTCGGCGAAGCCCACACCGATTTCTGCGCAGTAGTCCTTCACGATGTCGATCTCTTCGACCACGTCGCCGGCGTAGCGGTTGAACACCACAGCCACGGTCTGACCGAACGACTGCAGGTTCTTGATGTGCTTGTCGAGGTTGGCGAGACCCTTCTTCAGACCCTCGCTGTTTGGCTTCTTGATGTCATCTACAGCCACGCCGCCGTGCATCTTCAAGCCCTGTGCAGTAGCCACGATGAGTGTCAGCTTAGGCTGCAGACCGCTCTTGCGGCACTTGATGTCGTAGAACTTCTCTGCACCGAGGTCTGCGCCGAAGCCAGCCTCTGTGATTACGTAGTCGCCGAAGGTCATAGCCATCTTCGTAGCGAGTATAGAGTTGCATCCGTGTGCGATGTTGGCGAACGGACCGCCGTGTACGAAGGCTGCGGTGTTCTCCGTTGTCTGCACGAGGTTAGGCGCAAGCGCATCGCGCAGCAGTACGGTGATGGCACCAGCCACGCCGAGGTCCTTCACGGTGAACGGCTTGCCCTCAACGGTGTAGCCGAGGAGTATGTTCTCAATACGACGGCGCAGGTCCTCCTCGTCCTTTGCGAGGCAGAGGATAGCCATAATCTCCGATGCCGGAGTAATGTCGAAACCCGATTCGCGCACAATGCCGTTTGCCTTGCCGCCCATGCCGGTCACGATGTCACGCAGTCCGCGGTCGTTCACGTCGAGCACGCGGTTCCAGAGCACCTCGCGCAGCGCGAAGCCGTTATCGCGGTTCTGGTACATATAGTTGTCGAGCAGTGCGGTGATGGTGTTGTGTGCCGAGGTGATGGCATGGAAGTCGCCGGTGAAGTGGAGGTTTATCTTGTCCATCGGCAGCACCTGAGTGTGTCCGCCACCGCAGGCTCCGCCCTTCATGCCGAACACCGGACCGAGCGACGGTTCGCGCAGCGCACATATCGCCTTCTTACCGATGCGTGTGAGTCCGAGCGCAAGTCCGATTGTTACGGTAGTCTTTCCGATACCTGCCTTGGTCGGTGTGATGGCTGTCACAAGGATAAGGTTGCTTTTCTTCACACGCTCCTCGTCGATGAGGCGTGTCGGAACCTTAGCCATGTAGTGGCCGTAGTGTTCGAGTTCTTTTGTCGGGATGCCATACTTCGAAGCAACTGCTTCAATCTCCTCGAGCTTGGTGCTGCGAGCAATTTCGATGTCTGTCATTGTGTGTGTGAAATTTGTAGAGTTATCCTCTTGTGGTGATAGAGTGTGAACCCTTGTTTTAATAAAGTATGGAGTGCAAGTGCAAAGATACAACTAAATAATTAATAATGTGAAGATTGTACTGGGTTTTTGCAGCAAATTTGCAAAACAATAAGGGCGTGCCACTTAAAGTGACACGCCCTTAATGCTATAGTTTTGTCATCGGACAGCGTACGGAATCTGATTGGACAGCGTACGGAATCTGATCGGACGGCGTACGGAATCTGATTGGACAGCGTACGGAATCCGATTGGACGGCGTACGGAATCCGATTGGACGGCGTACGCAATCGGGTTACTTAACAAGCTTCTTTACACTGCCGTCAGAGTACTTAACGAGCACGATACCGCGAGTGTTGCTGCTTGTCTTCACACCATCTACGGTGTAGCGAGCCACCTCTGTTGCGTTCTGTGCAGCGTCGGTCTTGTTGATACCAGCCGAGAAGTCTACTGTTACATAGTTGGATGGGTCGGAAGTAACCTTCTTGTCGTTGTAAACTCTCTGTCCATATACGCGGTAAGCGTAGGTGTGGTCGGTATTAGGCTGTGTGAGCTTGGTGAATGTGTAGCTTGTTTCCTCCTCCTCGATGGCTTCCGAGTCGTTGAGGTATGTGTACACGTGGTCGCCAGCCTTGATGTTCTGAGTGATCTTGATGTCGTCGATGATGAACGGATAGTGGTTCTTGCTTGTGAATGCAATCATATCGCTAAGCTGACCAGCTGTGAAGTCGAGCGTGAATGTGCTCCAATCGTCGGGGGTAATCTTGCACTCCTTAGACTCGCGTGTGCTCTTGCTGTAGACGATAAGTGTTTCGTTCTGTAGCATAGAGCGTGCTTTTAGCTTCACCTGATAGCGTCCCTCGTCGTTGTTGAGTGTCAGCTGCGGTGTTACGAGTTCGCCGCTGATGTTGTAGTCGGTCAAACCGGTGCATACGAAGCAGCCCTCAGCGTAGCCACCCCAGTAGCACTGCCATCCGTTGTTGTACACCATGTCCATGTTCACCTTCTCGTACTTGCCGTTCTGGAAGGCGTATGGCTTATCGATAGTGACACCAGAGCCTGATATCTTAGAGAAGTCCTCGTTGAGCACAACGTAGCCTGCTACGTCTGCCGGAGCAGTGTAGAGGTCGTAGTTCTCCACGATGTAGCTTTCAGCCTTCGGCGATAGCTGCCAGTTGGCTGTGTAGCTGTCCTTGCGCACGTCGGTTGCTGGCTCTGCAACGGGAGCGGTCACGCCGATAGCGTCAAACGCTGCTGATGAAGGCGATGTGGTCTCGGCGTTGCAAGCCTTTACTACGAACGAGTAGTCGATAGCAGGGTCGAGGCCGTCTACGGTGTAGCTGGTGCCCTCTACGCGCTTGTCCTTGATGTCGTAGTGTGTGGTTGAGGTGTTCTTTGTGCTCCAAGCCATGTCGCAGAAGCCCAATGCGCAGTCGTCAGGGAAGCCTGCAAGACGGAAGCGCGCAGAAGTACACTTGTACTTGTCCTGTGTTACAAAACGTGTCCAGTCGAAGTTGTGGAAGATTTCGCCCTGACCATAGTCAGAAGCGTCAACGCTGATAGTTGTGAACCGCTTCCATGCGTGTCCGTCGAATAACTCTACAATTATCTGTGCGTTGCCTATCTCCTCGGCATTCTTCGGCATCTTACACTCAACGATGTTTATTTCGAGTGAAGTATAGTAGCCACCGTTGTCGGGCATAGTGATAACGTCGCCGTTCTTGAACAGCAATGCACCGTCTATACCTTTATCCGAATTCTCGAAGAACTCGGGTTCCTTACCGCTCTGCGACTTATAACCCCAACCCTCAGGCAGTTTGCCACTGGTCTTCATCGAAGAGAAGGTCTCAAGGAAATCCTTCTCTGTGTTCTCGTTTTCCTTCACGTTGTGGAACACTGAGAACAGATAGTGTGTGGCACCATTCACTGCATTCCAGTGAGCTGTGAAGCCGTTAGCGTTGAAACCGCTGATGCCTACAGGTGTCGGTGCGGTGAGCGTTGTCGGTTTGCCGATTTTTACGTCGTCGATGAGCACCTGGTCGTTTGTGCTGAACGCAATGAGCAGGTTGCTGCTGTTGAAGGTGGTATTGTTGAAGTAGAATGTGAACTCGCGCCACTCGCTCTTTGTTGTTGTGAATGGCTCGTGGTATGTGGTCTGGTTATACTGTGTTGCAGCGTCCTCCCACAGACCGATGGTGAGCTGTGCGTTGTCGCGGTAGTTGCTTGCGAGTGTCTTTGCGCGTACTTTCACCTCGTACTCGCCGATGTATGCGCCATGCGGTGTGTAGAGCTGTGCTCCGTAGTTGTCGGGGTTGATGAGTGCGCACGCACCACCTGCCTGGTGAACGCCGTAGCCGCTCCAGCCACTCTGGTGGAAGTAGCTACTTGGAATTGTGCCTGTGGCATCATTGATGGCACTCGAAGGCTCGCTTTCGCTGCCTGCGGTGAAGCGACTGAAGTCCTCTTCGAGCTCTGTTGTCGATTGTGCGTATGCCACTGGTGTAGCAGTAGCAAGCGCTGCTACAAAGGCAATTGCTTTGAATGTAGAAAAAATCATGTTCTGCGGTTTTGGTTATAATAATAAGTTATAGGGTACAAAATTAGTGATTTATTTTCGTATTTAGCTTACTTTTACTAATTTTGTGCTTTAAAGTCAGTTTTTATAAACTGATGATGAAGCAATGTAACAACTTAAATTACAATAATATGAAGAAAATCTTTACACTTTTAGCAGTGGCATTTGCCACACTCGGTGCTTCGGCACAGACATTGCCGGGCTTGGATGATATCATCAAGACACAGCCCGAAGGCACACTCCACAAAGACCTCAACCACTACTTCGAGGGTGCATACGTAAATGCAACGGACAACCTCATATATGACCATCTTGGCGACGGTTATCTGTCAGATATAGTAGAGGCAGCCGATGGTAGCTTGTACATCAAGAATCCGTTCGGCTTCTTCACACATGGTGATATTTGGGTGAAGGCAGTAAAGGGTGAGGGCAATACCTACGAGGTGCGTATGCCGCAGGCTGTGTACGACAATGAGGGGGACGCTCAGGATCCGGTACTCTACGCTTGGCGCTACATCAGACAGGGAACCGGCAGCGAGACTTATGCCGTGAAGGATGCAGCATCGCAGGTTGTTAAGTTCGAGATGCGCAACGACTCGCTCGTTAAGGTGGGCGAGACAAATGCGTTCATCGGACTTGGTGCTGCCGACGGCTACTTCTATGGCTACGGCGACACAGTGTCTATATATAATAAGGTGAAGGATGCTGTAGCTGTTCCGGCTGATGCAAGCAAGGCGGTTAAGTATAACATCTACTACAACGATAGCGATGATGCGGCTGCAGAAGTTCCGGTGAAAGTAGTGTTCGAGGGCGATAAGGTATATATCGGTGGTCTCGACTACGAATGTCCAGAACTTTGGATTAGTGGTACAATCAACGGCAACAAGCTGCAGCTCACAAAGTGGCAGTATATGGGCATCGACCGTAAGAGTGAGATGTACGGTGCTGGTCACATGTATCTCTATCCATTCGGCTGGGGTAAGTTCACAGACGCAGAGGGCGAGAAGTTCGGACTCTATGAGGTGGAGAACCCAACACTCGACTACGATGCTGCTACAAAGACATTCTCTACAAAAGAACTGACACTCGCCGTAAACCGCGGTCACAACTACTATCCGTATGTCTACTACTCTAAACCGACATTCCGCCCGGCTTCTGCCACTTCTGTAGATGGCATCGCAGTGGGCGAGGGTAGCGTTGTGAAGTACTATGACCTCAGCGGTCGTTGCATTCAGCGTCCTGCGAAGGGCGTATTCGTGAAGACAACTATCGCTGCTGACGGCACAAAGGTTGCTAAGAAGGTAATTAAGTAATCGTAGGAGGGTATGGCATCTTGCCATACCCACGCAGCCTCCGTTTCTATTCTTAAGAGATCACTGTATAACATCTGAATAAGCCTAACATGACTCTGAAAGACTTTACAGACGAATGGCAGAACAACGAGTCAACGGTGCTTGTACACACCAGTGGTTCGACCGGAAAGCCGAAGCCTTTGCGCGTGGAAAAGCTGCGCATGGAGGCTTCGGCGCGTATCACTTGCGCTTTTCTGGGACTTAAGCGTGGCGACACCGCTCTGCTCTGTATGCCGCTCGACTACATCGCCGGAAAGATGATGGTGGTGCGGTCGCTCGTTTGCGGACTTCGTCTGACGGCTGTAGAGCCAAGCGGGCATCCGCTTCGTGGACTAAAGGAGGCTCCCGTGTTTGCTGCTATGGTGCCGCTGCAGGTGTACAACAGTATGCAGGTGGAGGAGGAGCGTGCACTGCTTAGGCAGATAAAACACCTCATCATCGGCGGTGGGGCAGTGAGCAGCGAACTTGCAGCTGAGCTAAAGCACTTCCCAAACGCTGTTTGGAGCACATACGGCATGACCGAGACACTCTCGCACATCGCTTTGCGTAGACTCAGTGGCGAAGACGCAACCGATTGGTACGAGCCTTTCGAGGGTGTAAAGGTGAGTCTTGACGAGGCTGGTTGTCTTGTTATCGATGCCCCTGCGGTGTGTGCTAAAACTCTCGTAACCAACGATATCGCAGAGATAGCCACCGATGGATGTCACTTCCGCATACGAGGCAGGCGCGATAACGTAATCTGTAGCGGAGGCATAAAGCTGCAGATAGAGGAGATAGAAGCACATTTGCAGCCGTTCGTCAACTCTCAGTTTATGATTACGAAACGCCCCGATGCGCGACTCGGCGAGACTGTGGTGCTGCTTGCTGCGCCTAAGGATATTGAAACCTTGCGCACTGCGTGCAAGGAACATCTCACAAAATACGAAATGCCACGCATGTTCATAGCCGTGGACGAACTGCCGTACACCGAAACTGGTAAGCCGGCGCGTGCCGAAGCATTCAGAATTGCACAACAATAAATGAATATGACAACAACAAACATCACTCGAAAACACCGCCTATTGTTCATCTGTCTCGGTAATATATGCCGCTCGCCGGCTGCCGAGGGCGTGATGAAAGCAAAGGTGCACGCTGCAAATCTCGACGAACAGTTCTTCATCGACTCGGCAGGCATCGGCAACTGGCACGCAGGACAACTGCCCGACAGCCGTATGCGCGAGCGTGGCGCACGCCGTGGATACCGCCTCGACAGCAGAGCACGACAGATACGACAGACGGATTTCGACGACTTCGACTTGCTGCTCGTGATGGATCACGAGAACTATCGCATCGTAACGTCGAAGGCTCCCGACGAGGAGGCGCGTAAGAAGGTGCGTCTGCTCACCGATTATCTGCAAGAACATCAAGGGGCTGACGTGGTTCCCGACCCTTACTATGGCGACCTCAGCGATTTCGACTACGCGCTCGACCTGATTGAGGATGCGTGCGACGGACTGCTCGAACAATGTGTGCGAAACACTTCGGTAGACTAAGGTGGATAGAAATAAAGCTAAAGCGAACCCTACAACGCTGCTTGTAAATACTAAAATCAGCATAAAGCTAAATAATTGGCGTTTCGTGTGTCAGCTACATGCGAAACGCCAATTATATTTATTATAAATTCATAAAAAGGCGCACCCTTTCAGAAATATTTAGTAAATTTGCACGTGTAATTTGCATCGTTGTGTGCAGTCGGCTCAGTATGATAGCTCTACGCACAGCTTGGAACGCATTTGAAAAATAAAAAACAGAAGATATAAATATGAACGTTTTAGAACTAAGTGAACAAGAGATTGTAAGAAGACAGAGTCTTCAGGAACTGCGCGATATGGGCATTGAGCCGTATCCTGCAGCCGAATTTCCAACCAACGCCTTCTCGGAGGATATTAAGAACGACTTCAAGGACGAGGACGAAAAGCGTGAGGTGGTAATCGCCGGACGTATGATGAGCCGCCGCGTAATGGGTAAGGCGAGCTTCGTGGAGCTTCAGGACTCAAAGGGTCGTATCCAGGTGTACATCACACGCGATGATATCTGCCCAGAGGAGGATAAAACTCTCTATAACACAGTGTTCAAGCGTTTGCTCGACATCGGTGACTTCATCGGTGTAAAGGGCTTCGTATTCCGCACACAGACTGGCGAAATCTCAGTACACGCTCAGTCGCTCACTCTGCTCTCTAAGAGCCTCAAGCCGCTGCCTATCGTGAAGTATAAGGACGGCGTGGCTTATGACAAGTTCGACGACCCTGAACTTCGTTTCCGTCAGCGCTACGTAGACCTCATCGTTAACGACGGTGTGAAGGACACATTCCTTCAGCGTGCAACAGTAGTGCGCACTATCCGTCGCGTGCTCGACGAGGCTGGCTACACAGAGGTGGAGACCCCGACGCTGCAGGCCATCGCTGGCGGTGCTTCGGCTCGTCCGTTCATCACCCATTTCAACGCGCTCAACATCGACATGTACATGCGTATCGCTACCGAGCTCTACCTAAAGCGTCTTATCGTGGGCGGTTTTGAGGGCGTTTACGAGATTGGTAAGAACTTCCGCAACGAGGGTATGGACCGCAACCACAACCCTGAGTTCACATGTATGGAGCTTTACGTGCAGTATAAGGACTACAGCTGGATGATGTCGTTCACAGAGAAGCTGCTCGAGACTGTCTGCATCGCCGTGAACGGCTCTACAGAGCGCAAGGTGGGCGACAACGTCATATCGTTCAAGGCACCTTACCGCCGTCTGCCTATCCTCGACGCAATCAAGGAGAAGACAGGCTTCGACTGCAACGGCAAGAGTGAGGAGGAGATCCGCGCATTCTGCCTCGAAAAGGGACTTGAGGTTGACGAGACATTCGGCAAGGGCAAGCTCATCGACGAACTCTTCGGCGAGTTCTGCGAGGGCACATTCATACAGCCTACATTCATCACCGACTATCCCGTCGAGATGTCGCCGCTTACAAAGATGCACCGCTCAAAGCCGGGACTCACAGAGCGTTTCGAGCTTATGGTCAACGGCAAGGAGCTGGCTAATGCCTACTCGGAGCTTAACGACCCGCTCGACCAGGAGGAGCGTTTCAAGGAACAGATGCGTCTTGCTGACAAGGGCGACGACGAGGCGATGATTATCGACCAGGACTTCCTGCGTGCTCTTCAGTACGGTATGCCTCCTACATCGGGTATCGGCATCGGCATCGACCGCCTCGTTATGCTTATGACTGGTCAGACAACTATTCAGGAAGTGCTGTTCTTCCCGCAGATGAAGCCGGAGAAGAAGATTCCGCAGAGTTCTATCAAGGAGTGGGGCGAGATTGGTGTGTCTGAGGAATGGGCTTACGTGCTCCGCAAGGCAGGCTTCAACCTCATCTCTGACATCCGCGACGAGAAGGCTCAGGGCTTGCAGCAGAAGATTGGCGACATCAACAAGAAGTACAAGCTCGGCTACGAGAAGCCGTCGGTTAACGATATCCAGGCTTGGATTGACGCTGCTGCCAATGTTGCAGTTGTAACAGAGGAAGCTGAATAATAGACATCTAAATGGAGGTGTGCCAAGACAGAAGTTCTTGCGTAGGCAAGCGGCAAAGCCCAAACTTCTTTTTAATCCCTTTTTGGCACACCCTCGTTTTCAATTCTTAACGATAACGGTAATAGGATAAATGTTTGATTGCGGAAAAATAGCAATTATTGGCGGAGGCAGTTGGGCAACTGCCATTGCCAAAATTGTGATAGGTCATACCCATCACATAGGGTGGTATATGCGACGCGACGACAGCATAGAGGAGTTCAAGCGCATAGGCCATAATCCTAATTATCTTACAAGTGTACACTTCAATACCAATGAGATATTCTTCTCCAGCGACATCAACCGCATCGTGGAGGCTTACGACACGCTTGTGTTCGTGGTGCCGTCGCCTTATCTGAAGAACCATCTCAAGAAGTTGAAGACCCGACTGCGCGATAAGTTCATCGTGACAGCTATTAAAGGTCTTGTTTCCGACGACAATATCGCCTGCTCGGAGTACTTCCATGAGGTGTATGACGTGCCCGAGGAGAACCTTGCGTGCATCGGCGGACCGTCGCACGCTGAGGAGGTGGCACTCGAACGTCTGTCTTATCTCACCATCGGTTGTTCCGACCAGGAGAAGGCGCAGGCTTTTGCCGACGTGCTCGACTCGGAGTTTATCAAGACAAAGACCTCGTCGGACGTTATCGGCATCGAGTATTCGTCGGTGCTGAAGAACGTCTACGCTATTGCCTCCGGCATCTGTAGCGGTTTGAAGTATGGCGACAACTTTCAGGCGGTACTCATATCGAATGCCGTTCAGGAGATGTCGCGTTTCCTCACCGCCATCAATCCTATTGAGCGCAATGTCTACGATTCGGTATACCTCGGCGACCTGCTCGTGACGGGCTACTCTAAGTTCTCGCGCAACCGCACCTTCGGCACTATGATCGGCAAGGGGTATAGCGTGAAGAGTGCGCAGATAGAAATGGAGATGATTGCCGAGGGATTCTTTGGCACAAAGTGTATGAAGGAGAAGAACCGACACATGCACGTGAATATGCCAATCCTCGATGCCGTATATAATATATTGTACGAGCGTATCAGTCCGCAGATAGAGATTAAGCTGCTGACCGACTCATTCCGATAAAACCCAATTTTCACAAATACATACAAAACAATGAAAAGCATCAGCTTAGACATTACAAAGGCTACACAGTTCCTTTCAGAAGGTGCTGTAAAGGCTTATGAATCACAGGTGGCTGCAGCTCAAGAGGCACTTGAGAACGGCACTTGTCCTGGTAACGACTTCCTTGGATGGCTTCACCTGCCGTCTTCAATCACACCCGAGTTCATCGCAGAGCTTCAGAGCGTAGCCAACACGCTGCGTGAGAAGTGCGAGGTGGTAGTGGTTGCGGGTATCGGTGGTAGCTACCTCGGTGCTCGTGCCGTGATTGAGGCGCTTGGCAACTCGTTCGCTTGGCTCGTACAGGACAAGAAGAACCCCACTGTAGTTTTCGCTGGCAACAATATCGGCGAGGATTATCTCGCCGAACTCACTGACTATCTCAAGGATAAGAAGTTCGGTGTAATCAATATCTCTAAGTCGGGCACAACTACCGAGACAGCCCTCGCTTTCCGTCTGCTCAAGAAGCAGTGCGAGAATCAGCGCGGCAAGGAAGAGGCAAAGGACGTTATCGTGGCTATCACCGACGCTCACAAGGGTGCTGCGCGTGCTGCAGCTACAAAGGAAGGCTACAAGACATTCGTAATTCCTGACAACGTAGGCGGTCGTTTCTCTGTGCTCACTCCGGTTGGCTTGCTGCCTATCGCTGTTGCAGGCTTCGATATCAAGGCTCTCGTTGGCGGTGCTGCCGATATGGAGAAGGCTACTGGCAAGGACGTGCCGTTCGCTGAGAATCCTGCTGCTATCTACGCCGCTGTGCGTAACGCTCTCTATGCAGAGGCTGGCAAAAAGATTGAGATTCTCGTAAACTTTCAGCCGAAACTTCACTACATGAGCGAGTGGTGGAAGCAGCTCTACGGCGAGTCGGAGGGTAAGGATGGTAAGGGTATATTCCCTGCAGCTTGCGACTTCACTACCGATCTCCACTCTATGGGTCAGTGGATTCAGGAGGGCGAGCGCTCTATCTTCGAGACCGTTATCAGCGTTGAGACTCCGGAGAAGTCTCTGCTTTTCCCACACGACGAGGAGAACCTCGATGGTCTTAACTTCCTCGCTGGCAAGCGCGTTGACGAGGTGAACAAGATGGCTGAGCTCGGCACTCGCTTGGCTCACGTAGATGGTGGCGTACCTAACATCCGCGTCTCAGTTCCGCAGCTCAACGAGTACTATCTTGGTCAGATTATCTACTTCTTCGAAATCGCTTGCGGCATCAGCGGCAACCTCCTCGCCGTTAACCCGTTCAACCAGCCGGGGGTAGAGGCTTACAAGAAGAACATGTTCGCTCTGCTCAACAAGCCTGGCTATGAGGCTGAAAGCGCGGCTATCCAGAAGCGTCTTGCTGAGGAGAAGTAATGTCTATTCTTGAATAGAAATTATATCTTAATAATACAATGTGAAAAACGGACTGCAACGAATCTTTTTCGGCGGTCCGTTTTTGCTATCCATAGGAGGGTATGGCATCCTTGCCATACCCACGCACCCTTCCATGCACCTTTCCACGCACCCCTCATAAACCATCCATACAATAAAAAATGATTAAAGAAGCAATCAAACAATACCAGTCGTCTCACGGTTTCGACCATTTCGACCCGAAGTGCGTGCTCTTCGACATGGACGGCGTGCTCTACGACTCCATGCGCAATCATGCTGCGGCTTGGCAGGAGGCAATGGCGCAGTTCGACATCCACTTCACTGCTGCCGACTCTTATGCCACAGAAGGTGCGCGCGGGGTCGACACCATCCGCCACTTTGTGCGCAAGCAGCAGGGTAGGGAGATTGACGAGGCAGAGGCGCAGCGTATGTACGACGTCAAAGCCGACCTGTTCCATCGTATGCCGACTGCTGAGATATTCCCCGGCGTGCTCGATATCATGCAGAAGATTCAGTCGTCGGGTCTTACAATCGGCGTAGTGACTGGCAGCGGTCAGCGTCCGCTTATCAAGCGTTTACTATCTGATTTCCAAGGCTTTCTCACCGAAGACCATATCGTGAGTGCTTACGATGTGCAGCGTGGCAAACCCAATCCCGATCCCTATCTAATGGGACTGCGCAAGACTGGCAATTACGAGCCGTGGCAGGGCATCGTCGTTGAGAATGCGCCGCTCGGCGTGCGTGCTGGTTCAGCCGCCAACATCTTCACAGTGGGCATCAATAGCGGTCCGCTGCCCGATTCTGCTCTCTCTGACAACGGAGCGAATGTTGTTCTTCAGCGCATGACCGAACTATGCGACTTGTGGGGCGAAATTCTCGCTGCCCGCAATTGATATAAAGTCAGCTGCATTAGCTTTCCGCTATGTGCAGCTGACTTTTTTTATAAAAAATGATAGGTCGCCTTAATTTTTCGCCTCTATAATTCTTATAATATATAAAGCACGCCGTAAACGGGCATGCACAATACGAAAATAACAAAGTATAAACAACTAAAAAACAAGAATTATGAAGCGAGTATTCAATCTTTTGGTAGTAGACGAGAGCGGAAGCATGGAGATTATCCGCAAGCAGGCATTGGTGGGCATCAACGAAACCCTTGAGACAATCCGCAAGATACACAAGGCGCATAGCGAACTTGAGCAGCGTGTGACGCTCATCACCTTCGACAGTACGCACAAAAAACTGTTTTATGACAACGTGCCGGCTGACGACGCGCGCAATCTCAGCATGCGCGATTATCGTCCGTGCGGTGGTACGCCGCTCTACGACGCCATCGGTATGGGCATCGCGAAAATCAACGCGCAGGCTGCTGAGGGCGACAACGTGCTCGTCACTATCGTCACCGACGGCGAGGAGAACTGCAGCGAGGAGTACAGTTTGCGTATGATAAAGAACCTCATCGAGAAGCTGAAGAAACAGGGATGGACGTTCACATTCATTGGCACAGACAATCTCGACGTAGAGGCAATGGCGGTTGATATGGGTATTGACAATCACCTCACTTTTCAGGAGGATGAGGAAGGTACGAAGAAGATGTTTGCCCGCGAAAACTTCTCGCGCGTACGTTATAGCGCTTGTCTGGCGAAGGGAGTGGAAATGCCGGAAGGCGGCTACTTTGATAAGAAAAAGAAGTAACGAGAGTTATTTCTGTTGAGAGTTGAGAATTTAGAGTTGAGAGTTATGATATGCAATGCGATTTATATATTGTAGCTAAAAGAGATTGCTGAAAAGGTAATCATAACTCTCAACTCTAAATTCTCAATTCTCAACTGGAGAAACTCTCAATTCTCAACTATTCCAGTACTTTCCAGAAGCTCTTAGGCAACCAGATGTTCTCCACATAGCTCGCTAACTCGAATAGCGGCGCGATATCCTCAGGCTCGAAGCCCGCGATGCCGCAGCCGATAGGCGTCACGAGGAACGTCAGTTCCGGGTGCTTCTTGGCATAAGCGATGAAGTCGTCCACGTACGGACGTATTGTTTCCGTACCACCCTGCATCGTAGGTATGGCATAACTCCTGCCCTGCATACCCACACCATTGCCCATCACGGCTCCGAAGCGCAGACGCGCAATGCGAGCAGCGCCACCGCCGTGCATTCCGGCGAGATTGCTGCCAAAAACAAACACTTGGTTTTCCTGCAAATCGTCAATCCATGAAGGAGTGACGCGTCCTGTATAATTTTCTTTCATATCACTAAATATATAGTTGCTGAATGCGGATTCGGACGTCGGGGCAACGCTGTAATTTACCTTGATTTCTCTCTGTAAACCATATTCGTTCGTCACGAAATAGCGCTTGAAGTATGGCACCACCACGTCGTGCATCATGCGATTGTATCGCTCCGTTACGGCAGGCTGACTGATGCCGAGTTGTGCTGCAATCTCCTTGCCCTTAAATCCCTCTACGAAAAGCATTTGCAGGATTATAGAGTTGCGACTGTCGCGTCCGTAGTAAGTGCGGCATATCTCGTCGATGGTGTTGCGGAACTCTTCTGCGAACTCGTCGTCGTGCACGTCGAATCTGAGGTGAGAGTTTCCCATACGCTCCTCCAGACTTTCTTTCTGCTGTTCCTTCTTCAGCCCTTTCAGCTTGTCGAGTACCAAGAAGCGGAACCCGTTCACCATCCAGGTCTTTAGCGACATCGTAGGCTTGCGGTCCTCCAGTTGGCGGAAGTCGTGCTTGATAAGCGCAAGGTAATATTCATGGGCGAGCGAGTAGAAGTCCATGCCCGGCTTATACTTCAGGTCGTAGCAGCGGTCGTATATGCAGTATGCCACGCGGCAGTATCCGTAGAAGTATTCCTTCACAATATGCTCGTCGGCGTTGCGAAAACCCTCTAATATCTCGTCGTCCGTGAGCTGCGCAACGTTCTTTTCTTCTTTTTTCATAGCCGTTTTTTGTTTCTTGTTAGGTTTTTATAGCGTAAAGTTACGAACAATAAACAGTTGAAGCAAGTTTTTTAGCGATGTTTTTCCTGCTTAACAAGTGTTTTCCTTCGGTGAAAACATCAAATTATATTCACAAATACTCACAGATTGCGTTCGCGTCTGATCGGGTGGCGAACGCAAAAAAAGGGGCACGCACCTCTCTTTTCCCTCGTTCACCCCATCTCTTTTCCTCTTCATACTCCCTACTTTTGTCATCCGCATCGACCGACGCGGATGCTCGTAACGACCGACGCGGATGCTCGTATCGGTCGGCGCGGATGCTCGTATCGGTCGGCGCGGATGCTCGTGACGACCGATGCGGATGACTTTTGTTGATGTTTCGCAGTGTCAAACCTTTACTTTCTATAAACCAAACCGTTGCTTTTGCGGTTCAAGACCTCCCTTTCCATATCTCACTCCCTCTTTTTCTTACAATATCTTCCTCTGTTTTCTTTGATCTGTAGTGCTTTCCTGTTGTGTGCATCCTCTGGTTGCAGTCCTTAAAAACAGTCTCTCTCGCCTATAATAATATAATGTGTGCGTCCACAATACGGTGTTTTAATTGCAAACAACTGTTAAAACGGGCGTAAATTTTCAACTTTTTCCTTCAAAAGTTTTGGTGGTTTACAAAAAAGCTATACCTTTGCATCCGCTTTCGAATAGCAACGGTGTTTCAAGCAAACGTGAGAGATGCGGAGCGAAACAGGAAGCGAACAGAAACAAGAGTT